>JAANMY010003158.1_pt1 | contig 14069 bp, 10 predicted proteins | sample 7279691 | NCBI WGS metagenome assembly JAANMY01 (sample SAMN14094543, study PRJNA606508) | bioreactor metagenome | isolation source: A lab-scale SPAN reactor treating ammonium-rich wastewater day 388 | place: Ireland: Galway | collected 2018-02-07
CAACGACATCTACATCTTGTATCGCGGCTCGATTGCGGAATCAGGAGACGTTACAGAAGTCATCAAAGACCCCAAACATCCGTATACCCAACTGCTCGTCGGCTCGATCCCCCTACCCAACCCCGATCAGCGGTGGGGCGCCGACCAACCAACGCCCAAAACGATGCGTTCCGCCGCGGCGTCTGGCTGTTTATTCGCCGACCGCTGCCCGTATGTGATGGATCGTTGTTTGGCCTCCGTCCCGCCCATGATCGCCCTGAGTCCAACGCGCGGCGCCGCGTGTTTCCTGTACGATGACGACCACGCCGCGCACAGCACCCGCGACGGCGTCCAGCAGCACTCCCGGTGAATCTCCGAGTTACGCACACGTCGATAGGATTTGCAAATGTCGCTCGAACCCACCCCTCAGCCGAAAATCACCTTTGAGCAGCTCTTCAGCCGCAGCTACGGCAGCGCCAAGATCGGCGTGTTCGGCTGCGGGCATCACATGTATTGGGGGCAGTTTCCGGGCCTCCGCGATAAGCTGATCGGGCATCAGACCCACTTCGAGAACCGGCTGCGCGCGCATGGAGTCCACATCGTCAGCGCGGGGCTGATCGACGAGTCCCGACCGGCTTTCGAGGCGGGCGAGATGTTCCGCCGGGAGGGCATCGACTTTCTGATCTGCTACGTCAGCACGTATGCGATCAGCAGCGGCGTGCTGCCGGTCGTTCAGCGCGCAGGCGTCCCGTTGTTGATCGTCTCGCTGCAGCCCAACAAGGCGATGGACTACGCCAACGGCACCACCGTCATGCAGCTTGAGCACGACAACGCCACAAGCCTGCCTGAGATGTGCAACGCGCTGCGCCGCGCGAATATCGAGCCGGTCGGGATGGTCGTCGGGACGCTGCACGACGACGAGCGCGCGTGGAGCCGGATCTTCGACTGGTGCAAGATCGCGCGGGCATACGCCGCCGTGCGCAGCGCCCGAATCGGGATGATCGGACATACCTATGAGGGCATGCTCGACATGAACTTCGACCCGACCATGTTCGACGCCAAGTTCGGCATGCACGCCGAACACCTCGAAATGGACGATCTCGCAGTGCGTGTCGCGCAAGTTACCGACGAGCAGATCGAGCGCAAGCTCGAAGAGATCCACGCGCTGTTCGACTTCCCGGAACCCGGCGCAGATCCAATTGCCGGCCCGGCCAAGCCGGAAGACGTGCGTTGGGCCGCGCAGGTGGCCTGCGCCATTGATAAGCTCTTCAAGGATTTTGGGCTGACGGCGCTGACCTACTACTATCGCGGCCTCGACGGCAACCTGAACGAACGCATCGGCGCGACCTTCATCGTGGGGAGTTCGCTGCTGACCGGGCAGGGGTTCCCGGTCGCGGGGGAGCTTGACCTCAAAAACTGCCTCGCCATGCTGATCGTCGACCGGCTCGAAGCGGGGGGCAGCTTCGCCGAAATCCACCCGTGCGACTTCGAGAACAATATCATCCTCGTCGGCCATGACGGGCCGCACCACATCGGCGTCGCCGAAGGACGCCCGGTGCTGCGCGGGCTGTCGGTTTATCACGGCAAACGCGGCTACGGCGTCGGAGTCGAGTTCCAGCTCAAGGTCGGGCCGATCACCATCGTCGCGCTCAGCACGACCGCCGACGGACGGTTCCGCTTCATCGTGGCTGAGGGCGAATCGCTGGCCGGGCCAATTCCGCCGACCGGCAACACCAACACGCGGTGCCGTTTCGAGCCGGACGTCTCGACGTTCATCGAGAACTGGAGCTTGGAGGGGCCGACTCACCACTTCGCGCTGGGCATCGGCCATATCGCGCATCTGATCGAGGGGTTCGCGCGGTGCTGGGGCATCGAATGCGTGAACGTGACGGATCCGGCTTACCGGCGTCCTCAGTACATCCGGCGCTAGAGGTTTCAACATGGACGAGTGTTCAGTCAACGGAGTCACGGTCAAATACACATCCGCCGGTTCAGGGCTGCCGCTGGTGATGCTGCACGGATGGGGCGCCGATCATCGCCTCGCAGAGCGTATGATCGAGCCGGCCTTCGCGCACCGTTCGGGCTGGCGGCGAATTTATCCCGATCTTCCCGGCATGGGCTGTTCGGCGCCGGCGCAGTCCATCCGGTCGCACGATGACATGCTGGCGGTCGTCGAGGGGTTTATCGACTCGCTGGCCGGGTCTGAGCGCTTCGTCGTCGGGGGGGTGTCGTACGGCGGCTATCTCGCTCAGGGCCTCGTTCAGCACATGGGCGACCGCATCGACGGCCTGCTGTTGGTGGTTCCCAGCGTCGAGCGTGATCGCGCCCGGCAGCACTTCCCGCCCCACGAGGTTCGGATCGTCGAGCCGGCCTTCGCCGAAAACCTGACGCATGACGAAAAGTGGCTCACGGACACCATCGTGGTGCAGACGATGAGCGTGCTCGATCAAGTGCGTGAAGAACTGCTGCCTGCGCTCGGCATCGCCAACCCCGAATTCTTACAGCGGTTGGGCCGCGAGAACAGCCTCTCGTTTGACGTGCGCTCCCCTGCCCGCCCATTCACGGCCCCCACGCTCGTCCTAGCCGGCAGGCAGGACTCGGTGACCGGCTATCGTGAGGCGCTGACGCTGATCGAGCATTATCCGCACGGGACGTTCGCCGTCCTCGACAGCGCCGGCCACATGCTGCATCGTGAACAGCAGGCTGTGTTCCGAAGCCTTGTGAGCGAATGGGTCGACCGCGTCGAGATCGGCCGGAATGGGGGTCGTGTTCCAGACCGGCACGGCAAAACCCGATAACCAGACATTTCACACCCGGACACGAGACGATGAGTACCAAGTCCTACGAACGCCGCAACGAAATCATGGCGATGCTTCGCGAACATCACGAACTAAAGATCGCGGATTTAGCCGACCGTCTTAGCGTTTCGCAAGGAACCATCCGCAACGACCTGAATTTTCTGGCGCAGAACGATCTGGTCAAGCGGCGTCACGGCGGCGTCACGCTGACGATCACGCGCGCGATTGCCGACAACGGCTTCGCTGAACGCGCGCGCACGAACGTCGCCGGGAAGCGGCTGATCGCGCGCCGGGCCGCGGATATCGTCAAAGACGGCGACGCGATCTTCCTCGATGACAGCACGACGGCGTACACGATGATCCCGTTTCTTCAGGATCGGCGCGACCTGACCATCGTGACCAACGGGATTGAGGCGGCGCTCGCCGCCGCGCAGATGCCCAACGTCACGGTCGTCTTGCTCGGCGGGATCGTGCGTGCCAAGACCGTCTCCGTGTTCGGGCAGCTCAGCGGCGCGGCGCTGGCCGGGCTTCACATCAAGCGCGCGTTCGTCTCATGCGGCGGTTTCACCGTTCGCACCGGCTTCACGGAAGCGGATATGGAGATCGCCCAGCTCAAGCAGAAGGTGGTCGAACACTCCGAGCAGACTATCGTGCTGGTGGAGTCGAGCAAGATCGGCGTCGTACAGATCACCTCATTCGCCCAAATTCAGGACGTCACCCAGATTCTGACCGACGCGGATGTGGACACCGCGACCGTCGAGCAGCTGCGGGCGTTCACGACGCTGGTCGTGTGCGGGGAGATCACAACCACGTCGTATGCCCGGCTCGACCCCGACGACCGCCATTACCGCATCGGCTTTGCGAACCTCGGCGAAGACCGCCCATTCGCCGTGGCTGTGCGTAAGAGTCTGGAAGCGGCGGCCCGTTCCAACGGACGGATGGACATCATCGCGGGAGACAATCAGTACGACAGCGACGTTGCGGTCGATGTCGCGGACTCGCTGGTGAAGTCAGAGATTGATCTCGCCATCGAGTTTCACTATGAAGAACGTGTCGGCCCCCTGCTGCTGAGCAAGTTCCGGGCCGCCAATGTCCCGGTGATCGCCGTCGATATCCCGATTGTCGGCGCGGTCTACTTCGGTGTCGACAATTACCGCGCCGGTCAGGACGGTGGCGCCGCGCTCGGCCGCTGGATTCAGCGGCATTGGAAGGGCACGATTGACTACTTGATCGTGATCGAACTGCACGCCTCCGGCCCGATCCCGGCGGTGCGCGTGCAGGCGCAGTTGGACGGCCTGCGCGACGTGATCGGCCCGATCGCGCCGGCTCAGATCATCAAGTTGGAAGACCGCGCCGGGCGAGTTGAGGGCCTGACGCCGATGCTGATCGAAGCCCTGAGTGATCTGCCGAAGCACAGCCGCATCGCAATTGTGAGCCACAACGACGTGACCGTTGAGGCCGTCATCAATGCCGCATACGAAACCAAGCGCGAGCGCCATATCGTATGCGTCAGCGCGGGGACGGGAAACCGCCGCATCCGCGACGAACTCCGCCGCCGAAATTCGATCATCGCCTCTGCGATCCTGTTCCCGCCTGAGCAGTACGGCGTAGGACTGGTCGATCTGGCAGGGCGCATCCTTCGCGGCGAGCGCGTCCCGCCGGCGGTCTACATCGAGCACCGGCTGGTCGACGCTTCGAACATCGACGCGCTGCACCCGGAACCTTAGCGCCGCGGCCCGAGGAAACCCATGCCCAGCCGCAAACCGAACATCGTATGGATCTACTGCGACGAGCTGCGCACCGATGCCCTCGCGTGTTACGGCAACCGCTTCGGGCGGATGCACACGCCGAATATCGACTCGATCGCGGCGGCAGGCGTTCTGTTCGAGAATAACTTCGTCAATTCGCCGGTATGCGTCGCGTCCCGAACCAGCACGATGACAGCGCTTTATCCTGAGGACACCGGCGTTTACAACAACGAAGCGGCGAAGGCCGAATATCGTCTTGCGCGCGATTACGAGACATTCCCCGAAGTGTTCGCCCGTCACGGATACACGACCGCCAACTTCGGCAAAGTCCACCTGCCTTCGGGGTTGGCTCCGTGGATGCACAGCGAAGACGACGGCGGGGACATGCAGCCGTTCTATGAGGGCGTGCCACGCGAGGAACTGGACATGATCCACGTTCCGAACTTCCCCTACATCGTGATCGGCGGGCGGTATCCGGGGGATCGCGCTTATCCTGCCGAGCCGGTGACCCGGAACGCGATCCGGTGGTTGCAGACCGCGCCAGAGCCGTTCTTCATGCGGCTTTCTTACCTCCAACCGCATACGCCTGTCCTTCCGCCGCCGCCGTTCGACCAGATGTATCAGTCGCTTGACTTTCCCGATGCGATCACGAGCGCCAAGCCGTTGAGCGCCTTTGAATCGCGTTTCCGCCAGATTGTCGGCGCTGACAAGCTCACGCCCGACCAGATTCGCCGGATTCACGTCGCGTATTACGGGTTGGTCGCGTGGCTCGACGCGCAGATCGGCCAGTTCCTCACGGCGCTGCGCGCGACCCGATTTCACGATAACACGATCATCGTGTTCGAGTCCGATCACGGCGCCTCGCTCGGTGAAGGCGGCCGGCTGCAAAAGCTCACGTTCGCCCCTGAAGTACTGCGTGTTCCGCGCATCATCGCGTGGCCCGGTACGCTCCCTGCCGGTCAGCGCCGTGCTGATGTCACCGAAGGCGTAGATCTCGCCCGCACGCTGTTGTCGCTTGCGGAGCTACCGGCTCCCGAACACATGCGGGGGCGGAGCGTGTTCACAGCCCCTGCGCCGGAAGCGGTTCATGCCACAATCGGATACGGTTATACGAGCAGCCGCGCCTTTCCAAGCTCGGCACAGGGAACGCTGGACGACGATCATGGCTGGCCGCGACGGTCATGCCTGCGCACATGGCGCTACCGGTTCGAGGTGAACACCCGGATCAACAATGCCCCGCCGACACCTGAGCAAGAGGACGCGGTTCTGGTCGATCGGGTGACCGACCCAGACGAGACTGTGAACGTGGCCGGCGATCCGCGTTACCGCACGATTCGGCACACCCTGTCGCGGCTTCTCGAAGAACGAACGCGATCAAGCTATACGCCGCCCGAACACCTCACGACTGGCCGCTATGAGATGAAGTGACGCAGCTTATCGTCAAGGCGAGCTGTCAGCCCTGATCGAAAAGTCAGCACTCGTGCTACATCCGGCCCTGTTAGAGGTTGGTCGCACAAATCGTCGTGCGTGAACCCGTGATAACGTGCGCGGCCACCGTGCCAAACCGGGCAAGCGCTGATCTGTGGCAGCGCGGAGATTGCGGCGCAGAGGACGGAAAGCAAAACAGGCGGCGTTTCCGCCACCTGTTCATTGTGGGCAATATAGGACTCGAACCTATGACCTTCTCGACGTCAACGAGACGCTCTGCCAATTGAGCTAATTGCCCCTAGTCATTGTAGTGTAGCGCAATCCCCTACGCATGGTCAAGGGCAACCGGCCTCATACCAGCAGGCCCTGCGCCTCGTACCACGCCGCGGTATCGATCAGACTCTGCCGCATGTCGATTTGAGGCGCTCCGAACGCCTGCCACGCCTTCTCATAACGGAAGTACACCCCGCGCGCGCTCAACCGCACCTGATTGGCATCCAGCGGAAGATCAAGTCCGATGCGACGGCCTAACGCGACCGCGCCGGCCACCAGCGGGCTGACGAGCCGCGGCACCGGGACGATCGACCGCGGCACACCCACGACATCAGCAATCAGGCCGAACCATTCGCGATGCGTGAAGTTCGCCGTGCCGAGCAGATACCGTTCGCCCGGCGTCCCATCCTCGGCGGCGCGAATCTGCCAGCGGGCCACATCGCGCACGTCGACATAGCTCGCTCCGCCCGACGGCACAGGCATCCACCGGCCGCGCTGTTTCGTCTCGATCACCATGCTTCCACTGATCTGATTGAGGTCACCCGGCCCCATGACCACAACCGGGTTGACGGTGACGACCTCTTGGCCGGCGCGCACCGCTTCACTCACTACCCGTTCGGCGAGCACTTTGGAATACCCGTAGGGAAATTGTTCCGGTGGTAGATTGAACGGCACCGATTCGTCGGATGGCCGGTCGTCCAGCAGGCCGACAGCCGCCGCGCTGCTGGTGAATACGACCCGCTTCACGCCGGCATCCCGCGCCGCGGATAACACGTTGGCCGTGCCATCCACGTTGATCCGCATCATCCGGCCGGGATCGGCGCGCCAATAGTCGGCGACCGCCGCGACATGAAACACCCAATCGCACCCGTCCATCGCGGCGCGCAGGGCGTCCGGTTCAACCACATCGCCATAGGCCGGCTCGTAATCGACGCCAGCGAGCGCGACGGTCTTGGAACTTTTGCGCATCAGCACATGCACGCTGTGACCCGCATCGGCGAGCGCGCGTGCCACGTGCGAGCCGACAAATCCGGTGCCTCCGGTGACCAATGCCCGCATACGAACTCCTAGTTCGGAAAATCCGTGACCTGAAGGCCGAGCAGTCCCTTGACCACATGCCAGTGGATCGCGGCCAGCTCGTGCATCAGCGAGATCGCCGTCCATTGTACCCGCACGCGATTGCGCGGCACCGGATACCGTGTGTGTTCAATGCCCTCGCCGCTGAAGATCCACCCTGCCCGCAGCATGTGATAGCTGTCGGTTACGATAACGGCGCGCCGCCATCCCCGTGCCGCCATAATCGCCTTGGTGTTGATCGCGTTCTGCTCCGTGCTCCGGCTGTGTTCCTCTAAGACAATCGCCGCATCCGGGACGCCTTCGCCCAGCAGGATGTCGCGGCATCCCTGCGCCTCGCTGCGGGTCTGATTCTCGCTGACGCCACCCGTGCAGATGATGACCGGCGCGTATCCTTCCCGATACGCCTTCGCAGCAATGAGCGAACGCCGCCACAGCGCATCGCCCGGATGTCCGTCACGACGCAGCCCAGCGCCCAACACGATGATGACGTCCGACGGCTCGGCGTTGTTCTGGTCGCCCACGGCGAGCGCCGCGCCGACGATGCCTGCGCACAACGCCCCCCACAGTCCGACGACAGCCAGCATTCCGACAAAGAGCCGTCGCCGGCGGATTCTGAATCGCCTCAGCAAATGAACTCGATGCTCCACTTCACCTGCGGGCATTATAGGGGACGCGTGATCCACGGGCCAGCGCGCTGCCTGACGCCTCACGCGCGTTTGACCATCTGTGCGCCGTCTCCGGTTAGCCGAAAGGATGCGCCACCGGAGACAGCCCCAACGCACGCCTGATGAAGTACCATTGGAGCGCGGTTATCTCGCGGCGGAGCGCGGCGCTGTAGGCTGACGGGTTAAAGGGCCGGCGCGATACCGGCAGCTGCGCGTGTGGAATGCCCAGTTCAGAGAAGATCAGGGACGCGCGCAGCATGTGAAGGCGATCCTCGTGACGGATCGCTGATCGCAAGCCCTGTGCATCCATCAAGGCACGCGCGTACACGGCATTCTCGCCGGTGGTGCGGCTGGCGTCCTCCACGATAATCACCTCTGGTGGAACGCCCTCCGAGACGAGGATCTCGCGGCAGGCATCGGCTTCGGTACGCTGCGCCGATCCCGTCCTGCCGCCGGTACACATCACGCGATCAGCCAAGCCAATGCGGAACGCCTCGGCCGCGCGGCGGGTTCGGCGTTGAAGCGCAGTTCCGGCCGATCCATCATCCTCCAGCCCCGAACCGAGCACAATGATCACATCGGCTGTAGGCACACGGGCCTGAACGCCAGTACATCCGGCTAACCACAGGGCAAAAGCAAAAAGAGCTGTGGGTACAAGTGTGCGGACAGTACATCGGGCCACGCAGTATGTCCTGCCACAATACATCGGCGCCAGAAGTATAGGCTGAGATCGTCAGACGACAATACGTGTTTCCGAAACCGGGGCAACCGGCGCGGTCGACTGCTTGCGAAATGACGCTTAAATAGCTATTATCGGGGCCATCCTGCGGCGTTACTGATCGCAGGCTATGGTCGCAAAACGGTTGACAGAACCCGCCCGGCTTGGGCGGATAAGAAGTGTCTTCAGCATGCTGCACACGTCCCATTATGACGATGATGCAGCCTATCTTCTGACCGCCTAGGCAGTTGGCCGGAACATTTCAGCCGTGATTGCGGCCGCAATCGCGGTGTCTTGGATTCAGGAGCCTTCCGGTGCCGGTCGTCACCGCTGTTGAGGTTCAAAAACGCAGCAAGGAACGGGTCAACATTTATTTGGACGGGTCGTACGCCTTCAGTCTGAACATCGTTGATGCCGCTTCTTTGCGCACGGGCCAATCGCTCAGTGACAGTGAAATCGCCGCGATGCGCGGTGAGGATGCTGTCGTGCGGGCGGTTGACAGCGCTGCCCGGTTTCTCGGGCATCGTCCGCGCAGCGTATCCGAAGTACGCCGGAATCTCAAAGACAAGGAGTTCGACGCCGGCATTATCGACGCCGCGATCGAACGCCTTGAGCGAATGGGATACCTCGACGATACGGCGTTCGCGCAGTATTGGGTCGAGAACCGTATCCAGTTCAAGCCGCTCGGCTCATCTGCCCTGCGCTTCGAACTACGCCAGAAAGGGATCAGCGACGCCGTGATTCAACACGCGCTCGCCGATCTGAACGATCAACATGGCGCGCGTCAAGCCGCCGAACCACTGCTGCGACGGATGCGCGGTACTCATCGCCGTACAGCGTGGCAGAAACTCAGCACGACCCTTGCCCGTCGCGGCTTCGCTTTTGAAGACGTCCGCGCCGCGCTCGACGAGTTGTTCCAAGACGTCGAGGCTGATGACGACACGTTCTTCGCAGGCGAGGATGACGACACCGAGCACGAACCCTAAGAATGGACACTAAAGATGGAACCCATACTGGCAATAGCCCTTATCATCGCCGCCGCAGTCGCCGGCGCGGTGGGCGGGGTCTACTACTACTCCCGCCAACAGCGCGCGGCCGGCACAGCTGTCATACAGCTCGCTCAGGCGGAAGCGGAGAAGACCCGGCTGGAGGCCAAAGCGCAAGCTGAGGCGATCCTCAAAGACAGCGAACATCGCAGCAAAAGCCTGTTGGACGAGACGGAGACGACCATCAACCGCCGCCGCCGCGACCTCGATGCCGAAGAAGAACGGCTCGCCCGCCGCAGATCAGACCTCGATCAACGGCTGGAACGCCTCGAAAAACAGGATCAGAACCTGAACAAGCGGCAGAGCAACCTCGACCGGCGCGAAAACGAGCTTAAGAAGGTTGAGCAAGAGAAAATTGAGGCGCTTCAGCGAATCAGCGAGATGACCCTCGACGAAGCGCGGCAGCAGGTCTTGGCGCGAGCCGAGCAGGACGCGCGCAACGACATGGCGCGCATCATCCGACAGGTCGAGGCTGAAGCCAAAGTCGAGGCGGATACACGCGCCCGCGACGTGATCTCATTGGCGGTGCAGCGTCTCGCCAGCGAACATATCAGCGAGACCGCGGTGAGCGTTGTGCCGCTGCCGGGCGACGACATGAAGGGCCGTATCATCGGGCGCGCGGGCCGTAACATCCGCGCCTTCGAGATGCTGGCCGGCGTGGACGTCGTCGTGGACGATACGCCGGAAGCTGTGACCATCAGCAGCTTCGACCCGATCCGGCGCGAGGTCGCGCGGCGCGCCCTGTCCAAGCTGGTGGTGGACGGCCGAATCCACCCGGCGCGTATCGAGAAGCTGCTCGAAGACGCGCGCAACGAAGTCGACCTCATCATCCGTGAAGAGGGTGAGCGCGCGGCGTATGAAGCGGGCGTGCCCGGCCTGCACCCGGAGATCATCAAGCTGCTGGGTCGGCTCAAGTTTCGCTTCAGCTATGGGCAGAACATGCACGGACACTCCATTGAGACCTCGCACATCGCCGGCATGATCGCGGCCGAGTTGGGCGCCAACGTCGAGATTGCGAAGGCCGGCGGCCTGCTTCATGATCTCGGCAAGGCCATCGACCATGAGGTTGAAGGCACGCACGCCATGATCGGCGCCGAGTTCTGCAAACGTTACGGCGTCAACGCCAAGGTGGTCAACTGTATCGCCAGCCACCATCACGAAGTCGAGCAGGAATGCGTCGAGGCCTACATTGTCGAGGCCGCCGACGCCATCAGCGGCGCCCGGCCCGGCGCCCGGCGCGAGAACGTCGACAGCTACATTAAGCGCGTCAAGACGCTTGAAGACATCGCCAAGAGCTTCCCCGGCGTCGACACCAGCTACGCGCTGCAGGCCGGCCGCGAGGTTCGTATTCTGGTCAAGCCTGAGCAGGTCGACGAACTCGGCGCGGTGCAGCTCGCGCGTGACATCGCCAAGCAGATCGAAGACACCATGCAGTACCCCGGTATGATCAAGGTGCACGTGATCCGCGAATCGCGGCATGTAGAGTACGCGAAGTAAGGAGAACACCACACGGGGAAAAGGGTCGGTGATCCCACACCGCCCAAGCCCCCAGGACATCGTGAAAACAAGCGAGGGGAGAAGCCGTGAATGGCCCCTCCCCTCTTTTGTCGCACATCTTGAACTGGAAGCGGGGATGTGGTCGGAGGCCAGACCGAGAATGTCCTCTAGCCCCCGCATCCCCGTGTTCCTTGATCCCTACCCTCCGAGCAGATCGCCGGTGACTGGATCGACACCGGTCTCGATCTCGCCCGCGGCCATCCCGTCGAGGATCGCCTGCACCTGCGCGGTCACGTCCTCCGGCACGGCGGCGTCATGCGCGGGCGCAAAGCCGACGCCGTTGACCGAGGCGTCCATCAGATACAGCGAGCCTTCGGGGAGGCTTTCGCCCAGCGCCAGCGCTTCGATCATATCGTACACGCCCTGATCCACCCGCTTGACTGCGCTGCTGATGATCTTATCTGAGCCGGGCGCTTCGCCGTTGCCGAACGTCGTGCCGTACTCGTCCTGATCGACGCCGATCACCCACGCGCCCAGTTCAGCCGCGTGAACGATGCCGCCGCTGCCAGTCGGGCCGCCCGCGCCGAACACCACGTCGACGCCCTGTTCGCTGACGAACGCGTCCGCCGCCTCAGCGCCCAACTGCGGGGCTTGGAAGTCAGGGATGTACACGCCGAACAGCTCGATGTCCGGGTTGATGTAGCGCGCGCCCTGCTCAAACCCATTGCGGAACTTGCGCACGGGCGGGATGTCGATACCGTACACGCCGCCGACCTTGCCGCTTTCGGTCATCAGCGCCGCCAGCGCGCCAGCGAGAAAGCCGGCCTGATCCTCACGGAACTGGACGCCAACGAGGTTCGGCAGGCTCGTTTCGTGGAATTGATCGACGCCGATAAAGTACACGTCGGGGTGCGCGGCCGCCGCCTGTGCCGTCGCGCCGGTGATCAGGAACCCAACCGTCACGATGGCGTCGAACCCTTCATCGATACAGGTGGCGATGTTGGCCTCGTAGTCGGTCTGGGCGGTGGTTTCGATATAGCGATTGTCGAGGTTGTAGTCTGCCGCTGCCGCCAGCATGCCCTCGTATGCGTAGGTATTGAACGTGCCGTCGTTGATACGGCCGATGTCCGTCACCAAACACACCGACTCGATCCCGCCCATACCGGTGCTGACGTCCGTCGCCAGCAGGTCGCCGGTGGCTGCGTCGACGCCGGTGGTCAATTCGCCCGACGCCAGCATGTCAAATACGGCCTGAACCTGCGCGGTGACTTCCTCTGGAACGGCCGCATCGTGCGCCGGCGCGAATCCGATGCCATCAATCGACGCGTCCATCAGATACAAGCTGTTCTCCGGGAAACCGACGCCGTCGACCAGTGCTTGGATCATGTTGTACACGCTGTTATCGACCCGCTTGACCGCGCTGGTGATGATCTTATCTGAGCCGGGCGCTTCGCCGTTGCCGAACGTCGTGCCGTACTCGTCCTGATCGACACCGATCACCCACGCGCCCAGTTCAGCCGCGTGAACGATGCCGCCGCTGCCGGTCGGGCCGCCCGCGCCGAACACGACGTCGACACCCTGTTCGCTGACGAACGCGTCCGCCGCCTCAGCGCCCAACTGCGGGGCTTGGAAGTCGGGGATGTATACGCCGAACAGCTCGATATCCGGGTTGATGTAGCGCGCGCCCTGCTCAAACCCATTGCGGAACTTGCGCACGGGCGGGATGTCCATGCCATACACACCGCCGACCTTGCCCGTTTCAGTCATCAGCGCGGCCATTGTGCCGGCCAAGAAACCTGCCTGATCTTCTCGGTACTGCACGCCGACGTAGTTGGGCAGCACTTCGGCCGGGAACTGGTCGATGCCGATGAAGTACACGTCGGGGTTGGCCTTCGCTGCGGCGACCGTCGCATCGTAGATCAGAAATCCGACGACCACGACGACATCGAAGCCTTCGTCGACGCACGTCTGAAGGTTGGCCTCATAGTCCGTCTGGGCCTGTGTTTCGATATAGCGCGAGTCAAGGCCAAAGTCCGCCACAGCCCGCATCAGACCTTCGTACGCGAACTGGTTGAACGTCCCGTCGTTGACGCGGCCGATATCCGTCACCAAACACACTGATGTAATTTCGTCTTGCGCTACGCTGACCGTGCTCAAGCCGGTCAGCAGCAGTGCAGCTACCAACAGTAACGCAAACAAGCGAGTTTTCATGAAGTCCTCCACAGACCCCAGCCCACAAATAAACAGCGAGCTTATGTTACACAGACATAAGCTCGCCATAGTTTAGCCCGAATTACGGGGTGCTGCTAGCAGGTTCCGGCTTACTCAGTCGCCTCCAGCAGGTCGCCAGTGACCGGGTCGACGCCGGTCTCGATCTCGCCCGCGGCCATGCCGTCGAGGACAGCCTGCACCTGAGCGGTCACGTCCTCCGGCACCACGGCATCATGGGCGGGCGCGAAGCCGACACCGTTGATCGAGGCGTCCATCAGATACAGCGAACCCTCCGGGAAGCCGTCGCCGTTGACCACCGCAGCGATCATGTCGTACACGCCCTGATCGACACGCTTCATGGCACTGGTGATGATCTTGTCCGCGCCGGGGGCCTCACCGTTGCCGAAGGTCGTGATGTACTCGTCCTGATCGACACCGATGACCCATGCGCCAAGCGCCGCGGCTTGCACGATGCCGCCCGAACCGGTCGGGCCGCCCGCGCCGAAGATCACGTCAACACCTTCCTCACCGACCATCGCGTCCGCCGCTTCAGCGCCCAACTGCGGGGCGAGGAAGTCGGGGATGTACACGCCGAACAGCTCGATGTCGGGGTTGACCGACTTGGCGCC
>JAANMY010003159.1_pt1 | contig 14068 bp, 10 predicted proteins | sample 7279691 | NCBI WGS metagenome assembly JAANMY01 (sample SAMN14094543, study PRJNA606508) | bioreactor metagenome | isolation source: A lab-scale SPAN reactor treating ammonium-rich wastewater day 388 | place: Ireland: Galway | collected 2018-02-07
ATAAGATAATCCAATCCAGAAGCCATTCCCAATTCCTTTGCGCGTTCTTCTGCCCTCGATGCCAGGCCATCCTGATCAGGCCCTCTCGTAGCGCCGTGATCGTTGAGGAAAGCCTGCCCATGTACAGCTTCGGCAGCGAGATCGCCGCGCAGATTCAGGATCACTGCTTCGACTACATGGATGCCCCGATCAAGCGGGTATCGGCCATGGACGTTCCGCTGCCGTTCGCGCGGGAGATCGAGCTGATGGCGCTGCCGAACGTCCAAAAAGTCCTAGATGCCGTGGAGGAGATTCTCTAATGACGGACATCGTACTGAGCATGGACGGCTTGCTGCTGAATTGGCTCAAGCAGGTTGGGGACACGGTTAGGAAGGGCGAGGTCATCGCCGAATTTGAAGCCGATAAAGCGACCGTCGAGGTCGAAGCCCCCGCCGACGGCGCCATCACGGCGCTCCACGGCGAGATCGGCGAGGAGATCTCCAGCGGCACAGTGATCGGCCAGATCGGGGCGAACGCCGCCGCGGCGGCCCCGACGCCTGAAGCGCCAAAGGCCGAAAAGCCGGCCGCTAAACCTGCCGGTGAAGCACAAGCGTCTGCCGCGCCCGCCCCTACGAACGGCGCGACGATGGAGAACGGGCGCGTCAAGGCGTCACCGTTGGCGCGTAACATCGCCAAAGAGAAGGGGATCGACCTCGCACAGGTTCCGGGAAGCGGGCCGGGCGGGCGGATTGTGCGGGCGGACGTAGAGACGTTCACGCCCAGCGCGGCGCCTGCCGCTGCGCCCGCCGCGAAACCGGGCGCAGCGCCTCAGGCCGGCTCGTTTGGCGATCCGTCCGGCATCCCGATTATCCGCCTACGCCAGATTCCGGCCGATGCGGAAGATGTCGAACTGCTGGACGTCTCGCGCATGCGTAAAGCCATCGCGAACAGCACGATCGAGAGTAATCAGCAAGTCCCGACGTTCTTCGTCACCAGTGAGTACAACCTTGACCCGCTGCTGGAGCTGCGCGCGCAGCTTAATTCGTCGCTGGGTGACAAGGGCGTCAAGATCAGTGTCAACGATATGATCGTCAAGGCCGCGGCGCTGGCGCTGCGTCAGTTCCCGAACCTCAACACGCATTATTACGGCGAGAAATTGGTTCGCCACACCCACATCAACATCGGCATCGCGGTCGCTCCGGCAAACGGCGGCGGCGTTATCTACGTCGTCGCGAAAGACGCCGACCGGGTGTCGTTGAGTACGCTGGCCCAAACGAACAAGGAGATGATCGACCGCGCGCGTGAGCTAAAGCTCAAGCCCGAAGATACGAAAGGCGCGACGTTCAGCACCAGCAACCTCGGCCCGTATGACGTCGATCAGTTCACCGCTGTGATCAACCCACCGGAAGCCGGCGTTCTCGCCATCGGAAGCGGGCGCAAAGTTCCCGTCGTCAAGCCGGACGGGACGGTGACGGCCGGAACGCGAATCAAGATCACCCTGAGCGTCGACCACCGGGTCAGCGACGGCGCTGAAGGCGGTCAGTTCATGTTCGCGTTGAAGGGCCTGATCGAGAACCCCATGCGACTGCTGCTGTAATGGAGAGCGACCCAGTGACACCCTCACCAGAGCTTGAGCGCAAAGCGATCAACACGATTCGCACGCTCGCCATCGACGCCATCCAGAAGGCCAACAGCGGCCATCCGGGCCTCCCGATGGGCGCTGCGCCCATGGCCTACACGCTGTGGACGCGCCATCTTCGCCACAACCCGTCGAATCCCAAGTGGCCTGACCGTGACCGATTCATCCTCAGCGCCGGGCATGGCTCGATGCTGCAGTACGCCCTGCTGTACCTGACCGGCTATGATCTGACGCTCGACGACATCAAAGCATTTCGTCAGTTTCACAGCAAGACGCCGGGCCACCCAGAGAATCACGCGACCCCCGGTGTCGAGACGACGACCGGCCCGTTGGGGCAAGGCGCGGCCAACGCTGTCGGCATGGCGCTGGCAGAGGCGATCCTCGCCAAGCACTTCAACCGTGACGGCCATACCATCGTCAATCACTACACGTATGCACTCGTCAGCGATGGTGATTTGATGGAAGGCGTGTGCATGGAGGCTTCTGCCTTGGCGGGCCATTGGGGCCTCGGCAAGCTGATCTTCCTGTACGACTCCAACGACATCACGCTTGACGGCCCCGCCAACATCGCGTTCTCCGAGAACATCGGCGGCCGCTACGAAGCGTGGAATTGGCACGTGGTCACGGTTCGCGACGGCAACAACATCGAGGCGATTGACGCCGCGATCAAAGAGGCGCAGGCGCACAGCGATCAACCGTCGCTCATCATCGTCAAGACGGTGATCGGCTACGGCAGCCCTCACAAGGCCGGCACGTCAAAGGCGCACGGCTCACCGCTCGGCGCAGACGAAGTGATCCTGACCAAGCAGAGCTATGGCTGGCCGCACGAGCCGTTCTACGTCCCCGGCGATGTCCTCGAACTGATGCGTTCGGCACAGGACGAGGGTACCGACGTTGAGGACGCGTGGCAGGCCAAGTTCGATGCGTGGCGCAGCGAATTCCCGGAACTCGCGCATGAGTGGGATCAGCTGATGGCGCATCAGCTTCCGGCAGATTGGGATGCGGACATCCCGGCGTTCGACCCCGCCAAAGCGATGGCGACGCGTGTCGCAGGCGGCACGGTATTGAACGCGATCGCCAAACACATCTTGACGTTTGTCGGCGGTGATGCCGATCTGGCCGGCAGCACGCGCACCCTGATCGCCGGCGCAGAGCAGACCGCGCAGGGTTCCCCCGCGGCCCGTAACATCCGCTTCGGCGTGCGCGAACACGCGATGGGTTCAATCGTGAACGGGCTGGCCCTGCATGGCGGCATCGTCCGGCCGTACAGCGCGACGTTCCTGACGTTCTCCGACTATATGCGGCCAGCGATTCGACTCGGCGCATTGATGAAGGTGAAGGCGGTATACATCTTCACGCATGACAGCATCGGCCTCGGCGAGGATGGCCCGACTCATCAGCCGGTCGAACACGTAATGAGCTTGCGCACGATTCCCAACCTGTACGTCTTCCGGCCAGCGGACGCGAACGAGACGGCGGCAGCGTGGAAGGCGGCTATGACGGTCGATGGGCCGGCCGTGATGTGTTTGACGCGGCAGGACTTGCCGGTTCTCGCCGACGTGGAACGCGTGCGCGCTGGAGTCTCGCGCGGCGGCTATATCCTGTCCGACAGCGATGGCACACCGGATGTCATCGTGCTCGCCACCGGCAGCGAGGTCAGCATCGCGCTGGACGCACAGCGCCGGCTGGCCGAGGGAGGCGTCAAGGCGCGTGTCGTCTCGCTGCCGTGTTGGGAGCTTTTCGACCAGCAGGATGCTGTCTACCGTGAAAGTGTGCTTCCGCCGTCCATCACACGCCGCGTTAGCATCGAGGCGGGGGTCACGCTCGGCTGGCAGAAGTTTATCGGGCCGAACGGCATCGCTATCGGTGTCGACCACTTCGGCGCCAGCGCCCCGTATGAAGTCCTGTACGAAGCATTCGGGCTGACGGCCGAACACGTCGTGACCGCTGTCCGAAGCCTTCTGCCTTCCGGCGGATGAGCGCGCAGGCGTCTATTCTCGGAATCCTTATCGACTGCACCGGCAGATTCGCCGGATGTGAAAACGCACCGGCCGCCTTACGCGCGGCCGGTCTCGTTGAGCGGCGCCAACTGTCCGACTCCGGCGACCGGTCATCCGGCCCCATGACCCGACTTGCGATCTGCGACACCGTGTGCAGGCCACCAACAGTTGATCGGCGGCGCACCGCCGCGTTTCTAAGAATCAGGCACAGTCAGGCGAACGGAGTCGTCAAAATCGACAAGCGCGAGGGGAACTATTCGTATAGAAATACTGATGAGTATTTTGGCAGGTTGCACAAAATCTGCTAGTATGGACTCAATCGAAACCGTGATGTACTGGGGAGCGAATGACCGAGCAGATACAGCCGATTCCCGGTGAGCTTCCGGGACGCGAAAAGAACTACAAGACCAAGCGTAAGTTAACGGGTAAACCAGATTTCTCTCTTGATGCCAAGTATTTGCAAGAAGATGGCATCATCGTCTTAAGCGGAACACAGGCGCTGGTACGGCTGCCGTTAGATCAACACCGTGCCGACCGGCGGCGCGGCCTGAACACCGCCGCGTTCATCTCAGGTTACCGGGGGTCGCCGCTCGGTGGGCTTGATTTGCTGTTGGGTCAACACGAGCAGATCACGCGCGATCATCATGTCCACTTTGTGCCGGCCATCAACGAAGACCTCGGCGCGACAGCCGTATTTGGCAGTCAGCTTGCCAACCTGCTGCCGAACCCGCGCTACGACGGCGTCATCGGTATGTGGTATGGCAAAGCACCCGGCGTCGACCGCAGCGGGGACGCTTTTAAGCACGCCAACTTCGCCGGCGTCGGCAAATACGGTGGCGTGCTGGCGCTCGGCGGGGACGATCCAAACGCCAAGTCATCGACCCTACCCTCCGCGACGGAGTACCAGTTCTACGACGCCATGATGCCGATTCTGTTCCCCGGCAACGTGCAGGAACTGCTCGACTTCGGGCGTTACGGCTTCGAGCTGTCGCGTTACTGCGGGTTATGGGTCGGCTTCAAGGTCGTGACCAACGTCGCAGACGAGTTCGCAACGGTGGAGGTCGCCAAAGATCGCAATCCGATGGTCGACCCCGGCTTCGAGTACCGGGGAAAACCGTGGGCCGCGCACCAATACCCACAGCTTCTCACGCCGTACTCCCTGACCACCGAACGCGAGATGATCGAGGGCAAGCTGGAAGCTGCCCGCGCGTTTGGCGCCGCGAACCGGCTGAACAAGATCGTTGTTCACGGCGGAGACGACTGGATTGGCATCGTTGCATCCGGTAAGACGTACTTCGACCTGCGGCAGGCTTTGCTTGAGCTGGGTGTCGATGACGACGATACGCTGCGGCACTACGGCATCCGCATACTCAAGATCAACCTGCTGTCCCCCATCGACTCGGCGTTGATCCGCGAGTTCGCCGACGGCCTTGAAGAGATCGTCGTGATCGAGGAAAAACGCTCGTTCGTCGAGGGCTTCATACGCGATGCGCTCTTCAACCTCGCCGTGCGGCCGAAAGTGGTCGGCAAATCCGACGAGAACGACCGGCCGTTAGTCAAGCCATACGGGGAACTGGACAGCGATGACATCGCCGGTATCCTGTATCGCCGGCTGACTCAGCGCATCCCGCGTGAGGCGCTCAACGACCGGCTCGATCAAATCGCCAAGCAGCCCCTCCCTACCACACTGCCGCTGCTGGCGCGCACGCCGTACTACTGCTCAGGCTGCCCGCATAACACGTCAACCTTGAACGTGCCCGAAGGCGCAGTGGTCGCCGCCGGGATCGGCTGCCACACGATGACGCTGCTCATGGATCGCACCAAAGATCAGATCTTCGGCTTGACGCAGATGGGCGGCGAGGGGGCGCAGTGGGTCGGCGCATCGCCGTTTACCGACACCGATCACATCTTCCAGAACCTCGGCGATGGAACGCTGTTCCACAGCGGCACGCTGGCGATCCGTCAGGCGGTCGCCGCTAAGGCGCATCTGACCTACAAGATCCTGTGGAATTCCGCGGTTGCGATGACCGGCGGACAGGAACTTGAGGTACAGATTCCGGTTTGGCAGCTCACACAACTGCTGCGCACGGAGGGCGTCGGCAAGATGATCGTCACGTCCGCCGAGCCTGAGAACTATCCCTCGCACGCGGCATGGGCTGAGGGAGTCGAAGTGTGGCACCGCGACCGGATCGAGGAAGCGCAGCTCGTGCTGGCGGCAGAGCCGGAGGTCACGGCGCTCATCCACGACCAGTACTGCGCCGCCGAACTTCGCCGTAAGCGCCGTCGCGGCCTGATTCCTGAACCCTCTACTCACGTCTTCATCAACGAAGCGGTGTGCGAAGGGTGCGGTGACTGCGGAGAGAAGTCAAACTGCCTCAGCGTGTTCCCGGTGGATACCGAGTTTGGCCGCAAGACGCAGATCCATCAGTCGTCCTGCAACAAGGACTACTCATGCGTAAAAGGCGACTGCCCGGCGTTCATCATGGTCGTACCGGCCCAGAACAGGAAGCGCGCGCGCGCGATCTACGAGGTCGACGTGCCGCTGCCAGAGCCGACACTCCGCGTCGATGGCGAGTCCAGCCTGTATATGATGGGCATTGGCGGCACCGGTGTCGTCACGGTCAATCAAATCCTCGGCACGGCCGCGTTGATCGACGGGAAGGCTGTGCTGTCGCTCGATCAAACCGGCTTGAGCCAGAAGGGCGGCCCGGTCGTCAGCCATCTCAAGTTCCTCGAAGGGCCATCTGAGGTATCGAATAAGCTGTCACGCGGCAGCGCCGATGGATACCTTGTGTTCGATCTGCTGACCGGCACGTCGCACGCGAATTTGATCCACGCTCAGCCCGGCAAGACGGTCGCAATCGTGTCGTCGAGCATGGTGCCGACCGGTCAGATGGTCGCATCGACTCAGGTCGGCTATCCACGGATGGCACACCTTCACAACGCGATTGACGAGTTCACCACACCCGAGGCGAACGTCTATTTCGACGCCATCGCGCTCAGCGAGTCGCTGTTCGGTTCGCACATGCCCGCCAACTTGATGCTGGTGGGCGCGGCGTATCAGGCGGGCGTCATCCCGATCAGCGCCGCGGCCATCGAGAAAGCCATCGAGATCAACGGCGTATCGGTGAAAGCTAACATCCAAGCGTTCCGCGTCGGGCGCCGCACCGTGATTGAGCCGGGATGGGTCGACACGCTGCCGACCAAACGCGCCGGCGACCTGACGTACACGACGCCGCTCTCCCCTGAGGCACAGGCGCTTGTGGACAGCGTAGGCGCAGGCGGCGAGCTGCAGCGTCTACTCTCAATTCGCGTGCCGGAGCTGATCGCCTATCAGAACATAGCCTACGCAAAGTCGTATGTCGATTTCGTCAAGCAGGTCGCCGAAGCGGAGCAGAAGGCGCTCCCCAACGAAACTGCGCTTACTGAAGCTGTCGCGCGCTATCTATTCAAGCTGATGGCCTACAAGGACGAGTACGAGGTCGCGCGGCTTCATCTCAATGAGAACGTCAAGGCCGAACTGGCCGAGCAGTTCGGCGAGAGCGCAAAGACCGCGTACATGCTGCACCCGCCGATGCTGCGCAGTTGGGGCCTGAAGCACAAGCTGAAGCTCGGCCAGTGGTTCAACCCCGGCCTGAGCCTGCTCAAGCGCATGAAGTGGGTGCGCGGGACGCCGTTCGACCTCTTTGGCTACGCGAAGGTTCGCCGTGTGGAACGCGCGCTGATCGGCGAGTACCGCGCGTTGATCGCAAACCACCTCGGCAGCCTCGACGCCTCAAATCACCCGGCGTTGGTCGAACTGGCACGCCTGCCAGACATGATCCGTGGCTACGAGAGTATCAAGATGGCGAACGTCGAAAAGTATTACTCGGCGGTCAAGGATGTGCTCAGCCGCATCTAAGCACGAAGTTGAAAGTGATGCGTGATGAGAAAACGCCGCGCCGTATAGCTCGACTAACGCTGCAAGATGGGAGACCTAATCACTCGACCCACGAGCACCGGCTTACGCAAGAAGGGATGCGCGCTGCGTGAGACTCACAGATGTACCTCCCGCAGAGCATTGAAGCGTCGAGGACACGAGTCGAACAGGTTAAGAACGCAGAAAAGCGAGGGGCGATCCGCGGTGGATCGCCCCTCGTTCGTGATGCGAGGATGGCGGTTACTTGCGCAGTTTACGCGCCCCGACAATGACCCCGACCAGCCCGAGGGCGATCAGCGCGAGCAAGCCGATGCCGCCGGCCCCTGCGCCCGTGATGTCGTCAAATAGACCGGTTTCGGGCAGAAGCGTCGGAATGAGGAACGGTGTCCCGCCCGTGCCCGGCGTGGATGGCACAGGGGTCTGCGGCGATAGCGTCTGCGCCAAAGCCGTCGCCGTCATCAGAACGTCGGAGGGGCTGATCCCTCCCGGTGTGATCTGGCCGGTAGCAGTGGGCGGGTTCGCGGCCTGTTCGGTTTGAGCAGCGGACAGCGTCGCCGCGGCGTTAGTCGCCTCTTCTGAGCTGAGCGTCGTTTGAAGCGCAAGCTGTGTGGCGGTAGCGGCGAATTCTGCCGCGGCCTGTGTCGATGTCGCGGCGGCGTTGGCCGCTTCCTGCGCCGCCGTCGCAGCAGCATCGGCCGCGATCTGGGTCTGCGCCAACGCCGTTGCGGCGACCGCCGGTGGAAGTTCGGTCTGCACCGCCGCGGCCGTCTGCGTCAGATCGGGCGACGGGGTAGCCGTCGGCTGAGCCAAAGCTGTCTGTGTCGCCCCGATAGCCCCTTGTGTTGCGGCTTGTAAGGTCTGGAGGGCGCTCTGCGTCTCCATCTGCTGAACGGCCTGCGCCGTACCGGTCGCCAGAAGCGCGTTCGCCTCCGCGGTCGCGGTCACGGCGTTCACCGCAGCCGTCGCCGTCGAGCGCGCGTCCAACGCCGACGCCGTGCCGGTCTCGGCGAGGAACGCCTGCTGCGTGGAGTTGAACTGTGCGATCGCGGTGCGCGTGACGTCAATCTCGGTCGGCCCGCGGTTCAGCGCGAAGTAGATGATTGCGACTACGCCCGCGATAAATAGTAGAATAATCAGGAAGGCAAGAATGACGAAAGTCCGGTTGGTTCCGCCTCCTCCGTCTTCAAACGAAAACTCGTCCTCGCCGATCCCGCCAAGGTCGTCTAAACCCGGATCGTCGAAGCTGAAGTCGCTTTCGCCTGCCCCGCCGGAGTCGCTGCCGAACAAATCATCGTCGAAGTTGAAGTCGTCATCGTTACGGTTGGTCATTCCCGTCTCCTCGCTGGTGGTGGCCGAACGGCCGCAGCCCTGCCAGTTACCGCCCGCTCACCTCAATATTCGCCAGCGGTGCAAAGATGCGCTCCCCGCTGCTTAACTCGACTTGGGCGCACGCAAATCGCATCCCATTGTCCAACAAAACCGGGTCGCTTGGCAAATTTAACACGACACCGGACATTCCGGTATACGGCGCGCCGATCACCCGTACGGTCATCCCCGCGCGAAGGGTCAGCATCAGGTTCGGGCGCACCGGCGTTTCGCCCGGCTTGGTCGCGACCGTCATCACGATCTCCGGACGGCGTGTATCCCACGGGGTCGGCTCGAACGCATCCAAGACGACCTGCGATCCCTCGTGTTCGATCAGCCATTGATTGAGCGTCCGGTTGACGCGCGTTTCACCAAACGCTTCGGTCAGCATGATCGGGAAGGGCTGGCCGAGCGCATGCCCCAACAGCGACACCGGCATCGACGGCCCCACGAGACCCGACACCCCTAGATTGCGCGCGGCGTTAATCACGCGTTGGGTGATCCCCCGCCGCACCACGACGATCACGTTGTGGAACGGCGACGAGAACTGATCGGCGTCGAGATCCTCCAACGCGGTGCTCGCTTCCCCGCGCAGCACGGCGATAGCGCGCTGGCCGTTGCCCCAAAACCCCTGCACATACGCGCCGGACGCTTCGATCACCGCGCCCCGGCCAGACTGCACATCGCTGACACGGCCGCGCACGCCCGCTTCCAGATCAAGCACATCGTTGACCTGCTCGATCAAGATCAGGCCGTTGATGATGGCCGCGACACGGCCGCGCACCGGAGCGTACAGCTTGCGCCCACGGCCCGATTCCTTACCTGCCAGCACCGTGATCTCGTCGACCTCGTCATCGACCCTCACCCGCAGCAGCGGCTTGAGATCCTCCGCCTTGCGCAGCCGGAAGTACGCCTTTGCATCCAGCACGATATGTTCGCCGGGAACCAGCCCGCGCACGACGACGTCACGCACGTCGACCCGCTGGTCGGGCAGCACGGTGACGAGACCGCTGGCTTGTTCAGGCAGCATCACCCGGCGCTGAATCACCGCGAGCTTGACGATGGGCCGCTGCTCAGGATAGTGCATTGCGCAAATCCTCGATGGTCGTGTCGCTGTCGCCGAGATCGGGTTCCGGCTCTGGCTCCGGCATCGGCCGCCGTCCGCGCCGCCGATCACGCCGGGACTGACGCTGCCGGACACGCGACGGCTCGGTTGGGCTTTCGGCGCGCCGCTCGCCGAACGTGGTTGATCCGCCGCTCAGCATCTCCACCGAGCGCGGTTCATCTCCAGTCACCTCGGCGATCCACTGAAGCATCAGGGTCGCTTTGACGTCATCCGGCATATCGAGCGAAAGCGGCCGGCCGCGCGCGTCGATGATGATTCCCGCGCCGCCCCCCTCAACCTTGAACCGCTGGCTCCGACTGCCGTCGATGTCAAGCCCCCGCCCGACGACGCGGGCGCGCACGACAGCCGTCACCCCGACTGGAACTGGAATGCGCACAAGGTGCCCGCCGTTGACCGTCACGGTTGACTTGTCTCCGTCTCCGGTCTCCACCGTGATCTCGACCGCAGGTTTGTCGAAACGGGGACGCCCGCCGATGCTGATGGCCGTCCCCAAGCCTGCGTAGCCGTTGCCATCCGCGACCTGTGACGCAGCGTCCGGGCGCGAGCCGGCCACCGCGCCCAGCGCGGCTGTGAGTCCATACGGATCAGCCAAGAAGCGCGTGACGCCAGCCGGTTCAAGCCCGTCGAGCGCAAGCATGATGCTGTAGCCCGGCCGTCCCGTCTCATTGATGCTCGCGCCACCCAACACGACGAGATCGACCGCTTGAGCGCGCCCAACCCCGGTCGATGCCGCGATCTCTTGAAGCGCCGTGCGCAGGATGGCATGCTCGACGAACGACTCACGCAGCGAAAACGGCACGATGCCCTGTCGCAGCGACTTGTTATAGGCGTGCGTGTAGAGCGCCTCTTCCGCGCCAGCAAACGGAAGCCAGCGCAGCAGGTCATCGGGATCGACCGTATCGAGCAGGGTCAGGGCGTTATGGCCCACCCCAAGATCCGTCCGAATCGAAAACTGCGACTCGCGCGGGGTTGCGTGGGACATGATCGAGACCGCGCTGCCGATGTCAACGACGATCACCCGCGCGTCATGAAGGCGGGCGAAATACGACGCGATGGCGCTGTATCCGCGCGCGGTCGGCTGAACGCCGCCGGCCGAAAGCGCCGCTAGATCGGAGAAGCCGGAACTGCGCGTTTCGGCGAACCGGTTAAATGCCTCGGTCATCTGCGCGCGCAGCGGCCCCACGTCGAGCTTGTTGGCAGCGGGCCGCACGTTCGCCGCCACCGCGACCTCGGCGATACCCTCAAACGCCGCAGTGACATACGGAGCCAGTTTGCTGTTTCCGGCGTATACGATCTGCGGCCGGCGGCGCTTGTCCATGACAGCCACCGCCAGCTTGACGCTCTGGACAAGCTCCATCACGCTCTCGCTGGCGCCGCGTTCGACGCCTCCCGTGATGACGACGATGTTCGGATATCCGTGCAGCACAGCATTCAGCCGTTCGTCACGATCCCGTCCGTCCTCAAGCGACAGTGTCTCGACCACATCGACATACGTATTGGAGAGTGCCTGTTTGGCCGCGGCGACGCTTCCATCTTCACGCAAGCCGACGATCACGGCGCGCAGTGGACGGCCGCCGCTGGCCGTAATCACGAACGACTCGACGCCCGACCGATCCTGCTGCTCCGGCGTGATGATCGCGCCGGTGTCGTTCACAAAACGGCGGCCGGTCGATGCAGTGAGCTGTTGGATGACCCGATCCAGCCCGATCTTGACGTCATACGCCGGGTATCCATCTGTCGTGCGGGTACGTGCAAAGCCGATCAGCTCATACGCCCCGTCGACCTGATCGATAAGGACGGCGCGGGTATGCACACTCCCGAAATCCACGGCGAGGATCGACATCGGTTATCCTCCCCCCAGCTTGAGAAACTCAATCACGTATGCTACGCGGTCGCTGAAGATCGCAAGGCTGCTGAGGATCGCGGCGGCATACAGAGCGCCCAGCGTAATCACGATGAAACCCTGCCCGAAGAAGGCCAGCGTCGCAATCGGCAGGCTGCGCCGACTGTCCCCGCTTGGGGTGCGCACGGCGAGATACTGGAAATAAACGAGCGAGCACACCACTCCGGCGACCGAAATCAGAAAACTCGGAAGATCAAGGCCGGGACGCGTCGTGCCTAACGCTAACGGCACGAGCGTGCCGCTGGCTGCGCCGATCAGCGCGACCGCTGCGCCCACGCCGATCAGCAGCGCCATTGTGAGTCCCGCGAGCCGGTTCAGGCGGACACTCGCCTTGAACAGCAGCAGCCCGCCCAAGGCCAGCGGAATGACGCCGAGGGCGACCCGCAGCGGTTCGCCGCTGAGGAGCGTCGCGCGGATCCACGGCACCAGCACGCTGTTCCACGTCACGATGGCCGCATAGCCGGCGGACATGCCGACGAACACGTACACGGCAAGACGATAGAGAATGTTGTCACCCAACACCGCGCTGAACACCAGCAGCGTCAGGATGAAGCCCGCCCAGAGGCCGATTTCGGAGACGGGCATGACCTACTTCCTCCTGCGGGCGATGCCGCGAATGACGCCGATGATCGTCCCGATCATAATCAACGCAGCTGAGACCACCACGCCGACGTAGATCGCGTTGTAGCGCGCTTCGTCCATCTCGTCCGCGCCAGCGAACTGCGCATCGACGGACATTCCGAGCGCCGGCCTCGGCACGGAGACAACCGGGATCGCGCTGGTGTCGCCTTCGATGCGCACCAGCGAGGCGCTCACCCAACCACTGCGCGGGCCGGGGATCTCGACGTTGACCCATGTCCGGCCTTCGTTGAAGCCCAACACCGGCAGACGGTCGCCCGGGCCGGCCGAGCCGATCACCGGGAAATTCGTGCCGGGGCCAGCGCGCACGTTGATGCGCGTCGGTGCGATGACAACCGCGACCAGTTCATCGCCAACGGCCATGGTCGGCGTGAGCGTCGGCGCGGAGGTCGCGTCTGGTTCGGGGGTCGGCGTCGCGGACGGCGTGCGTGTCGGCGTCGCGGACACCTCCTCCGTCGCCCCGGTCGTTGGGGCGAGCGTCGGCGCATTCGTCGGCGTCGAGGTCGCGGTGAACGTCGCCGATGGCGTGAAGGTCAACGTCGGTGATGGCGTGACCGTCGGCGTGGCTGAAGGCGTTGCGGTATTGGTCGGCGTCAGCGTAAAAGTTGGGCTAGCTGTATTTGTGGGAGGAGAAAAAGTCTGCGTCGGCAAATGAGTCGATACCACAAAATACTGTTGAGCAGACGAACCCTCATCCACAAAAGTAGGTCTTGCATTCACTGTATTAAAGCTGCTCAGCTGATCGGGCATGATAAAGGCATTCCCCAGCAAAAACACCGCCAATATCATCGCGCCTAATCCGCTGCCAGCCATCACCGCCTGCCGCTTCAAAGCCGCCAAACGCAGCGCCAGCAAAGGCTCAGCCGCTACTTTAATCGCTTGTTTCACCCGGACGGCAGCATCCTCGTGTTTACGCAGCGATTGCAGGATACCTTGTGCCATTGCAAAAGTTTCACGCCGCCGCATAAATCCTTGAAGATTTTGCATCAACTGAACTTGAATGTTCAGATCACGCGGCGGATTAGCGGCCTGCTGGCGCAGCAGGGCCAGCGGTTGGAACACATTGGGATACAATGGTGTACTACGCAGCCGGGGCATAGGCATTGGCAGATTGTTGAGTGCATCACGCACAGGCGTGATATCGCCCCGATAATCAACTGCCGGGATAGTGCTCAAATCAGTCGTCAGTTGGGCAACATCAACATCATTCACCAGCACAGGCAAAATCCGCCGATGCAGCATTCGCGCATAATCCAGTTCAAGCTGGCAGCAAACCGAATCCAGCGATTCCGGAGTCACGACAAAAATGACTACATCGCACTGATTGATCGCTTGGAAAATGTCTTCCCATGTGGGAAGTTCGCTGGTCTGAACTTCATGCCAAAGACTTCGTAAGGATTTGGTCAATCCTTCGGCATGTTTACTTTCGTTGCTGCTGATGAAGATTTTCATGATTACATACTACATAGTGACTTCAATTCATCGACGAAGAATAAAG
>JAANMY010003163.1_pt1 | contig 14050 bp, 12 predicted proteins | sample 7279691 | NCBI WGS metagenome assembly JAANMY01 (sample SAMN14094543, study PRJNA606508) | bioreactor metagenome | isolation source: A lab-scale SPAN reactor treating ammonium-rich wastewater day 388 | place: Ireland: Galway | collected 2018-02-07
AGGGGGATGAGCGCCGCCGCCGCGCGGACCGCCGCCGGGCTGGTGAACACCACGCGCGGGCAGGCCAGCGCCTCGCGCAGGGCGCGGCGGGCGGCGGCATCGTCATGGGCCTCGATGCGCCACGGAGACAGCGCCAGCACCCGGCCACCGGCGCGCGCGGCGGCGCGGCGCAGGCCGTCGTGGCCGCCGACCGGACGCAGTGAAATCAGCAGGAAGCCGGCATCGCGCATCCCTGCATTGGAACCGGCGCGGCGGGGAAAGGGAAGGCGCCGGGTACCATCGCCCCCTCATCCGACCGTGGAATCCCCGATGCAGGACCTGCGCGCGATGCTGGCCGACCACCTCGACACCATCCCGATGGTGCGCGCGATGCAGGTCGGGCTGGGCGACATCGAACCCGCGCGGCTGGCGCTGCACGCGCCGCTGGCGGCCAACCTCAACGACAAGGGCTGCGCGTTCGGCGGCTCGCTGGTCTCGCTGATGACGCTGGCCGGCTGGGCCTGGGTGACTGTGCGGCTGGAGACCGCCGGCATCGAGGGCAGCGAGGTCTTCGTCGCCGACAGCCAGGTGCAGTACCTCGCGCCGCTCTGGGACGACCTGATCGCCGAAGCCGTGCCCGCCGAGGGCGAGGACGTGGGCGCCTTCCTCGCCACCTTTGCCCAGCGCGGCAAGGCGCGGATCACGGTGGAAGCGCGCGTGCCGCTGCCCGAGGGCGGCATCGCCACCGTCATGCGGGCGCGCTACGTCGCCTTCGCCAAGCGTTAGGATGCGGCAACCCCCGCGGAGCCCTGCCATGCGCGTGATGCGAATCCTGCTGATGTCGATGCTGGCCTGGCTGGCCGGCTGCGCGAGCGCCGGTGCCGGCCAGCAGCTCGGTGCGCTGGAGCAGGCGCAGTACGCGTATTCCGCCGCCGTGCGCTGGGGCGACCTGGACGGTGCCTGGGGCCAGCTCGATCCGGCATACAAGGCCGCGCACCCGCTGACCCCGATCGAGCGTGAACGCTACGCGCAGGTGCAGGTGACCGGCTACAGGCCGCTGACCAGCGAGTCGTTGGGCGAAGGCCTGTCGATGCGGCTGGTCGAGATCGGCGTGGTCAACCGCAACACCATGACCGAGCGCACCGTGCGCTACGAGGAGCGCTGGCGCTACGACGCGACGGCCAAGGCCTGGGTGGTGACCTCGGGCCTGCCGGATTTCTGGGCCGGCCGCTGACCGCACATCCGGCGTCGATGCGGTGGCCTGTGCGAGAATCGCCGGCCTCTCTTTCCGGTTGACCGTCGTGACGTTTCAGGAACTCATCGCCTTCCTTGGCCGCCACCCGATGCTCTCGCTCGGCCTGGCCGGGTTGACGCTCGCCCTGCTCTACACCGAGGCCAGCCGGCTCTGGCAGGGCTACAAGGTGCTGAAGCCGGGCGAGCTCACCGCCCTGGTCAACCGCGACAACGCGCTGGTGGTGGACATCCGCGCGCAGAACGACTTCCAGCAGGGCCATATCTCGGGCTCGAAGAACGTGCTGATGAGCCAGTTCGACCCGGAGAACAAGCAGCTCGCTTCGGCCAGGGCGCTGCCGGTGGTGGTGGTCTGCAAGACCGGCATGACCGCCGTCGGTGCCGCCAAGCGGCTGGTGAAGGCCGGCTTCGAGCAGGTCTACGTGCTCGATGGCGGCATCGAAGGCTGGCGCGGCGCCGGCCTGCCCACGGTCAAGGGCCGCGGCTGACGCCCGTTTTCGCCGGGCGGTGCCCTTGCGCCGCCGTGCGATAATCCCCAGTTCGACGTTTCAACCCACAAATTCCACGGAGTTCCACCATGTCCGAAGACATCGCCAACGGCGCTGCCGCCCCCCTCGACGAAGCCGCGCAGGGCGCCAGCTTCTCGGTCGAGAAGATCTACACCCGCGATGTCTCGTTCGAATCGCCGAATGCACCGGCCGTGTTCAACGAGCAGGTCCAGCCGGAGCTGTCGATGAACCTCAACCAGCGCGTCACCCAGCTCAACGACAACGCGTTCGAGGTGGTGCTCGGCGTGACCCTGACCTGCAAGGCCGGCGAGAAGACCGCCTACCTGGCCGAAGTCCAGCAGGCCGGCATCTTCGGCCTGGCCGGCTTCGACCCGGCGGGCCTGGACGCGATGCTCGGCGCGCAGTGCCCGGCCATCCTCTACCCCTACGCCCGCGCAGCGATCAGCGACCTGGTCGGCAATGGCGGCTTCCCGCCGTTCCAGCTGCAGCCGATCAATTTCGACGCGCTGTATGCCGAAGGCCTGCGCCAGCGCGCCATGCAGCAGGACGGTGACGCCCTGCAGGCCGGCACCGAAACCGCCGGCAACGCCTGACCCCTCGCGGCTTGGCGATGACCGCCATCAAGGGACCCGTCGCCGTACTCGGCGCGGGTTCGTGGGGCACCGCCCTCGCCGCGCTGCTGGCGCGGCAGGGCCATGCGGTGACGCTGTGGGGCCGCGATGGCGACATCGCCGCCGCCATCGACCGGCGCCACGAGAATCCGCGTTACCTGCCGGGCATCCCGCTGCCCGAATCCCTGCGTGCCACCACCGACCTCGCCGCCGCGCTGCAGGGTGCCGCGTGGGTGCTGGTCGTGGTGCCGTCGCATGCCTTCGCCGAGACGTTGGAAGCGCTCGCGCCGCTCCGCCCGGCCGATGCCGGCGTGGCCTGGGCGACCAAGGGCTTCGAGCCCGGTTCCGGGCGCTTCCTGCATGAAGTCGCGGGCGAGATCCTCGGCGACGAGGTGCCGCTGGCCGTGGTGACCGGCCCGTCCTTCGCCAAGGAAGTGGCGATGGGCCTGCCGACCGCGCTGACCGTGCATTCCGATGACGCCGCCTTCGCCCAGACCGTGGCGGAGGCGATGCATGGCCCGGCCTTCCGTGCCTACACCGGCAGCGACATGGTCGGTGCCGAGCTGGGCGGGGCGATGAAGAACGTGCTGGCGGTCGCCACCGGCGTCGCCGACGGCATGCAGCTGGGCCTCAACGCCCGCGCCGGCCTGATCACCCGCGGCCTCAACGAGATGCTGCGGCTGGCGGCGGCCATCGGCGCCAAGCCGGAAACCCTGATGGGCCTGGCCGGGCTGGGCGACCTGGTGCTGACCACCACCGGCGACCTGTCACGCAACCGTCGTCTGGGCCTCGCGCTCGGGCGCGGGCAGCCCATCGACGAGGCGGTGCGGGAGATCGGCCAGGTGGTCGAATCGATCCAGACCGCCGACGAGGTCATGCGCCAGGCCGAACGCCACGGCATCGAACTGCCGATCTCGCGCGCGGTGCAGCAGGTGCTGCATGGCGAGCTGACCCCGGTCGAGGGGCTTCAACAGCTGCTGGCCCGCGAACAGAAGGCCGAATACCCGAAGACGCTGTTCTCCTGAGCAGGCGTCGGCATCGTCCGGCGACCGCATCGCGACAACATCGCAAGAACGAAGAAGGCCCGGCATCGCTGCCGGGCCTTCGCCGTTTGACGCTCTGGAGGACGTCGGGTTGAGGTCGCTTACCAGCTGATGCGCGGGCCGACGCTCCAGGTGGCGTCGCCGTCGCCGAACTTGACGTCACCGAAGACGCCCCAGTTCGGATTGAACTTCACCTGGCCACCCAGGCGGCCGTAGGCGCCCTTCGGGCCCTCGTAGCCGTCGTTGTTGCCGTACTTCTCGTAGCCCGCCATCGCGTAGCCCTCGAAGTTCGGGGCCAGAGCGCTGCGCACGCCCGCTTCCAGGCTGAAACCGTCCAGGTCGGCACCGTTGGCCAGCAGGACGCCGCCGGCGTAGATGTCGTCGGTCTTGAGCTTCTGGTAGGCACCGCGGGCGACGAAGTCGGTGTTGGCCGAGATCGGGGTGTTGAAACCGGCACCGAGCTTCCACTCGTCCACGCCGATATCAAAATCCTTGTCCTTCAGCTGCTGGGTGCCGGCGAACAGGTGCCAGTTCGGCGCCACGGCCACCGAGCCTTCCAGCGAGAAGCCATCGGCCTTGACGTCTTCGTCGCCGTTGAGGTGGGCGTAGCCGGCCTGGGCGTAGTTGTAGTTGATGCCATCGGCCGCGGAGGCGGCGAAGGGAACGGTGGCCAGCAGGGCCAGGGCGAGCAAGGACTTCTTCATGGGGTTGCCTCGATTGTTGGAGTTATGCCGACGCTGGGGCCGGATGGCCGTTCGCGTGTCGGTGCCGCCAGTATCGACAGCCCGTTTCAATCGATGCTGAATCTTGAACGCATCGGTTCAGTAATATTCCGGTCGTATTCAGAACAATCCGCGGCCGGCACTTGTGCGACCGCCGGATCAGACTAAACTGCCCGGTACAGGAATTGGGAATGAACACGATGCTGAACCGGAATCGTGCCCGCATGGGCGTGCTGTTGGCGGCGGGCGTGCTGGTGCTGGCCGGCTGCAAGGGCAAGGACCAGGCTGCGGGCCCGGGTGCCGGGGGCGCGATGCCGCCGCCGGAAGTCGGCGTGGTGGTGGTGCAGCCGTCCGACGTGGGCCTGGAGCAGGAAGTCTCCGGCCGGCTGGCGCCCTACCGCAGCGCCGAAGTGCGCGCGCGTGTGCCGGGCATCGTCCAGCGCAAGCTGTACGCGGAAGGCAGCGACGTCGGCAAGGGCGAGGCGCTGTTCCAGATCGACCCGGCCCCGCTCGCCGCCGATGCCAGCGCCGCGCAGGCCGCGCTGGCCCGCGCCCAGGCCGATGCCGCCAACGCCCGCGCCTCGGCCAGCCGCGCGCGCCAGCTGGCGCCCGGCCGCTACATCTCCAAGTCCGACCTGGACAACGCGCTGGCCGCCGAACGCAGCGCCAACGCCGCCGTGCAGCAGGCGCAGGCCGCGCTGCAGGCCGCGCGGATCAACCTGGGCTACGCCACGGTGCGCGCGCCGATTTCCGGTCGCGCCGGCATGCAGCAGGTGACCGAGGGTGCGCTGGTCGGGCAGGGCGCGGCCACGCTGCTGACCACGGTGGACCAGATCGATCCGCTCTACGTCGAGTTCTCGCTCGGCGTGAACGAGTTGACCGAGCTGCGCAAGCTGGCCGACGGCCGGGGCCCGCGCGAGGTCGAGGTGGTGCTGCCCGACGGCAGCGTGCACGGCCAGAAGGCGCGGATGGATTTCGCCGGCGACGTGGTCGATCCCGCCACCGGCGCGGTCAAGCTGCGCGCGGTCCTGCCCAACCCGCAGCACCAGCTGCTGCCGGGCACCTTCGTGACCTTGCGCGCGACGCTGGGCAGCCAGCGCGCGGCCTACCGGATCCCGCAGGTCGCGGTGCAGCGTGACGCGCAGGGCGCCTACGTGCTGGTGGTGGACGCCGAAGGCAAGGCGCAGCGCAAGGCGCTCGAAGGCGGCCGCATGCAGGGCAGCGACTGGGTGGTCAGTGGCGGCGTGGCGCCGGGCGACAAGGTGATCGTCTCCGGCCTGCAGCGGGTGATGCAGCCCGGCCAGCCGGTGAAGGCGGTCGATGCCAACGCCAAGCCGGCCGATCCGGCGGCGGCGCCGGCCAAGCAGGGCTGAGCCGATGCCCAGATACTTCATCGAGCACCCGGTCTTCGCCTGGGTCATCGCGATCCTGGTCTCGCTGGCCGGCGTGCTGGCGATCCGCGGTCTCGGCATCGAGTCCTATCCCAACATCGCGCCGACCCAGGTGATGGTGGGCGCCAGCTATCCGGGCGCCAGCGCCGAAACGACCGAGCGCGCGGTGACCCAGGTCATCGAGCAGCAGCTGACCGGCATCGACAACCTGGACTACTTCAGTTCGTCCAGCGCCAGCGGGCAGTCCAGCATCAACCTGACCTTCAAGCCCGGCACCGATCCCGACATCGCGCAGATGCAGGTGCAGAACAAGGTCGCCCAGGCCCAGCCGCGGCTGCCGACCGAAGTGGTGCAGTCGGGCGTGAGCGTGGCCAAGGCCAATTCCGGCTTCCTGATGGTGGTGGCGCTGCGCTCGGAATCCGACAACGTCGACCGCGACGCGCTGGCCGACCTGATCGCCTCGCGCGTGGTGGACCAGATCTCGCGCGTGCCCGGCGTCGGCAGCACCCAGGTGTTCGGCGGCGAGTACTCGATGCAGATCTGGCTCAACCCGGACAAGCTCAAGTCCTTCGGCATCTCGGCGTCGCAGGTGCTGGCGGCGGTGCGTGGCCAGAACGTGCAGTTCTCGGCCGGTTCGGTCGGCGGCGAGCCTTCGCCCGACACCCAGATGTTCACCGCGACGGTGTCGGCGGAAGGCCGCTTCTCCACCCCGCAGGAGTTCGAGGACATCCTGCTGCGCACCGATGCCGACGGCGCCGCGGTGCGGCTCAAGGACGTGGCGCGCGTCGTGCTCGACGGCGCGCACGGCTTCGACATGAAGTGGAACGGCCAGCCGGCGGCCGGCTTCGCGGTGCAGCTGGCGCCCGGCGCCAACGCGCTGGAAGTGGCCGGCGCGGTCAAGCAGCGCATGGACGAGCTTCAGCCCAGCTTCCCGACCGGGGTGAAGTGGTTCTCGCCCTACGACAGTTCCGATTTCGTGCGGATCTCGGTCAAGGAGGTGGTGAAGACGCTGGCCGAGGCGATCGTGCTGGTGTTCCTGGTGATGCTGCTGTTCCTGCAGAACCTGCGCGCCACGATCATCCCCACGCTGGTGATCCCGGTGGCGCTGCTCGGCACCTTCCTCGGCATGTACCTGATCGGCTTCACCATCAACCAGCTGTCGCTGTTCGGCATGGTGCTGGCGATCGGCATCGTGGTGGACGACGCGATCGTGGTGATCGAGAACGTGGAGCGCCTGATGACCGAGGAGGGGCTCTCGCCCTACCAGGCCACGGTCAAGGCGATGGAGCAGATCACCGGCGCGGTCATCGCGATCACCCTGGTGCTGGCCGCGGTGTTCATCCCCAGCGCGCTGCAGGCCGGCTCGGCGGGCGCGGTGTACAAGCAGTTCGCGCTGACCATCGCCATCGCGATGTTCTTCTCCGCCTTCCTCGCGCTCGGCTTCACCCCGGCGCTGTGCGCCAGCCTGCTCAAGCCGACCGCGCACCACGAGAGCCGCAACCCGGTCTTCCGCGGCTTCAACCGCCTCTATGACCGCGTGCAGCAAAGCTACCTCGGCCACATCACCCGCGTGGTGCGGCACGCGCCACGCTGGATGGCGGTGTTCGCGGCACTGGTGGTGGTCGGCGGCTTCCTGTTCTGGCGGATGCCGGGCAGCTTCCTGCCGGAAGAGGACCAGGGCTATGCGCTGGCGATCGTGCAGCTGCCGGCCGGCGCCACGCTCCGCCGCACCAATGTGGTGTTCGACGACGTGCAGAAGCAGGTCGAGAAGATTCCCGGCTACGACGGGATGATGCAGGTCTCCGGCTTCAGCTTCATGGGCCAGGGCGAGAACGTGGGCATGGCCTTCATCCGGCTCAAGCCGTGGGATGAGCGCAAGGCCACGGCGTCGGAATTCATCCAGCAGGCGAACGGTGCGATGTCCGGCATCCGCGACGCGCAGGTGTTCGTGATGAACCTGCCGACGGTGAACGGGCTCGGTCAGTTCGGCGGCTTCGACATGTACCTGCAGGACCGCGGCGGGCAGGGGCGCGAGGCGCTCGGCCAGGCGCTCGGCACGCTGATGGCGAAGGCGTCCGAGGACCAGGCCACGCTGATGGCGGTGCGTCCCAACAACCTGGCCGACGCGCCGCAGCTCAAGCTCGACGTCGACCGCCTGCAGGCGCAGGCGATGGGGCTGTCGGTGGGCGACATCTACAGCGCCATCCAGCTGATGCTGGCGCCGGTCTACGTCAACGACTTCGTGCAGGGCGGGCGCGTGAAGCGGGTGACGATGCAGGCCGACGCGCCCTACCGCACTGGCGCCGAGTCGATCGCGCACTTCCACACGCCCTCCCGGGCGGTGGACGCCAACGGCGTGCCGCAGATGATCCCGCTGTCGAACGTGGTGCAGGCGAAGTGGCAGATGGCGCCGCCTTCCCTCACCCGCTACAACGGCTTCGCCGCGGTGGAAGTGGTGGGCTCGCAGGCACCGGGCAAGAGCTCCGGCGACGCGATGGCGGCGATGGAACGCATCGTGACCCGGGACCTGCCCCAGGGCTTCGGCTACGACTGGGCCGGGCAGAGCTACCAGGAGATCCTGTCCGGCAACCAGACCACCATGCTGATGGTGCTGTCGATCGTGGTGGTGTTCCTGTGCCTGGCGGCGCTGTACGAAAGCTGGAGCGTGCCGGTGTCGGTGCTGCTGGTGGTGCCGATCGGCATCCTGGGCGCGGTGGTCTTTTCGCTGCTGCGCGGCCTGCCCAACGACATCTATTTCAAGATCGGCCTGATCACGGTGATCGGCCTGGCGGCGAAGAACGCGATCCTGATCGTCGAGTTCGCCATCTTCGCGCGCCGGGAAGGCAAGCCGCTGGCGCAGGCGGTGGTGGAAGCGTCGAAGCTGCGCCTGCGCCCGATCCTGATGACCTCGCTGGCTTTCATCGCCGGCGTCACCCCGCTGGCGATCTCCACCGGCGCCGGCGCCAACGCCCGCCACGCCATCGGCACCGGCGTGATCGGCGGCATGCTGTTCGCCACCGTGCTCGGCCTGCTGTTCATCCCGGTGTTCTACGTCGCGGTGCGGCGCTTCCTCGGCGACACGCTGGACGCGCCGCCGACCGGCCCCGACGGCCACCACCCGCAGGGCATGCCGGATACGCCGGCGCGCCACTGACGTCAACGAAGGATGGGCGATGCGGCTTCGGCATCGCCCATCCACTGATCAGCCGCCGCCGGCGAACCCGTGCTGGCGCCAGGCCTCGAACACCAGCACCGCGACCGCGTTCGACAGGTTGAGGCTGCGCTGGTCGGGGCGCATCGGCAGGCGCAGGCGTTGCGCCTCGGGCAGGGCGTCGATCACCGCCTGCGGCAGGCCGCGCGTCTCGCAGCCGAACAGGAAGGCATCGCCCGGCGCGAAGGCGACTTCGTCAGGGCGGCGCGTGCCGCGCGTGGACAGCGCGAACACCCGGCCGGGCGCGACCGCGGCCAGCGCGGCGTCGAGGTCGGCGTGCACCCGCATCGTCGCGTACTCGTGATAGTCCAGCCCGGCGCGGCGCAGCTGCCTGTCGTCGAGCGAGAACCCGAGCGGTTCGACCAGGTGCAGCCGGGCGCCGGTGTTGGCGCAGAGGCGGATCACGTTGCCGGTATTGGGCGGGATCTCGGGCTGGTGCAGGATCACGTGGAACATGCTTACCAGGCCACCTCGCGGCCCTGCCAATCCAGGAAGCGGCCGGAATCGGCGGGCGTCGCGTCGTCGATCACCGCCAGCAGGCCACGCGCCGCGTCTGCCACCGCCACCTGCGCGCCGCTGCCGCCCATCTCGGTCTGCACCCAGCCCGGGTGCAACGCAAGCACGGTGATGCGGCGGTCGGCCAGCGCCGCCGCCAGCAGGCGCGTCGCCATGTTCTGCGCGGCCTTGGAGATGCGGTAGCTGGGCGTGGAGAAGGCGGCGGTGTCGGCCATCGAGCCCAGCACCGACGACAGGTTGGCGACCCTGCCGCCGTCCGCCAGCCACGGCGCCAGCGACTGGCTGAGCAGGAACGGGCCGGTGGCGTTGGTCTTCAGGCTGTCGAGCAGGGTGGCTTCGGCCACCTGCCCGAAGCGTTCGCCGGAATGCAGCACGCCGGCGTTCTGGATGACGGCATCCAGCCGGCCGTCTTCGCCCAGCAGCAGCGGCAGCTCGCCGAGCAGGGCGGCGTGGGAGGCGGCTTCGGCCACGTCCAGCGGCACCACTTGCAGCCGGCCCGGGTGCCCGCCGGCCAGCGCATCGAGCGCATGGGCCTGGCCCGGACGGCGGCAGGCCGCGATGACCCGGTCGCCGCGGGCCAGCAGCTGGCGGGTGAATTCCAGGCCGATGCCGCGGTTGGCACCGGTGACCAGTACGTTCAGGGACATGGCTTTCCTCGGGACTTTCGGCAGGGGCCGGGGCAATGCGCCAAGGCTAACATCGGCGTTTTCCCGACCCTGCAGGAAGCCGCATGTCCCGTCGAACCCGCGCCCCGCGCGCCGCCGCGCTCGCTGTTGCCCTTTCCGTCGCCCTCGGCGGCTTCGTCCCGGCCCCGCTGATGGCGGCACCGGCCAAGGCCGCGGCCGGCGTCGACATCCCCTACGAGACTTTCACCCTGCCCAACGGCCTGCGCGTGATCGTGCACACCGACCGCAAGGCGCCGATCGTCGCGGTCAACATCTGGTACCACGTGGGCAGCAAGGACGAGCCGGCCGGCCGCAGCGGCTTCGCCCACCTGTTCGAACACCTGATGTTCAACGGCTCCGAGAACAACCCGGGCGAGTACTTCACCCCGTTCGAGCAGGCCGGTGCCACCGACATGAACGGCACCACCAACACCGACCGCACCAACTACTTCCAGAACGTGCCGACCACCGCGCTCGACATGGCGCTGTGGATGGAATCCGACCGCATGGGCCACCTGCTCGGCGCGATCGACCAGAAGACGCTCGACGAGCAGCGCGGCGTGGTCCAGAACGAGAAGCGCCAGGGCGAGAACCAGCCCTACGGCCAGCTGCGCGAGGTGATGGCCCGGACCATCTACCCGAAGGGCCACCCGTACCACCACACCACGATCGGGTCGATGAACGACCTCAACGCGGCTTCGCTCGACGACGTCAAGAACTGGTTCCGCACCTGGTATGGCCCGAACAACGCCGTGCTGGTGCTGGCCGGCGACATCGACGTGGCCACCGCCAAGGAAAAGGTGGCGAAGTACTTCGGCGACATCCCGGCGACGCCGACCATGGCGCAGCCCAAGGTCGACGTGGCGCCGCTCAAGGCCAGCGGCCGCACCGAACTGCAGGACAAGGTGCCGCAGGTGATGGTGCGCCGGACCTGGAACGTGGCCCAGACCGGCAGCCGCGACTCCGACCTGCTGGATCTCTTCAGCCAGGTGCTGGGCGGCAGCGCCACCTCGCGCCTCGACAAGCGCCTGGTCTACCAGGACAAGCTGGTCGACAGCATCGGCACCGGCAACTACGGCTCGCAGCTGTCGGGCATGTTCTTCGTCAACGCCATGGTGAAGAAGGGCGTGGACCCGAAGCAGGTCGAGGCGGTGATCGACGAGGAACTGCAGCGCCTGCTCAAGGACGGCCCGACCGCCGAGGAACTGGCCCAGGCCAAGACCAGCTACGACGCGCAGGTGGTGCGCGGCGTCGAGCGCATCGGCGGCTTCGGCGGCAAGGCCGACGTGCTGGCCGCCTGCGCCATCTACGAGAACGATCCGGGCTGCTTCCGCGACTCGCTCAAGACCGTGGCCAATGCCACGCCGGCCAGCGTCACCGCGGCCGCCAAGCGCTGGCTGGCCGCGCCGAGCCACACCTTCGTGGTGGGCCCGGGCGAGCGCAAGCCGCTGGTCGAAGAGGAAAGCGCCAAGCCGGCGCCGTTCGCCGTCGGCAAGCCGGACGCCAAGTACAAGACCACCGCCGCCACCGTGGACCGCAGCAAGGGCGTGCCCTCGGTCGAGCAGTTCCCGGCGCTGAAGTTCCCGGCGCTGCAGCGCGCCAAGCTCGCCAACGGCACCACCCTGGTGCTGGCCGAGCGCCACGAAGTGCCGGTGGTGCAGATGAGCTACCAGTTCGATGGCGGCTACGCCTCGGACGTCGGCGGCAAGCTCGGCACCGCCAGCTTCGCCATGGGGATGCTGGATGAAGGCGCGGGCGCGCTCGATTCGCTCGGCTTCAAGGCCCGCGCGGAATCGCTGGGCGCGGAGTTCGGCTCCGGCGCCTCGCTCGACGGCAGCAGCGCCTACGTCTCGGCGCTGAAGTCCAACCTGGACCCGTCGGTGGCCCTGTTCGCCGACATGCTGCGTGCGCCGCGCTTCGACCAGAAGGACATCGACCGGGTCAAGGCGCAGTGGATCGCCGGTATCGCCCAGGAGAAGGCGCGCCCGAATTCCGTCGCGCTGCGCGTGCTGCCGCCGCTGCTCTACGGCGAAGGCCACCCCTACGCGATCCCGTTCACCGGCAGCGGCACCGAGGCCGCCATCGCCTCGCTGACGCGTGACGACCTGGTCGCCTACAGGAACGCCTGGCTGCGCCCGGAGAACGCCACGATCATCGTCGTCGGCGACACCACGCTCGACCAGATCGTGCCGGTCCTCAACCGCCACCTCGGCGACTGGAAGGGGGCCGGCGCCGCGCCGAAGGTCGCGGCCCTGCCGCAGGTCGCCCGTCCGGCCAAGGCCCGCGTGTTCCTGATCGACCAGCCGGGCGCGGTGCAGGCCAACATCATCGCCGGCCAGCTGATGCCGTCGAGCAAGGACCCGGGCGCGGTCGCGCTGGAGATGAGCAACGACGTGCTGGGCGGCAGCTTCACCTCGCGCCTCAACATGAACCTGCGCGAGGACAAGCATTGGTCCTACGGCGCCCGCACGCAGCTGGCCGGCGCGCTCGGCCAGCGTCCGTGGCTGGCGGTGGCACCGGTGCAGATCGACAAGACCGCCGAGTCGATGAAGGAGATGCAGCGCGAGTTCGCCGACTACGGCAGCGGCAAGGTGCCGGCCACCCGGGACGAGGTGACCAAGGTCATCAACAACGACGTGCGCAGCCAGCCCGGTGCGTACGAGACCGCGGCCTCGGTGATGGGCACGATCGGCGGCATCGTCCGCTACGGCCGCCCGGACAACTGGGTGCAGGTCCGCAACAGCCAGGTGCAGGCGTTCACCCCGGCGCAGGCCGCGGCCGCCGCCAAGGGCATCGATCCGTCCCAGCTGGTCTGGGTGGTGGTCGGCGACCTGGGCAAGATCGAGGCCCCGGTGCGCGCGCTCAACCTGGGCGAAGTCACCGTGCTCGACGCCGACGGCAAGCCGGTCGCGAAGAAGTAAGGTTCAGCTTCGCGGTTCCGCTGCACCAAGATGCCCGCCACAATGGCGGGCATCGTCATTCAGATGGTTCGATGTCGCGGCATCCGCCGGCATCGCCGCCCCGTTCCCCCGTGGAGTTGTCCGATGCGCCTTCGCCCCGCCTTCCTGCTGCCCGCCGCCGCCGTCCTCCTTGCCGTTTCCGGCTGCACCTGGGTGCCGATCGCCCCGGCCGCGCAGGCGGTGAAGGTGCTGCGCGCCGCGCCGGCCGGCTGCGAGAAGGTCGGTGAGATCGAGGTCGAGGTGACCGACAAGGTCGCGCTCTACACGCGCAACCCGCTGCGCGTCGCGGAGGAGCTGGAGACGCTGGCCCGCAACCAGGCTGCCGGCATTCCCGCCACCGACATCCACCCGCTGAACGCGCCCACCGAGGGCACCCAGCGCTTCGCCGCGTGGCGCTGCCCGCGCTGAACATACGCGTCCCGATGTCGGGTTCTGCTGCGGTGCAGGCTCCGAAACGGTAACCTAGGCGGTCTTTGCTTCGCCCAGAGCCCACCCCGCATGCTGTTCCAGAATGTCGCCATCGCCGGTCTCGCCCACGTGGACGCGCCGCAGTCGTTGACCTCGGACGAGATCAACCAGCGCCTCAAACCCACGCTTGACCGCCTCGGCATCCGCGTCGACGTGCTGAAGGACATCGCCGGCATCCACGCCCGCCGGCTCTGGGGCACCGACAAGCTGTCCTCCGATGCCGCCACCGAGGCCGGCGTGCTGGCGCTCGATGACGCCGGCATCCGCGCCGACCAGCTGGGCCTGCTGGTCAGCACCTCGGTCAGCCGCGACTACCTGGAGCCGTCCACCGCCAGCATCGTGGCCGGCAACCTGCAGGTCGGCGACACCTGCCAGAACTACGACGTCGCCAATGCCTGCCTCGCCTTCATCAACGGCATGGACATGGCGGCGCGGATGATCGAGCGCGGCGAGATCGACTACGCGCTGGTGGTGGATGGCGAAACCGCCGACCTGGCCTACGAGAAGACCATCGAGCGGATGCTGCGCCCGGATTCCACCGAGGACGAGTTCCGCAACGAGCTGGCCACGCTGACGCTGGGCTCCGGCGCCGCCGGCATGGTGCTGGCGCGCGCCGACCTGCACCCCGACGCGCCGCGCTACAAGGGCGGCGTGACCCGTTCGGCGACCGAGTGGAACACGCTCTGCCGCGGCAACCTGGACCGCATGGTCACCGACACCAAGC
>JAANMY010003165.1_pt1 | contig 14042 bp, 8 predicted proteins | sample 7279691 | NCBI WGS metagenome assembly JAANMY01 (sample SAMN14094543, study PRJNA606508) | bioreactor metagenome | isolation source: A lab-scale SPAN reactor treating ammonium-rich wastewater day 388 | place: Ireland: Galway | collected 2018-02-07
AAGGTGTCCGTGCCCAGCTTCAACGGCATCTTCCAGGTCAAGCATGTGGCGATGATGGCGAGCTGGACGCGTGCCCGCTACCTGCACGTCTTCCCGCAGCAGGCCGAGGCCGAGCAGCGCTTCGCCAGCGGTGAATGCGCGGTCATCGCCGCGCCGTCGGCGAGCTGGGCCGACTTCCGTCGTGCCGGCAAGGTGGACGTGGCCGTTTCGCGCCTGCCGTACTACGAGGACTTCCCCGGTGCGCCGCAGAACACGGTGGCCGACGGCCCCGCGCTGTGGGCCGCGGCCGGCAAGAAGCCGTTGGAGTACAAGGCGGTCGCGCGCTTCGTCAGTTTCTGGCTGCAGGCCGATAATCAGGTCGCCTGGCAGCGCGAGACCGGCTACCTGCCGTTGAACCGCGCGGGCCTGCTCGCGTCGCGCAGCGAGCTGCTCGGCGACGACCTCGAGAACGTGCGCGTGGCGGTGGACCAGCTCGGCAACAAGCCGGCCACCGCGCAGTCGTCGGCGCAGCCCGTCGTCGAGCGCCAGAGCGTGCGCCGCATCCTCGATGAGGAGCTCGCCGGCGTGTGGGCGGACGAGAAGGCCGCGAAGGAGGCGCTCGACAACGCTGTCATGCGCGCCCAGGGCGCCAAGTGACCCATGGCTCGCGGCATTTCAGCACGCCTGTGCGTGGCTTGACGCCACGCACAGGCGCCGCCTAACATCGCCGCTTTTGTCGCGAGCGTACCCGCCTTGTCCGTCAAGCAGCTTTTCGCGCCGATCGCCGCCGACATGCAGGCGGTCGATGAGGTGATCCGCACTCGCCTGCATTCGGACGTTGCGCTCATCCGCCAGGTTGCCGAGTACATCGTCAGGAGCGGCGGCAAGCGCCTGCGTCCCGCCCTGGTGCTGTTCACCGCCGGGGCGATGGGCTACAAGGGCACGCATCACCACGAACTGGCCGCCGTGGTCGAGTTCATCCATACCGCGAGCCTGCTCCACGACGACGTGGTCGACGAATCCGACCTGCGCCGCGGTAACAAGACCGCCAACGCGATCTACGGCAATGCGGCCGCCGTGTTCGTCGGCGACTTCATGTATTCGCGCGCCTTCCAGATGATGGTCGGGGTCGACAGCATGCACGTGATGCGCGTGCTCGCCGACGCCACCAACGTCATCGCCGAGGGCGAGGTGCTGCAGCTCCTGAACTGCCACAACGCCGACGTCGTCATCGACGACTACCTGCGCGTGATTCGCTACAAGACGGCAAAGCTCTTCGAGGCCGCCGCGCGCCTGGGCGGCATCGTCGCGGGGGCCGATCCAGAGACGGAGGCGAGGCTTGCGGCCTTCGGCATGCATCTGGGCACCGCCTTCCAGCTCATCGACGACGTACTCGACTATTCGGCCGACGAAGCCGACACCGGCAAGCACCTGGGTGACGACCTCGCCGAAGGCAAGCCGACCTTGCCGCTCATCCACGTCATGCAACATGGCACGCCCGAGCAGGCGGCGCTGGTGCGGGGCGCGATCGAGCACGGCGGGCGTGATGACTTTGCCGCCGTCCTGATCGCGATCCAGGACAGCGGGGCGCTCGCGGAGACCCTGCGCTACGCGCAGGCGGAAGCAGCGCGCGCAATCGAAGCGATTTCGGTGCTCCCCCCTTCCAATTTCAAGGATGCGTTGCTACAATTATCGGACTTTGCAGTTCGGCGAAATCACTGATATAATTTTTGGCTTCGCAGGATTGCAAGCAATGCAGCACCAAGTGTCGGGGAATAGCTCAGCCTGGTAGAGCACTGCGTTCGGGACGCAGGGGCCGGAGGTTCGAATCCTCTTTCCCCGACCATCAATTCCCGCCAAAAACCGCCCTTGAGGCGGTTTTTGCGTTGACGGCCCTGATTTGCAGGGCCTCGGGTGGAAGGCGAGGCCGCCACCCCGTCAACACCGGCGGACGGCAACAATCCGGCAATTCGGGGGGCAGCGTTCTGCCGCGCACCCAGGCTGGCATCGACGCCGTTTCGATGGGAGCGGACGATTGGCGCAGCTGCGCGGCACGCAACCTGCCCGACTGCAGCGTGCTTGCGAGCGTGCCCGACATGGCTGCGGCCGAAAATCTGCGCGCGATTGCTGCCCCCGCCTTGCGCCGCTCACGCCCAGCTCAGCGCGCCGCCGGTCTGGTATTCCGTGACGCGGGTCTCGAAGAAATTCTTCTCCTTTCGCAGGTTGGCCTGTTCGTCCAGCCAGGGCAGCACGTTTTCGGCGCCGGGGTAGGGCTCGGCCAGGCCGACCTGGCGGGCGCGGCGGTTGGCGATGTAGCGGAACTGGCCCATGTGCTGCGCGGCCGAGTAGCCGAGGATGGGCTCGTGCAGCAGGTAGCCGGCGTAGGCGGCTTCGGCGGCCTCGGCTTCTTCCCACAGGCGGGCAAGCGCCGCCGGGTCGAGCTGAAGGTTTTCCTCGGTGATCAAAGTGCGCACGGTGCGGATGCCGAAGGCGCAGTGCAGCACCTCGTCGCGCATGATGTACTGCAGCTGCTCGGCCGTGCCCTTCATCAGCCCGCGCCGCTGCAGCGCAAAGATGGGGGTGAAGCCGTTGTAGAACCAGCAGCCCTCGAAGATGGCGGCAAAGAAGAGGTAGGAGAGCGCGAATTCGTGCAGGTTGTCGCGATCGGTGAGGTCGAAGTCGGCCCGCATCACGCGCTCGAGCCGGCGGTTGGCAAGCGCGATCTTGCCGTGGATCTCGGGCACGACGCGGTAGCGGTTGTAGATCTCCTGCTGGTCCAGGCCCAGGCTCTCGATGCAATGCTGATAGGTCCAGGTGTGCAGGGCCTCTTCATACACCTGGCGGGCCTGGTAGATCTGCAGCTCGGGCGCGCTCATCTTTTCCATTACCGCCAGACCGATGTTGCGCATGGCGAGGATGTCCGAGGTGGTGAGGTAGGACAGCACGTTCTCGAACACATGGCGCTCGGCGGGCGTCAGGCGATGATGATAGTCGTGCACGTCCTGCGCCATGGAGATTTCCAGCGGCGTCCAATGGTTCTTGTTGGCGTTGAGGAAGAACTCCCACGCCCAGGGGTACTTGAATGGCGCGAGCTGGTTGATGTCGCCCTTGCCGTTGACGATGCGCTTGTCGGTGGTGCGCACCGGCGCCAGCGCGCCTGGCCGGGGATCGGTGGCGGGCACGGCCGGGTCGGGGCGCGATGCCGGTGCCGTGGGCGTCACCGTGGAAGCCGGGGAGTTCGCCTGGCGGGGGGGCGACGTGATGGCTGGAATGGTGGCTGGAGTGGTGATTGCCTGGGGGCGAACCGGCGTGTCCCAGTCGTCGAAGAAGGCGGTCATTGGCAGGCCTCGCAGTCGGGGTCGAGGATGGAGCAGGCCTTGGGCGCCGGCTCGGCACGGGTGGTGGCCGGCGTGGGGGTGCCGGTCTTCTCCATGGCGGTGGCACCCAGCGTGCGCAGGTAGTAGGTGGTCTTCAGCCCGCGCAGCCAGGCCAGGCGGTAGAGTTCATCGAGCTTGCGGCCCGACGCGGCGGCGACGTAGAGGTTCAGTGACTGCGCCTGGTCGATCCACTTCTGCCGGCGCGAAGCGGCTTCCACCAGCCAGTGCGGCTCGATCTCGAAGGCGGTGGCGTAACGTCCCTTGAGTTCGGCCGGGACGCGCTCGATCGGCGCAAGCGAGCCGTCGAAATACTTGAGGTCGGCCACCATCACCTCGTCCCACAGGCCGAGCGCCTTCAGCTCGCGCACGAGCTGCGCGTTGACCACGGTGAACTCGCCCGACAGGTTGGATTTGACGTACAGGTTCTGGTAGTCCGGCTCGATCGAGGCCGACACGCCGACGATGTTGGAGATGGTCGCGGTCGGCGCGATGGCGACGCAGTTCGCGTTGCGCATGCCGTGGCGAGCGATGCGTTCGCGCAGCGGGCCCCAGTCGAGCGCGGAGGAGCGATCCACCTCGAGCAGGGCGCCGCCGCCCGCGATGGCGCCAGTGTTGCTGAGGCGTCCGCGGCCCTCGGCCAGCAGCGCGAGGCTGTCCTGCGGCAGGATGCCGCGGTCCCACAGGCTGCCGCGGAAGCTGGAGTACGGCCCGCGCGCCTCGGCCAGCTCGGTCGAGGCCCAGTAGGCGGCGTGGCAGACGGCTTCCATCGAGCGGTCGGCGAACTCGACCGCGGCATCGGACGCGTAGGCCAGGCCCATGATGTGGAGGGCGTCGGCAAAGCCCATGATGCCCAGGCCCACCGGGCGGTGGCGCAGGTTGGCGGCGCGCGCCTTGGGCGTGGCGTAGTAGTTGAGGTCGATGACGTTGTCGAGCAGGCGCATCGCGACGCGTACGGTGCGCTGCAGCTTGTCGTGGTCGAGCGCCCAGCGCCCGTCCCCGTCGCGGACCAGATGGGCGGGCAGGTTCACCGAGCCGAGGTTGCACACCGCAGTCTCGTCGGCCGAGGTGTTGAGCGTGATCTCGGTGCACAGGTTGGAGCCATGCACCACTCCGACGTGTTGCTGCGGCGAGCGCAGGTTGCAGGCGTCCTTGAAGGTGATCCATGGATGCCCGGTCTCGAACAGCATGGTCAGCATCTTGCGCCACAGCTGGATGGCGGGCATGCGCTTGAAGAGGCGGATCTCGCCGCGCTCGGTCTTGCCCTCGTAGGCGCAGTAGGCCGCCTCGAAGTCCTGGCCATAGCGCTCGTGCAGGTCGGGCACGTCGGCCGGCGAGAACAGCGTCCATTCGGCGTTCTCCAGTACGCGCTTCATGAACAGGTCCGGGATCCAGTTCGCGGTGTTCATGTCGTGCGTGCGGCGGCGCTCGTCGCCGGTGTTCTTGCGCAGCTCGAGGAACTCCTCGATGTCGAGGTGCCAAGTCTCGAGATAGGCGCACACCGCGCCCTTGCGCTTGCCGCCCTGATTCACCGCCACCGCGGTGTCGCTGACCACCTTCAGGAAGGGGATCACGCCCTGACTCTGACCGTTGGTGCCCTTGATGCGGCTGCCGAGCGCGCGCACCGGCGTCCAGTCGTTGCCGAGGCCGCCGGCGAACTTCTGCAGCAGGGCATTTTCCTTGATCGACTGGTAGATGTCCTCGAGGCTGTCGGCCACCGTCGTCAGGTAGCAGGACGACAGCTGCGCATGCCGGGTGCCGCTGTTGAACAGCGTCGGTGTGCTGCTCATGAAGTCGAAGCTCGACAGTAGTTCGTAGAACGCGATCGCCTGCGCCTCGCGGTCGATCTCGTTGATCGCCAGGCCCATCGCCACGCGCATGAAGAAGGTCTGCGGCAGTTCGATGCGGCGGCCGTCGACATGCAGGAAGTAGCGGTCGTACAGGGTCTGCAGGCCGAGGTAGTCGAACTGCAGGTCGCGTTCGGGCCGGATCGCCGCCGCCAGGCGGGCGAGGTCGAAGTCGGCCAGCCGTGCATCGATCAGCTCCGCTTCGATGCCATGGCGGATGAAGGCCGGCAGGCAGGCAGCGTAGCCTTGTGCCGGGTCGGCCATGTCGGCCTGCGCGGTCTCGCACCCGATCACCTCGACGCGGATCGCCCACAGCAGCAGGCGGGCGGCGACGCGGCCGTAGTCCGGCTCGCGCTCGATCAGCGTGCGTGCGGCCAGTACCAGCGCCTGGCGCACGGCGGCGACGGGCACGCCGTCGTAGAGGTTGTGCACCGCGTGCTCGAGAACGGTGTCTGGCGACACCCCGTCCAGCCCCGCGCAGGCCTCGCGGCACACGGCGAGCAGGGCGCCGCGGTCGAGCGGGCGGCGCGCTTCGCCGTCGACGACGTGCAGCACGGCACCGACACCGCCCGCCTGCGCTTCGACGTCCTGCCGCGCGGCGCGTTCGGCGGCACGCCGTTCGCGGTAGAGCACGTAGGCGCGGGCGACGTCGTGCTCGCCCGAGCGCATCAGCGCCAGCTCGACCTGGTCCTGGATGTCCTCGATGTGCAGCAGGCCTCCGTCGGGCAGGCGCCGGGTGAGGGCGCCGACCACGGTGTCGGTGAGGCGAGCCACGATGTCGCGCACGCGCGAGGAGGCCGCACCCTGGCGGCCCTCGACGGCGAGGAAGGCCTTGGTCATGGCGACGGCGATCTTGTTCGGATCGAAGGCGACCACCGTGCCATTGCGGCGGATGACCTGGAAGGCGGCGTACTGGATGGCGTCAGGGACTGCTTGGGCAGGGAGTCGGTCCACGGAATGTCCTCGGGTGGCGATTGCGGATGGCGTCGGGGGACTTGCAGGAAAGCGAACTTTGAAACGGCGGAGCGCACTCAGAGCGCGGTCAGCGTTCAGGCGGCCGCGCGCCGGGCGGCGGGAGCGTTGCGCGCGGCCTGGGATTCGCGCCCGCCAGCGGGTACGGTGTTGTGCTCCGTCCGCAGCTCCAGCACCAGCGGCTCCGTGAGGCGGCCACCCGGGCGGCGGAAGCCGCCTGCCGCAGCCATGTGCAGCACCGCGGGGCTGACGCTGTGGCACACGATCCGGGCGGCGTCAAGGACGCGCGCCAGCGCGGTCACGTGGCCGAACAGCGCACGCCCCAGGCCGCGCTGGCGCTGGCCGGGGCTGACGCTGAGCCCGAAGTCGATCTCGCCATCGCGCAGCGCGACGTGGCCGAGGGCGAGGATCTCGCCCTGCGCGATGCACAGCCCATGGACGTGGTCGCGCGCGAAGTCGAGCGCGGCGACATAAGCGGCGATGCCTTCGTCCCGGATGCCGTGGCCGAAGCGCAGCATGCGGTCGTCGGTATCGAGGGCGAGCAGGTGGGCGCGGATGCGCGGCGCGTCGGTGGCGCCGAAGCGGATCATCGGACGCAGGGCAAGATTCGGGGAGCCTGCGTCGGGCGCGAGTGGATTCAGCGCTGTAGCGAGCGGGACGGCGGCGAGGCGGGCAGATGCGTGCATGGTGGAGATCCGGTGCGGGCAGGGCGGATCTCCGACGAACGGGCGCGATGCGTCAGCTGCATGAACATGCCATGCAGCGTGGCCGAGCCGTCAGGAAAGCGTGCAAGTGAAATGGTGTGAGCCATGCCTCTTGTCAGGGACACCCCGCCCCAAACTGTTGAAGGTGATGTGCATGGCAGGTCTCCTGGCTCACGGGTCGTCGCCTTGCGCCAGCCTTCCCGGAAGATCTCCAGTGGCAGAGAGGGTGCAAGACTCGCCGATTACAGTTGCGGGGGCAGCTCCGGGATTCGCGCTGGGCGCGGCACCGGATTCCCTTTTCATGCCTGCCGGTGTCGGCAGGCAACCATGAACAGGGCGCGAGGTTAGCCGCGCCCCTCGGGACTGTCAAATGCCGCGCGCTCGATCGTGCGCACCAGGGTATGCACCGCCCGATGGCTGGGGACCTCGAAGCCGCCCGCATCGGCCATGCGCAGCAGGGCGCCGGTGATCGCATCGAGTTCGGTGCGGCGGCCCGCGAGCACGTCCTGCAGCATGCTGGCGCGGTTGCGTGCGGTGGCGGTCGCCACGCTGTGGACCCGCGCCAGCGCGGCGGTCTCGTCCAGGGCCAGGCCATGCGCGCGCAGCACCGGCAGCGCCTCGCTCACCAGGGTGTCGAGCAGCACGCGCTGCGGCGGATCGAGCAGGGCACCGTTCGTTACGCCGAACAGGGCCGCCAGTGGGTTGATCGCCACGTTCACCAGCAGCTTTGCCAGCCGCGCGCGCGCGATGTCGGGTTCGACCCGGGCGCGCAGCCCGGCGCGCGCCAACATTTCCGCCACCCGCTCGAAGCCGGTCGGCAGCAAGGTCTCACCCGTGCCCGAGGGCTGCACCCACTCGCCGTCGGCCGTGCGCTCCCGGTAAGCGCCCTCGGTGGTGATGCCCTGGTCCACGCGCGGCGCCCGGCAGTGCGCGCGCAGCAGGTCGCCGGTGAGGCCGTTCTGTAGCGACAGCACGCCAAGCGGCTGCATGCGCTCGGCAATCGCTGCTGCTGCCGCGGTGTCGCCGGCCTTCACCAGCACGATGACCCAGTCGGCGAGGGGGGGCTGCGCCGCGGCGAAGGCGTCCGCACGGTAGCGCTGGTCGCCCACTTCCACGCCGGCGCGCAGGCGCGCTGCGCGCTCGGCGTCGCGCGCGATCACCGCGACCGGCACCACGCCCGCGAGGCGGGCCGCGAAGTGCAGGCCGAGGGCGCCGGCACCGATGATTGCGAGTGGGTGGCGCGCGGGGGCGGAGGTATCGGGCATGGGCATGGGCGGTGGTGTCGTGGTTCAGCGGGCGGTGTGGAGCGGGCGCCGCGGCGACGCGCGCGGCAACCGGATAGGCCGTCGCCGGGCGCCGGGGGCGAGGGGCTTGAATGGCGTGGCGCGCTCATCTTTGCTGTTCCGTGGCGCACCGTTCCGGATCATTGCGGGCAAGTCGCTTGTGGAACAGGTTGAGCACCCGCGGCGGCGAAAATGCGCCTCAAGACCGCATTTTGCGGCGTTTTTCCTCGAATGGCACAGCCTTTGCGCTAGCCGCCTCCAGCCCGGCCGCTGCGCGGTCGGGTCGGAGGAGTCAAGAAAACCCGACCATTCGAGGAGCCATCCATGTATTCGAACACCACCGCCATTGCCCGCCCGCTGCGCACCGCGCGTCGCCTGCTGTCCGCCAGTGTCGCCGCCGCGCTGCTCACCTTCGGCGCCGGGTCGGCGCAGGCGATCAGTTTCTCCCAGGGCGATGCCACGCTCGACATCAACGGCACCGTCAACGGCTTCTACTCGCATCGCACCGCCGAGGCCAACGGCGTCAAGACGACCAATTCCGCGCTCACCAACGGCCTGCTGCCGGGCTGGATCAACTTCGTGTTCACCACCAAGGTGGAAGGGCTGGACATCAAGGCCCATGTCGGCTTCGCGCCCGGCATCAACGACAAGTCGGACGTGGTGGGCCTGCCGAGCGATCCGGGCTGTGGTGGCGCCACGGGCTGCGACAGCCCGTTCACCCAGATCGACACCCGCAACCTGTACTTCCAGTTCGGCAACCAGGAGTGGGGCACGGTCAAGCTCGGCCGCGACATCGGCCTGTTCGGACAGAAGATCATCCTGTCCGACATGACGCTGCTCGGCCTCGGCGGCAACAGCTACGCCTCGACGCCGTTCAACACCACCTTCGGCATGATCGGCCACGGCTACATGTACACCGGCTTCCAGCCGCAGATAACGTACACCACGCCGGTGCTCGGCGGCTTCTCGGCCTCGGCGGGCATCTTCGACCCCAACAAGTTTGCCGGCGACGAGACCAAGAATCCCGGCTTCCAGGCCATGGCCAACTACGACTGGGAGGGCGGCGCAGCCAAGGGCTCGCTGTGGGCGGGCGGGATCCACCAGCGCACCAGCGGCGCGGGCAGCTTCAATGCGACCGGCTTCGAGCTCGGCGCCAAGATCGGCATCGGCGCCTTCGAGGCGGTGGCCTACGGCTTCGACGCCAGCGGGCTGGGCCTGTCGACGGTCGGCGCGCTGTTCCTGTCACCCTTCGGCAAGAACGACGGCAAGGGTTACTTCGTGCAGGGCACCTATACCGTCGGCAAGACCAAGTTCGGCCTCAACTACGGCGAGAACCGCGACCGCGGCGGCCTGCTCACCGACACCAACACCTTCCGCTCCGCCACCGCCGGCGTCTATCACAGCCTGAACAAGTACATCACCCTGGTCGGCGAATACAACCAGGAGAAGGGCGAGGGCGCCGACCTGTTCGCCGGCGACCTGAAGACGCGGACGATCTCAGTCGGCGGCATCCTGTTCTTCTGATCTGCTGCCCGGGCTGCTCCATGAATGCCGGATCAATGGAGCGCATGGAGCAGCCCGGGCACTGCTCCACTCGATTTTCTGAGCGCTCCAATCGCCAACAGGCCCCGCAAGTGACTGAATTACATGAGATCGACTTGCTGGCACGGGTCCTGCTAAACGAACCCCGTGGCAACCCGCCCGCACCCATCAAAGCTCGAGGAGACGACACCATGCTGTACGCAATGCCCGGCCAGGCCGACGCCAGGATCCAGTACAAGACGCGCTACGACAACTTCATCGGTGGCCAGTGGGTCGCCCCGGTCAAGGGCGACTACTTCGATGTCCTGACGCCGATTTCCGGCTCTCGCTACACCCAGGCCGCCCGCTCCACCGCCGAGGACGTCGAGCTGGCGCTCGATGCCGCCCACGCCGCCTTCCCGACCTGGAGCAAGACCTCCCCGGCCGAGCGCGCCAACCTGCTGCTGAAGATCGCCGATCGCCTCGAGCAGAACCTGGAAGTGCTGGCCTACGCCGAGACGGTGGATAACGGCAAGGCGATCCGCGAGACGCTCAATGCCGACATCCCGCTCGCGGTGGATCACTTCCGCTACTTCGCCGGCTGCCTGCGCTCGCAGGAGGGTGGCATCTCCGAGATCGACGGCGACACCATCGCCTACCACTTCCAGGAGCCGCTCGGCGTCGTCGGCCAGATCATCCCGTGGAACTTCCCGATCCTGATGGCGGCGTGGAAGCTCGCCCCCGCGATCGGCGCCGGCAACTGCGTGGTGCTCAAGCCTGCCGAATCGACGCCGATCTCGATCCTGATCCTGGCCGAGCTGATCGCCGACCTGCTGCCCGCGGGCGTGCTCAACATCGTCAATGGCTATGGCCGCGAGGCCGGCATGCCGCTCGCCACCAGCAAGCGCATCGCCAAGATCGCCTTCACCGGCTCCACCGCCACCGGCCGCGTCATCGCCCAGGCCGCCGCCAACAACCTGATCCCGGCCACGCTGGAGCTCGGCGGCAAGTCGCCCAACATCTTCTTCGCCGACGTGATGGACAAGGACGACGAGTTCCTCGACAAGGCGGTCGAGGGCTTGGTGCTGTTCGCCTTCAACCAGGGCGAGGTGTGCACCTGCCCGTCGCGTGCGCTGATCCAGGAATCGATCTACGACCGCTTCATGGCGCGCGTGCTCGAGCGCGTGGCCGCGATCAAGCAGGGCAGCCCGCTCGACACCGAGTCGATGATGGGCGCGCAGGCCTCGAGTGAGCAGATGACCAAGATCCAGGCCTATCTCGACATCGGCAAGCAGGAAGGCGCCGAATGCCTGATCGGCGGCGGGCGGGCGCAGCTCGCAGGCGACCTGGCCGATGGCTACTACATCCAGCCGACGCTGTTCAAGGGCCACAACAAGATGCGCATCTTCCAGGAGGAGATCTTCGGGCCGGTGCTCGCGGTGACCACCTTCAAGGACGAGGCCGAGGCGCTGGCGATCGCCAACGACACCCCGTACGGCCTTGGCGCCGGCGTGTGGAGCCGCAACGGCAACGTCGCCTACCGCATGGGCCGTGCGATCCAGGCCGGGCGCGTGTGGACCAACTGCTACCACGCCTACCCGGCGCACGCGGCCTTCGGCGGCTACAAGGAATCGGGCATCGGGCGCGAGACGCACAAGGTCATGCTCGACCACTACCAGCAGACCAAGAACCTGCTGGTGAGCTACAGCGAGAACAAGCTCGGGTTCTTCTGATCGCGCAACACTTCTCTCCCCACTCCCGATTCGTCGGGCATTTTGCCGGGGGCGGGCGACCGCCCCCGGTTTTTCCTCTTCGCGCAGTGCGTGCGGAACTCAGGCGAACATGTCCTGATAGATCAGCCGTGCCCAGTTGAAGTCTTCCGGGACGGTGTCCGGCGTGCGTTCGTTGAAGTCGAGCTGGGTCTGCTCGATGATGCCTTCGGCGTTCACCTTGTAGTCGAACTGCACCGAGATGCCCTCCTGCGGCGCGGTGTTCACCATCATGTAGCACAGGTTGTCGGGCAGGATGTAGTTCGGTTCGCGTCCGGCCTCGCGCTCGGCGATGTAGCGCGCGACGATGCGCGCATGACGGTTGGCGACGTGGCCCGCCTTCGGGTAGAAGGCGAACTGCGGCGACACGAAGCCCACCGCATCGCCGATCACATACACATCCTTGTCGTTGCGATCGTGCAGGAACAGCGGATCCACGTCAGCCCAGCCGCCGGGGCGCCCCGAACCGGGCGCAGGCACCACGCCCGCCTTCCAGGCGAGGTCGCCGGCCTGGTGCGGCGCCATCAGGATGGCGTGGTCGAAGCGGAAGTCGCCGGCCTCAGTGCGGATCTCCTTCTTGAACGGGTCGATCTCCTCGATGCGCGCGTTGGGCACGTAGGTGATGATGTCCTTGTACAGCTCCTCGAAGGCCGCGCGAAAGCCGGGGCCAATCGGGCGCACGCCGTCCTTGTGGTCGAGGATGATGATGCGGCCCGGAATCTTCTTCTGCTTGAACATCGAGGCGATCAGGCAGGCGCGCTCGTATGGGCTGGGCGGGCAGCGCTGCGGCGGCGGGGGTAGCGTCATCACCAGGTCGCCGCCCTTGAAGGCGTGCAGCGCGTTCTTGAGGTGGATGTGCTCGGCGTTGGGGATGTAGGCCGCGGGGAAGCGCGCGCGCGTGGCCTCGGCCATGCGGCGGTCGTTGGCGAACCAGGCTTCGTAGTTGTAGCGGATGCCCGGGGCGAGGATCAGGTAGTCATAGGGCAGGCTGCCCGCCGCGGTGAGCACCGTCTTGCGGTCGCGCTCGATCTCGAGGATCTCGGTCTGGATGAAGCGGTAGTCGTACTTCTCGGAGACGGCGAGGTAGTCGTGGGTGAGGAACTGCCCGTCCACCTGATCGACCAGCCACTTGTTGCTCATCGGGCAGGAGAAGAACACCGGGTTGCGCTCGAGCAGCACGACCTCGAGCTCGGGCGCATACTGGCGCAGGTATTTGGCCGCGGTGACGCCGCCCCAGCCGCCGCCGCAGATGACCACGCGGCGGCGATTGCCGCGCGCGAGCAGGGTGTCGGCCGTGCGGCCGATGAGGAAGGGCAGGGTGCGTGCAGGCGCCGGATCACTCGACGCCGCCTGCGCGATTGCCGGGCCGGTTGCTGCCGCTGTTGCTGCTGTCACCGCGAGTCCGCCGGCGGCCTTGATGAAGTGCCGGCGCGAAATGGGTCCGTGTTGGGTATCGTGTTGAGTCATGGGGTCTCCCGATATGCAAGCCGCCCCGGTGCGGGATGCCGCCGGGGCTTGATGAGCCGGGCATATACGCCCGACGGTTTGGTGGCGACGCAAGTCGCCGCGCCGGACGGTCGATATTCAGATCGGCCTGATGTGTCCGCCTGCCGCGCACGGCCTTGACGACCGCGCGCGCATTTTCTCTCAGATCGCATGCATCCAGCGGCACACATCCGCCCGACGGTGGGCAAAGGTGTCGCGTGGAAGATGGCTCGCTTCTTGCATGAGTTCGGGTCTGCGTGGGTGCGCCGCTGCGCCTGCGCACACGCGGATGACGATGCGGGCAGTCCGGGCGCGATGCCCGGCAACGATCATTGAGACGGCCGGGCGCCGCCAGCGACATGGCGGGCTGAACCGGTTGCGGGTGGAGACGAGACGATGACGGACAGGTCAATCCAGGCTGGCGAGCCGCTGGCGATCGAGTCGCTGCGGCGGCGCTATCTGGAACGGGGCGAGGTTCCCGACCGCGGCGTGGCGACGCCGGTGCTGCGCTCCTGGGAGCGCTGCCTGCGCCTTGGCCTTGACCTTGGCGAACGCGCCCGGCCTTCCAACACCACGCGCGGCGACCTCATGGTGGCGCGCGAGCGCAATGCCGCGTTGCTCAATCACGCCGGCGGCGTCATGGAGCATCTCTACGAACAGATCCGCGCCTCGGGCAGCATGGTGCTGCTCGCCGACGCCAGTGGGCTGATCCTGCACGGCATTGGCGATCCGGCCTTCGTTGATCGCGCCAGTCGCGTCGCGCTGCAGCCGGGTGCGAGCTGGAGCGAATGCCAGCGCGGCACCAACGCCATCGGCGCCACGCTGATCGAGCGCGCGCCGGTCGAGATCTTCGGCGCCGAGCATTACCTCGACTGCAACGGCGTGCTCACCTGCAGCGCGGCGCCCATCTTCGACTGCCGCGGCGAGCTGCTCGGCGCGCTCGACATCTCCGGCGACCATCGTCAGCACCAGCCGCACACGCTCGGGCTGGCGCGCATGGGGGTGCGCCTGGTCGAACGCCGCATGTTCGAAAGCGAATACGCGCGCCACGCCGTGTTCGCCTTTCACTCGCGCCCGGAAGGCGTGGGCGGGTTGCAGGAAGGGCTGC
>JAANMY010003169.1_pt1 | contig 14016 bp, 32 predicted proteins | sample 7279691 | NCBI WGS metagenome assembly JAANMY01 (sample SAMN14094543, study PRJNA606508) | bioreactor metagenome | isolation source: A lab-scale SPAN reactor treating ammonium-rich wastewater day 388 | place: Ireland: Galway | collected 2018-02-07
GGCCTTTTTATTGTCCTCGTTTTCTCCTCGTAAGATGGCTACCAGCATATCGATAAGCTCCTGTTCTTCTCCGGTGTGAATAGGCTCTTTAGCGCCTTTTATTAACTCTACGATGTTTATGCCGTGTTTGTTGTAAAACGTTACCACTTCAAGGAATGCAAGGGTATTTTCCGGGACCGGGATACCCCACTCCAGGAGTTTATCTCTCAACTTTTTCTCTAACCCTTCGAGCTCTGCCTTTTCAGCCGCAATTTTGGCCTTCTCCTGGGCAAACAACCTTTCCAGGGATGCAAAACCTCGGCCAAGTATCTCATCTTTTGTGGTGTTACATTCCTCCGCAATCCGCTCAAGTACTGGGTCGGGCGGTAACCTCTCACCAGATTCGTAATATTGATAAGTTCTAAGGGAAATCCCAATTTTCTTAGCAAATTCTCCCTGAGTTAAATTTTTTCTTAATTTTTCAAGTCTTTTCCCTACATCAAGATAGGGATATTTTTTGTCCATAACGCACGCTTATATGCATATTTTTATTTGACTACGCACATATGAGTGCGTATAATTCTTCACATGATAACCACAAAACAAAAAATAAGAATAGAGTTCATTAAGAGAAACATATCCGGGGCCGAGATAGGCCGCCGGATGGGTGTTAGCCGTGTGGCTGTATACCAGGTCATTACGGGTAAAACAAAATCGAAGCGACTCCGTAAAGCTATTGCCGATGCGATCGGCATGAGGGTAGAGGACCTCTGGCCGGAGAACGTATATAAGGCCGCAAAGTAAAAGGAAAGGAGGGGAATACAAACGTGGTTCAAGCCGTTCAAGCAGTTCCGGCCGTACAAGAAGTAAGGATTTTTCCGATTGTAACGCATTTTTTGGGTAAACCGGTTCGGTTTTTTCCTATGACGTTTGAGATAGAGATGAGGTGTCATGATGACACCTCATCTCAGGATAAAAATCCAGAGATGGGGTATCATAATGATACCCCATCCGAGATGGATATTAGGGGCCATAATGACTCCCAATCTCGGGGTAATAATCAAGAGACTGGATCGTGTAATACGACCCCATCCCCTCAGGAGATTGGGTATCATAATGATACCCAATCTTGGAGTAGAAAAGTAGTAATGGAGACACAAGCTATACCACTTCCTGACTATTGTACGGCAATAGGGGTAGCAGAAAATAATATTCGCCGTATGATAAATCTTTCCAAGGATACATTCAAATCCTTTTACCGCGTTGAACCCATCCCCGATGCACTGGGCCGTATCCAGGAAACGATCATCATGGCCCAGGAGATGGTAGACGGCCTTACCTTCAAGCTGCATACTTCCAGGATTAAGGACCCGCAGACGCGGGAGCGTGTAATTGAGTTCCAAAAGTGGGTGATGATCATGCTTGGCATGATCCGCCGCGGGCAGCTCCGGCCGGTCCACGTGCCGAAGGATGCCGGTATCCCCCATCAGGTGTATGACTTTCTTGCCCTGAAAGAATACAAGGGGCGTGGAAAGTTTCAACAACAGGCTTGCCGGGAGCTTGGATGGAGCAAAGGCAAGTTTTACCGCATGGTGGAGGTGGCAGAGAAGTCCAGTTGTATACCACCCGAAGCCACGAAGTTGACCGGCCAGCCGCGCAGGCCACGTTCTGATAAGGGGAAGACGAAGTATCCGGGGGAGGAAGAAAAGGTGATTGCCTTTTGCCTGGCTCACCGGGAAGAGGTTAAAAAGCATGGGAACCGGTTTAAGAAACTGACGGCAAAGGTCATCAAGAAGGAGTTGAGTCTTAAGGTATCGGAATCGGTGATTAACCAATGGAAACGGAAGGTGGAATATGTATAAGTTTCTGAATGAAGATGAGAAGCAGTTCACGGTAGAGTGCCTCCAGGATCTTTACTATCGGTTGAAAAAGATCGTAGGTGAAGATTTCTGGGAGGATGTTGTTCGGGATAATTCACCCAGTGATCTGGCAGATCCGGTAAAAATAGACGCCCTTCTGGAAGGGAAAGAGGACAATCCAACAGAGTATTTCTCCTTGTTAACAGAGCTAATGGATATTGCCATTGAGTATATCGGCAGCTATGCAGCATATATTTCCGATTTAGAAGGCACCATAAAAAGTATGGAGGCTGAGCGGAATTAGCCGTTTGGGTATTCCGGTCTCTGTCAGTCGTATCAATTGCTGGGTTCGTTTTATTTTGGCTCATAAACAACGGTAACTAAAAAAGGGGGTGAATACATAATGGATAATCAAAGTAAGGCTCCGTTTATAAGGGTTGAGCGGTTTGTAGACCATACCGGATCGGTCTGTATTGACGGCAAAATCATTGCTGTGCCTCACGAGTATATCGGCAGGTGTGTTTCTGTGTATTTGCCTGGCGGGAGGATTGCGCCGGTGGCAGGAACATCGCTTCCAAAAAAAAGGCGGCATTTTCTGCTGGTATGTTTTTTAACAGGCCAGTCTCCCGAATGTTTTCCAGAAGGGGCAACTCCTCAGGACGTAATTGCCCGCTGGAGACAAGAGTATGAAGCCTACAGGAACTCGGCGGAAAAAGAGGTGATTGAGATATCTGGAGAGTTCGCAGCAGATCCAGCCAACTGGAAGAGGGTTCGGGGTAAAGGTACTCCTTCTCATCAGGCAGGCTGCGGAGGAAGCGTATGATGCCGGTAAGGGTATATGAAAGCGCCGCCCTTGTTGTTGCGGATGATTGCTTCCAGGATTCGGCAAAGCTTTTCCTGTCACCAGAGGCAATGAGTATGAGAAGGTCGCCGACTTTTTCCCGGCGCTGCGGGGTCTCCCCGGGGCAGTTTTCTGGCGTGATATCAATGTCAAAGTCGGTGAAGATGTTAAAGATGCGGTCTCCCATGCGTTTGCCGCTCAGCCAGATAGCTTTCATATCTTTATCCTTTCATTGCCGTAAAAAGAGAATGGATATTTTCAAACTTGGGTTGATTTTACCACATTCGTAAACCGTTTCAATGACTATTTCTGAAAAAGATTTTGACCTATGGGCAAAAAAACTCACACGGCACAGCCAGGCCAATTGAGCCTTTTTGATATTGTGAAACGGATCTCACAGGGGGAGAAGAACCTGGCCTCAAAGGCCGGCTCTTTCAATGTTGATGCGCAGATCCGGGCGCTGCTTTCGGATGCGCTGAAAAAGTGCCCGCTCTCCCGCGAGGTCGTTGCCGGCAAGATGAGCGAACTGATGGGTATGGAAATCACCAAATCGCAGCTAGACAGTTGGACGGCAGAATCCAAGGAAAATCACCGGTTTCCGTTTGCTTATGCGCCGGCGTTCTGCGAGGCAACGGGAAATACGGATATATTCCGGGCGGCGGTGGAAATGATCGGTTGCTATCTGCTGAAGGGAGAGGACGCACTGTTAACAGAGCTTGGACGGATCGAGAAACAGAAGGAGGAAATGGCAAAGAAAGAGAAATTGATCAGGCAGACATTAGAGCAATTACATTATGGTTCAGGTTGCAAACCTGAACCCGCAAGGGAAAGGAAGGGGTGAATCATGATATCAGAAACGGCAGGTAAGATCAGCAGTATACCGCAGGGGTGGAAGTTTGTGAGCATTCAGGACGGCGAAGTTTGTTTCGAGGTTGAGGGGCACGGGTGTTCATTCAGCTTTGATCTCTTCACCGATGATGCGCTCAAGACTCTACGGGCAATATTTTTGGGGAAGATACACTCGATCACGACACAGAGGTGGAATCTGCACCGGTACCTCGCGATGGTAAATGGGGAGATGGACAAGCGGGTAAATGAAAGGGTTTGCAGGGAATAAAAGGAGGGACTGGGATGGGCTTTGGACTATCTGAAACTGAGGCAATTATCAAACAAAATAATCGGCCGGCGCTTCGCGGGTGCCTCATGTGCGGCGAGCAGTTTCATTCGCCGGGTCCGCACATACGGCGGTGCGCGCCGTGTGAGGAAAAGATTATAAATGCAGAGAAATGCGGATACAGCACATACCGTATGCCGGTCCAATATGCGGTGCCAAACCAGGCGTGGCGCCATGTGCAATGTGATGAGGAATAATAAGATTGTATTGGACGCCGCTTGAGCGTCCACTCCTGGCAGAGTGGACTATCCCACCCTCTGCCAGGGGATAGCCTTTTAAAGGGAAGAGGGAGGATTGAGATGAAAGAAATTGATGCTGATGTATGGGATGATTTTGGGGGTGATGGCGAGATCGATGCATGTGAGGTATGTGGAAGAACAGATCTGCAGTTTGGGCTAAGCCCTTGTTGTTGCTCAATGGGCAGTTATTCACCAGGCTCTGCGATGTGTGATGGTTGTGAGTATGATGAGGTATGTGTGGGATTGGAGGGTTACAAATGACGGAATATTTAGATGATAAAGGATGTGTAATAAAGGTCAGTAGTGGCAATTCAGGCGCCGGGAAAATAGTTTAAACAATGGGTTCAGGTTACAAACCAATGTCATTCAGTTAAGGATTATTTGAGCACAAACAACCCCCTTTATCCCCCTTTTTTAAGGGGGAATTTCTGTATTCAGAAAGGATATAAGGCATGATAACACATTATTTGAAATGCTGGCCGGAGTATTTCCAGGCGATCCTGGAGAGGAAAAAAACCTTTGATTTACGTCGTAACGATCGTGATTACAAGGTAGGTGACATCCTTGTACTACAGGAATACGACATAAAGGCAGAGCGGTATACCGGGCGTAGTACTTGTGTGGGAGTAGAATACATACTAGATGTCGCGGATGGTTTGCAACGTGGATATATTATTATGTCAATTGGCACTGTAGAGATGAAAACTGAGGGATGAGTGATGTCAAAACATGTTCCTTATCGGGAGATTACCAGCTTGTATTTGGTACCGGACGCAGAGCATGACCGTGTACTTCTCATGCGTACTATTCAAAATAAATATGGATTGCGAGATTCAGCAAACCTTGGGTATATGAGTAATACAGCCTGGGAGAAGTTTATCAGGGCAGAATACGTACGGATTAATCGTCCGGGAACGACGCTTTGTGAGCAATTTATCTTGGAGGAAGAAGCATGAAACAAGGGGAAAGGGATGGTAAGACGGATTATAAAAATGAGAGTCAGCAAAACCTCATTAAAATAGTGAAGTATCTGGCAAAGGATGTCTTCCGTCCGGTGACGCCGCAAGAGATTATAGACGCGCTGGGACTCTCGAAGAGTAAGGCGACCTGGACGCTTCACAACCTGAAACTGGGCGGCTGGGCCGAACAGGTGTCAACCGGCTGGCGGCTATCGCCCGAACTGGTAAAGATAGCCGACTCTGTCAGGAGCACACTGAAAGACGTAATGCAAAAGTATCTGGAATAAAACATAACCGTATTTTCGGGAAATTTTCCATAGGAGACAAGAATGTTCGGAATAGAAAAGATAGAAGGGTTAAAAAAAGAAATTATGAACGAGTACCATAAAAGTTTCATGAAGATGGCTGCTTTGTTTAATGATGTGTTGATTGAGAGGAAACCTCAGGGGTTAGAACCTCTATCGGGTATGAAAGAAATATTTGAGCGAAATATAAAAATATGTGAAAGCGCTTTTAAAGAGATAAAAATGGTGATTGAAATGATTGAAAATAAGGAGGTAACCAATAATGGCAATGGAAAAGCGCCAGACTCCGCAAATACGGAGTCTCAAAAATTAAGTGATTGATAATCAACAACTTATAAAAGCAGACTCAGCACCGGTGCGGAGTCTGGGTTCTAAGAACAGGAGGGGAATATGGGAAGAAAAGGACGGCAGGGCGGTTTTATCGCAGGGTTAAATTTTGCGGCACGGCTCATCGATGCGGCTTGGATACATAGCTTGAGTACCATTAAGTCGAGTAAGCAATACCTCGAGCTTGGGTATAAAAGCTGGGAGGAATACTGTGAGGAAGAACTCGGCAAGAGTGTCGATACGGTTGATCGGATGATTAAGGCGTGTCAGGAGCTTGGGGCACATGCGGTAAGGGTTGTGGCTGCCGCAGGACTCAAGTGGCGGGATATTAAGATGCTCGTGAGTACCCTGGATGAGGAGACAAAGAAGGCCGTACGGGAGAAGAATGTAATTCCTTTTGGTGATAAACAAATTCCCATCGATGAAGAACATATCGACGAGATAAAGGCAGCAGTCGCGCTTCTCAAAGAGGCAAGGGATTTGTCAGAAAAGAAAGAGAGGGCCTCAGAAAAAAAAGTCGAAGGCCTCAATAAGGAACATAGTAAGGAACTCCAGGCGTACAAGAATGAGCTAGAATTCCTCAAGGCAAAACTCGCAGACCCGAAACTCCCGGAGGGGTTTAATGAGTTTATTATGGCTGTCGAGCGCTATACGGATGAGATCGTTACCATAGCCAGCAAGCTTCACTTTGACGAGACATTTGGGGGGGCAGAGGACGAAGGCCCCGTAAAAGCCCTCTACATGAAGCGGCTTGAGACGGTCTTGAACTGCTTTAACCATTGCATTAACGTGCTTGAGAATGCAATCGGGGCAAAACTACCTGGTCGGATGTAAAACCCGACGGCGCTTTTAAAGGAAAAACAGATGAAAGAGATCGACATAGCAGTACTCTCCGTGGCCTTCCAGGAATGGCGCATGGCGGTGAATGGTTCTAAAAGCTACATCGTCCGGAAACACGCCAGCGCCCTCGGCATCTCCTACGGCACCCTGCATCGCAAATTCAAGGCGATGGGCTTCCAGTTGCTCCAAAAGCGGCCGAAGGTCACGAAGGGGCAGTCCAAAATACCGGGCCTCCATGACATGGCAAAGCAGATCGCCCGGCTCTACGCCTTCATCCCCGCCCGCGCGGGCAGGCGGCCATCGCTGGAGATTGCAATACGGAAGGCTATAGAGAACAGCATGCTGCCCGAAAGCGCAAAAGATATCTCCGTGAGCACCTTTGCCCGCGTGCTCAGGGAAAAGGGATTCCTGGACACGGAGGGCCGGGTCCTCAGGTTCGAGGCCGCACGGCCTATGGAGCAGGTGCAATACGATGTGTCGGGCAGTGAGTATCTGTACGTGGTCGGCATCGATAACGGCGAGCCTGTCCTCCGCGTACGGGCATCGAAGGCGTACAAGAACAAGGACCGCTTCGAAAACCTGCGGGTCTGGTACCACGGCATGGTTGATGATCACTCCCGGTACTGGCTTGCCATGCCGTTTGTGGCGCCCGGCGAATCGTCCGTGGACGCCGTGAAATTCTGCAAATGGGCCTTTGCGCGCAAGCAGGACGAGCGGATCGTCTTCCGCGGCCTGCCCGGCAGGGTCTATATGGATAACGGCCCCCTGGCAAAGGCCGAAGCCACCCGGAACTTTTTCGAGCGGCAGCTTGGCGTGGAGATCAAGACCCATGAGCCGGAAAGCCCGTCCGACACCGGAAAGATAGAGATCCGCTGGCGACACCTCTGGAGCGGCTTCGAGGCAGCCGAGTTCCTCATGGACCCGCACTGGGAGAAGCGGGAATACCGGCTTTCGGAATTGAAAGACCGGCTTATGAATTACACGGTAGAGGTGAATAACAAAAAGCACCCAAACCTCATGTGCACCCGCACACAGGCATGGATGGCCGTGATGCAGCATGGCGGGGTAATCGACATCGATGAAAGCGCCTTCGGCCGCGCATTCACGCGGCTCAAAAGGCTGGTGGGCAAAGATGGCATCATGCGGCTTGAGAACGAGCGGTATTTTGTGAAGGGGCTGCTGGATGCCTGGGTGTGGGTATACCGTGGTCTTCTGGAAGAATCGATTGTTGTAGAGGATATGATGACACATCAACGGTACGAGGCCACACCCTTTGAGATGCCGGCGCTCGATGGCATACGGGCGGATAAGAAGCTTGAGGGCGTGAAGATCAGGGAAGAGGCGCAGGCGCTAAAGAAACAGATGAAGCCCGGCGAATTTCGGGGTATTTACGAAAGGAGGGAAGAGACAAAGGTCGTTCCCCTGCCCGCTCAGACAAAAGAGACGCGGGAGGTGTTCGATGTGTTCGATATCGACACGCACCCCTCTCTTCAGGAGGCGATGCGGGAATTCTGTGAAATCGTTGGGGTATACATCGAGCCATCACAGAGGGAGGCAATCGAGGGACTCATACAAGAGAATGGACTCAGGAAGCAGTATGTGACAGACCTTGCGCTTGAGCTACACAAGGCAAGCTGCAAGAAGGCAACGGCAGCAGGATAATTCCTAATCCCCCCTGCCCCCCTTTAAAAAAGGGGGAGAGCTGTAAGTAGAAAAAGGGGGAGAGCATGAGTGTGAGTGTGAGTGTGAGTGTGAGTGAAAACACTGACACTGACACTGACACTAACAACTTACCAAGGAAAGAAAGAGATGATTTTTCCCCCTTTTGTAAAGGGGGATCAAGGGGGATTAACAATTTATAAGGGAAGGAGAGGAAACGTATGGCAGAAAAATACCGGCCGGCAAACGGCGCAGAGGGCATTCTGTTTGAGGTAAATTTTTGTGATGTATGCGAGAAGGGCGATTACGCAGATTCCTGCTGCGATATCAATGTAAGGACACTGTTCTATGATGTTGACGAAGCAGAATATCCCGCAGAATGGACGTACGATGCGGCAGGAAAGCCGGTTTGCACGGCATTCAAGGGAATAACCCCCTCATAATAGGGAATCATCTCCCCCTTTTCTAAAGGGGGAGCAAGGGGGATTAACAATTTATAAAGGAGGGGATGAAAGATGAGCAGATTGGCAGTACTGGCAGAATACGGTTACCGGAAGGACCCGTTCCGGGGCATGCACCTGGAAACGGCAGATATCACGCGGGTAAAGAGAATTATCGGCATGGCGGTAGAATCACGGGCAATGGTCTCTATTATTGCCGAACGCGGCAACGGCAAGAGCCGCGCTGTGGATAGCACGCTCAGGGACATGGACGTCAAAGTGATAAGCCTTTTCACCTCAGATAAGGAAAAGGTCCTTGTGGGCGATATCGAGCGCGCCCTCATCGCCGACCTCTCGCAGGAAGAGATCAAGCGAACCCGCGAGATACGCGCCCGGCAGCTCAGGAGAATCATGGGCGAGGCGTCACGCCGGCAGGAAATCGTCCTCATCCTCGAAGAGGCCCACCGGCTGCACGGCCAAACCCTCAGGTCGTTAAAAACCTTGCGGGAAATGGAATGGATGGGGCAAAGCCCGCTCTTCACCGTGATCATGCTGGGCCAGTACGACCCCATGCGCAAGCCTGGCGTGGATGAGGTGCGGCTGCGGACGGACACGGTATATATGAAGGGGCTTACGCAAAACGAGGTCAAGGACTACACCCGCGCAACGGTCGAGAAATGTTTTGAGGAAGACGCCATCGAGGCCCTCTCCCGGCTCCGCACGGCGCGCAACTTTCTCGAGCTTCAGGAAATGCTCATCGCCCTTATGGAGCGCGCCCTTGCCTGCGGGCACAAGAAGGTCACGGCGTTTGAGGTCTTTGACCTCTACGGCGGCGGACTGAAAGAGCTTATTAAATTAACGGATATCTCCCTTTCGGAAATCGCCGACGAGACGGGCATCTCCAAAGCCACCCTTTCGCTTGTAGCAAACGACCGGATGGACAAGCTCACCGACGACACCGCTTCGAAAACCAGAGAGGCCATTGCCGAGGTGATACGGAAAAAAATGGAAGGCAAGGCAGGCGCGCTCAGGCAGGTTGCCGGGGCGTAATGGTTCACCGTGGAGACGGCTTAACAGGGCATAATAAGGAGATAGATAAAATGGATGAAATGACTGAAAAATATGGAAAAACAAAGGATTATAACAAGTTCAAGTTGTTGCTTTGGCAATGAAAAGAAATGCAGGGCAAGGCTTCAGCCTTGCCGGGCAACCCTAAAGGGTCGCCCTACAGAAAATAATAAACAGGAGCATTATGAGACCACTTCAACTAAAACAAAAAAACCGTAACGATGAAAAGCGGTGGGCGAGCGCCTATGGGGCAAGAATCTACACACCCCCGACCATATTAGACAGTTTCACCTTCAGCAGAAAGGAGATCAGCGACAAGAGATATGGCGAATACGTAAAAGCATTGAGAAGACTGGATAATCAGGTTCAGGCAATAAGGAGGAAGTATGGCAAGGGTAAAGCCAAAAAACAGCATTAGAACGGTGAGCGACATGGAGGCGGCCATGTCCCGGCTCAACCAGATCGACACCCGGCTTGCGCAGTGGACCCTGGAAGAGGCGCACGATATAGCGCTCGTCCGTGAGGAACACGACAAAAACCAGAAAAAGGCCGGTCGCACAGGGCTTGAGGCGGAGAAAGCCCTGCTTATCAAAGAGCTTGAGGCATGGGCCGAAGAGGCATCGGCGACGTGGGGAAAGCGCACCCTGGAAACACCGTTCGGGCGCCTCGGTTTCCGGGTATCCACACCGGCCGTCACACTCCTCAAGCGGGTAGCAAAAAACTTTAAAGATGCCGCAGAGCTTGCGATGTTGTACCTGCCAGACTTTGTGCGCAAATCGTACGAAATCGACAAAGAGAAGGTCATCGCGGCTGAAAGCCAGGGCACACTGGATAAGAACATACTCTCCCAATGTGGCCTGTCCGTTGAGCAAAAAGACGAGTTCTGGCTAGAAACCGCAGCCTCAAAAGACCTTGACGAGGCGGCAAAGAAACTCAAGGTAGCGTGAATCATCCCCCCTTTCGTTAATTCCCCCCTTTTCTAAAGGGGGGCAGGGGGGATTATCCCCGTAAAAAAATAATTTGAGGGAACGTATGGCAGACAATGTAAACCACCCGGCACACTATAAAGCAGGAAGTATGGAAGTTGTAGAAGTTATAGAAGCCTTCGGTCTTGGGTTCCACCTGGGCAACGCTGTGAAGTACATCCTCCGGGCTGGCAGAAAGACGGCAGACCCGGCCGAGGATATTAAAAAGGCCGTCTGGTATTTAAACCGTTATTTAGAAAGGAGGGGTGAATAATGTTCGGAATAGAAATAAGCGCGGCGTCTTTTCTCGCAGGGCTAGCCGTGGGCGGGTTCTTTGCGGGCGTTGTAATATTCGTATATTTCTTATGCGCATACCGGGAGCTTGACGCAGCGTATCAGGCACAAATACTCGAATGGCTTCAGCGGAGAGATGCCGGGGGAAATAAAACACCATGAGACTATCTCACGAAACAGAACCAAACCTGGAACGCATAAACTTCATCAGTTGGTACATCCGCGCAACACCGCAGGATATTGAGCTAGAGCGGAAAAACAACAGCGCTAAGCTCAATGCGCTTTTGGCGAAATACGCACATGAAGTACGGCTGTTATCTATCATTAAATAAGAGGAGGAAACATGGAAAACAAATCATTCGAAGAGTGGGCGATCCTGGAGCTTATGGGGCACAGGAAAATGGCGGGATTGGTAAAAGAACAGACAATCGGTTCTGCATCATTTATCAGGATCGATGTACCGGACAAGCATGGCAACTGTATAGCAACGCAGTTCTACAACCCCGAAGCGGTCTATTGCATGACCCCAACGACCCGTGAACTCGCCATGCAATTTGCCGCAAGCCACAGCCCTTCACCCGTAACGAGGTATGAACTACCGCCATGCGGTCACGAGGATGATGACGATATGAATAATGACGCATATGGCGTTGATGCAGAATAACGTTAACGTAGGGGCGGGTTTCAAACCCGCCCCCGCCGGGCACATTTCTTTCACACAAAAAAAGGAGGAGGCAAAACCTATGCAACTCATAATCGGAATCGTAGCAGGCATGTTCATCACCGCATTAATTTTAGCTTTCTTTTCCATAGCAAGAGGCCATTTCGATGAATAAAAACGGCAAACACAAACTCCTTGCCGTCCTCTTTGCCGAGGCCAAAAAAGTCGGCCTGTCGGCCGAAACCCTCCGCGAGTACATCGCCCCGGAAATCCTTGGAGGCAAACGGCTCAGCGAAGCCACATCGAAAGAGGTATTCCGGGTCATCACCCACATCACCGATTGTAGAGACGCAAGTAGGGACACGGCGCTCCGTGTCCCTACAAGGGGGCAAAGGGAGATTAGAAAACGTTACGAATCCAGCCGCACCGGCCTCCTCGAAGAAATCGCCGACCTTGCCCGTGCCCGGTACGGCGCCGACTTTATCGTCCCGCTCAACAACCTCTGCGCCCGGTTCGGCGAAAGCGATGGGTACCGGAAGATGCGCATAGCGGGCTTGAAGGAATTGAAAAAAAGGCTTATCGAATTACAAAAAGAAGATCCTTTGAAACCACAGATTTCACCGATTACACAGATAGAGTAAACAGGGTACCCTGACATGTCTTGTATTCACAAAAATTCTTAATGGGAGATGAGAGATGAGCGAAAAATTATATTCTGTACTATGGGAAGGAAAAGAAGCTGTATTTAATTTCCATGCATTTAGCCTTATGGGAGTTGCCTTCAAAAGCAACTCAAATTATGCAATGAATGCATATCGGCTCATTTGTGATGAAATCGTGAAAGACAAAAACGCTGTTATTATTGATAATGATCATGAATTACAGAATAAATACATCGCACTTCTTGAAAAGACATTGGCTCTTTTGGAGGGTGAGATGGAATTTTAAACCCGGGGGTTTGAGTAAATTTTTATAACTTTTTTATTGGAGGGATGAATGATTATGGAACAGGTAATGAGGATTGAAGACAGGGTAATTGAATTGCCAGGGAAACCGCCCTGCATGCTCGATAGAGATCTGGCGAGGGTTTATGGGGTTGAGACGATGGAGTTAAATCAGGCACGGGTAAGGAATCCTAAAAAGTTTATGGAAGGTGTAGATTACTTTCAACTCACTAAAGATGATATCACAATTTGTGATATCGACTGGAAAGGTGGTCATTCGCCTTATGCCTACACCAAAAGAGGTGCCTATATGTTTTCCACAATCCTGAGCACGGATGAGGCGATAGAGCATGCCATAGCAGTGGTGGAAGGATTTTGCGCATACTCGTTTCTCATGGAAGAGATCAAGGCAGGCAGGATCACGGTGAAGCCAAACCTGAAACAGGACAGACAGGAGTGGATGTTCAATAACATGCGGAGCGAATTGCTTGATAGGTCGCCCCTCTGGAGGAAGATACTCAGGTATAAGGATATTGGGCTGAACAACAGGGAAATTGCCCTGCTTGTCCATCTGGAAAAATCTACGGTGAGGAAACATGTCCGCAGGATGGAATCATGCGGGTTGCTTATGCCGCCAAAGGATCTGCCAAAGTTACAGGGATATGCAGAACATTTCAAGAATCGGTTAAACTAAGGCAAAACGCCCGTTTGTAGGGGCAGGTTTCAAACCTGCCCCTACGGCGGGAACACGGCGCACTACCACAAACATTGACAAACCCCACATCATGGTGTATCCTTACCCTGTTTATCCTGTCTCTTTCTCGCAACAACCCAATAGGAGGAACGTATGAAGTGGTTAGATGAAATTGACGTCAGCGAACTACCACGCCATTATCAGGAGATGGTGCGCCTTATAGGCATAGAGAACACCATCAAGCTCATCGAGCATTTCGGCAAGATGCCGTTCTACTTCATTAGCCTGGACGGCTTCATTCGTGAGAAAAAAAAGCAATACATCATAAAAAACTTCACCGGCAATAACCACCACGAGCTAGCCCGCGTCACGGGTTACAGCCTCGCATGGGTATACGAGATCCTCAGAGACCAAAAAGCGCTCAACAAGGTCAACCAGAAATTACTATTCCAGTAGGGACACGGCGCGCCGTGTCCCTATCTACCCCCCATCATAATCCCCCGTACAAAACCCGCCCCCACAGGGGACACAAGGGATCAAGAAAGTCTTAAACCCGTTCACGAGAACACCTCCCCATTCATTCTGTATAATCTCCCTAGCATCATTCATCATTCATCCCTTGCGCGGGCGCATCATTCAAGCGCCCGCGCGAAAACCTTTTTCTGTACGGACGCACGGCTGTGCGTCTCTACGTAAGGAGATTATAGAATGAAACACGGCACACAGTACTACAGTATAGGCATTATCCTTCTTTTCCTCTCCGTCTGC
>JAANMY010003171.1_pt1 | contig 14008 bp, 11 predicted proteins | sample 7279691 | NCBI WGS metagenome assembly JAANMY01 (sample SAMN14094543, study PRJNA606508) | bioreactor metagenome | isolation source: A lab-scale SPAN reactor treating ammonium-rich wastewater day 388 | place: Ireland: Galway | collected 2018-02-07
TGGCTGATGCCGAGAATCTCCTTCCATTTTAGCACGTCGAGCGTCGAGGGGGTCGCCATGGCTGCCGCGCAGGCCAGGCGGGTGGATTCCCGAGCGATCGGGTCTGGACTGGCGGGATCGGCCAAATCGTCACGCAGCGCGAGCCAGAGTGAGGCAGCACCCCCGGCGGAACCGCCGTAACATGCTATTCGCCGCTTGTCGATGTGGTAGGTCTGCGCGTTAAACCGGATGAACTGAACGAACCGGGCCACGTCCTTCAGGCTGCCGAGCGCCGCCTCGGGGCTCTGGTGGCTGAAACGGTAGTTAATGCCCGCCACGGAGATGCCTGCGTCCAGCAAATCGCAAAGGACCTTTGAATCGTAGAGCAGGGACTTGTCGCCGCGGCGGAATCCGCCACCATGGATGAAGACGACCAGCGGGGCGGGCCGATCGGAATCCACCATCCAGATATCGAACGCATTGCGCGGGTGTTCTCCATAGCGTAGATTGAAGCGGGTTGCCCGCAAGTCGTTGCGCGTCGGCGGTTCCCTTCGCAAGGCCTCTTGGATCTTTTTCCCAAACGCGTCGTTTTCTTGGCCCGATCCGTCTCCCGCGATTGTCCCGGCCATCGTGGCGATGTCGTCGTCGGAGAGATGTCCGGCGCGCTCTGCACGAGCCGCGCCGCCGCTGGCTGATGGAGCGCCCGTCGCCTCCTGGGTCCGCCGCTCTGCCCTGGATTGGTTCCCCGAGTCGGCCAAGGCCAGGCATGCGATCGAGACCGTGAAGAATCCCTGGTGGCCCATTAGCCCAAGTTGGGGACACTGGCGGCACCGCGCCATATTTAAATGTCCCGGCCCGCAGGGGGGATTGGCCAGGAACTCCTGTTTCAGGGTCATTGGGGCTCGCCCTTGCCGGCGAGGACGACGACCGACGACTGCCCCAGCATTTACGTGCGCTTTACATTTTTGGCCCGGCCGGGAAACGGAATCTTAACACTCGTGGTGTAGGTTGGTTCCGTGATTACGCGAGTGGCGATGGCGTGCGGATTGGTTTGGGTGCTGGGGCCGGTGGTATCGGCGCAGCCGGGCGGGGGGGCAGAGGGGCAACTTTCGCGTGGGATGGCCGATGGGCGACCGTACATCACGTTTGCGGTCAACGCCCACGACTGGCGCTGCATCGATGAGAGCGCGGACACCGTGCTGCGCCTCATCGGGATCTTCCAGAAATGTGGAACGCGCGGGGATTTTTATCTCACCGCACCCGTGGTCGAGCGGTACGCGGAGGAGAGGCCCGAGGTCGTGCGGCGATTGAAGGACGGCGGCATGACAATCAGCTATCACGTGCGGGCGCCGCACCCGCTCTGGCGGGGCTTCTCTGGACCGCTATCAGGCAAGGAGGGGTCGGCATTGGAGGCGGCGCTCCTGGATTACGAGTTGCACGGGCTGGACCTGCGCACGGGGCAACTGGACCGCGGGAGGCCCGGGGGTTACGCCTATGTGGCTGAGGTGTTTGGCCGGAAGCCGGTCGCGGTGGGCAGTTCCGATGCCGCGCCGTCGGTCAAGGCCGCCTCGGGACGCGTCTATGCTGCGCTCGGGGCGCGGGTCGGCGTGTTTTATCACGAGTCTGGGACGAGGCCGGAGCAGCCTTTTGAATTTCGGGATGGGCTTCTGGTGCGGTCGAGCGATTTCAGCGTGACGCGTTTCGAGACGCCGGGCGACCCGCGGGGCATCTTCTGGTGGAACATGGTCGGCACCCCGCGCGAGAAGGAGTTCGATCCCGTGGATTCGCTGGACCGGCAGATCGCGGCGTGGGCCGGGAGTCGGGCGCCGTTCATCACCGCGCTCATCCACGAGAACGATTTCTACCGGGAGGGCGGCCCCGGATGGAATTCGATCTATTTCGATGGCGAAGGGCCGCGCTCCCGGCCACGGCGTGCCCCCTTCGACCTCGATGCGTCCTTGGGCGGGGCGATGCGACCGGAGGAGGTGCGCGAGGCGATCTTCCGGAAATACGAGGCTCTGGTGGAATATGCATCAACGCGGTTGCGCATCGTGACATCCGAGGACATCGCGGCGTTGGCGGGGCAACCCACAGGGGCATCATCTCCCGGGAGGGTTGAGGTGGCTCCAATGGCGACGGACCGACCCGCCGCCGTACGGCGACCTCCGGGGCCCCGCCTCGTCGCGTCGGGTGAGGGCGGCGCGTTTGTGCGGATTCCCTCAGAGGCGGCGCGGCCGGAGGGCATTGCGGCGATGGTATATCTGCCGCGAGAAGGGAGGTACGCGGAGGGGGTGCCGGTGGTCATCCACGTCCATGGCGGCGTCGACGCGGGAGGTGCCCGCGGTCGTTCCGAGTATGTCGGGCAAGGGTTCGCGGAAATTCGCTTCGCGTTTCCGGGCGGGGGCCGTGGCGACGAGAGGAGCGGGGGAAACTACGACTTCCGGGGTCCGGGGTGCATACGCGCGGTGGCGGACGTGATCCGCTTTGCGATGGGAAAAATCGCGGCGACGGACGGGCGCCGCATCGGGGAGATGGCGGGGCCGTTGACGATTCTGACCAACAACGTGGGGGTGGTGGGATCCAGCCACGGCGGCAATGCGGCGGTGATGGCGATGGCGCTGCACGGATCGGAGTTCCCCGAACTGGCCTGGTACGCCTCGATGGAGTCGCCTTTTGGCGAGGGCGCCGCGAATGTCGAGCTGGGTGGCCGCGAGAGTGGGCTGAACCCGGCCTACGATCCCAAGACCGGCGCGATCGATCTGGCGCGTCTGGCGTGGTCGGAAGAACTCGCACCGATGTTGCGCCGCGGCCCGGCAGAGGCCATGGCGCCGCAGGCGCGCGGGGCCTTGTTTTTCGACATGGATGGGGACGGGCGCTTCCGTGAGGGGGTGGACTTTCCCGTGCGCTGCCACTTCGGGGACGCGGGCGATGGCGCGAAAGCCTGGTACTCGCCCCGCTTGTTGGATGAGGTGGAGAGGCGCCACATCTTATCAGGGCCGCGGCCGGATCATCTGCCGACCGCGTCCCAGTCGAGGGTTTTCTGGGGTTTTCGCGATGCGGCGCCGAGCATCCCGGATGCGATCCGCCAGTGCCCCCGATTGGCGGTGATCGTATATGCCAATGAGCGCGACCACGTCCAGGCCGACCCCGCGCACACGCATATCATCACCCAGGTGGAAGGATTCCGGAAGGCCGGTGCCCGTTTCGTGCGCCTGAATCCCGACCGCCAGTACGTGCTGCGACTGGCCCCGCCATCGCGCCAGGCGATCGCATTCCCAGACAATCCCGCCGGCAAGCCTTGGTCGCGCGATGGCATTGTGGCCGGGTTGGAACCCGCCGCCTTCCCGGTCGGGCTATACATGCAGGCCGCCGTCGCCGAATTGGCGGATCGCACCCGGGCAGACGAGTGGTCCCCGGACCTGCGTGCGGTGCTCGTCCCGGAAGCGCCCGCGCCTCCCGGGGCCGCGCGAAAATAGGCTTCCGACAACCGCACTACCGGTGGAGCGGGATGGCGCCGACGAGGTCGGCGATGGCGCAGAGCGCCGCGTAATATTCGTCGGTGGTTATTCCGAGCAGGGTTGCGCCGTAGAGCAGGCAGTGCTCGTCCGTGACGGGTCCGCCATAGTTGATCTGAGGGATGGCGTAGGCGACGGCGGCCGGGAGGCACTCGGTGTGGTCGGCGAGGACGGGATGCACGAAGAGGACCATGCCGTCGTTGCCGGGGCGCCCCGGGCGCGGGCCGGGGTGGACGAACTGGTGCGCGGCCATGTCGCCGAGTTCAAAGATGATGCGGGCCCTGTAGCGGACGCAGCCGGGATCGCAGAGGAGGGCCGCGACCTTGTCCGGGTGTAGTGGCGCGTGGCGGTGGTGCGCGACGACGGCCTGCGCGAGGATGTGCTCGCGCAGGCTGTCGAGGCCGAGCCTCTCCAATTCCCCGGCAGACATCCGCCGGATGTCGGGCACCGCGTTCATGGCGGCACGGATCCCACGGGTCTATTTCCCGTAGCGTTTCTGGAACTCCTTGACCTGCTGTTCCCGGCGGGCCTTTTCCGCCGGGTCCATCTTGTTGAGGTACCATTTGTGGTTGTCGTGGTTCAGGGTGGCCTCGATCAGCTGGTGGAGGGCCTCGGCGGCGGCCTTCTTGTCGGCGCTCGCGGAATCCATGTGCCTTTCCGCGAGTTCCTGGAGTTCGGGGATATACTCCGAGTAGAAGTGCTTGGCCACCTCATAGGTGCCGTGCCAGTGGGTGTAATCGGGGCCCATCATCGAGACGCCGTGGCGCGCGCGCCGCCCCTCGTGATGCCAGATCTCGTACCAGATGAAGTCCAGCTTGCTGGAGAACTGCGGGCCGGCGAGCAGGGGCTTGGCGGCCTGGTACAGCGCGAGCCCAGGCTCGGCGAACTTGCCGTGGTACAGGTCGATCAGGGCGTCGTACTGCACGTAGAACGCCTTGACGTAATTCTCGTTGTGGCAGTTGATGCAGACGTTGATCATGTTCGCGCGGCGCGTCTCCCAGGTGATGTCCTTGCCGGGCAGGCCGAGCTTGGCGTCGGCGATCTCGGGCCGTATGGAGATCTCGGGCCGGTTGTTCCACGAGATGCGCATCCCGACATCGTGCGTGGTCGCCTGATCCTTTGTGGCGCTCATGTGGCAGGTGGCGCAGGTGGGCGCGGCGGCGTAGTCCTCGCCGACGATCCATTTCGGGTTGTCGAGGTTCATCTTGTCCACGTTGGCGCGGTAGGCGATGCCGTGCTTGGACTCGTTGTAGATCTCGATCTGCGGGTGGTCTGGGCCCATGTGGCACTTGCCGCAGGTATCGGGGGTGCGGGCCTGCGCGGCGCTGAAGGCATGGCGCGAATGGCAGGCGGTGCAGGAGCCCTCGGTGCCGTCGGGATTGATGCGGCCGATGCCGGTATTGGGCCAGGTGGCCGGATCGAGCCGCCCATTCTGGAGGACCTTGACCTCGGCGCCGTGGCACTGCCAGCAACCGCTCGCGGCGGCGGCGCTCACCCCGTCGGGGAAGGCGGTCGTCTTGAACGCCCTGTTGCCCTCGACGACCTCCGCGAGGGTGTTGTCGAGCGAGCCGAGGATGCGCGCGCCCTTGGCGTGGTGCGACTCGTTGAACTCCTGGACCTCCTTCTCGTGGCAGCGGGCGCAGTCTTTTGGCGAGGCGATCGTGGAGATGTATTGCCCGTAGTGCTCGTACGCGTCGGGGTCCTCCTTGTTGGCCGTGTGGCACTCGAAGCAGCCGACGTTGGCGCGGAAGTGTTTCGACGAGCCCCACTGCGCGTAGATGACGGGGCTCTCTTTCTTGTGGCAGGCCGCGCAGGCGGCGCTCTCCGGCGAGATCTCCTTGAGCGTGAAGCCGGCGAGGGAGGGGGGCGGGGCGGCGGCGCCGATCAGGGCCAGGAACGTCAGGGATCGGGTCATGTTTTTCATAGGCATTGGGCTCTCATGGGGTTTCGGTTCGCGTGGTTCTTCAATGGGTTTCGGCGGGGGCGGGGGCGCCGGGGCGGGCGCGCAGGGAGCCGCGCATGATGGGTATGGCGACGTGGAGCATCCAGGAGTAGAGCAGCGCCCCGACCGCCCAGATGCCGAGGCAGACGAGGGTCTCGTTCAGGGTGGGGAGGTATTCGACGACCTGGCCGAGGGGCGATGGCACGAATCCGGGGATGATGAGCCCCATGCCCTTCTCGATCCAGATGCCGAGGAAGCATGTGACGCAGGCGATGTTGAGCCACGCGATCTTGCGCGTCAGGGGCGTGACCAGCAGGGCGAGGCCCACGAAGTCTAGGGCGATCGCGGTCCAGATCCACGGGATGAGCCCCTCGTGCCCGTGGAGCCCGAAATAGAGGTACCGCGCGGCGGCGGAATGGGCGGTGGGCGCGTAGAATTCGGTGAAGACCTCGCAGCCGAGGAGGAAGACATTGATGAGCATGGCGACGGTCATGATCATCCGCAGGAGGAAGATCGGCTCGTCCCCGATCCAGTAGCGGGCGACGCGGCGTATGATCTGGAATGTCAGTATGAGCAGGGCGGGGCCGGCGGCGAAGGCGGAGGCGAGGAATCGCGGCGCGACGATGGGGTTGTGCCAGTAGGAGCGGCCCGCGAGGCCGACGTAGAGGAAGGCGGTGACCGTGTGGATGCTGATGGCCCAGGCGATGGCGATGAAGACGAAGGGGATGTAGAAGGCCTTGGTGGGCGGCGCGCCGAGATATCGCTTGTACAGGAGGTACCCGCAGATGTGCATGTTGAGCAGGAGGTAGCCGTTGAGGACGATGACGTCCCAGGAGAGGATGGAGCCGGGCCAGTTGAAGATGCCGAAGGGCGGGATCATGTGGTGGAAGCGCTCGGGGTGGCCGAGGTCCACGGTGACGAAGAGGAGGCACATGAAGATCACCGCGATGGCCATGAGCTCGCCGAAGATGACGACCTCGTGCATGAAACCCTTCTTGTAGACGTAGGCGGGTATGACGAGCATCACGGCGGCGGCGGCGACCCCGACCAGGAAGGTGAAGTTGGCGATATAGGCGCCCCAGCTGACCTGGTTGGTCATGCCGGTGGTGGAGAGTCCCTCGACGAGCTGCTTGGCGTAGGCGTTGAGGCCGACGAGGGCCAGCGCGGTGAGCAGCGTCATCCAGGCGTAGAATTTCCATCCGCCCTGGAAGGAGAGGCGGGCGACGCGCCAGAGGAATGTGAGATAGTCCCTCATTTGTCGAAGAAGTAATAGAATCGGGGCCGGGTGCCGACATCCTCCTTGAGGATGTAGACGCGCTTGTGCTTCAGGATGTAATTGATCTCGCTGTCCGGGTCGCGGATGTTGCCGAAGATGCGGGCGCCGGTGGGGCAGACCTCGAGGCAGGCCGGGTATCTGCCCTCGCGGGTGCGCTGGAGGCAGAAGGTGCATTTCTCGACGACGCCGCTGGGGCGGATCCGGTTGCTGAGGTAGCCCTGGTTCGGGTTGATCTGGTGCGGCTCCAGAGTGGGTTTGGAGTAATTGAACCGGCGGGCGTCGTAGGGGCAGGCGGCCATGCAGTAGCGGCAGCCGATGCACCAGTTGTAGTCGACGACGACGAGCCCGTCGGGTTCCTGCCAGGTGGCCTTGACGGGGCAGACCTTGGTGCAGGGCGCATCGCGGCACTGCTGGCATTGGACCGGCATGTAGAACTTGTCTGGCCGGGGCACCTTCTCGGCGTCGTAGTAGTGGTCCGAGGTCTCGAGGTCGATGCCCCCCTTTTCCAGTTCCAGGACGCGGATGTAGGACATGTTGATGTCGTCGTCGGATTCGCGCGACTGGTTGTTCTCGTGGATGCAGGCGTGGGCGCATTTGCGGCATCCGATGCAGCGGCCGATGTTGAGCGCGTAGGCGAACTCGGTGTCCTCGCGGGGGCGGATGTCGCGGATCTCGGGTTCGACGCCGTAGGCCGTCTGGCACTCGCTCTGCAGGCGCCCGAGGATGCGCCGGAGATCCTCGGGGGTGAGTTCCCTGTAATGCCTCTGGAGGAATGCCTCGATGGAGAGATTTTCTTTTTCGAGTGCGAGGAGGGGTTTGAGAGCGGCGGCGGTGGCGGCGATGCCGAGGGCCGAGGCGGCGGAGCCTTTGAGGAAGCTGCGCCGGGTCAGTGGGCGGTAGGCCTGTTCGACCGTCTTGGGGTCGGCGTCGCCTGGGGTAGTCGGGCTCAATGCGGGGTTCCTCCGGCGGGGGCTGCGTGTGGCGCGGCGGCTTGGGTGGGGGGGTGGGCTGCCCTGGGCGGGTAGGTGGGCGGGGCAAGGGGTTTCATGGAGGGGAACTTGGGCGCGTGGGGGTCGTGGCACTGGATGCAACGGAGTTGGGTGCGCGACCCGCTGGTCTTGTCCCAATGGCCGTTGAGTCGTCCGTGGACACCGGCTTTCCAATCGCGGTGGGTGGGCCCGTGGCACTTGGCGCACAGTTGGACGACCTGGGCCTCGGGGATCACCGAGCCGTCGTAGTCGACGAATGCGTTGCGGTCGGCGGGGTGATGGCAGTTGAGGCAGAAGCGGTTGTTGCCGTGGTCGAGTTTGATGTCCTGGTGTTCGGCCATGGGTCGGTCGTAGTGCCACTTGGCGGTGAGCAGCTTGTGGCACTCCATGCAGTTGTAGGTCCAGCCGAGCTTGACGAGGTCGAGGCCCTTGGTCGCGCGGGGCGGTTCCTTGTCGAGGTGCCCGTCCTCTTTGATGCCGACGGGGGGCTTGGCTGGGGCGGGCCGCTCCACGGCGGGCAAGGGTGGCAGCGCGGTGGCTGGGGGGGCGGCGATCAGGGGCGGGATACAGGTGGCCAACCCGATCAGACCCAGCGCTGTCCCTCGGGCGGCTATCGACCTGATGCCGGTCTCCATCATCCCGACGAAACGATGGCACCCCAAGTCTCCGGCGACCTTGATCTAGATCAAGACAAATCGAGAAATCGCTGGTGTGCCGCGGGCGTCGGCGGCGAGAATGCGCGGCGATGATCCGTGCCGATCTGGAGGAGGGCAGATGAATGCCGCGATGTCCTGCGTGATGCTGATGGCAGCCTCGGCGTATGCCGGGGGCGGGGTTCTGGAGAGAGAGATCGTGGCGGCCGACATGCCTGCGCAGGCAGGCGGGTGGTCGCCGGGAGAACCGATCCGGTGGCTGGACGGCGCGCTTGGGGTCGACATTCAAGTCCGGGAGCGTTTCGAGTACCGCGAGAACTGGATTGATTTCAACGACGATTACGACCTGCGGGATGATGTCGCGATGTTCCAGCGACTGCGGTTCGGGCTCAGGGTCCGGCCGGTCCCGTGGCTGACGCTCTACGGCCAGATCCAGGACTCGCGGACGTTTTTCGATGAGACCGGCGGCGATCTGGGAGATCCGTTTCGCGGGATCCGGGCCTATTCGGCGTCGCCGGCTGGGGCGAGGGAGTTCGTGGTGCACAACAGTTCGATCGACCTGCGGCAGGGGTGGGTCGAGTTCGGGGGTCCCGCGGAAGGGGCCTTTGCGTTGCGGTTGGGCCGGCAGGTGTTGAGCTATGGCGACGAGCGGTTGATCGGCGGCTTCGAGTGGGACAACAACGCGAGGACCTTCGACGCCGCGAAGGTCCAATGGAAGGGGGAGGGGTTTCAGATCGACGCCTTCGCGGGTTATGTCGTCTCGCACAAGAACGACCGCTTCAACGACCCGGACACGGCGGATCTCTTGACCGGCATCTACGCCACGGTCTCGGCGGTGCCGGCGCACGAGGTGGATGCGTATGTCTTGTTCCGCAGCAAGTCGGACGTGGATTTTTCGACGGTGTTCTCCGATCGGTCGCAGCAGAAAGGTGGCAACCCGGCGCCGCCTGGGGACTATTTCACGTTCGGGGGCCGGGCGAGATCCAAGCCGGGGGCGCTCGGGCCGTGGGATTGGAACGGGGAGTTCGCGATCCAGATGGGTGACGTCGTCAACCCGCTCGGCTTCTACGCGCTAGATCCCCACACGGGCGAATACTCTCCCGTGGACCGGATCGGGACGCGGTCGATCAACGCGCTGCGGCAGGACCTCTTGGCGTGCGCGGCGCACGTCGAGTTCGGGCACACCCTCGACTGCCCCTGGAAGCCGCGGCTGCACGTCGGCTATAGCTATGGTTCGGGCGACGAGAATCCCTCGGATGGCGAGTGCGGGACCTTCCAGAACCTATACCCCACCAACCACAAATTCTACGGCTACATGGACCGCTTCTCCTGGCAGAACATGCACAACCCCGAGGTGGGTGTCTCCGTGTCGCCGACGGCCGCCGTGAAGATGACTTTGGGCTATCATATGTTCTGGGTGGACGAGACCGAGGACGCGTGGCGATTCGCCGGGCAGGAACCGGTGGGCGGCCAGGGGCGGTACGCGAACGCGATCCTCGGCGGCACGCCGGTCCCCGAGACCGCGATCCTGGGCAAGAACATCCTGCGGGGCGCGCCGAGCAGCTACGTGGGATCGGAGCTGGATTTCGTCATCTCGTGGAAGGTGACGGAGTGGCTGAAGGTCGAGGGCGGGTATTGCCACTTCTTCGCGGGCGACTACGTGGGCGATACCGCCGGGGTGCTCGGCGACCGGCGCCGCGCCGATGACGCGCGATTCGGTTACGCGCAGTTGCAGGTGGACTTCTGACCGCGGCGGGGCCCGCGGCGCAGCAGGCGGAGGCATCGCGCGCCCGCGGCGGACCCAAAGAGGAACGCGCCCGCGGCGACCGGCAGTTTCCATGCGTGGTCCAGGCCCCAGAGAACGCGGAGTGAACCCGGGAATCCCGTCAGCCTGGCAACCCATGATCGCGATGCGGTCAATCGCCGCATCCTGAGGTGGCGGAACCACAGCGAGCGCCAGAAAGGTCTCCTGGCCTTGGGCCACGTGAGCAAGCGGAATTCCTCGCGCTCGGCTCTTGAGGGCGGGGCGGCATCGAGCTCTGCCAAGACGCGGCCCGGCACCTCCGCGCCCATTGCCTCCCGCAAGTACCCCAGGCACGTCCGGATGGGCAGTACCAGTCGCCTCGCGAGGGTCTCCTCGATGAGGACGTCCCAATCGAATGTCTCTCCCTCCTCCCGGAGGATCATCCAGGCGTCGGCGACCCAACGGATGGGGGGCACGGCGTTCCACTGTGCCCCGTGTACCAGGACATGCAGGAGGAGATGCTCCGGGCCGGGGACGAGGGCGGTGGTGTCCCGAAGCTGGATCGGCTGGACCCGTCGCCACAGGGCGTCATCGGCGCCCGGCCATCGGCCCTCATCGAGAAGGTGCCAGTGCAGTTCGATCTCCAATCCCTGATGGTTCGCCAGACGCTGTGTCCTCTTGCGCCGGATCGTCTCGGCGCCGAGTCGCCGCGGGACGGCGTGGCCTTTGGCGGTGGTCCACGAATTGTCGCGGAAGGGCGCCAGGGCCTCGTTCACCTGTCCGACGGGAACCAGGACATCGAGGTCGTCCATCGGGCGTGCCCCGGGGTGGGGATAGAATCTGTGCGCGAGGGCGAGGCCCTTGAGCATGGCCGCGCGGACGCCGGCCCGGTGCCAGGCCTGGCACAGCGGGGCCAGCATTTGCGAGAGCCGCGCGTTGTGCGCCCACGCCTTGCGGAGGGTGCCCTTGAGGAGGGGCGTCTCCGGGCCCGTCCATCCATTGCGCTGCAGATTGAAGTAAAGCAAGGGCGCCAGTCGTTGGGAGCCGTGGTCCGATGTCTCGATCCGGCGCCGCTGGCGCCAGCGCGCCCAGGCATCCCGCGCGTGCGCCCCCTCCCAGAGGGCGGCGCGCAGCAGGGTCTCCTGTGCCTCGTCTGGCACGAAGCTGCCAAGGTCTGGTGGGTCGGCTCGCCGCATGAAAACCCCCCGGGAAAGATCTAGACTTTTTGAGGTTCTGAAAAGTACTCTAATGCTCTACTTAAGCTAGGAAACGGGTCTGCGATGGAAACGGATCGTGTGTGGCGTGTCAAGGAACCGTCGGTCTGTCACGAGACGATCGACGGGGAGGTGGTGGCGGTCGATTTCGACTCGGGCGACTACTATAGCCTGAGGGGTTCCGCCGTGGCGGTCTGGGAAATCCTTGCGGGCGGCGCGTCGGTGGGCCAAGTCTGTTCGCGCCTCGGCTTGACCGACCCCGCGGTGCGGAGACGGGTGGCGGATTTCGTAGAGCGCCTGGGCTCGGCGGGGCTAGTCGTGGCGACGGGGGAGGTCGCGCCCCCGCCTAACGGGTCGGCATCGACCGGCGCGGCGGATTTTCCGGAACCGGTGATGGAGAGGTTTTCCGACATGCAAGAGATGCTCCTGGCGGATCCGTTGCACGATGTCGATGAGCACGGGTGGCCGAACCGTCGGCCCGACCCGGCGGCCTGAATCCGATGGCATCCGCGCACGATCCCGCCCCGGCGGACGCCGCAGGCTATTTTGCCTTGGCGCGGCGAATTTTCGAGGATGCGGCGCGCGGCGGCGCGGCGGTGAGGCGGAGGATTGACGTGGGCGGGGCGGACATCCTGTTGCATTTCGCCAATGGGAGCCTCGTGCCGAGATTGTGGAGGGCGCTGGGCCATCTGCGGGTCGAGGATTGCGGGGGGGTGGCGGGTTTCACCGTTCGCGTCTGGGACGGGCACACGACGGGTCGTTTGCTGCCCCCGCCCGCATGGGACCGGGAGTGCTACGTGAGACATGGGGCGATCCGGGGGTACCACGGGAGCGACCACTCGGTGCTTTTTCAGCCGGATGTCGGCATGCTTAGCGTGGTCGACATCCGGCGGGGCGAGGCGGTCGTCTACGCGATGGACGCGGGCGCGATCCCGTACTACGAGACTGCCGCGCCGATGCGGGCGACTCTGGGTCCGCTGTTGGCGGGCCTGGGGATCCAGGTAATCCATGCGGCCGCCGTCGGCATCCCGTCGGGCGGCGTACTGGTGGTCGGGGCGGGGGGTTCCGGGAAATCGACGACGGCCGCCGCGTGCCTCGGGGGCAGGCTGCGATTTTTGGCGGACGACTATTGTGCCGTGACCGCGGGGGAGGGGCCCCGCGTTGTGTCGCTGTACAGCACGGCAAAACTCCGCCCGGACGTCCTGGGGCGCATGCCGCATCTGAAGGGCATGGTCGCCAACATGGATCGAGCCGGCAAAGAAAAGCCGACCCTTTTCCTGGGGGAGTGCTGCCCGGGCTCGCTGCTGCCGGAGTGCCCGATCCGGGCGCTGTTGGTTCCCCGGATCACCGGCGAACCGGACACGGTGATCCGCCCCTGTTCGCGGGCGGAGGCGCTCCGCTGTCTCGCGCCGAGCACGCTGGCGCAGCAACCGGGCGCCGACCCAGATTCGTTCCGGAGGCTGGCGGCGCTGGTGGCGAAGTTGCCTGCCTATGTGCTGGCGCTGGGAACGCGGCTGGAGGGGATTGCGCCCGTGATCCTGGGGTTGCTGGAGGATCGGTCGGTGCCGTGCGGGGTGAGCCCATGACGGGGGGATTGTCGCTGTCGGTCGTCGTTCCCGTTTTCAACGGGGAAGCCTTCATTGCCGAGGCGGTCGGGAGCGTGCGTGGGCAGGGGCACGCGCCCACGGAGATTCTGGTGGTGGATGATGGCTCGACCGATCGGACGGCCGAAGTGGTGAGATCATTGGCCGGTGATGACCTTCGGTACATCCGGCAGGAGAACGCGGGGCCTTCGGCCGCCCGGAACCGGGGGATCCGGATGTCGCGCGGGGAGGTCATCGGGTTCATCGATGCCGATGACCTATGGCCCCCATCGAAACTCGCCGAACAGTTGCCGCATCTGGCGCCCGGGAGTGGCGCGGATGTGGTGCTTGGCCTGATGCGATGTTTCCGGCAGGTGCCCTTGGGGGAGGGGCGGGAGTTCTCCGATGACCTGTTTTGTTTTGTGATGGGATGTGGCCTTTATCGAAGGGGCGTCTTTGACAGGGTGGGCCTTCTGGATGAGTCGATGCGCATGGGGGAGGATTCGGATTGGTTCAACCGGATCCGGGAAGCGGGTGTCCCGATCAAGGTACTGGAGACCGCCGGCATCCTGTACCGGAGGCACGAGGGCGGAGTGACGCGCGACATCCGGCGCGCGCGCCGGGGTTTCGTTCAGGCGGTGCATCGTTCGCTGGCGCGCCGCCGGCGGATGGGCGACGGGGAGCGGCGCCCGCCGGCGCCGCTCGGGGTGCCGGTCGCGCGCCGGCCCGGTTCACGGCCATGAAGGATGTTCTCATCAGCGTGGTGATCCCGGTCTTCAACGGGGAGCGCCATATCGCCGAGGCCGTTGCGAGCGTCCGCGGGCAGGGGCATGACCCGCTGGAGATTATCGTGGTCGATGATGGTTCCACCGATGGGACGCGCGCGGCGATCGAATCGTTGGCGGGTCCGGACCTGCGGTGCGTGAGGCAGGAGAACGCGGGCCCCTCGGCGGCGCGCAACCGCGGCATCGCCTTGGCCCGGGGAGACGTTCTGGCGTTCATCGACGCGGACGATCTGTGGTGGCCGGGCCGACTCGATGCGCAATTGCCGCACCTCGCCCCGGATAACGGCGTGGACGTCGTCCTTGGCCTGATCCAGTTCTTTCGCGACGG
>JAANMY010003172.1_pt1 | contig 14007 bp, 13 predicted proteins | sample 7279691 | NCBI WGS metagenome assembly JAANMY01 (sample SAMN14094543, study PRJNA606508) | bioreactor metagenome | isolation source: A lab-scale SPAN reactor treating ammonium-rich wastewater day 388 | place: Ireland: Galway | collected 2018-02-07
AGCGCAGCCATATCGGGGATATGGCGAGCATTTGCAACGAAGAGCGGGCGCATCTGGGCGCGCAAGACGGGCATGGGTGATTGGTTCACAGCTTCTCAGACCCGGTTCCAGTCGAAAGTGGCCTTCTGGCCCTTGCCGTAGACCTTCAGCGCGCCCTTCTCGCCGACGGCGTTCGGGCGAATGAAGATCCAGTTCTGCCAGGCGGTGAGCCGCCCGAAGATGCGCGTTTCCATCGTTTCCCGGCCGGCGAAGCGCAGGTTCGCCTCCAGGCCGGTGAGCGCGTCGGGCGACATCGCCGCGCGCTCTTCCACCGCGAGGCGGATCTCGTCGGCCCAGTCGATGTCGTCGGGCGCGGCGGTGACCAGCCCGAGCGCCTCGGCGCGCGCGCCGTCGAGCGTCCCGCCGATCGCCGCACGCGCCTCGGCCAGCGGAGCCTCTTCTTCGTAGAAGCGGCGCGCCAGCCGCGACTGGCCGTTGACCATCGGATACGTGCCGAAGTTCAGTTCGCCGAGCGCGATGCGCGGCGCGCTGTCGGGCGCGTCGGGCAGCGCCAGCATGTAGCTGCGGTCGGCGGCGAACGCGATCTCGGCCAGCGTGCCGGCGAAGCACGAACCCGGCTCGATCAGCGCGAACAGCGTGCGCGCGCTCACGTCCAGGCGCGCCAGCGTGCGCCGGAGCATGCCGATCGTCTCGCGCACGAACCAGTGATCGCGGTGCGCGAGCAGCGTGGCGTCGGCCGCCTGCACCGCGGCCAGGTCGCCTTCGGTCTTCATCAGCCAGACGCCCAGGTCGAGTTCGTTGGTGCGCAGCGACAGGATCGCGTCGTCGAGTTCGCGTGCCATCTGCAGTGGCCACCAGTTCGCACCGGCCGCGACGATCGCGTCGACGCCGGACGGCTGCGCACCGGTTGGCCCTTTGACGACGAACGTGGCGGTGCGCCTGGCGCGGTCGATCTGCACGTCGACGTGGCGGTAGTGGTAGCCGGCGTCGTCGATCGTGCGCTCGAGCGGCACCAGCGCGACGCCCTTCGCGTCGGCGGGGCGGTCGCTCTGCGCCGCCAGCGCCAGCGCGCGCTCCTTCACGACGCGCGCGAAGTCCTGCGGCTTGACCACCTCGTCGACCAGCCGCCACGCCTTCGCACGCTGGCCGCGCACGCCCTCGGTGGTGGTGCAGAAGATATCGGCGCGGTCGTGGCGCACCTTGCGCTTGTCGGTGACGCGCGTCAGGCCACCCGTGCCGGGCAGCACGCCGAGCAGCGGCACTTCGGGCAGCGACACCGACGACGAGCGGTCGTCGACCAGCACGATGTCGTCGCAGGCGAGCGCGAGTTCATAACCGCCGCCCGCACAGGCGCCATTGAGCGCCGCCAGGAACTTCAGCCCCGAGTGGCGGCTGGAATCCTCGATGCCGTTGCGGGTTTCGTTGGTGAACTTGCAGAAGTTCACTTTCCAGGCGTGACTGGACAGGCCCAGCATGAAGATGTTCGCGCCCGAGCAGAAGATGCGATCCTTGCCGCCGGTGACGACCACGGTGCGCACCTCGGGGTGCTCGAAGCGGATGCGCTGCAGCGCGTCGTGCAACTCGATGTCCACACCCAGATCATACGAATTGAGTTTCAGTCTGTAGCCCGGCCGGATGCCGGCGTCTTCGTCGATGTCCAGCGACAGCGTCGCGATCGGCCCGTCGAAAGCGAGCTTCAGGTGGCGGTACTTCGACGGGTCGGTTCGATAGTCGACCCCGGGGGATTCGCTCATGCGGGGCTCCTTTCGGAGAAAAAAAGGCATTATACTGCCGTTTTGATCTGCATTAATGCATAATGATGCATACTGCGACGTGCGTCAACCCCCGCGCCAGCCTTCGCAGGGACTTTCCCGGGGCGATTCGATCGTGAGGATCCGGACATGACTCGACTGCTCGACAACCATCTCGCGGGCCGCTGGCAGGCCGGCCACGACGCCGGCGCGCCGCTCTTCGACCCGGTGCTGGGCACCGAACTCGCACGCGTCTCGGGCGCAGGGCTCGACCTCGCCGAGGGCTACGCGTTCGCGCGTGCGCAGGGCGGCGACGCACTGCGCGCGCTCACCTACGCGCAGCGCTCGGCACAGCTTGCGCGCATCGCCGAAGTGCTGCAGGAAAAGCGCGACGCCTGGTACGACATTGCGCTGCAAAACTCGGGCACCACCCGCAACGATTCGGCGGTGGACATCGATGGCGCGATCTACACGCTCGGGCAGTACGCGCGCTGGGGCGCGAAACTCGGCGCGGCGCGTTGCCTCGCCGATGGCGACCCCGTGAAGCTCGGCAGGGACGGCAGCTTCCAGAGCGGCCACTTCCTCGTGCCGCAGCGCGGCATTGCGCTGCTCGTCAACGCCTTCAACTTTCCGGCGTGGGGTCTCTGGGAGAAGGCCGCGCCGGCGCTGCTCTCCGGTGTGCCGGTGGTGGTCAAGCCAGCCACGGCCACCGCCTGGCTCACGCAGCAGATGGTGGCCGCGGTGATCGAGGCCGGCGTGCTGCCGCCCGGCGCGCTGTCGATCGTCTGCGGCCGCCCGGACGGGCTGATCGAGGCGCTCGCGCCGTTCGACCTGGTCTCGTTCACCGGCTCGGCCGACACCGCGCGCGCGATCTGCGCGCACGACAACGTCCTGCGCCACGCGATCCGCGTGAACGCCGAGACCGACAGCCTGAACAGCGCGCTGCTCGGCCCCGATGCGGCACCCGGCAGCGACGCGTTCGCCCTGATGGTGAAGGAAGTGGTGCGCGAGATGACGGTCAAGTCGGGGCAGAAGTGCACCGCGATCCGCCGCGTGCTGGTGCCGCGCGAGCGTGCCGCGGCCGCTACCGAGGCGATCGCGGCCGCGCTCGCCGCGGTGAAAGTCGGCAACCCGCGCAACGACACGGTGCGCATGGGCGCGCTCGCCAGCCGCGCGCAGCTTGCGGCGGTGCGCGCAGGGCTCGCCGCATTGCAGAGCGAGGCGCAGCTCGCGTGGGCCGGCGACGACGCCGACCTGGTCGACGCCGACCCGAAGGTCGCGGCCTGCGTGATGCCGCACCTGCTGAAGGTCGACGACGGCGACGCCTCGAAGCTCGTGCACGACGTCGAGGTCTTCGGACCGGTGGCCACCGTCGTGCCCTATCGCGATGCCGGGCACGCGTTCACGCTCGCGCGCCGTGGCTACGGCTCGCTCGTGGCGTCGCTGTTCACCGACGACGCTGCGTTCGCCGCGCGCGCGGCAGCGCAGATGGCGCACGCGCACGGGCGGCTGCACGTCGTGACACCGGCCGTTGGCAAGAGCCACACCGGTCACGGCAACGTGATGCCGATGTCGCTGCACGGCGGCCCGGGCCGCGCCGGCGGCGGCGAGGAACTCGGCGGATTGCGCGCGCTCGCGTTCTATCACCAGCGCAGCGCCGTGCAGGCGCCGCCCGAGGTGCTGGCGAAACTGGCCGAGGAGGCGGCGCCGTGGCAGGGCGGCGCCGGTTGACACGAAATCCGTGTTACACTGATTCCGTGCCAGGGTGTCCGGCCATGAAGAACGTCACCATCACGCTCGACGAAAAGACCGCCGCCTGGGTGCGCGTGGCGGCGGCGCGCGAAGACCTGAGCGTCTCGCGCTACATCGCCGGGATGCTCGAAAAGCGCATGCGCGACTCGCGCGACTACGCAAACGCGATGCGCCGCTTCCTCGATCGCCAGCCCGCGCACCTCGACAGGACGCGATCGAAACGGCCCACGCGCGACGAACTCCATGAGCGCGCCGATCTTCGTTGACACGAACGTGCTGGTGTATGCCCGCGACGCGGGCGATGCCCGGCGCCAGCCGCTCGCCCGGGCGTGGCTCGAATGGCTGTGGGCCGAGCGGCTCGGCCGCACCGGCACGCAGGTGCTCTCCGAGTACTACGTCACCGTCACCCGCAGGCTGAAGCCGGGCCTGCCCGAAGAGCAGGCCTGGGACGACGTCGAGGCGCTGATGCACTGGCAACCGCAACCGGTCGACCTCCCGACGATGCAGCGCGCGCGCACCATCCAGGCACGGCACCGGCTGTCGTGGTGGGACGCGCTCGTGGTCGCGGCAGCGCGCGAGCAGGGTTGCCCGGTGCTGCTCACCGAAGACCTGCAGGACGGCGCCCTCATCGATGGGGTGCGCGTGCGCAGTCCGTTCTCGTACTCCGTTCAGCAGGCAGGCACCGAGACGTACGGGCACGCGCACGATGAGGGACACCGCCAGGGACACCGGCGCAAACCCCGAGGAGACCGATCATGACGAACCACGTCTACAAGCACATCGAGCTCACCGGCTCGTCGAAGTCCGGCACCGACGACGCGATCCGCAACGCGCTCGCCAAGGCACACGCGACGCTGCGCAACATCCAGTGGTTTCGCGTCGTCGAGACGCGCGGCCACGTGGTCGACGGCAAGGTCGCGCACTGGCAGGTGACGATCAACGTCGGGTTCACGCTGGAGTGATGCGCAGGCGCGCTGCGCTGCCACGTCCTGCGAGTGCCGCACGCGCAGCACGCATCGCTGAACGCACAGGCCGCGCCCCCGGGGCGCGTGCCCGGGCGCTCTGGTATCCTCGGCCTGACGGATGATTTTTTCTTTTCCTTTCAGGAACTTGCGCCATGTCTACCCACGACGGTGACTACGCTGGCCTGCTGTCGGGCCGGCACGAAGCGCCGTGCCTGTCGCTCTACCAGCCGACGCACCGCAGCCACCCCGACAACCAGCAGGATCCGATCCGCTTTCGCAACCTGGTGAAGGCACTGGCCGACTCGCTGCATCGCAGGTATCCAGCGCGCGAATCGGCCCCGCTGCTGGCGCCGTTCGAGGCGCTGGCCGCCGATCGCGAGTTCTGGAACCACACCCGCGACGGGCTCGCGGTTCTGGCAGCGCCGGGCTTCTTTCGCGCCTGGCGGCTGCAGCGGCCGGTGGCCGCGCTGACGGTGGTGGCCGACAGCTTTCACACCAAGCCGCTGCTGCGCATCCTGCAGTCGGCCGACCGTTACCACATCCTCGGGCTGAATCGCCACGAGGCCCGGCTCTTCGAGGGCAACCGCGACGCCATCGACGAAGTCGACCTGGCCGTCGACGCCGCAACCGCGCCGCCCGAGGCGCGCGAGCGCGCCACGCGCGTCTACGGCTCGGGCGCGCTGGGCGCGACCACGCGACACGGCACCGACGTGAAACAGGCGATGCGCGACAAGGAGGCCGAGCGGTTCTTCCGCACGATCGATGCCGGCGTGCTCGAACACTACACGCGCCCCACCGGGCTGCCGCTGCTGCTGGCGGCGCTTCCCGAGCATCACCACCAGTTCAGCCGCATCAGCCGCAACCCGATGCTGGCCGCCGAGGCCATCGACGTGCACCCGGACGACCTGTCGCTCGAGCAGCTGCGCGCGCGGGCCTGGACGCTCGTCGAGCCGTGGTACCTCGCACGCCTCGCCGGCCTGGTCGACAGCTTCGAGGCGAACCGCGCGAAGCGCCTCGGCGGCGACGACCTCGCCGAGGTCGCAAAGGCGGCCGCCGCCGGCCAGGTGGCCACGCTGCTGATCGAAGCCGACCGCATCATTCCGGGGCGCTTCCACGTCGCCGACGGCAGCATCGTCGAAGGCGACCTCGACGATCCCGACGTGGACGACCTGCTCGACGACATCGGCGAGCAGGTCGTCCGCACCGGCGGGGAGGTCGTGATCGTGCCGGCGGCGCGCATGCCGACGCGCACCGGGCTGGCGGCCAGCTATCGATTCGCGTCGTGACACGCGGACGGCCGCACGCGCATCTGTCCGAACCTGCGGATCAATCGACGAACATCGTCGCCGGACACCCGAGATAGCCGCGCAGGGCCTGCACGAATTCGGCGCCGTGCATGCCATCGACCACGCGGTGATCGAACGATGACGACAGGTTCATCATCCGGCGCGCCACGATCGCGCCGCCGAGGACGACCGGTCGCTCGACGATGCGGTTGACGCCGACGATCGCCACTTCCGGGTGGTTGATCACCGGCGTCGACGCGATGCCGCCGAGCGCGCCCAGGCTGGTGACGGTGATCGTCGAACCCGACAGCTCCTCGCGCAGCGCCTTGCCGTCGCGCGCCGCCTGCGCGAGCCGCGCGATCTGCGCCGCCGTCGCCCACAGGTCGAGCGCCTCGGCGTGGCGCAGCACTGGCACCATCAGCCCGGCGTCGGTCTGCGTGGCGATGCCCACGTGCACCGCGCCGTAGCGCGTCACCACGTTGGCCTCGTCGTCGTAGCGCGCGTTGACCTGCGGGAACTCGCGCACCGCCAGCACGATCGCTCGCAGCACGAACGGCAGCAGTGTCAGCCGCCCGCGCCCGGCGCCGCGCTTCGCGTTCAGCTGCGCGCGCAGCGCCTCCAGTTCGGTGACGTCGACCTCCTCGACGTAGCTGAAGTGCGGGATGTGGCGCTTGGCCTGCTGCATCTTCTCGGCGATGCGACGCCGCAGGCCGATGACCGGAATCGCCTGCTCGTCGTGGCGCTCGCCATAGCGTGGCCCGGTGAAGGTGCGCGCGATGGCGGAAGCGGCAGCGGCCGTGCCGGTGGCCGTGCGCGCAACCGTGCTCGCGACGGCGCGCGCCGACTCGACCGCGGACGCTCTCGCACGCGCCGGCGCGGCCGCATCCGCCGGCCCTGTCGTCGCCGCCTGCGCGGCAAAGCGCTCGACGTCCTCGTGGCGCACGCGGCCCGCCGGCCCGCTACCCGGCACCTGCCACAGATCGATACCGCGATCGCGCGCGTGCCTGCGCACCGACGGCGATGCGAGCGGCTTGTCGAGGCCGGCGTGCGCCGCCAATGCTGCATCGCCCGGCGCGCTGTTCGCCGCGCTGTTCGCGGCACTGGTTGCCGCGCCGCTCGCCGCGCCACCCACGGCGTTGCTCGTTTCGTCGATCGCCGCTGCCCCATGGCCGGCCGTCAGCGGCTCGATACGAATCAGCTCGGCGCCGACCGCCAGCACCTTCCCCGGCTCGCCGGCGCGCGCGATCACGGTGCCCGCCAGCGGCGACGGGACCTCCACGCTCGCCTTGTCGGTCATCACCACCGCCAGCGGCTGGTCTTCGGCGACCGCATCGCCGTCCTTGACCAGCCACTCGACCAGCTCGACCTCGGCGATGCCCTCGCCGATGTCGGGCACCTTGATCACGCGCGCAGCCATTCAGGTCTCCATCGCGCGACGCATGGCCGCGCCGAGGCGCGCCGGCCCGGGGAAATAGGCCCACTCCTGTGCGTGCGGATACGGCGTGTCCCAGCCGGTGACGCGCTCGATCGGCGCTTCGAGATGAAAGAAGCAGTGCTCCTGCACCAGCGAGACCAGTTCGGCACCGAAACCGCTCGAGCGCGTCGCCTCGTGCACCACCACGCAGCGGCCGGTCTTCTTCACCGACTCGACGATCGTGTCGAGATCCAGTGGCCACAGGCTGCGCAGATCGATGATCTCGGCGTCGATCCCGGTTTCGGCGGCGGCGGCCTCGGCGACGTAGACCATCGTGCCGTAGGCGAGCACGGTGAGATCGCTGCCGGCGCGCTGCACCGTCGCCGACTCCAGCGGCACGGTGTAATAACCATCGGGAACTTCGCTGCGCGGATGCTTCGACCACGGCACCAGCGGGCGATCGTGATGACCGTCGAACGGACCGTTGTACAGGCGCTTGGGTTCGAGGAAGATCACCGGATCTTCGCACTCGATCGCCGAGATCAGCAGCCCCTTGGCGTCGTACGGATTCGACGGCATCACGGTGCGCAGCCCGCAGACGTGCGTGTACAGCACCTCGGGGCTCTGGCTGTGCGTCTGCCCACCGTAGATGCCGCCGCCGCAGGGCATGCGGATCGTGATCGGCGCGATGAAGTCGCCCGCCGAGCGGTAGCGCAGCCGCGCCGCCTCGGAAACGATCTGGTCGTAGGCCGGATACGAGTAATCGGCGAACTGGATCTCGACCACCGGACGCAGCCCGTACGCGGCCATGCCGATCGCGGTGCCGACGATGCCGCCTTCGGAGATCGGCGCATCGAACACGCGCGCGCGCCCGTGCTTCGCCTGCAATCCCTCGGTGACGCGGAACACGCCGCCGAAGTAGCCGACGTCCTCGCCGTAGACGACCACGTTGGCGTCGCGTCCGAGCATCAGGTCCATCGCCGAGCGCAGCGCCTGGATCATCGTCATCCGCGTGCGCGCGCCCGCGGCCGGCGCAACGACTGGCTGCGACGCGCTCATGATCCGCTCCTCAGTTGTTCGCGCTGCCGGCGCAGGTGCGCGGGCATCTGCGCGTAGACGTCCTCGAAGATCGTGTCGGCCGGCGGCACCCGGCCGTCGAGCAGCGTGCCGTGGCGCTCGGCCTCCTTCTGCGCGGCGATCACTTCGGCCTCGATCTCCTTGCGCAACTGCTCGCCCTGCTGCGCCGACCATTCGCCAAGCGCCTCCAGGTGGCGCTCGAGCCGCGCGACCGGGTCTCCCAGCGGAAAGCGCTGCCAGTCGTCGGCCGGCCGGTACTTCGACGGATCGTCGGACGTCGAGTGCGCGCCGGCCCGATAGGTGACCCACTCGATCAGCGTCGGCCCGAGGTTGTGGCGCGCACGCCCGGTGGCCCACTTCGAGGCCGCGTACACCGCGAGGAAGTCGTTGCCGTCGACGCGCAGCGATGCAATGCCAGCGCCCACGCCGCGCGAAGCGAACGTGGCGCGCTCGCCACCGGCGATCGCCTGGAACGTGGAGATCGCCCACTGGTTGTTCACCACGTTCAGGATCACCGGGGCGCGATAGACGTGGGCAAAGGTGAGCGCATTGTGGAAGTCGGGCTCGGCCGTCGAGCCGTCGCCGATCCAGCCCGACGCGATCTTCGTGTCGCCCTTGATCGCCGAGGCCATCGCCCAGCCCACCGCCTGGACGAACTGCGTGGCGAGATTGCCCGACACCGAAAAGAAGCCGTCCTTGCGGCGCGAGTACAGCACCGGCAGTTGCCGCCCTTTGAGCGGATCGCAGTCGTTGGAGAGCAGCTGGCAGATCAACTCGAACAGCGGCACCCGGCGCGCGATCAGCAGCCCGGGCTGGCGGTAGCTCGGAAAGCACATGTCGCCGTCGCGCAGCGCCATCGCGTGCGCCACCGCGACCGCCTCCTCGCCCAGGCACTGCATGTAGAACGACAGCTTCTTCTGGCGCTGCGCGATCAGCATCCGCGCATCGAAGATCCGCGTCGTGAGCATTGCACGCAGCCCCGCACGCAACGTCTCCACCGTGATCTCCGGCGCCCACGGCCCCACCGCGCGACCCTCGTCGTCGAGCACGCGCACCAGCGACGCGGCGAGATCGGCCGTGTCGGCCGCGCGCACCTGGATCGGCGGCCGCCGGGCCGCCCCGGCTGGCGCCAGGCGCAGATAGGCGAAGTCGGTCGGCGTGCCGGGGCGCCCGGTGGGCTCCGGCACGTGCAGGCGCAAGGGCTTGTCGCGGTCGATCATTCGCGTGACTCCACGCCCGATCGTGTCGGGCGCACGTGGGTCCGCCCGGCCACGGCCCGCGGTCAAGGCCGCGGGCGTCGTTGACGACCTGCGTCGAGAAAACGGGCGTCGTTGACGACCTGCATTATAGTGACGCGGGCCCGCGACGGCGCCAATCACCCCCACATCCGTCGCGATGATCGTCGGGCACGCCTCGTCCGGCGGCGACGCGACCTCGTCGGACGGCGACGCCGTCCTGTCAGGCGGCGACGCAGCGCAGGCGCTGCTCGCCCAATCCATCGATGCCGAGGGTCATCACGTCGCCCGGCTTCAGGAACACCGGCGGCTTCTGTCCCATGCCGACACCCGGCGGCGTGCCGGTCGAAATGATGTCGCCCGGCTCGAGCGTCATGAAGCGCGAGATGTATGCAACGAGCGTCGCCACGCCGAAGACCATCGTTCGTGTGCTGCCGCGCTGGTAACGCAGGCCATTCACGTCGAGCCACATGCCGAGCCTCTGCGGGTCGGACACCTCGTCGCGCGTCACGAGCCACGGACCGATCGGCGCGAACGTGTCGTGACCCTTTCCCTTGTCCCACTGCCCCTGGCGTTCGAGCTGGAACTCGCGCTCGGAGACGTCGTTGACGACGCAGTAACCCGCCACGTGGTCGAGCGCCTCGTCCTCCGGGACGTACTTCGTGCGCCGGCCGATGACGACGCCCAGCTCGACCTCCCAGTCCGTCTTCTTCGATCCGCGGGGGATCTCGACGTCGTCGCCCGGCCCGCACACCGCGCTCGACGGCTTCAGAAACAGGATCGGCTCCGTGGGCACCGGCATGTTGCTCTCGGCGGCATGGTCCGAATAGTTCAGCCCGACACAGACGAGCTTGCCAACGTGCGCCACGCACGCACCGATGCGCGCCCCTTGCGGCACTTGCGGCAGCGCCGCCGGATCGATGCCGCGCAGCGCATCGAGCGCCTTCCCATCGAGCCCGCGAAGATCGATGTCGGCGACATGCGCGGAGAGGTCGCGAATCCCTCCGGCCGCATCGACGATGGCGGGCTTTTCTTTCCCGGCCGCTCCGAAGCGAAGCAGTTTCATGAGCGTTCCCCTCAGGCCGCAAGCACGTGCTCGATCGCCACGCCGCGGCAATCCATCTCGTATTCGAGACCGACGATCGGTGGACGGTTGAAGTGCCAGGTGACACCGGCACGCATCGCACCGCGACGAACGAGTTCGTCGCCCAGAAACGGGTGGATGTCATGCACCGTGTACACCTGCGTTGCCGTCGCCGCACGCCAGTCGAAGCCGAGCGTGCGCATCCTGTTCTCCATCTCGCCGATCACCCAGCGCGCCTTGGTGCGTATGCCTTCGGGCGAGACGTCTCCGCGCGCAATGGCATGATCGCGATAATCGCCCTTGCCCTCGGGCGCCTCGGCGCTTCCGGCAACGACGAAGGACGGCGTCGCGCCCGTGTCGGGCACCGTGTAGCTGAACGCGAAGAACCCAGGCTCCGGGGGCGGGTCGAGCTCTGGACAGACGTTGCTGCGCGCAACCGGATTTGCCTCCCCGATGATCCCCCAGCGCTTCAGTGTGCCGGTGTAGATCTCGTTGAACTCGCGGAATCCCGCTTCGGTGAACGGCGCCGGCGAGCGAAGTTCACAGGCGCAGAACGCCAGGTTCGGGCGACCGATCGATTTCAGGTGCTGTTCGATCCGCTCGAACCCTTCGCGCAGAGGCACGACGCGGGAGAAGCACGCACGCTCGATACGCGACCCTGCTTCCGCAGCCACCCCCGCCGAGTACTGCGAGACGGCCGGAATGTAGCGATAGCCACCTCCGACGAGGATCCGAGTGCTCATTGCATCCACCTCCATGAGAAGAAAAACCGCTGTCGAAGCCAGTGAAGACCGGGGCCTGCGGGTGTGTGCGAGTCCAGGGCGTGTTCACACCACGCTCGTCCCCGATCGTGGTGTGGACACGCCCTGGCTCTCGAAGGCGCCGAGATACGCACGGCGCACCGCCGGGTCGGCAAGCAGGGCACTGCTCTCGCCGTGCTGCGTCACGCGTCCGGTGTCCATCACGTAGGCCGTGCCCGAGACTTCCAGCGCGGCGACCACATCCTGTTCGACGACGAGTATCGTCAATCCCTCACGATTCAGCGCGAGTAATGCGTCCACCAGCTGCTCGACAAGCAGGGGCGACAGACCGAGCGACAGTTCGTCGATCATCAGCAGGCGCGGCGCGCTCATCAGTCCGCGGCCGATCGCGCACATCTGCTGCTCCCCGCCCGACATCGTGCCTGCGGCCTGGCGACGCCGCTCCTTCAGCTTCGGAAAGATCGTGTAGACGCGCCCGAGGTCGCGTGCGACACCTGCCGCATCGTTCCTGCGCAGGTACGCACCCATCAGGAGGTTCTCCTCGACGCTCATCGCACCGAAGAGACGCCGCCCCTCCGGAACATGCGCGATGCCCAGCCCGAGCACGCGCGCCGGAGTGGCGTCTCGCAGTTCGGCGCCGCGCCAGAATATGCGGCCGGCGCGCGCCGGCACGAGTCCGGATACGGTGCGCATCAACGTCGACTTGCCAGCGCCATTCGAACCAATCAGAGCGGTGATCCCGCCCTCGCGCACCGACAGGTCGACGCCCCAGAGAACGGTGACCGGTCCGTAGCCCGAATGCAGCCCTTCGATGCGCAGCAACTCGCCACTGCGCTCGGCCGGCATGGCGGCCGCACGTTCGCCGGCCGTGTTCATCGCGTTGTCCCGGATTGCGCCGCCTCGACCGCGCGCTGCGCGTATCTCTTGCCGAGATAGGCCTCGACCACCTGCGGGTCGGCAACGATCTCCGCGGGTGCGCCGTCGGCGATCAGCGCGCCGTTGTGCAGCACCACCACACGGGAAGACACCGACAGCACGACTTTCATCAGATGCTCGATCAAGACGATCGTCACGCCGGACCCGGCGATCTGCCGAATGAGCGCCATCGCCTGCTCCACCTCCGCGGAGTTCAGCCCGGCGTTCACCTCGTCGAGGAACAGCAGCTTCGGGTGCATCGCCAGCGCCTTCGCCAGCTCCAGGCGTTTGCGCATTGCGAGCGTCAGGTTCGCCGCCGGCAGCGCCATCATGTCGGAGAGGCCGGCGAAGGCGAGCTTTTCCTCGGCGACGCGCTGCGCTTCACGCATCGAGCCGCCTGCAGAGAAGAGCGCCGCTGCACGCACGTTGTCGAGCACCGACAACTCCGGGAACGGCTGCACGACCTGGAAGGTGCGCGCCAGGCCGACGCGCGCCGTCCGGTACGGCCGCAGCCGCGTGATGTCGCGCCCCTCGAAGAGCACGCGTCCGGCGCTTGCGCGATGCACGCCGGTGATGACATTCACCAGCGTCGTCTTGCCGGCGCCGTTCGGGCCGATCAGCCCGAGCACCTCACCGGTGCCGATCGACAACGAGACGTCGGCGAGTGCCTGCAGGCCACCGAACCTGCGCGACACCGATTCGAGACGCAGAAGCTCACCCATGGCCCGCACCGCGCACCGAATCCGCGCGCAGCTGCGCAGCCGCACCGGCAGCGGGCACCGATGGCGTGCGTCGCAGGCGCTTGCCGACGGAGACCATCCCGTGGGGCATGAACAGCAACAACACGACGATCAGGAAGCCAAGGACACCGCTGTGCACCTGGAGCCAGTTACGCCAGACGAACTCCTCGATGCCGAGGAACACGAACGCGCCGATCACGGCGCCAATGATGGAGCCCAGGCCACCGAGCAGAACCATGACGATCGGCTTGACCGCGAGGAGGATGTCGTAGACATCGGGCGGCTCGATGTAGTGAACCCAACCAGCATACAGAGTCCCGGCCATTGCAACGAACACGCCGGAAAGCGCGAACGCCAGAGACTTGTACAGCGTCGCATGGACACCGATCATGTCGGCGGCCGACTCGTTCTGCCGGATGCACGCCAGCCCGAATCCGAGGCGTGATCGTTCGACGGCGAGGACAGCGAGCACGCAAACGAGAAGCAGCGCCCACATCGCGAGGAAGAAGAACGACGCCTCGTATGCGACGCTCGCGCCACCGCCGAGTTCGAGCGGAATGTTCAGACCCATGCCGCCGCCGGTGAGCTCGGTTGCAGAATTCGTCAACTCGCGCAGCACTTCGGCCACCGCCAGGCTCGCGATCGCGAAATAGTGCCCGCGCAGGCGCAGCAGAACCCAGCCGAGCAGCATCGCCGCTGCGAAGGACACGGCGCCAGCCGTGGCAATCGCGAGGACGAGCGGCACGCCCCTTGCGAGCAGCACGCCTCCGGTATAGGCCCCCAGGCCGAAGAACGCGGCAGTCGCAAAGGACGGGTAGCCCGCCATGCCGCCGATCACGTTCCACGAGACCGCGAGAATCGCGTACATGCAGGCAATCGTGCCGAGCCGCAGCGTGTACGACTCGCCGAACCACGGAAGTGCCGCCAGCGCGACGAGGGCGACCAGCAACGCAGCCGAGGGAGTCCGCTTCACGTGCCCGGTCATGCGGCGCTCCGCGCCCATCGTGCAGCGGAACGCGGCCTCATT
>JAANMY010003174.1_pt1 | contig 14003 bp, 25 predicted proteins | sample 7279691 | NCBI WGS metagenome assembly JAANMY01 (sample SAMN14094543, study PRJNA606508) | bioreactor metagenome | isolation source: A lab-scale SPAN reactor treating ammonium-rich wastewater day 388 | place: Ireland: Galway | collected 2018-02-07
CCTGCAGGAACACAGCGTCGTGCTGATCCGCGGCGGCCGTGTGCGCGACCTTCCCGGTGTCCGTTACCACGTCCTGCGCGGCGTTCTGGACACCCAGGGTGTGAAAGACCGCAAGCAGAGCCGTTCGAAATACGGTGCGAAGCGTCCGAAGTAAGGACGGCATTTTCGGCTATTTGATCATCCCGCGGGCGCGTTGCGCCGGGATGCTGTTGTAAAAGGAATTACCTATGGCTCGTCGTCGTCGTCCTGAACGCCGCGAAATCCTGCCCGATCCCCGTTTCGGGGATGTCGTACTGTCGAAGTTCATGAACAGTGTCATGCTCGACGGTAAGAAGTCGGTCGCCGAAAGCATCGTCTATGGTGCGCTCGAAGCGGTCGAAGCCCGCGCCAAGAAGGAACCGCTCGGCGTGTTCCATGAGGCGCTCGCCAACATCCGTCCGAACATCGAAGTGCGCAGCCGCCGCGTCGGCGGTGCGACCTATCAGGTTCCGGTCGAAGTCCGTCCGGACCGCGCACAGGCGCTCGCGATCCGCTGGCTGATCACCGCGGCGCGCAACCGCAGCGAAACCACGATGGCCGCGCGCCTGTCGGGCGAACTGCTCGATGCGTCGAACAATCGCGGCAACGCGGTCAAGAAGCGCGAAGACACGCACCGCATGGCCGAAGCGAACCGCGCCTTCAGCCACTACCGCTGGTAATTTGCGAGGGCGCCCCCCGGCGTCTCGCAATCGCAACAAAACTTCCTATATCGGGGGCGGCTCCAAAGGCTTCCCCCAAAAACCGAGGAAAAGATCATGGCACGCAGCCATCCGCTCGAACGCTATCGCAATTTCGGTATCATGGCGCACATCGACGCCGGCAAGACCACGACGACCGAGCGCATTCTCTATTACACTGGCAAGTCCTACAAGATCGGCGAAGTCCACGACGGCGCTGCCACGATGGACTGGATGGAACAGGAACAGGAACGCGGCATCACGATCACGTCGGCTGCCACCACCTGCCTGTGGAAGGCCGATGAAGGTCAGGGTCCGGAACACCGCCTGAACATCATCGACACCCCCGGCCACGTTGACTTCACCATCGAAGTCGAACGCAGCTTGCGCGTCCTCGACGGCGCCGTCGCCGCGTTCGACGGCGTTGCCGGTGTCGAACCCCAGTCGGAAACCGTGTGGCGTCAGGCGGACAAGTACAAGGTTCCGCGGATGTGCTTCATCAACAAGCTCGACCGCACCGGCGCCAATTTCTATTACTGCGTTCAGACGATCATCGATCGTCTGGGTGCGGTGCCGGCCGTCCTGTACCTCCCCATCGGAGCGGAATCGGACTTCAAGGGCCTCGTCGACCTCGTCAACGAACGCGCGATCATCTGGAAGGATGGAAGCCTGGGCGCCGAATTCTTCTACGAAGACATCCCGGCCGACCTCGCCGACAAGGCTGCCGAATATCGCGAAAAGCTCGTCGAACTCGCCGTCGAACAGGACGACGATGCGATGGAAGCCTATCTCGAAGGCACGCTGCCCGACGTGGCGACGCTGAAAGCGCTGATCCGCAAGGGCACGCTCGGTCAGGCGTTCGTTCCGGTCCTGTGCGGCTCGGCGTTCAAGAACAAGGGCGTCCAGACGCTGCTCGACGCGGTTGTCGATTATCTGCCTTCGCCGCTCGACATCCCCGACGTCCAGGGCATCAACCCCGACACCGAGGAAGCCGATTCGCGTCCGACGTCGGACAGCGCACCGCTGTCGATGCTCGCGTTCAAGATCATGAACGACCCGTTCGTCGGCTCGCTCACCTTCGCGCGCATCTATTCGGGTACGCTCTCGAAGGGCACCTACCTGAACTCGGTGAAGGACAAGAAGGAAAAGATCGGCCGTATGCTCCTCATGCACGCCAATTCGCGTGAGGACATCGAAGAAGCCTATGCGGGCGACATCGTCGCGCTCGCCGGCCTCAAGGAAACCACGACGGGCGACACGATCTGCGCGAGCAATGCGCCGATCATCCTCGAACGGATGGAATTCCCCGAGCCGGTCATCGAGCTGTCGGTCGAACCCAAGACCAAGGCCGACCAGGAAAAGATGGGCGTTGCCCTCAACCGCCTGGCTGCCGAGGATCCCTCGTTCCGCGTCTCGACCGACCATGAATCGGGCCAGACGATCATCAAGGGCATGGGCGAGCTTCACCTCGACATTCTCGTCGATCGCATGAAGCGCGAATTCAAGGTCGAAGCAAATGTCGGTGCGCCGCAGGTGGCGTATCGCGAAAGCCTCGCGAAGCCGGTCGAAGTTGACTACACCCACAAGAAGCAGTCGGGTGGTTCGGGTCAGTTCGGTCGCGTCAAGGTCCAGGTCACCCCGGGCGAGCGCGGCAGCGGCGTCACCTTCACCGACGAGATCAAGGGCGGCAACATTCCGCGCGAATATATCCCGGCGGTCGAAAAGGGTTTCCGCGAATCGGCTGAAAACGGTCACATGATCGGCTTCCCGATCATCGACTTCGACATCAAGCTGATCGACGGTGCGTACCACGATGTCGACTCGTCGGCGCTGGCGTTCGAAATCGCGGGCCGTGCGGCGATGCGCGAAGTGGCGGCAAAGGCCGGCATCAAGCTGCTCGAACCGGTGATGAAGGTCGAAGTTGTTACCCCTGAAGAATTCATGGGCGACGTGATCGGCGACCTCAACAGCCGTCGTGGCCAGATCCAGGGTACGGACAGCCGCGGCAACGCCCAGGTGGTTGAAGCCATCGTGCCGCTCGCCAATATGTTCGGCTACGTCAACCAACTGCGTTCTTTCACCCAGGGCCGGGCCCAGTACACGATGCAGTTCTCGCACTATGAAGAAGTGCCGAACAACGTCGCGGACGAGGTGAAGGCGAAGATGGCCTGATCCGGTTTGGCCGTGCGGGGCTTGCCTCGCACGGCGGACCCGGACAAGCGCGGGCTTGCACCGCGCAGCAAGACCTACTAAGGGCGGCGCCTGATTCAGCAGGCTCGTCCAGGACTGATCAACTCAACACGCGAACAAGAAGGTTCAAGAAACATGGCTAAGGCTAAATTTGAGCGGACGAAGCCGCACTGCAACATCGGCACCATCGGTCACGTCGACCATGGCAAGACCTCGCTGACCGCCGCGATCACCAAGGTGCTCGCCGAAGAAGGTCTGTCGCAGAAGGTCGACTTCGAAAACATCGACAAGACTCCCGAAGAGCGCGAACACAGCATCACCATTTCGACCGCGCACGTCGAATATGAAACCAAGGAACGCCACTATGCGCACGTCGACTGCCCAGGTCACGCCGACTATGTGAAGAACATGATCACCGGCGCGGCGCAGATGGACGGCGCGATCCTGGTGGTTTCGGCTGCTGACGGCCCGATGCCGCAGACCAAGGAGCACATCCTGCTCGCGAAGCAGGTCGGCGTTCCGACCATGGTCGTCTTCCTGAACAAGGTTGACCAGCTCGACGATCCCGAACTGCTCGAACTCGTCGAGCTCGAAATCCGCGAAGAACTTTCGAAGCGCGATTTCGACGGCGACAATATTCCGATCATCGCGGGTTCGGCTCTGGCCGCCCTCGAAAGCCGCGACGACAACATCGGCAAGGAAGCTATCCTGAAGCTGATGGAAGCCGTCGACAGCTGGATCCCGCAGCCGGAACGTCCGCTCGACAAGCCCTTCCTGATGCCGATCGAAGACGTGTTCTCGATTTCGGGTCGTGGTACGGTTGTCACCGGTCGCGTCGAAACCGGTATCGTCAAGGTTGGTGAAGAAGTCGAAATCGTCGGCATCAAGGACACCAAGAAGACGACCGTCACCGGCGTCGAAATGTTCCGCAAGCTGCTCGATCAGGGCCAGGCTGGCGACAACATCGGTGCGCTGATCCGCGGCGTCGGCCGTGAAGAAGTCGAGCGTGGCCAGGTTCTGGCGAAGCCCGGCTCGATCACGCCGCACACCGAGTTCACCTCGGAAGTGTACGTCCTGTCGAAGGACGAAGGCGGCCGTCACACGCCGTTCTTCGCGAACTATCGTCCGCAGTTCTACTTCCGCACCACCGACGTCACCGGCGAAGTCATCCTGCCGGAAGGCACGGAAATGGTCATGCCGGGCGACAACGTCCAGCTGACGGTCAAGCTCATCGCTCCGATCGCCATGGACCAGGGCCTGCGCTTCGCGATCCGCGAAGGTGGCCGCACGGTCGGCGCAGGGGTTGTGGCCTCGATCATTAAGTAATATAGGGCCACGAGCCGCTCGAATCGGGTGATTCGGGCGGCTCGTAGCTTTTGAGATTTTTGATGGCCTTTCCGGCCTCCATGCGGGGGTCGGGACGGGCCATTTCGGCTCTTTCGCATCGTCAGACGGGATTCGACTGGAATAGTCATGGAAACGCAGAATATTCGCATTCGCCTGAAGGCCTTTGATCACCGCGTGCTCGATCAGGCCACCACCGACATCGCCGATACGGCACGTCGTACGGGCGCCCTCATTCGCGGTCCCATCCCGCTGCCGACGCGCATTGAAAAATTCACCGTGAACCGCGGTCCGCATGTCGACAAGAAGTCGCGCGAGCAGTTCGAGGTGCGTACCCACAAGCGGCTGCTCGACATCGTTCAGCCCACCCCGCAGACGGTCGATGCGCTGATGAAGCTCGACCTCGCCGCGGGCGTGAACGTCGAAATCAAGTTGGCCTAAATAGCCAGCGTGCTCCGGACTTGATCCGGAGCCCAGGGTAGAAGCGGCCGATAGGCCGCACTGAAACCGCCCTGGGTTCCTGCTTTCGCAGGGACACATTCAGGTTTCGGAGGATACCGCCGGATTTATCCGGGCTGCGTCCCCCGTCTTGCCGCTGATCCCACGGGAAAGCGGCACCTCAGCCCGGACGGGGCGATGCATCGAAATTTCGGGCTGGGAGGACCGTCATCGAGCGCAGGTTCGGTGGGGTCCACATGCCGTGCGGAAATGGTTCTGCCCGGCCTCTGTTAGGAGTGAATGATCATGCGCACTGGCGTGATCGCGAAAAAAATGGGGATGACCCGCCTGTTTCAGGACGATGGCCGCCATGTGCCCGTCACCGTTCTGAGCCTCGAAGGCTGCCAGGTCGTCTCGGTTCGCGAAAAGGAACGCGACGGCTATGTGGCCGTCCAGCTCGGTGCCGGCTCGGCAAAGGCGAAGAATGTCGCCAAGCCGCAGCGCGGGGCCTATGGCAAGGCCGAGGTTGAGCCCAAGGCGAAGCTCGTCGAATTCCGCGTCGCTGACGACGCGACGCTTGACGTCGGCGCCGAACTGTCGGCCGACCATTTCGTCGCCGGCCAGATGGTCGATATCCAGGGTGTCACCCAGGGTAAGGGCTTTGCCGGTGCGATGAAGCGCTGGGGTTTCGGCGGTATGCGCGCCACCCACGGTGTTTCCATCAGCCACCGTGCTCATGGTTCGACCGGTAACCGTCAGGATCCGGGCCGCGTCTTCAAGAACAAGAAGATGGCTGGCCACATGGGCGCGCGCAATCGCACCCAGCAGAATCTCGAAATCGTCCGCACCGACGCCGAGCGCGGTCTTCTCTTCGTCAAGGGTTCGGTCCCTGGCTCGAAGGGCGGCTGGCTGCTGGTTCGCGATGCGATGAAGCTGCCGCGCCACCCCGAAGCCCCCTATCCGGCGGCGGTCAAGAGCGCGGCGAACAGCAACAATGCCCCGGCTGAAACCCCTGCGGAAGCAGAGGTCGAAACGACCGCGGCCGACGGCGCACAGGAGTCCTGATCATGAAGGTCAAGGTACAGACCCTCGATGGCAAGGCTGGCGCCGACATCGATCTTAACGACGACGTCTTCGGCGTCGACGCGCGGGCGGACATCCTCCACCGTGTCGTCGCCTGGCAGCTCGAAAAGCGTCGCGGCCCCGCCCGCGCCGCCCGCGAGCGCAGCGACGTTGCCCGCACCGGCAAGAAGTTCGGTCGCCAGAAGGGCGGCGGTACCGCCCGTCACGGCGATCGCAAGGCGCCGATCTTCATCGGCGGTGGCAAGGCGCACGGTCCCCGGGCCCGCACTTTCGGCCACTCGCTGAACAAGAAGATCCGCGCTCTTGGTCTCAAGATGGCGCTGAGCGACAAGGCAAAGGGCGGCAAGCTCGTTGTCATCGACACGCTCGAGCTCAAGGAAGCCAAGACCAAGGCGCTGGCCGGCAAGCTCGGCAAGCTCGACCTCGGTCGCCGTGCGCTCTTCATCGACGGCGATGCGGTCCATGACAGCTTCGCCCAGGCTTCGGCCAACATCGTCGGCGTCGATTCGCTGCCGGCGATCGGTGCCAACGTCTATGACATCCTTCGCGCCGACACGCTGGTCCTGACCCGCGCGGCGGTCGAAAAGCTGGAGGCCCGCTGCAATGGCTAAGGCAAAGACCATCGATGCGCGTCACTATGACGTGATCCTGTCGCCAGTGATCACCGAAAAGTCGACGCTGCTCAGCGAAAACGACGCCGTCGTCTTCCGCGTCGCCAACGACGCAACGAAGCCGGCGATCAAGGCCGCCGTCGAGGCGCTGTTCGATGTCAAGGTGCTCAGCGTGAACACGCTGGTCACCAAGGGCAAGACCAAGCGCTGGAAGGGCAAGCCCTACACCCGCAGCGACGTGAAGAAGGCGATCGTTCGCCTGGCCGAAGGCCAGTCGATCGACGTCACCACCGGCGTCTGACGGATAGGGGAAGGCAGAGAAAATGGCACTCAAATCCTATAATCCGACCAGCCCTGGACAGCGTGGCCTGATCCTCGTCGACAAATCGTCGCTGTGGAAGGGCAAGCCCGTCAAGGCGCTGACCGAAGGCAAGCGCAAGACCGGTGGCCGCAACAACAAGGGCCATGTGACCTCGCGCGGCATCGCCGGCGGTCACAAGCAGAAGTATCGCTTCATCGACTTCAAGCGTCGCAAGTGGGGCGTTCCGGCGACCGTCGAACGGCTCGAATATGACCCGAACCGCACGGCCTTCATCGCGCTCATCAAATATGAGGACGGTGATCTGGCCTATATCCTGGCGCCGCAGCGCCTGGCGGTCGGCGATACGGTCGTCGCGGACAAGAAGACCGACGTGAAGCCCGGCAATGCGATGGAATTGTCGCAGATGCCGGTCGGCACGATCGTCCACAATATCGAGATGAAGCCGGGCAAGGGCGGCCAGATCGCCCGTTCGGCCGGCACTTATGCGCAGGTCGTCGGTCGTGACCGCGGTCTTGTCATCGTGCGTCTCGGTTCGGGCGAACAGCGCTACATTCGCGGCGAGTGCATGGGCACGGTCGGTGCGGTGTCGAACCCCGACAACCAGAACACCAACCTGGGCAAGGCCGGCCGCAGCCGCTGGCTCGGCAAGCGTCCGCTGACCCGCGGCGTCGCCAAGAACCCGGTCGACCACCCGCACGGCGGTGGTGAAGGCCGGACCTCGGGCGGCCGTCACCCGGTCACCCCGTGGGGCAAGCCGACCAAGGGCGCCCGTACCCGCCACAACAAGTCGACCGACAAGATGATCATCCGGTCGCGTCACGCGAAGAAGAAGAGGTAAGCCATGGCACGCTCGGTCTGGAAGGGTCCGTTCGTCGACCTTCATCTCCTCAAGAAAGCCGAAGCGGCTCAGGACGGCGGCAGCTCAGCGCCGATCAAGACCTGGTCGCGTCGCTCCACTATCCTGCCGCAGTTCGTCGGGCTGACCTTCAACGTCTACAACGGCCGCAAGTTCGTGCCGGTGTCGGTCAATGAAGACATGGTCGGCATGAAGCTGGGTGAATTTGCGCCGACGCGCTTCTTCCCCGGTCACGCGGCCGACAAGAAGGGCAAACGCTAATGGGCAAGGAAAAATCCCCTCGCCGCGTTGCGGACAATGAGGCGCTGTCGGTCGGCACGCAGATTCGCGGTTCGGCGCAGAAGCTGAACCTCGTTGCCGCGCTGATCCGCGGCCGCAAGGTCGAAGACGCGATGAACGTCCTCGCTTTCTCGAAGAAGGCGATGGCTGTCGACGTGCGCAAGGTTCTCGCCAGCGCCGTCGCCAACGCGGAAAACAATCACAACCTCGATGTCGATGCACTCGTCGTCAAGGAAGCGAGCGTCGGCAAGTCGTTCACGATGAAGCGCTGGCATGCGCGCGGTCGCGGCAAATCGACCCGGATCGAAAAGCCGTTCAGCCGCATCCGCATCGTCGTGCGCGAACAGGAAGAAGAGGCGTAAGATGGGCCAGAAGAGCAATCCGATCGGCCTGCGCCTGCAGGTCAACCGCACCTGGGACAGCCGCTGGTTCGCGGAAGGCCAGGATTATGGACGCATGCTTATCGAGGATCTGAAGATCCGCAAATATGTGTTCAAGACCCTGCCGCAGGCCGCGATTTCGAAGGTCGTCATCGAACGTCCGGCGAAGCTGTGCCGCGTGTCGATCTATGCCGCCCGTCCGGGTGTCATCATCGGCAAGAAGGGCGCGGACATCGAAAAGCTGCGCAAGGCGCTCGGTGAAATGACCGGCAGCGACGTGAGCCTGAACATCGTCGAAATCCGCAAGCCGGAAGTCGATGCCAAGCTCGTCGCGCAGGGCATTGCCGACCAGCTCGAACGCCGCGTCGCCTTCCGCCGTGCGATGAAGCGCGCGGTTCAGTCGGCGATGCGTCTGGGCGCCGAAGGCATCCGCATCAACTGTGCGGGTCGTCTCGGCGGCGCGGAAATCGCCCGCACCGAATGGTATCGCGAAGGCCGCGTTCCGCTGCACACGCTGCGTGCGAACGTCGATTATGCCGAGGCCGAAGCCCACACCGCCTACGGCGTGTGCGGCATGAAGGTCTGGATCTTCAAGGGCGAGATCCTGGGCCACGACCCGATGGCGACCGACCGGCTGATGCTCGACGCGCAGACGTCGGGCGTTCGCCCGGCGCGCGATGAACGCCGTTAAGGAACGCTGACATGTTGCAACCGAAGAAAACCAAGTTCCGCAAGGCCTTCAAGGGCCGCCTCCATGGCAATGCCAAGGGTGGCACCAGCCTGAACTTCGGCTCCTACGGCCTGAAGGCGATGGAACCCGAGCGCATCACCGCGCGCCAGATCGAAGCGGCCCGCCGTGCGATCAGCCGTGCGATCAAGCGTCAGGGCCGCCTCTGGATCCGCGTGTTTCCCGACCTTCCCGTGTCGTCGAAGCCCGCCGAAGTCCGTATGGGTAAGGGCAAGGGCGCGCCCGAATATTGGGCCGCTCGCGTCAAGCCCGGTCGCATCCTGTTCGAACTCGACGGCGTTCCCGGCCCCGTGGCCGCGCTGGCGTTCGAGCGTGCGGCGATGAAGCTGCCGATCAAGACGAAGGTCGTCGCCCGCCTCGGCGACACCTCGCACCTGGAGGGTTGAGGGCCATGGCCAAGACCGAAGATGTGACCAAGAAGACCGACGACCAGCTCGCCGAACAGCTTGGCGAACTGAAGCGCGAGGCATTCAACCTCCGTTTCCAGGCCGCCACGGGCCAGCTCGAAAAGGCTTCGCGGGTCAAGGAAGTGCGGCGCACGATCGCCCGCATCAAGACCGAACAAACCGCGCGCGTTCGCGCGGCGGCGAAGTAAGGAGACTGTCATGCCGAAGCGCATTCTGACCGGCACGGTAGTGTCCGACAAGGGCGACAAGACCGTCGTGGTGAAGGTGGAGCGTAAGGTTAAGCACCCGCTCTACGGCAAGATCATCCGGCGTTCGAAGAAGTATCACGCCCATGATGAGGACAACGCCATCAAGGCTGGCGAAACCGTCCGCATCGAGGAAACGAAGCCGATTTCGAAGCTGAAGACGTGGAAGGTTCTCGAAAAGGTCGAAACCTCCACCAAGCCGAAAGCGGCCGAAGCCTGAGGGCTTCACGCAAGTTTCACGGAACCGCCGGGATGGCCCGGTAGGCCAAGGAAGAAGGAAATGCATCGATGATCCAGATGCAGTCACAACTGGAAGTCGCCGACAACAGCGGCGCGAAGCGCGTCCAGTGCATCAAGGTGCTGGGCGGCTCGAAGCGTCGCACGGCCGGCGTGGGCGACCTTATCGTCGTCTCGATCAAGGAAGCCCAGCCGCGCGGCAAGGTGAAGAAGGGCGACGTGCATCGTGCCGTCATCGTTCGCACCGCGAAGGACGTTCGTCGTGCCGACGGCTCGGTGATCCGTTTCGACAGCAACGCCGCCGTGCTCGTCAACAAGAATGAAGAGCCGATCGGCACCCGTATCTTCGGCCCCGTCGTCCGCGAACTGCGCGGTAAGGGCTATATGAAGATCATCAGCCTGGCGCCGGAGGTGCTTTGACCATGGGTATGGCCAAGATCAAGAAGGGTGACACCGTCGTCGTCCTGTCCGGCAAGGACAAGGGCAAGACCGGCGAAGTGACGCAGAGCCTGCCGAAGGACGGCAAGGTCGTCGTCGCGGGCGTCAACATCATCACCCGCCACAAGAAGCCTAACCAGCAGGATCCGCAGGGCGGCCTCGAGCGCAAGGAAGCGCCGCTGCACGTCAGCAAGGTCGCGGTTGCCGATCCCAAGACCGGCAAGCCGACGCGCGTCCGCTTTGAAACCAAGGACGGCAAGAAGGTCCGCGTGGCCGTGAAGTCCGGGGAGACGATCAATGGCTGACAACTACACCCCGCGCATGCGCAAGCTCTATGACGACCAGATCGTCAAGGCGATGACCGAAAAGTTCGGTTACAAGAATGCGATGGAAGTTCCGAAGATCGAGAAGATCACGCTCAACATGGGTGTGGGCGATGCGGTCCAGGACAAGAAGAAGGTCGAAACGGCCGCTTCGGAAATGGAACTGATCGCGGGCCAGAAGCCCGTTATCACCAAGGCGAAGAAGTCGATTGCCGGCTTCAAGCTGCGTGAAGGCATGCCGATCGGCTGCAAGGTGACGCTGCGTCGCGAGCGGATGTATGAATTCCTCGACCGCCTCATCACCATCGCGATGCCGCGCATCCGCGACTTCCGCGGCGTGTCGCCGAAGAGCTTCGACGGTCGGGGCAACTATGCCCTCGGCCTGAAGGAACAGATCATCTTCCCCGAGATCAACTATGACCGCATCGATCAAGTGCGCGGCATGGATGTGATCGTGACCACGTCGGCACGTACGGACGAGGAAGCCCGCGAACTGCTCAAGCTGTTCGGCTTCCCCTTCCCGATCGAAGCCCAGGCCAAGGAAGCCGCCTGAGTCCCCGCTGGGGATCCTCGGGCCGGACAGGAACAAGGAAAGAGAACTTAAGTCATGGCGAAACTGAGTTCGGTGAACAAGAATGAGCGTCGCAAGAAGCTGGTGAAGAAATATGCCGGCCGCTATGCGAAACTGAAGGCTATTGCGGCCGACACCACGCTCGACGACGGCGAGCGTCTGATCGCGCGCCTCAAGATGGCGGAAATTCCGCGCAACGGTAACCCGACCCGTATCCGTAACCGGTGCGAACTGACGGGCCGTCCGCGCGCTTATTATCGCAAATTCCGGCTGTGCCGTATTCAGCTCCGCGATCTGGCCAACAAGGGCCTGATCCCCGGCGTTGTGAAGTCGAGCTGGTAAGGAACACGCAACATGGCAATGACCGATCCTTTGGGTGATATGCTCACCCGCATCCGCAACGGCCAGCAGGCGAAGAAGGACAGCGTCCTGACGCCGGCTTCGACGCTGCGTGTCCGCGTTCTCGACGTGCTCAAGCGCGAAGGCTACATCCGTGGCTACAGCGAAGAAGTGCTCGGCACCAAGGGCCAGCACAAGGGCATCCGCATCGAGCTCAAATATTTCGAAGGCCAGCCGGCGATCCGCCACGTGGCGCGCGTCTCGAAGCCGGGCCGCCGCGTCTATTCGGGTTCGAAAGAACTGCCGGTGGTTCGCAACGGCCTGGGCATCACCATCGTGTCGACCCCGCGCGGTGTCCTTTCGGACGCCGAAGCACGCGAGCATAATGTCGGCGGCGAAGTGCTGGCGGAGGTGTTCTAATGTCGCGCATCGGTAAAAAGGCAGTGGAGATCCCCAGCGGCGTTACCGCTGCGATCGACGGCGGCCAGCTGTCGGTCAAGGGCCCCAAGGGCACGCTGGCGATGCCGCTGTCCGACAACATCAAATATGAAGTCGGCGAAGGCGCCATCTCGGTGCAGCCCGCGAACGAAAGCCGCGAAGCGCGCGCTTTCTGGGGCATGCAGCGCACGCTGGTGCAGAACCTGATCACGGGCGTGACCGAAGGTTTCACCAAGGTCCTCGAAATCACGGGTGTCGGCTACCGCGCCAACGCGCAGGGCAAGAATCTGAAGCTGCAGCTCGGCTACAGCCACGATGTCGATTTCGCGGTGCCGGAAGGCATCGAGATCAAGACGCCGGATAACACGACGATCGAGATCAGCGGCATCGACAAGCAGCAGGTCGGCCAGGTCGCGGCGGAAATCCGTCGCTGGCGCAAGCCCGAACCCTATAAGGGCAAGGGTATCAAGTATCGCGGCGAGTACATCTTCCGCAAAGAAGGCAAGAAGAAGTAAGCCATGGCACATCTTACCCCTTTCGAAAAACGCCGCCAGCGCGTTCGTACCGCACTCCGTCTGCGTGCTGCCGGGCGTCCGCGCCTTTCGGTGCACCGCTCGGGCCGCCACATCTATGCGCAGCTCATCGATGACGCCGCCGGCAAGACGCTGGCTGCGGCTTCGACGCTCGACAAGGATCTGCGCGGCAAAACCGGCGCGACGGCTTCGGCTGCTGCCGAAGTCGGCAAGCGCCTTGCCGACGCCGCCAAGAAGGCGGGCGTGACGCAGGTCGTGTTCGACCGCGGCGGCTTCCTGTTCCACGGGCGCATCAAGGCGCTGGCCGACGCGGCGCGCGAAGGCGGATTGGAGTTCTGATTATGGCTGACGAAAACACCACGGGTCAGGGCAACCAGCCCGAGGCGATCCTGGCGCCTGAAACCACCAACGCCGAAGTCACGGGTCGCCGTGGTCGCGGCGGTCGTGATGGCGGACGTGGCGGTCGCGACGGTGGCCGCGGTCGCCGCGACGATCGGCGTCCGCGCGACGAGGACGGTGGCGAAGAGCTGATCGAAAAGCTCGTTCACATCAACCGCGTCTCGAAGACCGTGAAGGGCGGCAAGCGCTTCGGTTTCGCCGCGCTCGTCGTCGTCGGTGACGGCAAGGGCCGCGCCGGTTTCGGTCATGGCAAGGCGCGCGAAGTGCCCGAAGCCATTTCGAAGGCGACCGCCGCTGCGAAGAAGGCGATGATTCGCGTTCCGCTGCGCGACGGCCGCACGCTGCACCATGACGGTCGCGGCCATTTCGGCGCCGGCAACGTCACCGTGCGTTCGGCGCCTGCAGGTACCGGCATCATCGCTGGTGGCCCGATGCGTGCCGTGTTCGAATCGCTCGGTGTTGCCGATGTGGTGACCAAGTCGGTCGGCACGTCGAACCCCTACAACATGATCCGCGCGACCTTCCAGGCGCTCGGCGAACAGACCAGCCCGAAGTCGGTTGCGCAGCGTCGCGGCAAGAAGGTTTCGGACCTGATCAAGCGCGGCGGCGTGTCCGATCGTGCAGCCGAGGCTGAAGCCGCGGCGGTGACGGAGTAAGACAATGGCCGACAAGAAGATCAAGATCCGCCAGATCGGTTCGCCGATCCGTCGTCCCAAGGACCAGCGCAAGATCCTGACCGGCCTCGGCCTGGGCAAGATGAACCGCGAAGTCGAACTGGTCGACACCCCGGAAGTGCGCGGCATGATCCGCAAGCTTCCGCACATGGTGGAAGTAATCGAGGGCTAAGGTGAAGCTCTATCGCCTGTTGACCGGTCCCGACGACGCCGCCTTTTGCGCGCGTGTCGAAGGGCTGCTCAACCGGGGGTGGCAACTTCACGGAAGTCCGTCGATCACCTGCGTCGATGGCCGCGGCTATGTGGCGCAGGCGATCGTGATGGAAAAGGCCGGGCCTTATCCCGGCTTCCAACCGTCGAGTGAAATCGAACCCGACTGAAACACCGGGTTCAAAGCGCGACAAAAGCGAAAGCGAGTGCAATGACTATCAA
>JAANMY010003175.1_pt1 | contig 14002 bp, 11 predicted proteins | sample 7279691 | NCBI WGS metagenome assembly JAANMY01 (sample SAMN14094543, study PRJNA606508) | bioreactor metagenome | isolation source: A lab-scale SPAN reactor treating ammonium-rich wastewater day 388 | place: Ireland: Galway | collected 2018-02-07
CACAATTATTCTTATTTTAATTTTGAAATATTAATTGAAAAATAAATTATTATGAATAACCAAGACTCAGGTAAATGCCCTTTTCCTCACGACGATTTTTCGAAAAAAAATGATCCTAATCAAGGAGAAACCATTCACAGCCAGAACGAAAAAAATCCTGTTACGCCAGATGCTTCCCACAGCAGTCCGGGAAAATGCCCCGTTATGCACGGTGCAAATACAGGCACAGACCAATCAGTGATGAGTTGGTGGCCCAAAGCTCTAAATCTTGACATACTTCATCAACACGATAAAAAAACCAACCCTCTCGGAGAAGATTTCAATTATGCAGAAGAGTTTAAAAAACTGGATCTTGAAGCTGTAAAATCTGATCTGAAAAACCTGATGACTGAAAGTAAGGAATGGTGGCCTGCAGATTGGGGACATTATGGAGGATTGATGATCAGAATGGCGTGGCACGCTGCAGGAACATACAGAGTTGCTGACGGAAGAGGTGGCGCAAATACGGGAAACCAAAGATTTGCCCCGTTGAATTCATGGCCAGATAATGCCAATTTGGATAAAGCAAGAAGACTGCTTTGGCCTATTAAGAAAAAATATGGAAATAAATTATCCTGGGCAGACCTTATGATTCTTGCAGGAAATATAGCTTATGAATCTATGGGCTTTAAAACTTTTGGATTTGCAGGCGGAAGAGAAGATATATGGCATCCTGAAAAAGATATCTACTGGGGAAGCGAGAAAGAATGGCTTGCTCCAACAGGAAGCGAAGGAAGCCGATATTCCGGAGAAAGAGATCTGGAAAATCCTCTTGCTGCTGTGATGATGGGATTAATATACGTAAATCCTGAAGGTGTTGACGGAAATCCTGATCCTTTGAAAACCGCTCAGGATATGAGAACCACTTTCAAAAGAATGGCGATGAATGATGAAGAAACAGTAGCTCTTACAGCCGGCGGACATACCGTAGGAAAAGCTCACGGAAATGGTGACGCTTCCACTTTGGATAGTGATCCTGAAGAAGCCGGTATTGAAAACCAAGGTTTTGGATGGATAAATCCTAAAGGCGGCGGAGGAAATACAGTAACCTCCGGAATTGAAGGAGCATGGACAACCCATCCGACAAGATTTGATAATGAATATTTTGATTTGCTGTTCAAATATGACTGGGAACTGAGAAAAAGTCCGGCGGGAGCATGGCAGTATGAGCCTGTAAATATTGCCGAAGAAGATAAACCTGTAGATGCCCACAATCCTGATGTACGCAGAAACCCTATGATGACCGATGCAGACATGGCTTTGAAAGTAGATCCTGAATACAGAAAAATTTCAGAAAAATTTCGTGAGAATCCTGAATATTTTCAAGATGTCTTTGCCAGAGCATGGTTTAAACTTACGCACAGAGATCTGGGTCCAAAATCAAGATATCTTGGAGCTGATGTTCCTGCGGAAGATCTTATATGGCAAGATCCTATTCCTACAGTAGACTACACACTTTCTGATGATGAAATAGAAGCTTTAAAAACAAAAATTTTAAGTTCGGGGTTGAGTAAGGCTGAGCTGATCAATACCGCTTGGGATTCCGCAAGAACATTCCGAGGCTCTGACTTCAGAGGCGGAGCAAACGGAGCAAGAATTCGTCTTGAACCCATGAAAAACTGGGAAGGAAACGAGCCTGAAAGACTTAAAAAAGTTTTAAATGTTCTCGAAATGATTCAAGCTGGCTCAGACAAAAAAATAAGCATTGCGGATTTAATTGTTTTAGGAGGAAGTGCAGCTGTAGAGCAGGCTGCCAAAGAAGCCGGATTCGATGTAAAAGTTCCTTTTGCACCAGGAAGAGGTGATGCTTCTCAGGAACAGACTGATGTGGAATCTTTTGCAGAGCTGGAGCCATTACATGATGCATATAGAAACTGGCAGAAGAAAAACTATGTTGTAACTCCGGAAGAAATGATGCTCGACAGAACTCAGCTCATGGGACTTACTGCACCGGAAATGACCGTTCTTATTGGCGGAATGAGAGTTCTGGGAACCAATTTTGGCGGGACCCGACATGGTGTTTTCACAGAAAATACTGGAGTTTTGAGTAATGATTTCTTTGTGAATCTTACGGATATGAACTACAAATGGCAGCCAGCAGGAGAAAATTTATATAATATTGTAGACAGAAAGTCTGGCGAAACAAAATTTACCGCAACCAGAGTAGATTTGGTATTTGGTTCCAATTCTATCCTGAGAGCGTATGCAGAAGTGTATGCACAGGACGATAATAAAGAAAAATTTGTAAAAGATTTTGTCAAAGCCTGGACTAAGGTAATGAATGCCGACCGCTTTGATCTGAAATAAGCATATTTCATCATCATATTAATAATCCTTCATTGTTTTTAAACTTTGAGGGATTTTTTATTCAAAAGATTAAACTTTTCTTATTTTTGTGAAAATATAAATACTCGGTCTTGAAGAATCACTTAATCATCTTTTCTACTGCTTTATTCGGTGTTTTTGCCGGGTGGATCGACGTTAAAGGTCAGGAATCTAAAGAAATTCTGGAACTGAAGAGTAAACTGACTTCTGCAAAAAGCCCTAAAGATAAACACATCCATTATTTGCAGCTTGCTGACGCTTACGGAATGCAAGGGAAAACAGATAGTGTTTTTGTTTTTTTAACCAGAAGCGAAGAAAATGCTAAGAAAATGAATAATAATGATGAGGCCGGTAGAATAAATATTTTTCTCTCACAATTTTTTTTGCAGAAAGGAGATTTGAAAAATTCTGAAAAATACATTAACGAAGCTCATCTTTTGTTAGCCAATTCCAAAAATTATGACCATGTAGGATTACTAAATTATGCCACAGCTGGTGTAAACATCTTTAAAAAACAATATACCAAAGCCACGGAAAATTACAAAAAAAATATCCGTTTGTATGATGAAGGCAAGGAAATAGACAAAAAATATGTCACCATGGCTTATCAGGGATTGTTCACCAATTTAATCATTCAGAGCAACTTTAGAGAGGGCTATTTAGAATCGAATAAGTATATTGACTACGTAAAGAAAAACGAACCAGAAAGGTTAGATATTGCCTATCTTTTGTTAGGTAGTTTTTACATGAGTGCTAAAGATTACGACAAATCGCTCAATTCATATCAAAAAACAGTTTCTTTGTCCAAGAATCAGGATTTAGTAAATCTTTGTTATGCTTTTTTAGGAATTATTTATGCCGAAAAAAAAGAGTTGGATTTAGCAAAAAAATATACCGATAAAGCCAATGCGTTTTTTAAAGGAGGCAATAACAATATTGCTTTAGGAAGTATTTACTACGGTTACGCAAGTATTTTTTTACAGCAAAACAAATTAGATCAAGCGGAAGAATATATTAAAAAAGCAATTGCAATTGCCCCAGAAAAAGATATTTCATCTACTAAATTTTCATACCTTTCTAAGCGGAATGAAATTTTGCTTAAAAAATTAACGCAATCGAGTTCTAATATGAGCGATGTAGAGAGAAAACAAAAATTAGAACTACTTCTAAATGATTTAAAAGAGAACTCCCAATTTTTAGAATCTACTGATACTTTCCTAAGTCCAGAACTTATTATTACTAATTTTGATAATCTATCGAAAGTAAACGAAGAATTGGGAAATTATGAACAAGCTCTTTTTTATCGAAAAAAATACATTGATAAAAAAGAAGAAACGTACGGTTTGGATAAAATGAAAGAATTTCTGAATACCCAATCTGATTACGAATTGCGTGAACAAAAAGCCAAAATAGAACTTCAGGAAGCTACTAAACGTATTCAGCTGCAAAAAGAGATTGAACTAAAAGCCTTAAAATTCGAGTACGAAAAAAAACAAGCCGAAGCCAAGACCGAAGCCGAAAAGAAAAGATTGCTTTTGGAAGAAGACCTGAAACGCAGAGAAATAGAGCTTACCTATGTTCAACAAAAAAAAGCAGCAGAACAAAGATATATTCAGGAGAAAAAATTAGCTCAAATTAATCAAGAGAAAAAAGACGCCATTGCCAAAGCAGAATTAGAAACCTCAAAATCCGAAAAAAATATGTGGGCAATTGGTGCTGGTTTGTCTTTGTTGCTGTTGGGTTTTGCAGGCTTTTCTTATAACCAAAAGCGTAAAGACAATAAGAAAATAGCCGAAGAAAAACAAAAATCTGAAAATCTTCTGCTGAATATTCTTCCGCATGAAGTGGCAGAAGAGCTGAAAGAAAAAGGTAAAACAAGTGCAAAACATTTTGATGAAGTTTCAGTTTTATTTACCGATTTTGTCAATTTCACTGCAAATTCAGAAAGAATAGGTGTACAAGAAGTTCTTAATGAACTCAACATCTGCTTTACAGAATTTGACAAAATTATGGACAGATATAATCTGGAAAAAATAAAAACCATTGGAGATGCTTATCTTGCGGTAAGCGGATTACCGGTTTCTAATGAAGAGCATGCAGAAAACGCAGTTAATGCGGGATTGGAAATTTTAGATTACATCAAAAAGAGAAAGGAAAATAATCCCAATGCTTTGGATATAAGGATTGGAATACATTCAGGACCAGTGATTGCCGGAATTGTCGGAGTGAAAAAGTTTGCATACGATATCTGGGGAGACACCGTAAACACAGCGGCAAGAATGGAGCAAAACAGCCAGAAAGGCAGGCTCAATATTTCTGGCTTTACATACGATTTGATAAAAAACAAATTCGTTTGCGAATACAGAGGTAAAATAGAGGTAAAAGGAAAAGGTGAACTGGATATGTATTTTGTAGAAAAATTATAATTGTGATTACAAAAAACTCACTATTTCAGCCAACATATTTTCTGATTATCTTTACAGATTGATAGCGTATCAATCAGCAAATTCTACCAACTTAAAATATAAAGGTTTGAAAAAAAGTCTACTTCTCCGACTGCTTTATATTGCAATAATATTAATGCAACATTTTTATTCTGCGCAAAACACTGCGGAGAATCTTCAGATTTTATATGAAAAAGAAGTAGAGGAAGGCTTTGCCATTGAAGGAAAATGTAAGTTTTCCACAAATGACAATCCAGCTTTTGCACAAACAAATTTTAATGATTCTCAATGGAAATTTATTGATTTCACTTCACGTGATCTTTTAAAGAAAAGTCAGGTTTTTTGGTTTCGATATCATTTTAAAATCGACAGTAACCTTATCGGAAAACCTCTTTTTTTAGAGGTTAACCAATCCGGAGCTTCCGAAATTTTTCTTAATGGAAAAAAAATAAAAACCCTTGGTAAAATTGGTGTAGGAGAAAAGCAGATTTCAAAAATAAAAGACGCTAAACCTTTAATTATCTCCTTTGACAGTACCGAAAAAAATGTATTGGCAATTAGATATAAGCCATCCATAGAAAAGGATGGGGTTTCATCGGTGAATTTTGGTTCAAAAGCAATAAATATCACTTTTTCTCCGGCAAACGCTTACGTGGAAAACAAGATGTCTATTTCCAGAAATATCAACTTTTATACAATGTTGATTTGCGGTATTTTTCTTGCGTTAGGATTTATACATCTTTTACTTTTTATTTTTTACAGAAAGGCGGTATACAATTTTTATTTTTCCACTTACAACCTTTCAATTTGTGCGATGAGCTATATGGTTCTCCTTATCTATGAGATTGAAGATCCTGCAAAATTCAGACTTTATCTCCTTATTGCTTTGTATGCACTTATCATATTCGGTGGCTCTTTAACAGGTTTTGTGAATACGTTATTCGGAAAAAGCAGATTGAGATTCAGAATTATGCTTGCAATTCCGGTCTTACTGATCATCATTCACTTTTTCTCACCAGAAATATCCTTTATTTTCTGTATTTTTTATTTGTTTTTTGCAGCCATGGAATCTTTTTATCTTATTATAAAAGCCATGATAAAAAGAGAAAAATCAGCTTTTATCGTTGGAGGCGGAATTCTAACTTTCTTTTTGTTTACTGTAATCACATTGGTCGTTTTCCTTTTGGATTCTTTTAATATTGTAGATGCAGACAATATTATGGATACGGACGGGATGGGATATTTTGCGCTCTTCGTTTTCATTAGCTTTCCTGTTTCCATTTCAGCGTATCTTGCATGGCAGTTTGCAGCAACCAATTTAAGTTTGAAAAAACAGCTTGATGAGGTAAACAGACTTTCTGAAATCAATCTTTTGCAGGAACAGGAAAAACAGCATATCTTACAAAACCAAAACGACATTCTCGAAAAACAGGTAGATGAGAGAACAAAAGAACTACAGGTTGAGAAACATAAAACAGAAACATTACTGCTCAATATTCTTCCGCAGGAAGTTGCCGAAGAGCTGAAGGAAAACGGAAGTTCAGAAGCTAAATATTATGACGAGGTGACTGTCTTATTTACAGACTTTGTAAATTTTACTCAAAATTCCGAAAAAATGGGAGCCGAAAGAATGCTTGTAGAACTCAACGATTGTTTTACCGCATTTGATCTGATCATGGAAAAACATGGTCTGGAAAAAATAAAAACCATTGGAGACGCTTATCTTTCGGTCTGCGGACTTCCAAATCAGAATCCGCAACATGCATATCAAACGGTTTTGGCAGCTTTAGACATTTTACAATTTATTGAAAACCGAAAGAAAACAAATCCTGAAACGCTTGAAATAAGAATTGGGATCAACTCAGGATCTCTGGTTGCAGGAATTGTTGGTCTCAAAAAATTTGCGTACGACATTTGGGGAGACACCGTAAATACCGCCGCAAGAATGGAACAAAACAGTGAAAAAGGTAAAATCAATATTTCTGATTCTACTTATCAGCTAATTAAAGACAAGATCATCTGCGAATACAGGGGTAAGATAGATACCAAAGGAAAAGGTGCGATGGATATGTATTTTGCTCTCCAAATAAAAAACAACTAAAAAATTTTTTATCTTTATTTTTGAATATGGAATACGAAAAAATAAAAAAAGTTATACTCCAGAAATTAAAGGAAAATCTTCCCAAACATCTTTCTTACCACAGTGTACTTCATGTGAAGGACGTTATTGATGCAGTTCAGAAAATAGCAGTTTCTGAGGGAATTTCCGGTGAAGAGATGGTTCTTCTCAAAACGGCAGCTTTATTCCATGATACCGGATTTTTGTACGGCGCAAAAGACCATGAGGAAAAGTCATGCGACATTGCTAAGGAATATCTTCCGGATTACGGATACAGCGACTCTCAGATTCAAAAAATAAACGGAATGATCATGGCAACCAAAATTCCGCAGTCACCTAATAATCATCTGGAACAAATCATGGCAGATGCAGATCTGGATTATTTGGGGAGAGAAGATTTTTTTACCATCGGAGACAAACTTTTCGAAGAGCTTACCATGTTTGGAATTGTAAATTCTGAGCGTGACTGGAATCTTCTGCAGGAAAAATTTCTGGAAAGTCACCACTTCTTCACCGAAACAGCCATTAAAACACGTAATCAGAAAAAACAGGAAAATTTAGACATTATTAAATCTAAATTAAATTCATAAGCATGAGTTCTCAAAAACCGCACGGATCATTATTCAGCATTTCAGATATAATCTATCTGCTTTTAGGAGTTATTTCAACAAGCATTGCCCTCAAAATTTTCTTGGTTCCCAACCATTTTCTGGATGGCGGAGTGACCGGCATTTCGCTGCTTTTCCATGAAGTAAAACATTGGAATCTAGGTATTTTACTTATTTTGCTCAACATTCCATTCGTTCTTTTGGCTTATTTCAAAATAAGCCGACACTTTGCTATACGCAGTACTGTTGCGATTGTTCTGATTGCATTGATACTTAATTTTGTCCACTTTCCGGAAATTACACACGACAAATTATTGGTTGCTATTTTCGGAGGTGTTTTTCTGGGAATCGGTATTGGATTATGTATGAGAGGTGGCGGAACCTTCGACGGCATGGAAGTTTTGGCATTAATGACTTTCAAAAAAAGCAGTTTCAGCATTACCGAAATTATTTTGGGAATGAATATCATCATTTTCGTGATTGCCGCATCATTTTTAAAGATTGAGACCGCATTATATGCTATTCTTACCTACGTCATTGCCAGTCAGATTACCAAATATGTGATCGAAGGAATTGAAGCCTACACCGGAGTCACCATTATTTCGGGGAATAGTGAAGAAATAAAAAAAGCTTTAGTTCTTACTTTGAACCGCGGAATTACTGTTTACAAAGGCGAAAGAGGATTTATGAAAGAAACTTTTGAGCAGAGTGCAGATGTAGATATTATTTTTACAATTGTGACCCGTCTTGAAGTGAGAAAACTTCAGAATATTGTAAAATCTATAGATCCAAAAGCTTTCATTTTCACCCAAACCGTACGTGAACCGCAGGGAGGAATCGTAAAAGAAATCGTAAAACATTAATCAAATCTGATGATTAATGTTAAGCTTTTTCAGGAGCTATTTCCGGCTATACACTATATCTTTTTTGTTTTTTCCCGGGCTGATATTCCATCCGAAAACAAAAAAGGATGCCGTTTCTATCCGGGCTATTAAAAGAACCATAGCTTTTGCGATCTTTGAAGTATGCTAAAAACCTATAAAAAATGGAATCAAAAGACTAAGTTTATATTTAAACTCCAAAATATTCTTTAAGAGCTTCTACATTCTTTTTATCATTTCCAATAAAAATCTGCTTATCCGTAAGAAAAACCGGACGTTTTAAAAAAGTATAATGATCCAGAATCAGTTCTTTAAAATCATTTTCCTTCAAAGCTTTTACATCCAGACCTCTGAGTTTTATCTGCGTAGATTTTTTGCTGAATAATGATTCGTAAGATTGACTTTTATCATACATCTCGTTCAGCTCTTCCTTAGTAACCGGCTCTTTTTTGATCTCTCTCAATTCCCAGTCTGACAGATCAAACTGTGCTAAAATCTTTCTGCACGTATCACAAGTATTCAGATAAAAAACTTTCTTCATGATTGATAATTTAGGTCAAAGAAACAAAATATTCAGCAAAATTAAAATCTGCAAAATAAGATTTTAGGTAAAATCTTAAAAATTATAAATATCTTTATTCAAATTAAAACAAAATGGAGAACAAACCGGTTACTTTTCAGTTTATTTCAGAGCCTTCGGATGTCAACTATGGCGGAAACGTTCACGGTGGAAGTGTAATGAAGTGGATTGATCAGGCTGGCTATGCCTGTGCAACTACCTGGAGCGGCAATTATTCTGTAACAGTATATGTTGGCGGAATACGTTTTTACGAACCCATCAAGATCGGAGAAATTGTAAAGGTTGAAGCGCAGGTGATCTACACAGGTTCTTCAAGCATGCATATTTCGATCAATGTATTTTCGAGAAATCTAAAGCAGCCGGATTTTGATAAGAAAACCCACTGCATCATCGTTTTTGTTGCAGTAGATGAAAATGGCAAAAAACTTCCGGTTCCTAAATGGATTCCCGTTACCGAAGAAGAAAAAAAACAGGAGGAATATGCTAAAAGGCTGATGGAGCTCAGAACTCAGATTGAGAACGAAATGAAACCTTTTCTTTGATGGAGAGAAAAGATTTCATAAAACTTTCAGCTTTGGGCATTCTTGGTTTATATTCCTGTCGGGTTTCGAACATGATCACAAAAAAACCTTTAGCAATACAGCTTTATACCATCAGAGATGCTGTTTCACAAAATCCGGAAAAAGCACTGGAAAAACTGGCACAATTAGGATTTAATCAAATTGAAATTTATGGTTACGATGGTTTATTTTTCGGGAAAAACCTCAATGAATTTAAAAAGATTCTGAAAAACACAGGTCTGAAAGTCATTAGCTCACACCACACAACAGGAGTTGTACAGTCAGGAAGAGGCAGTCTGATGAACAATTGGGAACAAACTGTAGAAGACTTGCAGTCTTTAGACATTAAATATATGGTTTGTTCATATATTTTTCCTGAAGAGAGAACCATGGAAAATTACAAAAAGCTTCCTGATTTGCTTGAAAAGTCTGGTGAAGCTACCCAAAAAGCAAACATTCAGTTTGCTTATCATAACCATGATTTCGAGTTTGATGCTTTTGATGAAAAAAACAGTGTTTATGATTTCATTTTAAAAAACACTTCATCAAATATGGTGAAAATGGAGCTTGATCTGTACTGGATTGCAAAAGCAGGACTCAACCCTATAGATTATTTTGAAAAATATCCCGGAAGATTTCCTTTGTGGCACGTGAAAGACATGAAAGCAGAAAATCAGGATTTCACTGAAATAGGAAACGGAACTATTGATTTTGAAACCATTTTCAGGCATAAAGAAAAAGCAGGATTAAAGCATTGGTTTCTGGAGCAGGATTCCAGCGATAAAAATATATTTGAAAGCATTGTCTTGAGTAAAAAATTTATCCAGCAAAACAATTATTTTGATATATAATGAAAAAAAGCCAGAACAATTCTAATTCTGGCTTCCTATATTTACTATAAAAATTCTAAATCAACTCACCATACAGGTCAAATTCTTCGGCTGAAGTAATCTTGACATTGGCAAATTCACCAATTGAGATATACTTGTTTTCGGCAGAAACCAATACGGTATTGTCCACATCCGGAGAATCATATTCAGTACGTCCTACAAAATAATTTCCTTCCTTACGGTCAAAAATGCACTTGTAAACCTCTCCTATTTTTGCCTGATTCTTTTCCCAGGAAATCTGAGACTGAAGTTCCATGATCTCTTCTACTCTTGCTTCTTTTACTTCCTGCGGAATGTCGTCTTCTAAAACATAAGCAGTAGTATTTTCTTCGTGAGAATAAGTAAAGCATCCCAATCTGTCGAACTTCTGCATTTTTACCCACTCTTTCAGTTCCTGAAATCTTTCTTCAGTTTCTCCCGGATAACCTACAATTAAAGTTGTTCTGATTGCCATATCCGGAACCTTCTCTCTGAATTTGGTTAAAAGAGCATCCGTCTTTTCGTGAGTCGTTCCTCTTTTCATGGATTTAAGCAAATCTGAATTGATGTGCTGAAGCGGAATATCTATATAATTACAAACTTTTGGTTCTTCACGGATAATATCCAGTACATCTTCCGGAAAACCACTTGGAAAAGCATAATGAAGACGAATCCATTCGATTCCTTCAACTTTTACCAGTTCTTTTAAAAGGTCGCCTAAAGCTCTTCTTTTATATATATCCAAACCGTAATACGTTAAATCCTGAGCGATAAGAATTAATTCTTTTACTCCGACCTTTGCGAGTTTTTCAGCTTCTTTCACTAATTTTTCAATCGGTGTAGAAACGTGACCGCCTCTCATCAAAGGAATTGCACAGAAAGAACAAGGTCTGTCACAACCTTCAGATATTTTAAGGTAAGCATAATGTTTTGGAGTCGTTGTTAATCGTTCTCCAACCAATTCATGCTTGTAATCTGCTCCTAAATGTTTCAACAAAATCGGAAGATCCCTCGTTCCGAAATATTGGTCTACATCAGGAATTTCTTTTACTAAATCCGGCTTATATCTTTCGGAAAGACATCCTGTAACGAAAACTTTTTCAACCTCACCTCTGTTTTTAGCTTCAACAAAATCAAGTATTGTGTTGATTGATTCTTCTTTAGCATTGTCTATAAAACCACAGGTATTGATCACCACAATGTCTCCTTTGTCTTCGTGCACAACTTCTTTTCCGTTGGCTTTCAGCTGGCTCATCAGCACTTCAGAATCGTAAACATTTTTGGAGCATCCTAATGTGACGATATTTATTTTCTTCTTCCCTACAGATTTTGTGCGCATTTTATATTGAATAATAAGTATTTAAGTATTTTTTGTGGCTGCAAATTTAAGAATAAAAAAAGAACCGAAAGATTCGATTCTGCATTTTGTGATTATTTTATTTTGAAATAAATCTTAGTAAGCTTGTTCATCGCCTTTAAAAATATTGTATAGAGTAAGAAAAATAATCTTCATATCTAGAAAAAAAGACCAATTCTGAATGTACCAGATATCTTTTTCGATCCTTTTTTCCATATCCTTGTGTGTGAAAATCTCACCTCTTGCCCCCATTACTTGTGCCCAGCCTGTTATACCAGGCTTTACAATATGCCTTGTCATATATTTTTTGGTGATTTTGGAGTACATATCGGTTTGAGAAATCATATGCGGTCTGGGTCCTACAATAGACATATCTCCTAAGAATACATTAATGAACTGTGGCAATTCGTCTATACTTGTTTTTCTCATTAATGATCCGAATTTTGTAACTCTGGAATCATTTCTTTTGGCAATTTGAACATCAGCCTGTTTATTGCTTGTCATACTTCTGAATTTAATACAATTAAAAGGCTGATTTTTATATCCCGATCTTTTTTGAATAAAAAAAACAGATTCATTGCTTTCTATCCGAATGATTAATGCTACCAGAGGAATAAGCCATGATAATAAAAATATAATAACTAGAGAAGAGAAAGCAATATCAAAAATTCTTTTTAAAAGTTGTTTTTTAGGATTTGAAAGTGGTTCTTTAATAAGTTTCAGAAATGGAATTTCATGTACTACTTCAAAATAATTAGGACCAAGATTGGCATATTTGAAGCCTGGAACCATATAAATTCTTATCATTTTATGTTCTGCAACTTCAACAATTTTCTTGTACAAATTTGCATTGATATTATCATCACAGAAAATAATGCTACTGATTTTCATATGGTCCAGATCCTTAAGCAATTGATTGATATCACCTAAATATTTATGAACAGTTTTTTCTTGTCCACAACCATATGTACCTCTTATACCAAGCAGTCTTCTTAAATTTTTGTCAGATAACAGATTGTTGGATAATTTATTTTCGCCAATTAAAACAGTATTATAGACATATAGATTTCTACCTAATTTAACTCTGTTTTTTTTTCGATACAGGAAGAGAATCAATCTCGTTATGGTCATCAAAAAACCAACAATCAGAAAGTATTTAATGAGGTTTTGGTAATTAATTTTAACGGAAAATATAAGACTGAGATAAATTGCAGTAAAAACAAATAATAACAGATATGATTTTAGAAGAGCATTAAAATGAAGTGTTGATTCTTTAACCTTAAGATTTACGTAAGGTTTCGTAATAACAGTAACAATAAACCAAGAAAGGTTCAGAAGAAAAAACTGAGCTTTGAAATTTTGTAAAAAATCATTCTCATTAAATTCAAAAAAGTATAGCCTGCCAATAAAAAATATAAGATTAATAGTAAAATAATCTACTACCATGAAAATTTTAGGCAAATGTCTAAAGAGATAAACTAGCATATTTAACAATCACATTTTCAAACATTTCCAAATATGCTGAATGAGCCAACATTGTTAAGCAGAAATCGCAATAATGATTTTATAAATATATTAAAAATTTTTAAATGAAAAAGGCGGCAAAGTTTTATCTTTTTCTGACAATATAATGTCTTTCGCAGGAAGCTGCCAATCTATATTAAGATCAATATCATTCCAAAGAACACCTCCCTCAGATTCTTTATGATAAAAATTGTCACATTTATATGAAAATACAGCGGATTTGCTGAGAACAGAAAAACCATGCCCAAAACCTCTTGGAATATATAGCTGTAGTCTATTTTCAGCAGTTAATTCAAGAGAAAGCCATTTTCCGAAGGTAGGGGAATCTTGTCTTAAATCTACAGCAACATCAAGAACCCTGCCTTCTAAACAAGATACTAATTTTGCCTGAGCATTATCCCCTTTTTGCAAATGTAAACCTCTCAAAACTCCGTAAGAAGATTTAGAAATATTATCCTGAACAAAATGTCCGTTCATTCCCGTTAACTCTTCAAATTTTTTTTCATTGAATTTTTCGAAAAAATACCCTCTTTCATCTTCGAAAACAGTAGGTTCTATAATATAGCAGTCTTTTAGGGATGTTTTTGTTATTTTCATTATTAATTTCAAATGTAAAAATTAAACATTCTGCCAGCAACGTGACGAAGAGTACGCAAAGCTGATTTCCGACTTCAACGAGGGTCGGGGTGTCGAGGT
>JAANMY010003176.1_pt1 | contig 14002 bp, 8 predicted proteins | sample 7279691 | NCBI WGS metagenome assembly JAANMY01 (sample SAMN14094543, study PRJNA606508) | bioreactor metagenome | isolation source: A lab-scale SPAN reactor treating ammonium-rich wastewater day 388 | place: Ireland: Galway | collected 2018-02-07
CGCGGTCGAATCGCGCCATATGCGCGTCGAAGGCGCCTCTCCAGTCCGGCAACAGATCGGCCAGGGCCGGCCAGGCGCGGTCGGGCTGCCTGCCCTCGAGCCCGGCATAGAAGGACTCGGTATCGCGGAAAACGCCATGCGCGCGGCGCTCGACAGATCGAAACCGCAGGAGGCCGGCCGCATCTAGCGCCGCCAGTTCCCTGGCGAAGGGACCGAAATCCGAACCGGCCGCCGCCGAGATTTCCGGCGCAACAGGATCGCGGAAAGCGTCGAGCCGGCGCTCCATGCTGCTGTCCGCGCCATAGCGGTCGGGCAGGCCCGCATGTTGGCCCAGGATGGCATGGCCGATCACCTCGGCGCAGGGGCGCAGGCCGGCGGGTGACTGGGCGTAAAGCAGGGCGGCGCCGGCCGTCGAATGTTCCCCCCGGACATTCTGACCGTCGAGAAGGCGGCCGAAGGCAGGGTCATACTTGCCGAAGTCATGAAAAAGACCCGCCACATGCGCTGCGGCCTGCAACCCCAGGGGCGCGCCGCACGCCGCCGCCAGCGCGGCCGTGTTCCGAAGCTGATCGGCCGGCAATTGCCAGTCGGCGCGATCCTTGCGGCTACCCGTATGCGCGCAATAGTTTGCCATCGCCATTCCCGCCCGGCCCCGCTGACTGGTTCATAGACCAACCCGTCAGCATCAGCCAGCATTCCGCGGGGCGGCCGTAACCCGCAAGCCATGGATCCGATTGGCAAACCCCAGCTCCAGATGGCGTCTGCCGGCAGCACCGCTTCGACGGATTGAACGGGCTTTTCCCGCCGCGGGAAATGGGTCGCGGCCGGGGGTCCCGTTCAGGTGGCGATGCGCACGGGGACGGATTTCGCGGCGGGCGTTCCGGTGATGTGGTCGTGGTAGTCGAGCGGCATGAGCGGGTTCAGCTCCGGGTAATATCCCGCGACCGAGCCGCTCGGCATCGGATAGGCGACGACCGTCAGCCCCGCGACCCGCCGGTGCCGGCCGTCGCGGCTGATCGTCTCCAGCGCCACCGCCTGGCCGTCGGCAAGCCCGCGCGCGGCGATGTCGCCCGCATTCATGAACAGCACCATGCGGTCGCCGTGGATGCCCCGGTAACGGTCGTTGTAGCTGTAGATCGTGGTGTTGAACTGGTCGTGCGAGCGGATCGTGGACAGCCGCAGCATCTGCGGGTCGTCCACCGGGTCGTTGACCTCCAGCCCCGGCAGCGGCAGGAAATTCGCCTTGCCGTTCGGCGTGGCCCAGACGCGCCGGCGCGGCGGCACATCAAGGTGAAAGCCGTGCGGCGCCTTGATGCGGCTGTTGAAATCGGCATAGATCGCCGGATAGACATCCGCGATCCGATCGCGGATCGCGCTGTAATCGTGGATGTATTCGCCCCATGGCGTGCGGCTGCCGGGCAGGGTGGCCAGGGCCATGCGGCAGACGATCTCGACCTCGGGCAGGCAGTCGGGGCCGGGCGGCTCCAGCACCCCGCGCGAGGCGGTGACGTTGGCCATGGCATCCTCGATGGTCACGAATTGCTCGCCCCTGGCGGTGCGGATGATCTCGGAACGCGCCACCACGGGCAGGATCAGCGCGTCCCGGCCATGGACCAGGTGGCCCCGGTTCAGCTTGGTCGCGATGCCGACGGTCAGGTCCAGCTTGCGCATCGCCGCATAGGTCCGCTGGGTGTCGGGCATGGCGCGGGCGAAATTCCCGCCCATGCCGATGAAGACCCTGGCCTCGCCGCGCAGCATGGCCTCGACCGACTCGACGGCGTGATGGCCGTGTTCGCGCGGCGGCTCGAAGCCGAAGACGGCGGCAAGCCGGTCCAGGTAGTCCTGCGACGGCTTTTCGTCGATGCCGACGGTGCGGTCGCCCTGCACGTTGGAATGCCCGCGGATCGGCGCGATCCCGGCCCCCGGCTTGCCGAAATTGCCGCGCAACAGCAGCAGGTTCGCGACCTGCTGCACCAGCCGCGACCCCTGCTGGTGCTGCGTCACCCCCATGCCATAGCAGATCATCGTCGCCTTCGAGCGGATATAGATCTCGGCCAGCCGCCGGATCTGCGCCTGGTCGATGCCCGAATGGCGCTCCAGCGCGGCCCAGTCCAGCGCCTCGATCTCGGCCCGGACCTTGTCCAGCCCCGCGGTATGGGCGTTGACGAAGGGCCAGTCGATGACGTCCTCGCCCGCCGCGTCGCGTTCGAAGATCACCTTCATCATCCCCTTCAGGATCGCCAGGTCGCCGCCGATCTTCACATGCACGAACTCGCTGGAGATCCTGGTCGAGCCGAAGGTCGCCATCTGGACCACGTCCTGCGGCTCGGCAAAGCGGATCAGGGCGCGTTCGGGCATGGGGTTGATGGTGACGATGGGGACGCCGCGTTTGCGGGCCTCGACCAGGTTGGTCATCATGCGCGGGCTGTTGGTGCCGGTGTTCTGGCCGATGACGAAGATCGCCTCGGCATGTTCGAAATCGGCCATGACCACGGTGCCCTTGCCGATGCCGATGGCGGGCTGCAGGCCGCGGCTGGTCGGCTCGTGGCACATGTTCGAGCAATCGGGGAAATTGTTGGTGCCGAACTCGCGCACGAAGACCGCATAAAGAAAGGCCGCCTCGTTCGGCGTCCGGCCCGAGGTGTAGAACTCGGCCCGGTGCGGGCTGTCGAGGCCGCGCAGATGCCGCCCGATCAGCGCGAAGGCATCGTCCCAGCCGACCGGGACGTAATGGTCGGTCGCGGGGTCGTAGCGCATCGGCTCGGTCAGCCGGCCCTGCATCTCCAGCCAGTAATCCGACCGCTCCATCAGTTCGGTGACGCCGTGGCGGGCGAAGAAGTCGCGGGTGACGCGGGATTTCGTCGCCTCATGCGCCAGCGCCTTGGCGCCGTTTTCGCAAAACTCCAGCTTCTTGCGGCAATCGGCATCGGGAAAGGCGCAGCTGGGGCATTTGAACCCGCCGGGCTGGTTCATCGACAGCAGCGCGCGCGAGCCCTTGGTCAGCACGCTCTGCTCCATCAGCACCCTGGCCGTCGCCGCCGCCGCGCCCCAGCCGCCTGCGGCATGGTGATAGGTCTTGTAGACGGGCTTGCGGTCGGGCATCGGCGCGGTTCTCCTGTCGGGCCGTGCGGGCCCCTACCCCCGATGGCAACAGACCGGCGCCGCGATTTCAACGGACAGCCTGTCGGCCCGTTCTGGACAATCTGTCCGTTGATCTTGCCCCCGCCCCCTGCATCCGATGCTTGCCAAGCAAGGCGGGCCGGTGCCACTGTCCCGCCGAGGGAGAGGATGATGGGAACCCAGAACGACGCCCGCCAGGAAGCGCATGCCGCCCAGGGCGACGCACTGGCGCAGGCCACGATCCTGGTGGTCGAGGACGAGCCGGGGATGCGCAATTTCCTGGAACGCATCCTGTCGTCGAAATGCCGCGCCATCCGGCTGGCCGCGAACACGGCCGAAGCCACGGCCCTGGTCGCCCGGACCGATTTCGACCTGGTGATCCTCGACAACCTGATGGAGGGCCAGCGCGGGGTCGACTGGCTGCGGGAACAGCGGCCGCTGGGCTTTTTCCCGCCCGCGATCCTGATGACCGCCCATGCCGACCTGGATACGGCCATCCAGGCGCTGCAGGCCGGGGCCTCGGATTTCCTGCTCAAGCCGTTTCGCACCAACCAGCTGCTGAACACCATCGCCCGCTGCCTGGAAGGCGAAAGGTTGCGGCGCGAGAACCTGATCCTGCAGCAGGAATTGCGCAACAATATCGACCTGGGCCGCCTGCGCAGCGAGTTGATCGGCAGCTCGCCCGCCATCGAGCGCGTGCGCCAGGTCATCGCCCGCGTGGCGCCGACCCCGTCCTCGGTGCTGATCACCGGCGCCTCGGGCACGGGCAAGGAAGTGGCGGCGCGGATGATCCACGCCCTGTCCGACCGGGCGCGGATGCCCTTCGTTGCGGTGAACTGCGCCGCCATCCCCCGCGACATGCTGGAGGACGAGCTTTTCGGCCATGTGCGCGGTGCCTTTCCCGCCGCCGACCGGAACCGCGAGGGGCTGTTCAGCTCGGCCCGCGGCGGGACGCTGTTTCTGGACGAGATCGCCGAACTGCCGGTCGCCTTGCAGGCCAAGCTGTTGCGCGCGATCGATGATCGCCGGATCCGGCCGCTGGGGTCCGAGCGCGAGACGGCGGTGGACCTGCGCCTGATCTTTGCCGCGAATGCCGACCTGGACCGCGCCGTGGCCGAGGGGCGGCTGCGCGCGGACCTGCTTTACCGCATCAACGTGCTGCATATCCACATGCCGACCCTGGCCGAACGCGGCGGCGACATGTTCGACCTGGCGGAACTGTTCATGGATACCCTGTCCCGGACGCTGGCAGCGCCCAAGGTGCCGATCACCCCCGAGGTGCGGGCCGGCATGGCGACCTATGACTGGCCGGGCAATGTCCGCGAATTGCGCAACGCCGTCGAGCGCGCGCTGATCCTGGGCCGCTTCACGCCGCTGGTCGCATCGCTGGGCAGGCGCGACGGCCAGACCCTGGCCGAGATCGAGCGGCGGGCGATCCTGGGCACGGTGGCCGCCTTCGACGGCGACCGCGAGGCGGCGGCGGCGCAGCTGGGCATTTCGCGCAAGACCATCGACCGCAGGCTGGCGGACTGGAATGCCTGAGCCGGCGCGTCCGCTCAGCCGCTCGGTGCGTCACAAGCTTCTGGCCATCGCCCTGCTGCCGGTGCTGGTGATCCTGCCGGTCTTTCTGGGGGCGACCATGCATCAATGGTCGCTCAAGCTCGACCGGCTGCTGCTGGTCAAGGTCAACAGCGACCTGACCGTGGCGCAGCAATATCTGGGCCGCATCCTGGAAACCACCGGCGAGCGGATCGAGATGCTGGCCCGCTCCGAAGAATTCGCGCGCACGGCCGATCCGGCCGCGCTGCTGGACAGCCATCGCGACAGGCTGGGGCTGGATTACCTGTATCTGGCCCGCCCGGATGGCCGCGTGGTGGCGTCCAGCCCGCAAGGCATCCGCCCCGCACCCCCGCGCGACGCCGCATCCGCGCGAAACACGCTGGAGGTTTTCGACCGGGACCAGCTGCGCGCCCTTTCCCCGGCGCTGGCCGCGCGCGCCGAAATGGAACGGCCCGGCAACCCGGCGGCAGGCCGGGCCCCGGTCGAGACGCGGGGCATGGTGGCACAATCGCTCGTCCTGGCCAGGCTGCCCGGCAGCGGGGCCGAGGCGGTCCTGGTCGGGGGGATCCTGCTGAACCGCAACCTGTCGGTGATCGACAGCATCAACGCCCTGATCTATCGCCCCGAAAGCCTGCCCGAGGGCAGCCACGGCACCACCTCGCTGTTCCTGGGCGACATGCGCATCGCCACCAACGTCACGGTCCCCGGCGGCGTCCGGGCGCTGGGAACCCGCGCCTCGGCGGCGGTGCGCGAGCGGGTGATCGGCCAGGGGCAGGTCTGGCTGGACCGGGCGCGGGTGCTGGACGACTGGTATGTCTCGGCCTATGCCCCGCTGGCCGACGGCGCGGGCCGCACCATCGGCATGATCTATGTCGGCATCCTGGAACGCCCCTTCGCCGAAGCCCGGCGCCGCACGGTGGGCTGGGTGCTGGTCGGCTTCCTGTGCGTGGCGCTGGTGACGGTGCCGCTGTTCTTGCGATGGGCGCGCGGCATCTTTCGCCCGCTGGAGCGTATCGGCGCCACCTTCGAGCGGGTGCGGTCGGGCAACCTGGCCGCCCGCACCGGCATCAGCCGCGGCGACGACGAGATCGCCGAACTGGCCCTGGCCCTGGACGGGGTGCTGGCGCAATTGCAGGACCACGACCGGCGGATGCGGGCCTGGAACGACGAGCTGAACCGGCGCGTGGACGAGCGCACGGCGGCGCTGCGGCGGGCCGCGCAACAGCTCGAGACCGCGACATACCAGCTGGTCCAGTCCGAAAAGCTGGCCGCCCTTGGCGAAATCTCGGCCGGGATCGCGCATGAGGTGAACAACCCGCTGGCGGTGATCCAGGGCAACCTGGACGTGCTGCGCGAGGTGCTGGGCAAGGCCGCCGCCCCGGCCGAGACCGAATTGCGGCTGATCGACGAGCAGGTGCAGCGCATCTCGCGGATCGTCGCGCAATTGCTGGACTTCGCCCGGACGGACCAGACCGCGGAAGAGCATCCCCTTTCCGATCCGGGGCGGGCCGTGGCCGATTGCGTGCCGCTGGTGGCGCATATGCTTGCCCGGTCCTCGGTCTCGCTGCGCCGGGACATCCGCTCGGATCGGCCGGCCCGCATCAGCCGCATCGCCCTGCAGCAGGTGCTGGTCAACCTGATCGTCAACGCGGTCCATGCCATGCCGCGGGGCGGCGAGATCCGCATCCTGGTGCAGGACCAGGACCGCGACGGCGCGGCAGGGGTGATGCTGCAGGTCTCGGACCAGGGCGAGGGCATCCCGCCCGAAGTGCTGAAGCGCCTGTTCGAGCCCTTCGTCACCAGCCGCGGGCGCAGCGGCGGCACCGGGCTAGGCCTGTCGATCTGCCGCAGGCTGGTCGAGCGGCAAGGCGGCAGCATCGCCGCCAGCAGCGATGCGGGCGGCAGCACCTTCCGCATCTGGCTGCCCGCCGCGTGATCCCGCCGCCCGGACTTGCGGGCCATGGGCGGCGGGCGCAGCCATCAGCCGAACAGGGCCGCGGTCTTCATGATCGTCGTCCACACCCCCCAGGCCAGCGGGATGCCGACCGCCGCCCAGGCCAGCATCGCCGGCAGGTCGAACCGGCCCCGGTCGATTCCGAACGATCCGCTCTGGACCTGGCCGGCGGTTGCCTCGCCGGCCTGCAGGGCCGCGACCTCTTCGGGCTTCATGAACCACTTCTCGTCCAGCGGCCGCACCAGCGCGTTGCAGACCAGCCCGACGGCCAGGAACCCGGCAAGGATATACATCGTGTAGTCGTAGGCCTGCGCCCGCGGCACGCCCGCCGCGATCTGCGCCTCGCGCAGGTAGTTCACGACGACCGGGCCGACGATCCCCGCCGTCGCCCAGGCGGTCAGCAGCCGGCCATGGATCGCGCCCACGAATTGCGTGCCGAAGACATCCGCCAGATAGGCCGGCACCGTCGAGAACCCGCCGCCATACATCGAGATGATGACGCAGATCATCGCCACGAACAGCACCTGGTTGCCCGAGTACGCGGCACTTGGCGCCAGCAGGTAAAGCACGATCCCCAGGCCGAAGAAGATGAAATAGGTGGTCTTGCGCCCCAGCCGGTCCGAGGCCGAGGCCCAGCACAGCCGCCCGGCGATGTTGAACAGCGACAAGAGCCCCGCGAAACCCGCGGCGATGGCCGCGATGGCCGCTTTCTGGCCGGCGTCCAGCTGGGTAAAGCCCAGGTCCGGCCGGCCGACCAGCGATCCGGCGAAGATTTCCTGCAGCATGGGCGAGGCCATGCCGATCACCCCGATCCCGGCCGAGACGTTCAGGCACAGCACCAGCCAGATCAGCCAGAACTGCCGGGTCTTGTGCGCGTCCCTCAGGTGGACGTGATGCCGGGTGATCATCCCCGCCTTCCGGGCCGAGACCTTGGGCTGCCAGCCTTCGGGCTTCCAGCCGGCGGGCGGCACCCGATAACCGAAGGCGCCCGCCAGCATGAAGACGAAATAGACCACCGCCATGACGAAGAAGGTCTGCCACACGCCGACGCCGGTCACGGATTGGAAATGGTTCATCAGCCGGTCCGCCAGCGGCGCCCCGATCATCGCGCCGCCGCCAAAGCCCATGATCGCCATGCCGGTCGCCAGGCCGCGCCGGTCGGGAAACCACTTGATCAGCGTCGAGACCGGCGAGATATAGCCCAGGCCCAGGCCGATGCCGCCGATCAGGCCCGAGCCGAGCCACATCAGCCACAGTTGATGCGTCATCACCCCGAAGCCCGAAACGACCATGCCGCCCGACCAGCACAGGGCCGCGACGACGCCCGCCCTGCGCGGGCCGGCGGTTTCCAGCCAGCCGCCCCAGATCGCGGCCGAGGAACCCAGCAGCACGAAGAACAGCGTATAGATCCAGCCCAGATCGGCGACGCGCCAGTCGCAGCTGGTCGTGAACAGGGCCGAACTCAGGCCCATCCCTTCGCAGACGACCGGGTCGCTGATGCCGATGGCGCGCGACAGCGGCAGCCAGAACACCGAAAAGCCATAGGCCATGCCGATGCACAGGTGGATCGCCAGCGCGGCGGGCGGCACCAGCCAGCGGTTGAAGCCCGGCCGCGCTATCGTGCGCTCGCGGGACAACAAGGGTGCCCGGAATCCTGGAAAATCTTCTATGGCCGTCATCATTCCCCTCCCTGAAACGAATATGCGCGCGCGACCCGTCGGAACCGGCCGCCGCCTGCCCTTTTTCTTGCGAGCATGGACGCTTATCCCCCCGTCCCGCTCCCCTCGGGTTTTGGCACAAGGTGCGGAATGCATGGGGTTGATTTCAATGGACAATCTGTCCAGCCGCCAGGACAGGTTGTCCGGCGCGCCCCGGCCCAGGCCGGAAACCATCAGGAAATCAGGCCGTTTTCGCCCGGCACGGAAGGGTCAATGCAGGTCCGGGCGACCCGGCAGTCAGAGCGAAACGACGCTTCCCAGCAAGGCCCCGATCCCGGCATTGCCGATATTGTTATGCGCATCCGTTCCGCCCGGAACCGCCACCACCACCTTGTCGGCCAGATAGTTGTTCACCCTGTCCGCGACGGGCCGATGGCCGGACGAGGGGGGAAAGCCGCCATGGCGCAGGGCATTCACGTGCTGCGCGCCATTGGCCCCCATCGCGCCATAGCGGTCGTTGGCGTCCCCGATCGCCATCGTCCCATCGCCCGCCAGGCGCGAGGCAAGCGCATAGTAGAAGGTGCAGGCCCGGTCGTTATGCGTATGGGTGATGGCGATCGGACCGCGGACCCGCTGTTCGGCCAGCACATCGGCAAAATATCCCGGCCCCGCCGGTGAACTGGCCGCCAGCCCGTTATGCGAGAAGGCGGCTTGCAGCAGGGTCAGGCTTTGCGGGCGCAGCGATTTCATCTGGGACGCGCAGGCCGTGACCAGCCTGCCGCCGAAACTGTGGCCCGCCAGGTGAAGCCGGGTATTCGCCAGGAAGGGCTGGGGGTCCAGGTAGCCGCCCAGCATGCGGCCGACCTTTCCTGCCCGGCGCTTCATCGGGTAATAGGTGAACTGGTTCGCCAGCCGGGCGATGCTGGCCAGGGGACCACGGACGACCTGCCCGGCGCCGTCCCCGCCGGCCGCGCCGCCGTCTTCGCCATCCCGCGGCACGAAGGGTTTCGCGCTGATCTGGAACAGCAATTCGGGGTTGCTGCTGGCCCGGCGGGCGATCAGCTCCGCCTCGTCCGAAAGCTCGGCATCGTCCCCGGCGGCCAAGGCCTGCATCCGCCTGGCCAGTTCAGCGGCCAGGGCGGCTTTCGTCTCGGCGCTGGGGTCGCTCGCGGCGGCGCGGGCCAAGCTGCGCAGCCTGGCGTTCTCCTTGCCGGGCAAGGACTGGCGCAGGATGCGTTCAAAGGTCCGGGGGTCGAGGTCGGACGGCCCCCCCGCCAAGGGCGCGGCCAGCGCCCCGCCTGCGGTCTCGCGCCCGGCCCGGTCGTCGAAATCCGTGGGAAAGGCGACCGAAGGCCAGGCGATGCCGGCCAGCACGAAGCGGCGCGAGGACGGGATATGCGGCCGGGCATTGCGCCAGATCGCCTGGTAAAGCCGCGCCGCCTGCGCCTGGGTGTTCTTCCAGCCGTGGGAAAGGACCAGCACATCGGTCGCCTGCACCCTCTGCATGGCCTCGTGCAGCGCGTGCAGGGGCTTGGGGTTGTCGTCCAGGCGGCCCTCGCTGTCGAAGCTCAGCCAGACCAGGGGGGTTCCGTCGATATCGGGCATGGTTCGCTCCTGCGGTCAGATGGATTGCAGCGCACGCATCAGGTCGGCCAGCCCGGCGCCCTGGAAGCTGGGAACGCGGCCCAGGTCGGTCGCGCTGTCCATGAGGATCTGCTTGACGCGCTCGGGCTGGCCGATGAACTCGCGCCGCACGGAAAGCAGCGCCGCGACAAGGCCCGAGACATGGGGCGCGGCCATGCTTGTGCCCGAGCGCTCCTTGAAGCTGGCCATGCGGTCCTTGTCGCCCGGATGGCACGAAACGATCCGCTCGCCCGGCGCCAGAAGATCCGGCTTCATCCGGCCATCGACGGTCGGCCCCTTGGCGGAAAAGAACGAGACCCCGTATTCATGCGGCCGGTCGCGATGGGTCGAGCCGACGGTGATGGCCAGCTCGGCATTGCCGGGATCGGCGATGGTCGAGGCGTTGGCGCTGGAATGCAGCCTGCTGTTCTGGTCGTCGACATAGCCGAAGCCCGCATTTCCCGCCGCGACCACCACCACCACGCCCGAGCGCACCAGCCGGTTGACCTCCTTGCAGATCGAGCTTTGCCCCGCTGCGAACCAGGTCGGGTCGAAGCTGTAGCCAAGGCTCAGGTTCAATCCGTGGATGCGCAGGTTGCGACCGTATTCGTTCAGCCGCTGCACATAGCCGATGGCGGCGATGACATTGCTGATGCCGCTGTCGTCGCGGGCGCGCGACAACACCTTGAGGCTGATCAGCCGCGTTCGCGGCGCCACGCCCAGGATCACCTCGGGCGGCCGGGCAAGCGAGCTTTCCTCGACCCTGATGCCGTCGGGGCGGGTGTCGATGCTGATGTCCATGCCGTCGATCAGCGGCTTGCCCTCGGGCGTCTGCATCCTGACGTTGGTTTCGCCGGCGATGATGCCGGCGACATGGGTGCCATGCCCGTCCTGGTCGCACAGCGCCGCCTTGGCCGCAGCGCTGTCGCTTTCATGCGTCCGGGTGAAGTCGTAGTGGTTCAGGCCCGCCGGCGGCTCCAGCGTGTCGTAGGGCCGGAAATGCGGATGCGTGCCGTCGATGCCGGTATCGGCCACCGCCCAGACGATGTCCTCGCCCTGCGCGCCGAAGGCGACCCGCGCGGCATCGCATTTGATGGTCTTGTAGGATTTATAGACGCTCGCCTGGAAAGGCTGGTCCAGCCACAGCTTGTAGATCGGCCCGTCCCGCTCTTCCTGGCAGTTCTGCGCGATGCGCCGGATGGTGCCGCGCGACAGCCGCCCGAAAAGATAGCCTTCGGTAAAGGACGAGGTAACAAGGTTGAGTTCATCAGACGCGTTGAAGCCGATCTTTTTCCACGGACCCTGAATCTCGGCCAAGGCCAGGATTTCGGCAACGAATCCCAGCTTTCGTTCGTTCGCGACATCGGCCTTTTCCCGATAGCTCGCGACGAGCGCCGCCCGAGCCATGCGCGCGCCACCTGGGAAATTATTGTTCATCTCGATCATGACGGAAAATGCGTCCCTGGCCGAGCCGGGCGGTTTTCCTTGCGTCATTGCCTCGTAGAGATCCCGCGACACGCAGCTATGAAGCAGGATGCTGTTCGGATCCATATTGCCGGGGGTCTCTTCAGCGGTCATGAAGTCCACCTCATGCAGCCTTTTCAGCATATTGAGATTACCGGGGTTTTTCGAAGCGCGCAACGAGAATGGGGGCAATCCGCAAAAGCAAAGCGCCCATTTTCGCGCGGTGAAATTGGGGACGCCGCTGAAATCCCCTTCCCTTGAATCAGCCTATGACGTGCCTATTCGGACCGAAATGCATTGCCTGGAAGGCCGGTCAATCACCCGCGCGGCAAACTGGCGGGCAATGGCAGGCATTTTGTTTGCGACGCCCCGGTTGCCGCATCGGCGCCGTCAATAAAAGCGCAGGCGGCCGTCGTCCCCCTGTTCCCTGCGAACCGGGATGCCATAGAGGCGGGACAGGTTCCCGGCCGTCATCGTCTCTGCGACCGTCCCCGAGGCGAGCAGGCCCGAGCGGTTCAGGAGCAGCGCTCGGTCGGCGATGGCGGCGGCGTGGTCGGGATCGTGGCTGGACAGGATGATCCCGGTTCCGGCATCCGCGAGGCGACGGATCGCATGGCCGACCTGCCGGCGGTTGGCGAAATCCAGGCTGGCGGTGGGTTCGTCCATCACCATTGCCGCCGCCTCCTGCGCGAGCGCCCGCGCGATCAGCACCAGCTGGCGCTGGCCGCCCGAAAGCCGGGTGACTTCGGCCCCGGCCAGGTCGGCGATGCCAAGCCTGTCCAGCGCCGCCATCGCCCGTTCCGCCTCGGCCCGGCCCGGACGGGCAAAGGGACCAAGCCGGGCCGCCGCCCCCATCAGCACGATGTCGAGGGCGGTAAAGGCAAAGGGCGTCGCCAGCGCCTGCGGCACATGGGCCAGCCGGGCGGCGACCTGGAGCCGCGACAGGCGGGACAGCGGCTCGCCGCCCAGCGCGATCCGGCCATGGACGGGCGGGATCAGCCCCAGCAGGGTGCGAAACAGCGTGGTCTTGCCGGCGCCGTTCGGTCCAAGCAGGCAAAGCACGCTTCCCCGATCCAGGCTCAGGTCGATGCCCCGGATCAGCACCCTGCCGCCATGGCCGATGGCAAGGCCCGTGGCGGTCAGCAGCGGGGTCATTCGCTCCATGCCTTCGCCCCCCGCGCCAGCAGCCAGACGAAAAGCGGCGCGCCGAGGACCGCGGTCAGGATGCCCAGCGGCACCTCGACCATGGCGATGCTGCGCGCGCTGGTATCGACCAGCACCATGAAGCCCGCGCCGATCAGGATGGCCGCCGGCAGCAGCCGGTCGAAGCGGGGGCCGGTGAGCAACCGCGCCATATGCGGCACCATCAGCCCGATCCAGCCGATCACCCCCGCCAGCGCCACCGCCGCGGCCGTCATCAGCGTGGCGCAGGCGATGACCAGCAGCCGCAGGCGGGTGGCGTCGATCCCCATCGACCGCGCCTCGTCGTCGCCCATGGCCAAAAGCCCGATCCGCCAGCGCAGCGCCAGCAGCGGCGCAAGCCCGACCAGCAGCGCAGGCAGCGCCGCCGCGATGTCCGGGCGCTTGACCCCGGCCAGGCTGCCCATCAGCCAGAAGGTGATGGCGGGCAATTGCTGCTCGGGGTCGGCCAGCAGCTTGACCAGCGAGATCCCGGCCCCCGCCAGCGCACCGATGGCGATGCCGCACAGCACCATGACCAGCACCTGTCCCGCACCGCGCAGCACCATGGTCAGGCCCAGGACCATCGCCACGGTGGCAAGCCCCGTGCCGAAGCCCAGCATCTGGATGGCCATGACCGGCCAGCCCAGCAGGATGCCCAGCACGGCGCCGAACCCCGCCCCGGCCGACACGCCCAGGATGTCCGGCGAGACCAGCGGATTGCGGAAGGTGGTCTGGTAGGCCGCCCCCGCCGCCGCCAGGGCCGCGCCGACCATGGCCGCCGCCAGCACCCGCGGCAGGCGGATGTTCCACAGCACCGTCACCGCCTGCGGGTCCGAGCGGTCCCCCGACAGGACGGCCACCAGTTGCTGCGGCGCGATCGCATAGGGGCCGACCGCCGCGCCGATCGCCAGCGTGGCGATCAGCCCCAATGCGAGCCAGCCGTTCAGCCGCCGCTCAGTCACCCAGCAAGGCCGCCAGCGCGGCATCGTCCGGGCGCCGGCCATAGAACAGCGCGTAGAACTCGGCGATCTTGGCGTGCAGGTCGCCGGTCGCGGCCTGGGGATAAAGCTTGTCCGAAAGCCAGACCAGCCCGGCCAGGCGATTGACCGAAGGCGGCGCGTCGATGAAGCCGAAGGGGACCGCGGGCGCCAGATGGACGCGCCCGTTCGCCACCGCGGGAATGCCCTGCCATTCCGGCATCTGCGCCACCTTGGCGGCGAAATCCCGGTCGATGGTGACGATCACGTCCGGCGCCCAGGCCTGCACCTGCTCGGGCGAGACGGTGGCAAGCCCGTCGCCTTCCGTCTCGGCGACATTCCTTGCGCCCACGCGCTCGATGATCTCGGCATTGATCGAGCCGCGGCCGGCGGTCTCCACGCCTTCCGGGCCGCGCGCAAGATAGACCCTGGGCCGCGCGGCCTGCGGCACCTCGGCCAGAAGC
>JAANMY010003177.1_pt1 | contig 13991 bp, 12 predicted proteins | sample 7279691 | NCBI WGS metagenome assembly JAANMY01 (sample SAMN14094543, study PRJNA606508) | bioreactor metagenome | isolation source: A lab-scale SPAN reactor treating ammonium-rich wastewater day 388 | place: Ireland: Galway | collected 2018-02-07
GAACAAGATTTTTCAGGCTCTCTCAGCCATGACTGGCATCTTTCCCTTATCTATGGCTGGTTAGCACAATTTTTGTCTGGTTTATGCGCAACTTATGTGGAATAACAGAAAATATTTTCAAATACCATTAAAGTATATGACAAACCAAAGGAGCCATATTTGCCAGTAAATTTGTTCTTACCTTCTTTCTACAAATGTTTGCTCTTAAGAGATAATGAGTATTGAATGAGTTGTGTTTTAAAGGAGCGTGTTGTCTGCACAATAGTATCACTGCAAATAATTGCAGAACAAATTGCAAGGCATGATCCCCCGGCGTTTAATATATCATTGATATTTTCAAGATTAATACCGCCAATAGCAACAAAGGGGATAGTAATTTCTCGTTTTACCTGTTTTAAATAATCCAGACCTACAGGAGGTTCATAATCTTTTGTTCCTGTGTAAAAAATAGGCCCAACGCTTATATAATCTGCACCTTCTCTTTGTGCCTCTCGTGCCTGAACGATAGTATGGGTAGAGATCCCTACTATTTTGCTATACCCAATAATCTTGCGTGCAGCAGAGATGTTTATATCAGATTGGCCAATATGCAATCCATCTGCATCTGCTTTTTTTGCAATCTCCGCTCGATCATTTACAATAAAAAGAGTTTTCGATTGAAAGGTTATTTTCTTAAACTCCTTGGCTAAAGTAAGAAATGTACTGTCAGGCATTGTCTTTTCCCGTAATTGTACAATATCTGCGCCGCCTTGAATAACATCCTCCAACGTTGTTAACACAGGTTTCTTTACAAGGTTAGAACTTATTATGACATAGAGTTTTATGTCTGAAAAATCTCTCAAAAAATCTTGTTTGATTGTCGTTTTTATTAGCTGTTGGTTCATTGATTATTGTATTGACTCTCATTTAATGTTTGATATAATTGTTGTAGTTATTTTTCCTGCCAAATATTATTAAAACAAATCTTATATGAGCCTGTAAATCACAAAAGGGCATAAAAATGTGATGCCGAACTTTATAGTTGGTATGAAGCAGGTGATAAATTTCCACACGATGGGTTTTTTCGTCTCAAATAATCTTGTAAGAAAAATATATATGTTTTAGTAATCGTTCTATAAATAGGTCGGAAACTATCCCTCTTTACACTATAAGGGGATGGAGGGATAGTGATAAGTTCATAGATCCTGCTGGATATTGGGTAATTATCCTCTTTTTATTGTAGTTTTATACGAAAATAGATACAAGGATTATCACATAATTCTTAAATATTTATTAAAGAAGGATAGGTTATAGAGAAATGTCAGACGCAAAAGATCATTGCGGTTTAATTGGAGTTTATGGATGTGAAGATGCTGCTGAGAGAGTTTATTATGGTTTGTATTCCCTGCAACATCGTGGAGAAGAAAGCGCTGGAATTGCTTCAACAAATGGAAAAGATATTATTTGTCATAAAGGGATGGGTTTGGTAAGTGAAGCTATCAAGCCAGATATGCTCAAGTCCTTAAAAAATCCTGTTGCTATAGGTCATGTTCGATATTCAACAATTGGTTCTAATAACATTGGTAACGCACAACCATTATTAGTTGATTACTACAAAGGAAAAGTTGCCGTTGCCCACAATGGACAATTAACCAATGCAAAAAGATTACGCGAAGAATTTGAGGCCAATGGTTCCATATTCCATACAACCTCTGATACAGAAGTAATTGTTCATCTTATGGCAAAACCGTTACATATGATGCAAAAGAGCTTATCGCCGGTGTTAAGCCAATTGCATGGTTCTTTTTCACTTCTGTTTTTAACGCCGGATGAGATGGTAGGGGTTCGCGATCCTCACGGTTTTAAGCCTTTAGCCCTCGGAAAATTAAATCATGGTTATGTAATGGCCTCTGAGACTTGCGCCCTGGATCAGGTAGGCGCCGAATATATTCGTGATATTAACCCCGGGGAAGCGGTCTATGTTAGCAAGAATGGAATCCAGAGTGAATATTATTGTCCCCAAAGACAAATTAAGCCTGCCTTTTGTATTTTTGAACTTATATACTTTTCCAGACCTGATAGTAAGATCTATGGAGAGAGTGTACATTTATTCCGTAAAAGATTAGGAGCTAAACTTGCGGAAGAGTCCCCGGTAGATGCTGATGTAGTAATTTCTGTCCCTGAAGGAGGAAATTCTGCTGCAATCGGGTATTCTCATGCCTCAGGGATACCTATCGATCGTGGGTTTATCCGTAATCATTACGTAGGCAGGACGTTCATATTGCCGGAACAGGAACGAAGACACCGTGTCGTAGAACTCAAGTTAAATCCTTTAAGAGAGACTGTAGAAGGGAAACGGGTCATCGTTATTGATGATTCCATTGTAAGAGGAACGACATCGAAATCCAGAATCGGGTTGTTGCGAAGGGCGGGAGCGAAGGAAATTCACTTGAAGATTAGCTGCCCTCCTCATCGTTATCCCTGTTATTACGGGATTGATTTCCAACATAAAGGTGAGCTTATTGCTGCACATCATACTATAGAGGAGATACGGAAGTTTTTAAATGTGGAGAGCTTGAGCTATTTGAGTATAGATGCGATGATGAGCTGTACAACACAATCTCAAGAGCGTTTCTGTAATGCTTGTTTTACGAGCAGATATCCCACTCCTATAGAAGAGAATACGAAGAAACTCGTCGAAAGGGAAGTTGTAAGAGAGATTAGTAAAGTTAATTGATATGTTTGCAAACAGCTTCTACCTCATAAAAGGCATCTTAGGCAGAATTTTTTATAGTATTCCTCAAAAACCAGAACGTATCCAGATTGAGATTACCAATCGATGTAATTACACGTGTGGTATGTGCCCCAGAGAATCCTTCCATCTGCCAGAAAAAGACATTTCATTTAACCTCTTTACAAAAATTATTGATCATTTAACGCAAAATAATTTTTACCATTACAACCTTACTCTTACTGGATGGGGTGAGCCCTTACTACATCCGGAGTTGATAAATATGATTATTTATACGAAAGGTAAAGGACATAGCGTTGGTGTGACAACGAATGGTTTGCTGCTGGCCTCCTTTGTAGAAAAATTTATCGAGATATCGCTGGACAAATTAACTATCTCCTTAGATAGTGTGGAGGAATATAATGAAACAGGAGAATGCCATCCCTATAATAAGATTGTGCAAAAGAATCTAGAGTTACTTGTCCGATTACGGAATACCAGAAAAAAACCGCTTGTCACGGTGCAAATAACTATGCATAATAAACAACAATGCCTGAAGACGGTTAGATTTGCTGCGGAGATAGGAGTTGATCGTGTATTTCTGGTACGATTACATATACCTTTTGGTATGCAAAGCTTCAAAAGGCCTCATTTAAAAGAGGAATTAGAAATCTATGAAGAGGTTGATGAGATAGCCAGAAAATATGGATTACAGATCGATAACAACTATGCAGCTTTCAGCAATGGTTTGCTTCGGTTGCTCTATAAGCAATTACGTCCCATAATGTATCGGTTTGATAAGTACTGTCCAAAACCGTATGACTACTTGTATATTACTATTGATGGTAAGATAACCCCGTGCTGTGATCTGCCGCGATATGAAGTAGGTAATATAGTAAAACAAAATATTAACGAGATATGGCATAGTGAGAATATGCAATACTTTCGCAAGCATCAGGATGAAGTATGTGGTAAGTGCGATGCATTGAGGTTGAGGCATTTAAATTAAAACCATTCATAATTGATATGGATGAACAGCTAAGCGATTAGATGGTTGTTGGTTTGTTATGGAGAAACATTTTTACGATTAGACCATGAGGATTACTTTTCTCATACCACCTCCTATTGATGGAAAGATTCCTGAACGGGTTTCGGGATGTGCCTATCTGCTCTATTACGTTCCGAATATTTTCCTTCTCAGTGCTGCTGCTGTATTGGAAAAGGAAGGTTATAAGATCAGATATGTTGAGAGTACTGTTAAGAAATGGGATCGAAAATATTTCCTGAATTTTTTGAAGGAAGATTTAAGCGATATATATTGCTTCTATGCTGTCAATCTATCTCAAAAAACGGATATTCAGGCGCTAAGGGATATTCGTGATATACGAAGAGATATACCGGTTATTTTTTTTGGTCCTGCACCCTCTGATAGACCTGCAGAATTTGTCGTAGATACAAACACCTATACAGTTAGGGGTGAGCCTGAACATACAATGCTTGAACTGGCAAGAGCACTTGAGACCAAATCGAGTATTGAGGGTATACAAAGTATATCCTTCAAAAACAATAACGAAATTGTTCATAATACAAATAGAGAACCGATAGAAGATTTGGATGTATTACCTTTCCCAGCCAGACATCTCCTGGAAGAGAGGGATATTTACTATAATCCTAAATTAGGGGAGCGTCCATTTACGGCTGTTTGTACCTCAAGGGGTTGCTCGTATCGATGTATTTACTGTGTTCCATCTTCCCTGAGTTTCTCAAGGGAACTCGAATATAAACACCATGTAGCCAGGAAGCCACCGGTAAGAAAGAGATCCCCTGAACATATTATCGAGGAGTTTAAGCTGCTAAAATCACAAGGTTACAAGGCTGTGAATGTCCAGGATGATCAGTTCGTGTGGGGTGAAGAGCGGACAATTAAGATTTGTGAAGGGATACAAGATTTGGGTATTGTGTGGGGCTGTTCTGCGAGATCTGATCATCTGAATGAGGCGATTGTGAGTGCCATGGCATCAGCTCATTGCAAATTTATCGATCTTGGTGTTGAATCCTTTAATCAGGAAATATTAGACTATATAAAGAAAGATATCGATGTGAGAAAGAATGAAGAGGCTATTAAACTGGTAAAAAGATATGGTATATCGGCCAAAATCAATATCATGTTTGGTGCATCGCCAATGGAGACATCGGCTACTATTCAAAAGAATATGGAAGAAGTGAAGCGATTGAAGGTAGATCAGGTGATGTATAACATTGCAAATCCGTTTCCTGGTACAGAATTTTATCAAATTGCCAAAGAGAATAAATTATTTGTGTATGGTGATTATAGACCTGTTAATGTGGCAAAAGAAGCTAATATTACCTATTCTCATCTTAGTAAGACAGACCTTGAAAAGGCTGTACGTCGTGCTAACTTCAAATTTTTTCTGACACCGCGCTTTATGTTAAAAAATGTACGGCGGTTAGGTTCTCTCGATTCTTTGAAAGCTATGCTTAAAAAGCTTTTTTAGAGACAAAAAGTTATCTCATGAAATTTTCTATCCTCGTTCCTGCTTACAATGAGGAGCAATCTATCGCTTCTTGTTTAAACTCCCTTATTGTACTTCCTGATAATAAGGAGATTATTGTTATTGATGATGCCTCAACTGATCTTACCGTTCAGACTATTGAGAGATTTTTAAACAGGGGTATTATTTTAGTACGAAGGGAAAGAAATGGCGGGAGGGCTGCTGCCCTAAATTCAGGATTACAAAGGTCTACAGGTGATATTGTTGTTACAACAGATGCAGATACTGTTGTACCTCCTAACTGGTTACAAAGGTTTGAATCATATTTTAAACAGCAAGGCGTCGTTGCGGTAGGGGGAGCTTATCAAGCCCGTAATAAGGAGAAACCGTTAGCGAATGCAGTGAGTATCTTGGACCAAATACTGAATGGGATGTTTAAAAAATCAGTTATTCCTAATAAATTATCCGGTGTAAATTCAGCTATCCACAGAAGCACCCTACTCAATTCAGGCGGTTTTAATGAGAGTTCCTGGTGGAATGAGGATTCCGAATTGGGCTGGAAATTGAAAGAGATAGGCAAGGTTATGTATGATCCTGATAATATGGTAAATACCACATATCCCGATACATGGACAGATATTTGGAAAAGGAAGTTTTATTGGGGATATGCAATGGGTCTTAAATTTAAAAAGCAAGTTCCCTATAATATAAGATTATGGCTGCGCCCTTTGCTATTTATGGCGCTTTTTATGAGTCTTCTGGCGTTTTGGGTAACGATACCTTGCGGAATAAATGTGTATTTGGTGCCTGGCTCAATTTTTTTTATTTTATTAAGTACATTAACTGTCTTTTTCATTCCACTTGGTATGATTGTGATGTTAAGAAATGGTGATCGTGAATTTTTTAAAACACTATCTTTACTAGCAATCCTGCCTGTATTTCGCGAGTTTGCTTATACCTATGGAATGTATTGGGGATTTTGTAACGGCCATAGAGAAATGATAAAGTCGACATGGAAAGATGAATTACATTGCCGAGGTACAAAGGACAGAGAGAAGAACATCAGTGTATAGAGGGAATGCTTGTACCGGGAAGTTTTGGGAATTTAAAGGATGTATTTGGATTGTAGATTATCTCGCCAGTTTTCTGTAACTTTCAATTTACTATTACGACATAAAACTTTTTAACTTACTATAAAATAGAGGATTTTGAGCAAGAAATCGTTTAAGATTTCATGCGCTATGGATATTTATGGCAAAAAAAATAAAAGGACTTACCTATAAAGATGCAGGTGTTGATATTGATACAAAAGGTCAATTTACGACAGATATCTATACGAAAATGCGAACAACCTTCCGTTCACAGGTAATTGAGAATCCTGATGGGTTTGGTGGTTTGTTTGCTTTAAATTCACGCACCAAAAAATATCGTCAGCCGGTGCTTGTTTCCTCGACAGACGGCGTAGGCACGAAACTAAAAATTGCCTTTATGATGAAGAAACACAGTACCATTGGAATTGACCTTGTTGCTATGTGTGTTAATGATATTGTGGTTTTAGGGGCGGAACCGCTCTTTTTGCTAGACTATTTGGCTAGCAGCAGGATTGTACCGAAGGTTTTCCATGAGGTATTAGATGGTATTGTAGAGGGGTGTCGTCAGGCAGGTTGTGCACTTATCGGTGGTGAAACCCCGGAAATGCCAGGGTTCTATCATGAGGGAGAATATGATATTGCAGGCTTTGTAGTAGGCGTTGTTGAAAAGGATCGAATTATCGATGGTAAAACAATAAAACCGGGAGATGTAGTTATTGGTTTGAGCTCAAGTGGTGTCCATAGTAATGGATTCTCTCTTGCAAGAAAAGTTTTTTTTGATAAAGCGAAGATGAAGATAACCCAAAGGCTTACTAAATATGGATTAAAGACAACGTTGGGAGAAGAATTGCTGACGCCGACCAGAATTTATGTGGAGCCTATTCTAAAGATTCTAGATAAGCATAAGACAAAAAAGATTATAAAAGGAATGGCGCATATTACCGGTGGTGGACTTTTGGAGAACATACCTCGTATCTTGCCTGATGGTTGTGCTGTTAAGTTGGAAAGAGCTAAATGGAGTGTTCCAAAGATATTTAGCATCATACAAGATTTAGGTAAGATTAAAGACGAAGAAATGTTTCATGTATTTAATATGGGTATTGGTATGGTGCTAATTGTATCCAAATCAGAAGTGGAATCTGTCTTACGTGATTTTAATATTTCAAAAGAAACGGGAACAATTATCGGTGAGATTGTGAAAGGAGATAAAATTATACATATCATATGAGAGAATTTTGTTTATAATTATTAATTTCTGACTACTGTATATATCATTGAATAATGGACCGCTACGTTGTTGAGTATTCATTTCTTCTGAGTTGTTTGCCTTTTACCACGCCATACATTGCACAAATTATTAAATAGCAGCTCAATGTCGTAGATAATGCTAGTTCAGGAGTAATCACGAAAAATAAGATTGCTGCAGAAAATTCTAATACCATAGCCAAAATACCCTGTTTAATGCCAATCTTACCCGTGATATTGAAAAAGGGAATTTTACTAACCATAAATATACCAAGTGCAAAAGTTACAAAGGGTAAAAGTGTTATAACAATATCTGTTCCAAATCTCGTTTGTATAAAATGATCCAGAATAATAAGTTGTGCAACCGTTCCCCCTGAAAGTGTACTGGGCAATCCAGTGAAGAAATGCCTCGGTATATTTGCTCCTTCATCTTTTTGAGCGTTAAATCTTGCTAATCGGAAAGCGGCACACATCATAAAAAATAATCCAATACTCCATAGTATGATATGAGTGTAATCAATGCATATTTGTATCATAAGTATGGCAGGTGCAATACCAAAAGTTACTAAATCTGCCATAGAATCTAACTGGGCGCCTGTCTTGCTCGTACTTTTCATCATACGCGCTAATCTTCCATCGAAGGCGTCTAATGCCATAGCTGCTATAATCAACCATGCTGCTATTTCAAATCTCTGGTTCAAAATGCACAAGATTGAAATAAATCCACATATTATATTTCCCATAGTTACTAAAGTAGGTAGTATTTCTTTTATTTTCACTACAAATCTCCTGGAGAAGTCAGAAAAATAATACATAGTGCAGTAAACAAAATGGCGAAAAAATTCTTTCTATAAACTTTGTGATCTTTCCCGCAGACTACTTAACAAAAACAGTGCCTTGCTGTGATAATAAACCTAATTTATAATTAATTCTTTAAATACTTGGTATAATTATATTTATAAAAAAGATAAAATCAGACAAAATATTGATAGATTACTATAATCTCTATAAATTGCAGTATATTTACTGCACTTATCAAATATAATTACTGCGGTAAAGAAATGCTTATAAGTGATTAGGTAGTGTAATTTGGTTAAAATAAAAGTATGTAATAAATAGTCTACAGTTAACAAAATTAAGGAGTATATCGTATTTAAAAAATACTGCATTTGGTACTAAAAATAACCTTGACTTTTAGAGCCTTTTTACTTGACAGTGTTATTTGATTGTGTTAGCTTGTTACAAATTTATATCTTCTTTATGGTTAAGTAAACTTGTAAATTTCTGGGAAGAGACACTTTAAAAGATATTGAAGATATATTTTAAAAAAGGATTAGGCAATTCCAGATCGAATAGTATATGATATTTTGTGAATAAGATCTTGAGTAGGTGTAAATAATTTCAATAAATTATCATGTTCTTGCTAAGTCTGAAAAGAAACTTTAGTTAAATATACGGGAGAAAAAGAATGAATGCGTACAAAAAGTATATAGCCGAGCTAGTTGGAACATTTGCATTGGTATTTATTGCGGCTGGTTCTGTATGCGCCGATTTTTATTTAAGGCAGGCAGGTGGGCAAGGACTGGGTCTTTTAGGTATTTCTATAGCATTTGGTGTAGTAGTAACTGCCGTTATTTATGCCACGAGTTATGTTTCTGGTTCTCATGTTAATCCTGCTGTTACTATATCCTTCTGGATTACGAAAAGGATGGATCCTAATACTGCAATCATGTATATAATTTCCCAAATAGCTGGCGCAACATTAGCAGGACTTGCACTAAAAACCCTTTTTCCCGATGCAGTTAAAACCGTATATTTAGGAACATGTATGTTAGCGCCAGGAGTTTCTATCGCGCGTGGGATACTCATGGAATTCATTATCAGTTTCCTTTTGATATTTACTATTTATGGGACACTTGTGGACAAAAGGGCTTCTGCTGGATTTGCAGGAGTAGCCATAGGATTGGTAATACTCTTCGGAGCAATGATTGGTGGTATAATTAGTGGCGGTGCAATGAATCCCGCTCGTGTCTTTGGTCCGGCTATTGCCTCAGGTCAGTTTACTCATCATTATGTATGGTGGATCGGTCCAATATTAGGAGGGATTGTGGCAGGTTTTGTCTACGATAAACTCTTTGCTGACAGCAAAAAATCATAATTGCAATTAAAGCAGGATACAATTTATTCATAGCTGATAAAGTTATGTGAAAACACACCCTGTTAGCTTAAAAAATTAAGCGGCAACGTGTAAGATGTACCTTACATGTTGCCGTTTTTATTGAGAGTTCGATTTATGTTTGATATTGATACTGTGCTGAAGCTTATTGAGCGGGAAAATAAAAAGTTTAACGTACCGGTTGTTACAGTCATTTCTAAAGAACGAACTCCATTTCATGTCTTGATCTCATGTATTTTAAGCCTTAGGACAAAGGACAAGACTACTCATGAGGCCTCTCATCGGCTCTTTGCTGTGGTTAATACCCCTAAAGATATGGCAGAAATTCCCACGGAGAAACTAGAGAAGCTTATCTATCCCGTAGGGTTCTATCGGGTAAAGGCAAAGAATATTAAAGAGATTTGCAAGGAGTTGGTAAAAACATACAGGGGTAAAGTGCCAGACGAAATTGATGAGTTATTGAAATTGAGTGGAGTGGGACGTAAGACTGCGAATTTAGTAGTAACCTTGGGGTATAAAAAACCTGGTATTTGTGTGGATACCCATGTTCATCGGATTACTAACCGATGGGGGTATGTTAAAACAAAAAATCCGAAGGAAACCGAATTTGCGCTTCGTGAAAAACTTCCAAAAGAATATTGGCTTATCATCAATGATCTTCTTGTTACATTTGGCCAAAACATCTGCGTACCAATCTCTCCCAAATGCAGCTTTTGTCCTGTTAATATGTATTGCCAAAAAGTAGGTGTGACAAGGCATCGTTAACGGTTATTGTACTATCCCTGCTATGAGATGGTACCTGAGAATGTTTAATTCTTCAAGACACGAATCAATTCCCGTTCTTGCTGATTAGATAGTAAGGGAACAATGATCTTATGAAAATGGTTTATGAATTCTTAAAGGTTTTTTGGATAATCTTTAGCATATCATCGTGAACACCTTTATTAGCAGCGATGATGTTACCAGTTTTCAGATACTGGTTACTCCCATTAAAGTCTGTAACCATACCACCTGCCTCTTCGACCAAAAGGGCTCCTGCTGCCATGTCCCATGGTGATAAAGCACATTCGAAGAAACCACCAAAGATGCCTTCTGCTGTGTATGCAAGATCAAGACAAGCAGAACCGCCTCTTCTGATGCCGGAAGCATGCATAAATAACTCTCTAAACGATTTAAGGTAAGCATCTATAAAATCCTTTATCCGAAAAGGAAAACCCGTTGCAATCAGGGAATTATGTAAGATTTTGGGATGGGAGATATTCATACGTCTGTTATTTTTAAATGCCCCCCGTTTTTTAATGGCAGAATAGATAATTTCTCTCAGGGGTTCGTAAATAAGCCCAACCGTTAATTCTCCTTCAATTTCCAGAGCAATAGAGACGGCGAAACTCGGAAGGCCATGGATATAGTTTGAAGTGCCATCTAGTGGATCTATAATCCATAAGAAAGGGGAGGAACGGGAGTGTCCTTCTGCTGATGATTCTTCTGCAAGAAAGTCATGATTGTTAAAATGAGATTTAATAATAGTTTTGATAAGTTCTTCAGATCTCTTATCTACATCAGTTACAAAATCATTCTTGGCTTTTTCATCAATCATGGAGGGGCACAGCTTCCCAAAGTGTTCCTTTAAAATAATACCAGCCTGGAGAGCAGCCTCTCTTGCAATATCGAGATAGTTATCTACATCATTTGGATTTTGTATCATTTTTGCTGTCTTTATGACGAAGGTGTTTTAAGTAAGAACTTTACCCGTAAGTGCCTTATAAGCACTGAGATATTTTTCTGAAGTTTTTTGGATAATATCCGGAGGAAGTGTTGGCGCTGGTGGTTTCTTGTTCCATTGGAGGTTTTCGAGATAATCCCGGATAAATTGTTTATCATAGGATGGTTGTGGTTTCCCAGGTTTATAGCCTTCTAGTGGCCAAAAGCGCGAAGAATCAGGTGTGAGTACCTCATCAATAAGTATTGTCCTGTTATTCTGAGTAATACCCCATTCAAACTTGGTATCGCAGATGATAATACCTCTGCCTGTTGCATAGCGGTTTGCCTTAAGATAAACCTCCATGCTTTTATCCTTCAATTCTTCGGCTTGCTTTTTACCAATCAAATCTACAACCCTTGAAAAAGGGATATTTTCATCATGTCCTGTTGTTGCTTTGCTTGAAGGGGTAAAGATGGGTTCCGGGAGCTTATCCGACTCTTTAAGTCCCGGAGGCAATTTTATTCCGCAAATTGATTGGGTGCTTTGATACTCCTTCCAGCCAGAACCTGCTAAATAGCCGCGAATTATACATTCTACCGGAAAGACCTTGACTTTCTTTACCAACATGGAGCGACCTTGCAGAATATTTTTATGTTGTGCGATGATGTTGCTGCCCATTTTCTCGATTTGGGTAGTTATAAGGTGGTTCTCAATGCAATCAGAAGTATAGTTAAACCAGAATTCAGAAAGGCCTGTGAGTACCTTTCCTTTGAATGGGATACCATCTGAAAGAACTACATCAAAGGCCGAGATGCGATCTGTGGTGACGATTAACAAATAGTCATTAATTTCGTAAATATCACGTACTTTACCACGGCTGTGTAATTTGAGTTCTGAGATTTGAGTAGTAAGCAGAGGATGGTTATTCATAATATATTACATAGCAAAGTTTGGGTTATGTTGTTTCAGTTTTGTTTTAAGTTTATTTGCACCTTGAAGGTTAGGTTTTAACGACAGGGCAATATTAAGATATTTTAAAGCATTTTCATATTCTTTTAATTTGATATAGCATTCAGCCATTTTTTTGTAAATAAAGGCATTCTCGTTCTTGTATAGCTTGAGTTTTAGCACCTTTTCGTAAATAATCAATGCTTTTTCTGGAGGTGCACATTTTGCGAGTTTACGACAATAGATATTCCTGATTCGCTCTTTAATTTCAGCAAGTAAATGATGACGATGCGTGCTGTCTCTTCCTCGTTCAAGTATAAATTCGTAAAATTCAATACAGATTTCATACTTTCCTAATTTCTCATAAGCTTCAGCTAATAAGAATTTGCAATCAACATAATCCCGATGATTTAAATGCAAAAGAAAATCAATATTTACATATTCTTCTGAGAGATGTTCATATCTTTCAACTGCATTCCGCATACGGCCGTTTAAAAGGTCGATAAAGATAGTGTGCGCCTGTGTCCGGATACTTGTATCAGTTTTTGAATTTTTTTCCTCTTTTTTATAGATTCGTGTTGTCTTGTAGGTTTGCAGGTGATGCTTATACAGCCTGTCATATTGTTCTCGAGCCGTTGAATCAGACAGAATTTTATACGCCTGGATAATAGTCTTCGTCTTTGATTCTGCCCACAGTTTGTTTTGACCATGAATATCCGGATGATATTTTTTGATAAGTGTTCGAAATGAGCGTTTAATCTCTTCTTCACTTACTTCATGGTGTACTTCAAGAATATCGTAATAATTTACCACGGTTGTAATTCTTAATAAAATAAGATAAGTGTTTTACAGTAAAAATATCTGCCGGTAACTAGGTAATAGCGAATTACCACATTTACCAAGGGTAATCATTGTAAGAAAATTAGTTATACCTTTTCTATTTTGCAAGGCAATTCCTCACAGGTATTTCTACAAGATAAAAATGATATTGAACAGAAAATTAATGCTAACAGCCATTTTGTAGGCTGTCAATAGATTTCGTGAAAATCGATGCTAAGAGATTACTCATAGCGTAGTGTCTCCACCGGGTCAAGCCGTGCAGCTCGTAAAGCAGGATAAATACTAAATATTACACCACTCAATATAGCAATACCTGCAATGAGTACTATACTAAGGGCATTTACTTCCGTGGGTATCTGGTTAAAATAATATACCTCTGGTGGAAACGGTCTCCAACCAGAGATAGTATATAAGAATTTTTCTAACCAATTTATTCTAAAGATGACAAATAAGCCAATAGCAACACCAATACTGGTACCGATACTACTAATGAGTAATCCATTTAAAAGAAATATAGACATAATACCTTGCGTAGTTGCTCCTAAAGCTTTCAAGATACCAATATCTTTAGATTTTTCAAGGACAATCATTGTTAGGATGGCAAGAATATTAAATCCAGCTACCACAACAATAAAAAATAAAATAAATGCCATTACACGTCTTTCCATCATTACGGCTGTTAAAAAGGTTTTTCTTGCATCTTCCCAGGTTTGGACATAATACTCAAAACCTAATACCATTTGTAGTTTATCCCGTATTTCGTTAG
>JAANMY010003178.1_pt1 | contig 13982 bp, 11 predicted proteins | sample 7279691 | NCBI WGS metagenome assembly JAANMY01 (sample SAMN14094543, study PRJNA606508) | bioreactor metagenome | isolation source: A lab-scale SPAN reactor treating ammonium-rich wastewater day 388 | place: Ireland: Galway | collected 2018-02-07
TCTCCAAGGTTGTTGGTCAATTTTGCGATTGTCAATCGGCGTTGGGGATTGCTTCGGGGCTATCGCCCCTCGCAATGACAAAATAAGGTGAATTGTTACTGAAAAATATCCAATATCTAATAACCAATATCTAATATCAATCAAAAATGATAGATTTTTGGTGTTTGCGGCGGGGGAGTGGCAATCGCAAATGGGGCCGTTTCTTGGGAATGAGCGCTTTGGCCCGCGCTTTGCCTTCGATCGCGGCTTCTTTGTAAAGTTGGCGCATGCGCGCGGGGGTGAGTTTGCGCCCGTGCGCGTACCAGGTGAAGACGGCCATGCCGGTGGCATAGGTGCCGGCGTAGGCCACGGCGATTTTGGGCAACAAGCCCCACACGGGGATGAACCCCACCAGCCGCCGGGCCATCTCCCGCCAGATGAACCCGCCGCCGAGCACGCCGGCCAATTGCGTCGCCATTTGCTGCACCGAGATATCCTGGCCCAGGGCCAGGGCCAGCTTGTAGGCCAGCAGCGCCTGGTTCTTGGTCAGCACAACCATGTCGGCGACGTTGAAGGGGATGGTGAACACGGGGAGGATCTCGGCCAGGCCGGTGGAGGCGGCATAGCCGGCATTGGCCAGACTGGCCTCCTGAATCAAATCGCGCGCCACCGCCGCACGCAGCGCGGGCAGATGGTGGGCAAGGGCCACATGCCGGTCGGGGAACAGGCGCAACAGGGTCGGGATCAAGGTGGCGGCGAGCGCGTCGGCAGCATCAGGATCGGCCAATGTCTCGGCCGCGCCGCGCCAGTTTCTGCGCTCTGCGCCCAGCCTTTCCAGCTGTTTCTCACCCGTCAGATGCAACACCACCACGGTCTGCGCCTGGTTCTCGGCGCGCAAGGCCCTGTACGCCTGCACCGGCTGGGCGATATCCTCCTGCGCGGCGGGGAGCACGAACAGCGTCAGGTCGGCCCGGGCAGCCTCCTGCAAAGCCTCCGCGCCCACGGGCAGCAGGTACACGCCCAGCGTGCGGGGCAGCGAGATCAGATCCCCCGAAAATGGGTCGGCGCGCAGGGCATCGGCCAGCCAGTGCGCGGCCGCGGCGTCGCTGCCCAGAATGGCGACGCGCAAGGGCGTCTGCACCTGCTCGCGAATGGCGCCGGTATCGATTTCGGTCAGCGTAGACCAGAGGTGGGACAGGTCGTGGAAGGAAGCCATGGCAAGGGTCAGAGAGAGAATTCAGGTTCTTGTGATAGTCTGGGACGCCAACGCAGCTTTCAATGTCTCGTCATCGAACATATCGGCCAGTTCATATAAGCGCTCCTCGAAGCCTTCCTCATCCAGCACGACGATATTGCGCTTCTGTACCTCGTGCCAAAAACGATTATACGAAACCCCCGCCAGGGCAGCACCGCCGCGCAAATCTGTTTTCCGCTGCATGTAAGCCTGGATAGCCCGATCGACTTTTTCCTCCTGAAGCCCTTGTAGTAACCATTTCTTCATAAGCGCAGCTTCACTTGCCGCGCTTTGCTGGCTGACAGTCGCCAATTCTTGCGCTTCCTGCGGTGTAAGTCGGATAGATTTAGTCACGGTTGTCATGAGTATCACCTCGCAAAATGGTTGTCTTCTCGATAATTGAGATCGCTTCTTGGATGAGTTTCGGGTTTGTGTTGGGCTGGAGTCTTCTTAGATACCCCTTTGCCGCCGGATACGTGATCTTGCCTTGTGAGTAGAGAAATACGCAGAAGTCAGGCACGGTAACGCACTTAATGCCCAATGAACGGGCGAATGCAAGCGGTCGTGCATCGTTGATCAGTAACACCCAGGCATTTTCGTGGGCAAGGGCAATGGCATGGGCTTCGCCCCGACCATAAAGGCCCACTGGATTTTCGGGATTACTGGCTAAAAGTCTGCCGTCCTGCTTGAGGACATCGAATAGCATGGCTTGTGGATAGATTAGCGGCGTTTCATCCGGGCTGGTTGTGATGATTTCTTGCTCTACTGCCGGCGGATAATGAACCCGGAAAAAGGAAAACAGGTAGGGAACAACGCCGATGCGCGCGGCGCTATTCCAAAACGATGTATCAAGCGAAGCATCAAGAATCATATTGAATCTAATTTACACGTTTTGCATCGATCTGTCAAGACGTCAAGGTCGAGGTGGAAATCCATACGCGTTCCACCGCCGCGTCACGCGCTCCTTGATCTCTTCACCCATCTTGATCGGTGTGGGCCAGCCGCGGGTGTAGCCCTCCTCCGGCAGCTTGCGGGTGGCGTCGATGCCGATGCGCCCGCCGAAAGCGAAATGGTGGCTGCCATGGTCGAGGGCGTCGACCGGGCCATCCTGGATGATCACATCGCGGCCCCAATCGACATTGCCCCACAAGTGGAAATAGGCCTCGTCCAGATTCTGCACGTCCACGTCGGCGTCGACGATGACGATGGCCTTGGTCAGCATCATCAGGCCCAGGCCCCAGAGGCCGTTGATCACCTTGCGGGCCTGGCCGGGATAGCGTTTTTTGATGGAGACGAAGATGAGATTGTGGAACACGCCGGCCGCGGGCATGTTCACATCCACGATCTCACCCTGGAAGATCTTCATCAGGGGCAGGAAAAGGCGCTCGGTGGCCTTGCCCATCCAATAATCTTCCATCGGCGGCTTGCCCACGACCGTGGCCGGATAGATGGCGTCCTGGCGGTGCGTGACCGCGGTGATGTGCAGGACGGGATAGGGATCGGGCGGGGTGTAGAAGCCGGTGTGATCGCCAAACGGCCCTTCCAGCCGGCTCTCCGCCGGATCGACGTAGCCCTCGATCACGATCTCGGCTGCGGCGGGCACTTCCAGCGGCTGGCTGACGCAGCGCACCAGCTCCACCGGCTTGCCGCGCAGCCACCCGGCCAGCAGAAACTCGTCGATGCCGGGGGGCAGGGGCGCGCTGCCCGACCACATCACCGCCGGGTCGCCGCCCAGGCTGATGGCGACGGGAACCCGCTCCTGACCCAATTCCCGCGCCGTGCGCTCGTGCTCGGCCCCGCCCTTGTGCAACTGCCAGTGCATGCCCACGGTGCGCTCGTCATAGACTTGTACGCGGTACATGCCCACATTGCGCCCGCCGCTGACCGGATCGCGGGAAATGACCGTGGTCATGGTGATGTAAGGCCCGCCATCTTCGGGCCAGCAGGTGAGGATGGGGATGCCGGCCAGCGTGGCCGCGGCGCCGGTCTTCACCACCTCCTGCACCGGGGCATTGCGCACGATGTTTGGCTTCAGGCCGATGCTGCGCAGGGCGGCCAGCAGGTCGGTGGCGCGACCGAGGGCGGGGCCCATGCCCTGCGGCAGTTTCAGATCCACCAGTTTAGCCAGGTTTCGGTTCAGTTCGTCCAAATCCTCGACGCCCAGCGCCCAGGCCATGCGCCGCGGCCCGCCCAGCGCGTTGATCAGCACCGGCATCTCCGAGCCTTTGACGCGTTCGAACAGCAGGGCCTTGTTCTGCTCCAACGGCCCTTTGCTGACGCGGTCGGTGATCTCGGTGATTTCGAGGTGCGGATCGACGGGCGCGGTGATGCGTTGCAGTTCCCCGGCGTCGTCCAGGCGTTTGATGAATTCACGCAGGTTTTTGTAGGCCATGATCACCTATGCCGGTTGCGCCTCAAGCAATTGCAGCACTCTCGCTTGCACGGTATCTACGAAAGCATCGCGAATGAAACGGCTGGCATTCAAAATCTCGATACCGATCAACTCCCCACTCTCATTCAATTCAGCGGTAATGCCATGACCGATTTCGATACTGCCGGCCTCCTGTTCGTTAGTGATAGCGAGATGCAGGATGTCTTTCTCCTTGAAATAGAGCATACGTGTGTCACTCATGGATGAGCCTTCCCGTGCGCAAACCAGAAATCGTCCATCGTCCATCGTCCATCGTCAAGATCTGCTGCCAAGCGGATACTGTCCAAACGCCTCCACGGCATCGACCATGGCCAGCACGTTTTCGGCGCTGACATCGTTCATGATCGTGTGCACGGAGGAGAGCAGATAGCCGCCGCCCGGCGCCATGATCTCGATCACCCGTTTCACTTCCTGCCGCACTTGCTGGGGCGTGCCAAAGGGCAGGATGCGCTGGGTGTCGATGGCGCCGCAGAAGACGATATCTTGGCCGAAACGGCGCTTCAGTTCGGGCAAGTCGGACATGCGCCCGGCGGAGGTTTGGATGGGGTTGAGGATGTCGACGCCGATCTCGATGAAGTCGGGGATCAGATCCATGACATCGCCATCGGTGTGGAAGAAGACCTTGGCGGCGGTGCGGGATTTGATGTGGGCGATGTAGTCGGCGTGGATCGGTTTGAGCTGCTGGCGGTACATTTTGGGCGAGATCAGCAGGCCCGATTGCATGCCCAGGTCATCGCCGATCTTGATGATGTCGATCAAATCGCCGCATTCGGCCAGAAAAGCATCCATCAAGGCTTTGCAGGCTTCGGTGATGCGTTGCAGCAGGGCCACGGCCAGGTCGGGCTGCATGGCCATGTTCAGCAGGAACTGATCCAGCCCCTGCATAGCGTGGGCGCGCTCGAAGGGGAAGAGCAGCCAGGGCGTGCCCATGATGGCGTAATCGGTCTCGGCCCGCAGTGTTTGCGCCTGCGCCCGCACGTGGGCCACGCGCGTGGGGTCGCGCATGTCGGGCCAGCCCGGATAGTCGCGGATCTCCTCGATCGTGGTGGCCGGGCGCAGGGGGTTGACGCCGGGCAGCCACTCGCCGGGGGCCAGTTCGATCTGGCCGCTGCCCCACGAGTCGATGAAATTGGCGTGCGGGTCGGTCTGGCGGCGCTGGCGGTTGTAGGCGAGGATGTGCGCCGGTTCCAGGTCGAGCACGCCGCGCACGTCGCTGCGCAAGCGGTGCAGCACGGCTTCGTCGGGGGCGGCGGTGCCCAGTTCCGGCCACTCATACAGGTATTCGTCCGGCGCGGCGATGCCGAGCAGTTGCTTCAGTTCCCGGTACGGCTTCATCTTCATGCTGGTGGCGTTGGAAACGCCGATGACGATGGGCACGCGGTCCGGTTCTTGGTGATGGATGGCTGCGAGCACGCGCTCGCGCGGGGTAAGGGGCATGGTCAGGTTCCTGGGGGCAGTGGGCGCTGGATATGAAGCGCTTTGATCCTATCAAATCCCCGTTACGGGGCAAAATAAAACTGCGTACTGCGGAACATGGGCACGCAGTACGCAGTATGATACAGGTTTTACGCTGTGTGTTCTGTTGTACCGGCGACAGTGAAACAGAGAACACGCACCACGAACTATTGCTTCTCGTAGGGCTGGCCGTCGGCCGCGGGCGGCGTCACCCGCCCGATCAAGCCGCCGAGGATGATCATGGTGAGGATATAGGGGGCCATCTGCAAGAATTCGGGGGGCAAGGCTACCCTGAAGGCCTGCATCTTGCCCTGCAAGGCGTCGGCAAAACCGAAGATGAGGGCGGCAAAGAAGCTGCCTACGGGCGTCCAGTTGCCGAAGATCATAGCGGCAAGGGCGATGAAGCCCTGGCCGTGGGTCATGTTGTCCTCGAAGGAGCCAAGGCTGAGGGAGAAGTAGGAGCCGCCCAGCCCGGCGATGAAACCGCCGATGATCACGTTGATGTAGCGCATGCGGAAGACGTTGATGCCCACCGTGTCCGCGGCGCGGGGGTGTTCGCCCACCGAGCGGGTGCGCAGGCCCCAGGGCGTGTAGAAAAGGATGATGTGCACGATCGGCACCAGCAACAGCATGAAAAAGACGGTGGGCGTGTTCTCGAACAGTTTGCCCAGCACCGGCACATCCACCAGCACCGGCACGCGCATCAGGCTGATGGGCCCAGGCGAACCGTAGCCGGCAGGTTCAAGCAGGCGGATGTTGATGTAGCGGGTGGCGCCGGCGGCGAGGATGTTGATCACCGTGCCGCTGATGATCTGATCGACTTTGTAGGTGATGGAGAGAACGGCGTGCAGCGCGGCCATGATGCCGCCGGTGAGGATGGCGGCCAATATGCCCAGCCAATGATTGCCGGTGATGGAGACGGCGGCAATGGCGGCGAAGGCGCCGAAGAGCATCATGCCCTCGATGGCGATGTTGATCACCCCCGCCCGTTCGCAGAAGATGCCGCTGAGCGCGCCCAGGGTGAGGGGTGTGGCCGAGACCAGGGTGGTTTTGAGCAGGCCCGGCAGGTTGATGCTGCCAGCCGCGGTCAGCCAGACCAGAAAGGAGGAGACGACGAGGAAGGCGGCGGCGCCGAGCACCACATTGAGGGAACGAAAACCGCGATAGAGCTGCCAGCCGCCCACAAAAAAGCACAGGGCGCCAAAGGCGTACAACGCTTCACGCGTGGGCAGGGCGAAGAGTGTGCCCAATTGGTCATCGGTAAAGGCCGAGCGCACGCCGGCCTCCGCCCGCGTCGCCATGAACAGGATGACCAGGCCGGCCGCCATCGCCACGCCGCCGAAGATGCGTTCACGGGTCAAGGATTTACGCCATTGTCTTGTCATGCCACTGCTCCAGGAGGGCGCCGTCAGGGGGAGGGAGAAAAAGGTCGGATCGAGAGGGGGTGGCGGCTCAGGAACCCCAGCCGCGGGTGATCGTGGCCGGCTCCATCTCGTCGCGGCGGATGTCCAGCCGGTAGAGAGAGCGGACGATAGCCGGGGCAGCGATGAAGATGATGACCATGGCCTGGATGATGGAGGTGATCTCCAGCGGCACGCCCGCCACCGACATCATGCGCGTGCCGCCAGACCGCAACACGCCAAAGAGCAGGCTGGCCAAAACCACCCCGCCGGGATGGCTGTTGCCCAGCAAGGCCAGGGCGATGGAGTCGAAACCGTAGCCGGCCTGGAAGCCCAGGGTCATGTTGTGCGTCAGGCCCAGCGCCTCGCTGACGCCGGCCAGGCCGGCCAGGGTGCCGCTGAGGGCCATGGCCAGGATGACGTTGCGACCGATGTTCATACCGCTGTAGCGGGCGGCGTTGGGGTTGGCGCCGACTGTGCGCATCTCGAAGCCCCAGGTTGTCTTCCACAGGAACCACCAGACGAAGAGGGCCGCGGCAATGGCAATGAACAGGCCGGCGTGCAGGCGGATCGGCGGCTCGAAGAAACGGGGCAGCTTGGCCGTGTCCAGGATCTCGGCGGTGCGGCGCGTGCCTTGCGTGGCCTCCAGCGGCCCGCGCAAAAGCCACTCCACCAAGCGGAAGGCGATCCAGTTCATCATGATCGTGTTGATCACCTCGTGCGCGCCGGTCCAGGCCTTGAGAGCGCCCACAATCCCCCCCCAAACGGCCCCGCCGGCGGCGCCGGCCAGGATGGCCAGGGGCAGGTGGATGTAGGCAGGCAGGCCGGTGACGGAGAAGCCCACCACCACCGCGCACAGGCCGCCGATCAAAAACTGGCCTTCGGCGCCGATGTTGAACAACCCGGCGCGGAAGCCCAGCGCCACGGCCAACCCGGTCAGCACGTAGGGAATGGAGCGGGTGAGGCTCTCGGCGATGGGGCGCATGGCCGAACGAAACGCCCGCGCCTCGCCGCTCATGATCCATTCCTCCAGCCCGTCGGCGATGCGGGTGGGGCTGCCGATGGCGCCTTCGAACATGGAGGAGTAGGCGGTGGCCACGGCATTCCAGGCCAGACGCAAGGCGCCGCCCGGATCGTCGAAGAAGTTGCCCAGGGCCTGGAGGACTGCGCGATCGGTGAAGGCGATGAGAAACGCGCCGATGATCAGGGCCGTCGTCACCGCCAACAGGGGGATCACCGCCCCGCGCAGCCAGTTGAATGAGCCGGCGCGGAGCGTGATCAGACCGATCAGCAGCAGCACAGAGAGGCCGAAGAGGGGCAGGATCAGATCGACGCCGCGCTTGGTGAGGATACTGACCACCACCGCGAGGAAGATCAGGCCGATCAGGCCCAGGAACAGGGGCAGCAATCGCCGGCGCTGCGCCTGCAAAAAGCCGGGGGCAGGGGGGTCAGGCTGGTTGGCGCTCAAGGGTTTCGCCTCCGTGCAGGGGGTGGGTGGGGCCGCCGGCCATCCACAGGCCCAATTCTTCGCGGGTGGCCTGGGCCGCGTCCACGGTGTAGAGGATTTTGCCTTCGTACATCACGGCGATGCGGTCGGAGAGGCTCATGATCTCGTCCAATTCGGCGGAGACGAGCAGCACCGCCGCGCCATCGTTCCGTTTTTCGATGATGCGCTTGTGGATGAATTCGATGGAGCCGACATCCAACCCGCGTGTGGGCTGTGAGGCGATCAGCAGTTTGATCGGGCGGGAAAGCTCGCGAGCCACGATCACCTTTTGCATGTTGCCGCCCGACAGGTTGCGCACTGGCGTGGCGATGCTGGGCGTGCGCACATCGAAGGTTTGCACCAGATCGACGGCCTGCCGATGGACGGCATCTTCATCGATCAAGAGGCCCCTGGCAAAGGGGGGGCGATAGTAGGAGCCGAGGATCATGTTGTCGTAGATGGGATAGCTGAGCACCAGGCCATCTTTGACGCGGTCTTCGGGCACGTGGGCCACGCCCAGTTCGCTGACCTGGCGGGGGGAGGCGTCGGTGATGTCTACACCTTCGATCCGCGCCCGGCCAGAGCCGACGCGGTACAGGCCGGTCAGGGCTTTGACCAGTTCGGTCTGGCCGTTGCCCTGCACCCCGGCGATGCCCAGCACCTCGCCCGCGCGCACCTCGAAGCTGACCCCGCGCAGCACCGGGTGCCCCCGTTCGTCGACGGCGGCGAGGTTTTCGACCTGCAACACCGCCTCGCCCGCGGCGACGCGCTCCTTTTCGACGGTGAGGATCACCTCACGGCCGACCATCATCGCCGCCAGGCTGGCTTCGGTGGCTTGTTTGGGCAGCGCCTCGCCCACCATGCGCCCGCCGCGCAGCACCAGGATGCGGTCGGCCACCCTCAGCACCTCCTTCAGCTTGTGGGTGATGAAGATGATCGATTTGCCCTGGTCGATGAGGGAGCGCATGACCTGAAACAGTTCTTCCGCCTCCTGCGGCGTCAGCACGGCGGTAGGCTCGTCCAGGATGAGGATGTCGGCCTGGCGATAGAGGGCCTTGACGATCTCCACCCGCTGCTGCATGCCCACCGGCAGCTCACTGACCATGGCGTAGGGATTCACATCCAGGCCGAATTGCCGGGAGATGGCGGCGACTTTTTTGGCGTCGGAACGCATGCCCAAGGGGATCAACCCGTTCAGGAAGTTCAGGCCCTCCCACAGCAACAGATATGCGCCCAACAGCAGCCACAAGCCGATGTAGGCCGCGGCCACGATCAAACCGGCGCGCAGGATGCCCTCCACCACCGTGCTGACCACACCCGCCAGGCCCAGGGCTTCCTCCAGCCCGGCCAGGAGCAGGGCCGCGGCCAGGGCGATGCCGATCTGCAACCACCGCCCCCGGCCGGGCTTGCTCCAGGGCAATGAGGGCCGCCGTCCGCCCAGAAAGGAGAGGAGCAGGTAGAACAGGCTGAAAAGGGCGATGGTCATGCCCGCAAAAGTGCGGTCGAGGAAGAGCAACAGGAAGACCAGGGCAAAGAAAACGAGATAACTCAGCGCCCAGGTCAGGGCTTTGCGCGCCAGTTGGTAGGGCCCGGCCAGCCGGTGTTGGAAGAGGGGACGGGGATCGGCGCGGTGCAGAAAGGCCTGCACCCGCCGTGTGAAGGGAGTGACCGGTACGCCCAGCAGTTGTTGCGTCTCGTCGCCCAGCACCACATTCTCCACCACCGACATCACCGGCACCAGCATGAAATGCTGATGCACCATGCCGATGCCGTGGGAGATGGCGTCGTTGGGGCTTTCGATATCGATCCGCTGCCCATTCAGGTAGATATCCCCCTCATCCGGCGTATACAAGCCATAGAGCATGTTCATGAGTGTGGTTTTGCCCGCGCCGTTTTCACCCAAAAAGGCCAAAACCTCACCCTTTTGCAGAGAAAAGCTCACTTTGTCATTCGCCAACACACCGGGGAACCGTTTACTAATGTTGCGAATTTCAAGAATCGGGGTCATACCTTGCTCCAAGCTGACGGGGGAGGATAGACGATGGACGATGGTTGAAGGTTGAAGGTTGAAGGTTGAAAGACGAAAGACGATGGTCGAAGGATGAAGGACGATGGTCGATGGTCGATGGTCGTAGATCAGTGTAAACTATATTCAGGACGGGTCAGTCTATCGTCCGCCGTCTATCGTCTACCGTCCATCATCAAATAATGCGTTCGCGCAGGCGGGCGCTGATGTAGTCCATCGAGGCCACGACAATGGCGATGGCGACCATCTGGGCGCTGGCAGCGCGGTAGTTTAGCAGATTGATGTTCTGTTGCAAGAGGAAGCCAATGCCGCCGCCGCCGGCAAAGCCAATGATGGTGGACATGCGCACGTTGATATCCCAGCGATACATGGTGAAGGCGATGTAGGGCGGCACGATCTGCGGGATCACGGCGTAGACGATGGTTTGCAAACGGTTGGCGCCGGCCGCGCGCACCGCCTCCAGCGGGCCGGGCAGGATGCTCTCCACCTGTTCGGAATAGAGCTTGGCCAGGGCGGCGATGGTGTGCAGAGCCAACGCCAACACGCCGGCAAACGGCCCAATCCCCACCCACACCGCAAAGACGATGACCATGATCAACGGCTCGATCGAACGCAGGGCGTTGAGAATGGTGCGGGCCACATAGTAGACGGCCAGGCCGGAGGTGACCTGATCATCTTTTCGCACCCAAAAAGCAAGGCCAATGCCAAACAGCGCCCCCAGGATGGCCGGGACGATCAAGGTGCGCATCGCGTCATGGATCTGGTAGAACCAGTCGACCATGGCGCCCAAAATGGCGAAGAGTAAGGCGCCGGCCAGCGCCGCCAGGATATAGTTGGCCAGTTGCTGCGCTGCCGGGCTAAGGCTCCGATCGAGGGTGCGCCAAACGCGGCCCACAAAACCACTGATCACCCCGCCGGTGGCCAACGCCACTACCGTGGCGATGATCATGCCCAAAATGTCGCCCAACCCGGCCACAAACGCGCCCAGAAATCCAAACCCGCCCAGACGGAGGGCCAGCGTATTGCCGAGGGCAAGCGTCAGGCTGGAAAGGAGGTAGAGGGACAGGATGGCTACCCACGCCGCCAGCAACAGCCCCGCCACGCGCGCCATGCGCAGCGTGAAGCTGGGCCGAGACTCTTCAGTCGCGGGCACCGCCCAACGCACGATCCACCACGCCAACAACGGCAGCAGCACCACCCCGGCCACGTTCAACCATGTGCTTGTAGTCAGGGACTGGCTGAGCACATGCAATTGCCGCGCCGCCATCATGCCCAGCCAGATGCCCAGCGGCCAGGCCAGCACGGAAAGGGAGATGCTGGCCACCGAACTGCGTACATCCTTCATCAGGTTGCGGGCGGCAAAGAAGCTGACGGGAATGGCCAGGGCCGTGCCGATGGTGGTGGCCAGCAGGGCCATGAACACCGTCTCGATGATCTTGTCCCAGGTATCGTGCGCGGTCTTGGTGAATCGCGGCGCGCCCACATTGCGCCGGGTGATCACCTGGATATGCTGCGGTTCGGGCACGGGGCTGCGGTTGGGCAATTGCACCACGGTCTCGAAATGGCCGAACTCATCGGTGACGATGTTTCCCAGTTGCAGCGTCACCTGGCTGAGGGGGATGAAATTGATGGGGCCGCGGGTATTCGGCTCGAAATTGAACCCTTCCACCCGCACCTGGGCTTTGGGATCCGCGCAGGGCGGATCCACCGTCATGAAAGGCCCGCTGGTGTCCGGCTCCGGCAAGTTCAACTCCCCTTCCGGGCAGCCGACGATGATAGGCGCATCGACCAGAAACTCTTCTTTTTCATATTCCAGGATATCGGGCCGGGCCAGAGCGCGCAAAATGCGCACCAATTGCGTTTGCCGGCGTTCCGAACGCGTTTCTTCCAGATCGACTTTTGTTACCTGAAAGCCATAGGCATAGATGAACAAACCGGCCAGGACCGCTAAACCCACCATCAACGATTGCCTGAAACTGCGAGATGATTTCTGCATAATCGTTCTGTGCTCCTAACCCACGCGTTCGGCGTCTTTGCCGTAGATTTCTTTGAATTTCGCATCATCGATCTGGCGCGGATGCCCTTCGAAGACCAATTTACCCTCGTTCAGGGCAATGACGCGATCGGCGTAACGATGCACGAGATCCAAAAAATGCAGACTGCAAAGCACGGTGGCTTTGTCTTCCTGATTGATCTGTTCCAGATATTGCATGATGCTGTGGGCAAGCACCGGGTCCAGGCTGGCGACCGGCTCGTCCGCCAGGATCATTTTGGGGTCTTGCATCAGGGCGCGGGCAATGCCCACCCGCTGTTGCTGGCCGCCGCTCAATTCATCCGCCCGCTGATAGGCCTTGCCCTCGATGCCCACACGCGCCAACTGTTTCAGGGCTTTATCCACATCGCTTTTGGGGAAGCGATTGAGCAAACTCATGGCCGGATTCACGTAGCCCAGCCGGCCGGTCAGCACATTTGTCAGCACGCTGGAGCGATGCACCAAATTGAAATTCTGAAACACCATGCCGATGCGCCGCCGAATCAGGCGCATCTCTTCCTGCGTGGCCGCCGTGATATCCTCGCCATCCCAGATGATCCGGCCCGCGGTAGGCTCGATCAGCCGATTGATGCAGCGCAAAAGTGTGGATTTCCCCGACCCGCTCAAACCGATGATCACCAAAAATTGGCCATCGGGCACCTCGAAGCTGACATCATCCAACGCCAGCACCCCACCTTCGTAGATTTTCGTCAGGTTCTCGACTTTAAGCATGAAGCAGCACCCCCATTTTAAGAGAATCCCGGGTGGGGGCTGGCCCCACCCGGGATGGTACTGGCTGTGGCGCCGCGGTTACTGACCGAGGTCTTCCATCGTCATGCCAGAAAGTTCGATCATCTGGCGAACGACGTCGTACTCCTCGTCGGTGGCAGGGCTGAGGCCCGTCCAACCGTAGAAGTCCTGGTTGCCGATGGAGGTGTCCCAGGCGTCGGTTTCAGCGAAAGCGACGAGAGCGGCTTCGATCTGCGCCCGCACATCCGCGGGGAAGTCGGGCGAGAAGGAAAGGGTGTCGTTGGGGATGTCGGGCGAGATGGCGAGGATGCGCGTCTTCTGCACCACATCCGGCGCTTCCTGGCGCAGCCCGGCGCGGGCGTCGAGCACACGCCATTCCTGGCCGGGGCCACAGAAGAGGCGAGAGCCATCCGCGTTGGGCGCGCAGGTGTCAAGGATGTCGTCGGGAATGTCGGGCGCATCCCCACGCGCCCAGGCCGGATCCGGCTTCAGGGGCGGGCTGAAGAAGCTGCTGCTGAAATCGACTTCGCCGTTGTAGACCGCACGCACCGAGCCGGTGTGGCCGCCGGTTTCGACGCGGTTGCCTTCGGGGATTTCAACGCCGGCAGCGGCCAGCATGGGCAGCACCGCCAGATAGCCAGAGGTGGAACCGGCATCGGGATAGCCCCAGGTCTTGCCTTCCAGGTCGGCCAGGGTTTGGATGTCGCTGTCGCGCTGCACAAGCAGTTGCGCCCAGTACACGTCCCAACCGAAGCGGATGGCCTTGAAGGAGACATCGACGCCGCAGAGCTGGTTGGCCAGCACGTAGCCCAGGCCGGGGATGAAGCCGATGGAGCGATCCGGCGCCGCGCACATCTCTTCGATGGTGGCAGCGTAGGAGGTGGGCACCACGACTTCGTAGGAGAAGCCGGTGGCTTCTTCCAGGGCCTGTTTCATGATCTCGCCGCCGCTGACGATGACTTGGGCATCGACGGAGGGGACGAAGAGCACCTTGATGGGGTTGTCGGGCGTGCCGATGCTGCCGGCAGCGGGGGCGCAAGGCTCTGGCCAGCCGGTGCAGAGTTCGCCGGCGATGATCTTGGCCTGGATGTCGGCGAGGTCGGTCACGACGTTGGCCGGGATCAGCGCTTCCTGATCGTGGAAGGGGCCGACGCCCACGCCTTCATTGGCCAGGGTGGCGATGTAGTTG
>JAANMY010003180.1_pt1 | contig 13977 bp, 10 predicted proteins | sample 7279691 | NCBI WGS metagenome assembly JAANMY01 (sample SAMN14094543, study PRJNA606508) | bioreactor metagenome | isolation source: A lab-scale SPAN reactor treating ammonium-rich wastewater day 388 | place: Ireland: Galway | collected 2018-02-07
GCAGGTAGATCAGCACCATGCCCACGGCGTAGGCGATGCCCATGTCGCGGAAGGTCTCGTAGGTGATCTGCCACTCGCCATCCCACTTCACCGCGTAGCTGCCGGTCTCGGCGGGCTGGGCGATGAAGGTCTGGCCCAGCGTCTGGCCATCGACCGCGTGGTCGCGCAGTTGGCCAACGATCTCGAACATGCCGTAGAGCGGGCTGTCGAGCCGCCCGGCCTCGTCGGCGGTGACGTAGGTGACCGGCAGGCCGTCCTTTTGGTGGATGGCGCCGTCCCAGCGCGCCTTGTCCACCCGCACCAGTTCCGACAACGGCACCAGCTGACCCTGCGCGCCACGCACCTTGAGCGCGAGCAGCGAGGCGATGGCCGCCTGGTCCTGCGCCGGCAGGCGCAGGCGGATGGGGCGCGGATATTTCGATGCGCCATCGTGGACGAAGCCGGCATCCAGCCCCGATACGCCCATCGCCAGCGCCTCGGCGATGGACGCCTGCGGCACGCCGAGGCGCGCGGCGCGCTCGCGATCCACCACGATCAATTCACGCGGCGCGTCGGTTTCGACGCTGGTGTCGATGTCGACGATGCCTGCGGTGGTCGCGAAGCGTTCCTTTGACAGTGCACGCGCGATGCGGCGCTGTCCAGCGTAGTCCGGCCCATACACTTCGGCCACCAGCGGCGAGAGTACCGGTGGGCCCGGCGGCACTTCCACCACCTTCACCGAAGCGCCATGCCGTGCGCCGACTTCGGCCAGCATCGGGCGCATGGCGCGCGCGATCTCGTGGCTCTGACGCGTGCGCGCGTGCTTGTCGACCAGGTTCACCTGCAGGTCGCCGACGTTGTTGCCGCTGCGCAGGAAGTACTGCCGCACCAGCCCGTTGAAATTGATCGGCGCGGCGGTGCCCGCATAGCCCTGGTAATCGAGGACTTCCGGCACGCCATCGACCTTGGCCGCGAGTTCGGCCAGCAGGGCGTTGGTCCGCTCCAGCGTGGTGCCTTCGGGCATGTCAACGACCACCTGCACTTCCGACTTGTTGTCGAACGGCAGCATCTTCAGCACGACCCGCTTGAACACCGCCAACGATGCGGCGAGCAGCACCAGCAGCGCCATCGAGGCGAACAGCAGCGTGCGCCTGCGGCCCGCGCGCGCACCGACCAGGAAGGGCGACATCACCCGTTCGAACAGCCGGCGCAGCCAACCCGCCTGCCGCGCTTCACTGTCGTGGTCGGGGGCACCGCCGTCCGCGTGACCGTGACGCGCGAGCAGCTTGAGCGACAGCCAGGGCGTGACAATCAGCGCGATGGCCAGCGACAGCAGCATGCCGACCGACGCGTTGATCGGGATCGGGCGCATGTACGGGCCCATCAGCCCGGACACGAAGGCCATCGGCATCAGCGCGGCGATCACGGTGAAGGTGGCAAGGATGGTCGGCCCGCCGACCTCATCGACCGCCGGCGGGATCGCTTCGCGCAGCGACTTGCCTCCGCGCGCCATGTGACGATGGATGTTCTCCACCACCACGATGGCGTCGTCGACCAGGATGCCGATCGAGAAGATCAGTGCGAACAGCGACACGCGGTTGAGTGTGAAGCCCATGACGCGCGAAGCGAACAGCGTCACCGCCAGCGTCAGCACCACCGCGCTGCCGACCACGATCGCCTCACGCCAGCCTAGCGCGAACAGCACCAGCAACACCACGCTGGCGGTGGCGAACACCAGCTTCTGGATCAGCTTCTGCGCCTTGTCGCTGGCGGTTGCGCCGTAGTCGCGGGTGACCGTGACCTGCACGGCGTCGGGGATCAGCTCGCCGCGCAGTTGTTGGATGCGCGCGCTGACCGCCTGTGTGATGTCGGCGGCGTTGCTGCCGGGCTTCTTGGCGATGGCCAACGTCACCGCCGGCGCGATGCCGGCCTTCGGGCCCGCGCGACCGGGCGGTGCGCCATGCCAGGCGTACTGGCGGGCGATGTCGCCGCGCGATTCGATCTTCGCGACATCCGACAGCAGCAGCGGCTTGCCGTCGCGGCTGCCGATGACCAGACCTGCCACGTCATCGGCACTGGCGAGGAAAGCGCCGGCCGTCACCGGCACCGCGCCGGCCACCGCATCAATGCGCTCACCCGGCTGCCGCGCCACGTTCGCCGCCTGCAGCGCCTGCGCCAGCTCGCCGGCCGTCAGGCCGTAGGCGGACAGCGCGGCGGCATCCAGCGTCACCGACACCACGCGATCGGGCGCGCCGAGGGTGTAGATGTCGCGCGTGCCGGGGATGCGCTTGAGCTCGGCCTCCAGCGTGTGCGCGACTTCCGCGAGCGCCGTTGCATCGACCTGGGGATCGTCGCTCCACAGCGTCAGCGCCATCACCGGCACGTCATCGATGCCCTTGGGCTTGACGATGGCCGGGCCGACGCCGACGTTGGCCGGCATCCAGTCCTGGTTGGAGAACACCTGGTTGTAGAGCCGCACCAGCGCCGGCTGCCGTGCGATGCCGACCTCGAACTCCACCGTCATCACCGCCATGCCGGGGCGGCTGACCGAATACACGTGCTTGACGCCTTCGATCTCGGCGAGCTTCTGTTCCAGCGGCGTGGCGACCCATTGCTCGACGTCGCGCGCACCCGCGCCCTGGAACGGCACGATGACATTGGCCATCGTCACGTCGATCTGCGGCTCTTCCTCGCGCGGGGTGACCATCACCGCGGCCAGCCCGAGCAGCAGGCCGACGATCGCGAGGATGGGCGTCAGCGGATTGGACTGGAACGCGGCCGCCAGCCGCCCGGAAATGCCGAAGCGCGTCGTGCTCATTCCGATGCCGCCGCCTGCCGCTGCGCGGCGATGGCGCGGGTCGCCGCGAGCGGATCGCGCGCGATGACCTCGCCCGGCGCCAGCCCGGCAATCACGTCCACGCGTCCGTCCTGCGTCGCACCCAGCCGCAGCTGCCGCAGCAACAGGCGACCGTCCCGCACCACGTAGACGCCGCTCAGCTCGCCACGCTGCACGAGGGCATCGACCGGGATGCGCACGCCACGCGGCGGTTGGTCGGTGTCGTCCTGCACCGCATCGGCATCGAACATCACCTTGGCGGTGGTGCCGGGCGCCGGCACGGGGACCAGGTCCGGCAAGGTAACGCGCACGTTGACGCTGTGGCTGAGCGGGTCGGCGGCGGGGAAGACCACCACGCCCGCCGGCACCACCTCGCGACCGTCGCCCAGGCGCACGCGGGCGCGTGGATCGCGGCGGATCGCCTCGGCGCGCGTCTGCGGCACGGCGACCTCGATGCGCAGTTCGCCGGGCGCGTACACGCTCAGTAGCGGCATGCCGGGCGCGATGGTCTCGCCGGGTTCCACGTCGCGCCGCGCCACCACGCCCGCGAAAGGCGCGCGCACCACGGTGTAATCCGCCTGCTGCGCGGCCTGAGCCACCTGCGCGCGGGCCGCGTCGCGGGCGGCGGCGGCGGCATCGCGGGCGGCGCGGGCCTGGTCGACCTGCTGCCTCGACACGTACTGCCCACCGCCGAGCGCGGCGTAGCGGCGCCAGGTCTGTTCGGCCTCGGCGGCGGCGGCCTCGGCGGCGCGCAGTTGCGCCCGCGCGGTGTTCGCGCCGGCCTGCTGTTCCACCGCGCTGATCCGCAGCAGTACCTGTCCGGCGGCCACGCGGTCATCGACATCCACGTTCACCACGGTGACGCGGCCGGCGGTCTGCGCGGCCAGGTCGGCGCGCCGCACCGATTCGACCACGCCCTCCCAACCGCGGCTTGGCATCGCGCCACCGGCTTCGACGGTGAAGGTGGCGAAATCCTTCGGCAACGCCGGCGTGGCATCGGGTGCCGGCGTGTCGGCGCAGGCGGCGAGCAGCAGCGCGGTCATCACGCCCGCCAGCAGCGTTCTTGCGATGTGCATGGTGCGTCCGTCAGCGGCTGCAGGACGCGGCATCGCCCCGGCCGATGCCGAGCTTGCGCATCACCATCGCCGCCGGGCAGAAACCGGTGAACGCGGACTGGAACAGGTTGAAGCCGATGAAGGCGGTCAGCCAGAAGAAGCCGGGATGGACGAATTTCGTGAGCGCGAGGCTGACGAGCACCATCACGCCGGCAAAGGCCTGCACGGCACGGTCGAGGGTCATGGAAGTTCTCCGTTGAAGTGGTTGAGGGGGTTCAGGACGACCGCTTGACGTCCTTCAGCCGCTCGATGCCGAGCAGGCCCAGGATGTATTTCTCGTAGACCGGCTCCGAGGTGCCGTGGCGCATCTTGTAGAGGAAGTACTTCTCGAAGCCGATCTTGGCCAGGTGCACCCAGCGCCCGATCTTGGTCCAGGTGACGTTGCGCGGCGGGATCTGCGGCAGCGCGACGAAGGCGGCGCCGGTGTCGCCCATGTCGGCCAGGCAGACCGCGTTCCAAGTGCCTTCGTAGTTGGGCGTCTCGCCCTTCAGCTCGGCGGCGATGTTGCGCACGATCGTGGTCACCATCGATTCGATCATGAAGCCGGTCTTGGGCGCGCCGGTGGGAATGGGCGTGGCCTCGACCGGCGGGATCGCCACGCAGACGCCGGCGGCGAAGATCTTCGGGTACTTCGGGCTGCGCTGGTGCTTGTCCACGATCACGAAGCCGCGCGGGTTGTTGAGCCCGTCCACCGCTGCCACCGCATCCACGCCCTTGAACGCCGGCAGCAGCATCGCGAACTTGAACGGCACCGCCTGCGCCTCCTGTGGCTGGCCCTTGGCGTCGTGCGGCAGCACGTCCATCTCGCCTTCGCGGACTTCGGTCACCTTGCTGTTGTCGATCCAGCGGATGTGGCGCTGGCGCAGTTCCGACTCCATCAGGCCCTTCGAGTCGCCGACGCCGCCCAGGCCCATGTGGCCGATGTAGGGCTCGCTGGTGACGAAGGTCATCGGCACCCGGTCGCGCAGCTTGCGCCGGCGCAGGTCGGCATCGACGATCATCGCGAACTCGTAGGCCGGGCCGAAGCAGCTCGCGCCCTGCACCGCGCCGATCACCACCGGGCCCGGGTTCTCCAGGAATCCCTGGTACGCGTCCCAGGCGTGCGCCGCATGCGCGGTGGTGCAGACCGACTGCGTGTGGCCGCCTTCCGGACCGGTGCCCGGCACCTCTTCGAAAGCCAGTTTCGGGCCGGTGGCGATGACCAGGTAGTCGTAGCCGATGCGTTCGCCGGCGCCGGTGACGATGGCATCGCCCGCGGCGTCGATCGTCTCCACGCCGTCGGGCACGAAGCGGATGCCATGCCGGCCGACGTGCTCCGCGACCGGCAAGGTGATCTCGGAAGGCTGTCGCCAGCCCACCGCCAGCCACGGATTCGACGGCGTGAAGCCGAACGTCGGCCCCTTGCCGACCAGCACCACCTCATGGTCCTTGCCGAGCACCTCGCGGGCCTCGTAGGCCGCGCTCATGCCACCGAGACCCGCCCCCATCACCACGATCCTGGCCATGACACCCTCGCCAAACTTGAAGTGGATCTAAATTAGCTATTTCTTATATTAGTGTCAAGTGATATTCTGGCTGCCCGCCCCGAGAGGACATGCCGATGCCCGCCCTCACTGCCTCCGAGCTGGTCGCCGATGCCCGCCAGCGCATCCGCGAATTGGCCCCCGCCGCCTTCCATGCCGATGCCGGCGATGCCGTGCTGATCGACGTGCGCGAACCCGCCGAATTCGACACCGGCCATCTCCCCGGCGCGATCAACATCCCGCGCGGGGTGCTGGAGTTCCAGGTCGATGCGCACCCGGCCGTCGCCAACGCGACCGATCCCGCACTGGCGCACCGCGAACGTCCGCTGGTGCTCTATTGCCGCACCGGTGGCCGCGCGGCACTCGCCGCCGACAACCTGCAGAAGCTGGGCTTCGCCGATGTCCGCTCGATCGCCGGTGGCATCGAGGGCTGGCGCGAAGCCGGGCTGCCGGTGGTCACGCGATGAGCGTGGCCCTGCCGATGGATGGCGAAGCGATGCGCCTGCACGCCGCCGATGCCAGCCGCGTGCTGAAGGCGCTGGCCAACGAGAAGCGCCTGCTGCTGCTGTGCCAGCTGGTGGAAGGCGAATGCTCGGTGGGCGAACTCAACGCCCGGGTGGACCTGAGCCAATCGGCGCTTTCCCAGCACCTCGCCGTGCTGCGCGACGAAGGGCTGGTCACCACCCGCCGCGAGGCGCAGACCATCTACTACGCCCTGGCCGAAGGCCCGGCACAGCGGATCCTGGCGACCCTGCACGGGATCTACTGCGGCAACGCACCCGCCTGCTGAGCAGGCCTGCACAAGGAGTCCCGATGGATCCGCGCCCGCACGTCCAGCCGTTCTTCCACGCCGACAGCAGCACCTGGAGCTATGTCGTGCACGATCCGGCGACCCGCGCCGCCGCCGTCATCGACCCCGTGCTCGACTACGACGCCGCCTCGGCACGCACCTCGACCGCCAGCGCACAGGCGCTCGTGGACTACGTGGGCGCCCACGCGCTGAGCGTGGAATGGCTGCTGGAAACCCACGCCCACGCCGATCATCTGTCCGCCGCGCATGGGTTGAAGCACGCCCATTTCCCTGCTGCGCGCATCGCCATCGGCCGCGGCATCACCCGTGTCCAGGACACCTTCCGCGCGATCTACCACCTGGGCGCCGATTTCCCGGTCGATGGCTCGCAGTTCGACCACCTGTTCGATGACGGCGAACGCTTCGCCATCGGCGGGCTGGAAGCGCGCGTCATCGCCGTCCCCGGCCACACCAGCGACAGCAACGCTTTCCTGATCGGCGATGCGCTGTTCACCGGCGACTCGCTGTTCATGCCGGACGGCGGCACCGCGCGCTGCGACTTCCCCGGCGGCGATGCGGCCACCCTCTACCGCTCGATCCAGCGCCTCTATGCGCTGCCCGACGCGACCCGCGTCTTCGTCTGCCACGACTACGCACCCGGTGGACGCCCGCATGCCTGCGAAACCCGCATCGGCGAGCAGAAGCGCGCCAACATCCACGTCCGCGCGGATACGCCGGAAGCCGACTTCGTCGCCCTCCGCGAAGCCCGCGACGCCACGCTCGACATGCCGAAGCTGATCCTGCCCGCGGTGCAGGTGAACATCCGCGCCGGCGCGTTGCCGGCCCCGGAATACGACGGCACCCGCTTCCTCAAGATCCCGCTCGACACCCTCTGACCACGCGTATCCTCGCCGGATGCCCGCTTCGCCCCGCTCCCTCGAACAGGTCGTCACCGCGCTGCTCGCGCGCATCGAAGGCCCGCTCCGCATCGCCACGCCACTCGGTCTCGGCAAGCCCAACCGGCTGGTCAACGCGCTGTACGACCACTGCGCCGGGGATCCCGACCGCGCGCTGTATCTCTACACCGCGCTCTCGCTGGACACGCCTGGCGGCGGCAGCGATCTGGAGAAGCGCTTCCTGGCGCCGTTCGTCGAGCGCCTCTACGGCCAGGACTATCCACGCCTGAAGTACGTGTCGGCGATGCGGCGCGATGCGCTGCCGGCGAACATCGAGGTCGAGGAGTTCTACTTCCAGTCCGGCGCGATGCTGCATTCGCGGCAGGCGCAACGGCGCTACGCCAGCCTCAACTACACCCGGGTGGCGGATGCGCTGGCCGACCGCGGCATCAACTGCATCGTGCAGCGGGTGGCCGCGCGCGAAGGCGATGCGCGGCTGTCGCTGTCGTCCAACACCGACCTCACCACCGACACGCTGGCGGCGCTGGCGCGCGCCGGCTTGCCACGGCCGCTGATGGTGGCGGAGATCGACCCGATGCTGCCGTGGATCGGTCAGCACGCGTTGGTCGATACCGGCTTCTTCGACCTCGTGGTGGAAGCGCCGGCATCGCCGCCGAAACTGTTCGCGCTGCCGCGGCAGCCGGTGGGCGACATCGACCACGCCATCGGCCTGTACGCCAGCACGCTGGTGCGCGATGGCGGCACGCTGCAGATCGGGATCGGCGCGCTGGCCGACGCGCTCTCGCACGCGCTGGTGCTGCGCCACACCGACAACGCCAGATACCGTGCGGTGCTGCGTGCGCTGGATCCCGGCATCGACACGCATCCGCTGGTGCAGCGCTGGGGCGGGCTCGATCCGTTCGAGCACGGGCTGTACGGCTGCAGCGAGATGATCAACGAGGGCTTCCGCGTGCTGGCCGAGCGCGGCGTGCTGAAGCGCCGGGTGCTGGACGACCTGCCGCTGATGCAGCGCATCGCCGGGGGCAGCGCGTCAGCCGGGGACCACGCGCGGCTGGCGGAACACGGCGACTATCTGCGCGGCGCGTTCTACCTGGGTTCGCCGGCGTTCTACGACTGGCTGCGCGCGATGGACGACACCGCCGCCGGCGGCATCGACATGCGCGCGGTCGGCGAGATCAACGCGCTCAGCCGCGACAACGAAACGCTGGAACGGCTGCAACGGCGCGACGGCCGCTTCTTCAACACCTGCATGATGGCCAGCGCGCTCGGCGCCGCCACCTCCGACGCGCTGGAGGATGGACGCGTCGTCTCGGGCGTGGGCGGTCAGTACAACTTCGTGTCGATGGCCCACGAACTCGACGACGGCCGCTCCGTGTTGATGCTGCGCGCCACCCGCGAATCCGCTGGCAAGGTCAACGGCAACATCGTCTGGGATTACGGCCACACCACGATCGCGCGCCACCTGCGCGACGTCTACATCACCGAATACGGCATCGCCGATGTGCGCGGCAAGGTGGACGAGGATGTGGTGATGGCGATGTGCGGCATCGCCGACACCCGCGACCAGGCGGCGCTGGTCAAGGCGGCCAAGCGCGGATTGAAGCTGGACGAAGGCTTCAGCGCACCCGAAGCATGGTCACGCAACACGGCGGCGCGGGTGCGCGAGGCGCTGGCGCCGTTCCGCGCCGATGGCACCCTGCCCGACTATCCGCTCGGCAGCGATTTCACCGAGGTCGAGCAGCGGCTGGTCAAGGCGCTGTCGCGGCTGAAGTCCGCCACCGCCACCCTGCCCGGCAAGCTGGGCGCGATCGTCTCGGCGGTGTTCACCGGCGCGGGCACGGTGGATGACGAAGCGATGAAGCGGATGGGGCTGGATGCGCCGCGCGGTGTGCAGCAGCATCTGTACGCGCGGTTGCTGGCGAAGGCCCTGCAAGCGGAAACGCGCGAGGAAAGTTGAAGACGCGCGCCGCTGCGTGCGGAATCAGCGGCGGAAGCCGGCGAACATCGGGCCGTCGTGGTGTCCGTCCGGCACCACGAAGACAGTGCTTTCGATGTGCAGGCCCGGCCGCGCGATGCCGTCGACACGCACCCAGCGGTAGCCGTTCGCCAGCTTGTAGCGGCTGATCTCCGCACTGCTGGCGGCGCGGCCACCGGCCTTGATCGCGGATGGGTAGCTGTCCACCGAAGCGGCCGCATGCGGCGGGGCCGGCGGCGCGGGCAACGCGGGGGGCGCGGGCATGCGCGCCATGGCGGGGACACGCGGGGGCGACGGGGGCGACGGGGGCGCGGGCGGCGCGACGGCGGGCACAGGGGCCGGCATGCGTGGCATGGCCGGCGGTGACGGCGGCACCGGCGGCGCAGGCACGACATTGAAGTGGAGCGATGTGCCGGCCTGGGCACGGCGGGCCGCATCACGTGCCGCGCGCTCGGCCTCGCGGGCCTGGGCTTCGGCTTCGCGGGCGGCCTGTTCGGCATCGCGCATGGCCTCGTCGGCGGCGTGCCGTGCATCGCGCTCGGCCTGGTCGGCGGCGAGTTCGGCGTGGCGGCTGGCTTCTTCCGCGGCGCGGGCGGCATCGCGGGCGGCGGCCTCGGCGTCACGGGCGGCTTCGTCGGCGGCGCGTCCGGCTTCGGCCGCGGCCTTTTCGGCTTCGTCGATCACGCCGCGCGTTTCGGCGCTCAACGGCCCGACACGCAGGTGCATGTCGATGCCCTTGAAGCCGCCGCCTCGCACTTCCTCACCCACCTGCACGCGCGCCTCCTTGCCCGGACTCACGATCAACACCGGGTTCGCCAGCGGCTGCGCGGTGCCGTCGCGGAAGAGCTGCAGCGAGGTGCGATATGCCGGCTTGCCCTGGTGGGTCACCGGCTCCACGCGCCCCTGCAGGGTGAGCTGGCCGGCGGCGCTGCCGGTGGTCGCGGTGAAGGGTTCATTGGCGGCGGTGGCGATCACCAGTTCGCTCGGCCGGCCGCCATCCACCTGCAACTGCATCGACAGTTCGATGTCGGCCGGCTTGCCGGCGCTCTGCGACACCTGCACCGAACGCGTGCGCGGCATCACCGCGACCGCCGGCGCCGACGATTGCGGCGCCCTGGCCTGCGCCACCACGAAGCGTTCGGGCTGCGCGGTCCAGGCCGCGAATCCGGTGGCCGCGATACCGGCCACCACCAGCGCCACGCCGGCGCGCTGCCAGCCGCGGGCGGGCATCTTCTGCGTCATCTGCATGATCCGTTCCTTCAGGGGATGGGTCGCGCCCCAATGGCAACCGAGGGGCAGGGGCGGGTTGAGGGCCTGCGTTTTCAGCATGGCCTCGGCGTACAGCCGCGCGCTGCCGGGCCGGTCGGCCAGGATGCGGGCGTCGCAGGCCAGTTCCTGGTCGTGGCGCAGGCGGCCGGCGCACAGGTGGACCAGCGGGTTGAACCAGAACACGGCGCGCAACGCGGCGGCGAAGGCGTTCACCCAGGCATCGCCGCGGCGCAGGTGGATGCGTTCGTGCAGGACCATCAGTTCGCGCTGGCGGGCATCGAAGCGTTCGCCGATGTCGGCCGGCAGCACGATCAGCGGCCGCCACAGCCCCACCAGCGCCGGCAGCCCGGCCGCGTGTTCGGCACGCCACAGCCGTGCATCGGCATCCACGCATTCCAGCCGGCCCAGCCCGCGTTCGAAACGCGCCTGCTGCCAATGGAACCAGGCCGCCAATGCGCACGCACCCAGCGCCCACGCGGCGAGCAGCCACGGTTCGGCCTCCCAGCCCGTCGGCAGGTCGGCGGCGGCGAGCGGCGCCGCGCCCGCGCCCGCCGGCACCTGCAGCACGGTCGGCAGGTCGATGACGCGGGTGCGGCCCGGCAACAGGTTGGCCAAGAGCGCCGCCGGCACCAGCCACCACAGCGCGTAGGCGGCGCCGGCCCCGAAATGGCGGCGCACCGGCGCACGCAACAGGCAGACGGCGAGCATCGCCGCACTGCCCGTCCAGGTGGCCAGCCAGAGTTTCGACAGCAGCTCAGTCGCGTCCATCGCCCAGCTCCTCGATCAGTCGCTTCAGTTCGGCCAGGTCGGCCTTCGACAACTTCCTGTGCTGCGAGAAGTGCGCGACCAGCGGCGCGACGCGGCCATCGAACAGCCGGTCGAGCAGGCTGCCGCTCTCCTCCAGCACCCAGTCCTCGCGCCGCAGCACCGGCGCGTACAGGTAACGGCGGCCGTCGCGCTCGGCGCTGATCGCCCCCTTGTTGAGCAGGCGGTTGAGCAGGGTCTTGATGGTGGCTTCCTGCCAGTCCTGGGCATCGGCCAGGGCGGCCACCACCTCCTCGGACGTGCGCGGGTGGCGCGCCCAGAGGATTTCCATCACCACCGATTCGGCTTCGCTGATCTGCATCGTTTACATCCGTAATTTGAATTGAAATTACATCTGTAAATTTTAGCTGTCAAGCACCCGGCGCCGGAAACGGAAACGGAAACGGCACCCGCAGGTGCCGTTCCCAGGTGGCGATGCGAAGCCGGCTCAGCCCAGCGCTCGGGCCGCCTGCACCACCGCGTCCACGGTGAAGCCGAAGTGCCTGAACAGCACGTCCGCAGGCGCGGAGGACCCGTAGCCGTGCATGCCGACGACCGCGCCGTCCAGGCCCACGTACTTGCGCCAGAAGTCGGCGGTGCCGGCCTCGATGGCGACGCGCTTGCGGCAGGCGTCGGGCAGCACGGCGTCGCGGTAGGCGCCGTCTTGGCGGTCGAAGACGTCGGTGGACGGCATCGACACCACGCGCACGCCCTCGCCCAGCTGCGCGGCGGCCTGCATCGCCAGGTCCACTTCGGAACCGGTGGCGATGAGGATGAGTTCCGGCGCGCCGGCGCTGTCCTTCAGCACGTAGCCACCGCGCGCGATGTTGCGCAGCTGCTCGCCGTCGCGCGGCTGGTGGGCCAGGTTCTGGCGGCTGAAGACCAGGCAGCTCGGGCCGTCCTTGCGCTCGATGGCGGCGCGCCAGCTCACCGCGGATTCCACCGCGTCGCACGGGCGCCAGACATCGTTGTTCGGGATATAGCGAAGCGATGCGAGGTGCTCGATGGGCTGGTGGGTCGGGCCGTCCTCGCCCAGGCCGATGGAGTCGTGGGTGTACACGTGCACGGCATGCGCGCCCATCAGCGCGCTCATGCGCACGGCGTTGCGCGCGTAGTCGCTGAAGACCAGGAAGGTGGCATCGTAGGGGATGAAGCCGCCGTGCAGCGTCATGCCGTTGCTGATCGCGGTCATGCCGAACTCGCGCACGCCGAAATAGATGTAGTTGGCGTTGGCGTCGTCACCGTTCGCATCCTTGCTGCCGCTCCACAGCGTCAGGTTGGAATGCGCCAGGTCCGCCGAACCGCCGACCAGTTCCGGCAGGTGCGGCGCGAAGGCTTCGATCGCCATCTGCGAGGCCTTGCGGCTGGCGACGACCGGGCCGTCCTCCTGCAATTTGGCGATGTAGGCATCGGCCTCGCCGGCGAAACCCTGCGGCAGTTCGCCGGCCATGCGGCGGCTGTATTCCGCGGCCAGTTCCGGGTGCGCCTGCGCGTAAGCGTCGAACAGCGCCTGCCAGTCGGCCTCGTGCTTCGCGCCGGCTTCGCGCGCGTTCCACGCGGACGCGATCTCCGCGGGGATCTCGAACGGCGCGTACTTCCATTCCAGCCCTTCGCGGGTCAGTGCGATCTCGTCCTTGCCGAGCGGCGCGCCGTGGCTGGATTCCTTGCCGGCCTTGTTGGGCGACCCGAATCCGATGGTCGTGCGGCAGCAGATCAGCACCGGCTTCTCGGACTTGAGCGCGGTCTGGATGGCGGTCTCGATCTCCTTCGGATCGTGGCCGTTGACGTTGCGCACCACGGTCCAGCCGTAGGCCTCGAAGCGCGCCGGCGTGTCGTCGGTGAACCAGCCCTGCACGTTGCCGTCGATGCTGATGCTGTTGTCGTCCCAGAACGCGACCAGCTTGTTCAACTTCCACGTGCCGGCGAGCGAGGCGACCTCGTGCGAGACGCCTTCCATCAGGCAGCCGTCGCCCATGAACACCCAGGTGCGGTGGTCGACGACATCGAACCCTTCGCGGTTGAAACGGCGCGCCAGGAGCTTCTCGGCCAGCGCCATGCCCACCGCGTTCGCCAGCCCCTGCCCGAGCGGGCCGGTGGTGGTCTCGACGCCGCAGGTCATGAAGTTCTCGGGGTGGCCCGGCGTCCTGGACTCGAACTGGCGGAAGGCCTTCAGATCGTCGATCGACAGGTCATAGCCGGCCAGGTGCAGCAGGCCGTACTGCAGCATCGAGCCGTGGCCGTTGCTGAGGATGAAGCGGTCGCGGTTCTGCCACTTCGGGTTGGCCGGGTTGTGGCGGTGATGGTCGCGCCACAGCACTTCGGCGATGTCGGCCATGCCCATCGGCATGCCCGGATGCCCGGAATTGGCTGCCTGCACGGCATCGATGGCGAGGAAGCGGAGCGCGTTGGCGAGATCGCGGCGGCTGGGCTGCGTCATGATTTTCGTGGGAGACGCCCGCGGACCGGGGCGGCCCATTGTCCCATACCTGATCCGTTCGGCCGAACCCGTCGGCCGGCACCGGGTCGCGTTCCGCGCATCGTGCCGGCGCATCCGGCACGCGCGCCGGCCGGGTTCAGCCCAGGTCTTCCAGCACCGCTTCCGGCACCGCGTCGTCGTTCTCGCCCTTCGACACGACGGCCGCCAGCATCAGGTCGCCGGTCACGTTGAGCGTGGTGCGGCACATGTCGAGGAAGCGGTCCACGCCGAGGATCAGGCCGATGCCTTCCGGCGGCACGCCCACCATCCCGCAGATCAGCGCCACCACCGGC
>JAANMY010003186.1_pt1 | contig 13955 bp, 12 predicted proteins | sample 7279691 | NCBI WGS metagenome assembly JAANMY01 (sample SAMN14094543, study PRJNA606508) | bioreactor metagenome | isolation source: A lab-scale SPAN reactor treating ammonium-rich wastewater day 388 | place: Ireland: Galway | collected 2018-02-07
GTGGTTTTGCTGCCGTGCGCTATGATCGGTTGGCCCACCCGTTCATGTCACGCAGCATCATACTGCTTTCCGCCGGGTTATGGCAAGGATGGGCGACCGCGAATGCCAGGTGGCGTGGACACCAGGGACGTTCGTTAGCGCCGTACCGCGCGCGCGGAGTATGTGTCGCGCTGCACGCCCAGGGTGAGGGCGATGCCGTCGAGTTTGTGCGCCTCGACGAACGCGTCTTGCGGCGGGTCGTCATCCACCAGCCGGTCGCTGAGCGTTTCCGATTGGATGTACACACCCCAGTCGGCGATCACCTGGGAGAGTTCGCTGCTGGGGGTGGCATACCAGGTGAAGATGTGGTCGTCGATGTTGAAATCCGCGCTTTTGCGCATGCTCTGGATGCGGCGCACGACCTCGCGGGCCATGCCTTCAGCTTTCAACTCCGGCGTGATCGTGGCATCGACGCCCACGGTCAGCACTTTGTCGGCGGCCACAGCCAGGCCGGCGGCAGGGTCGGTCTGCACGAGGATTTCGTCCGGGGCCAGCGCCAGGGTCTGGCCGTCCACCTCCAGCTCGAGATAGTCTCCGGCGCTGACACCGCGGGCCACGTCATCGGGGTCGAGCGTAGCCAGGGCTGCGCGCACTTTGGGGAAATCTTTGCCCAGTTTGGGGCCGAGCAGGCGGTTGTTGGGCAGCACGCGATAGGTCACCAGCGCCTCCGGCTCGGCGACGAAGTCGAGGACTTTGACGTTGAGTTCGTCGGCGACGATGTCGGCCAGATCCGCGCTGAGGTCGCTGCGGCCTTCTGCCACATGCACAAGCGCGCGGGCCAGGGGCTGGCGCACGCGCAGATTGGCCCCGCTGCGCGCGCCCAGGCCCAGGCTGGTGATGCGCCGGGCCAGCGCCATCTGGTCGAGCAGGGCGGCGTCGATGGCCGCGGCGTCAGCCAGGGGCCAATCGGTGTGATGCACGCTGGCGCGGGCCGCGGGCTGCACGTTCCGCACCAGGTTCTGGTACATCACCTCGGTGACGAAAGGCAGGATGGGCGCCAGCGCCCGCACGAATTTCACCAGCACGTGGTAAAGGGTGGCGTAGGCTTGCTGTTTGTCCGCGTCCTGATCGCCCCGCCAGAAACGGCGGCGGCTGCGGCGCACGTACCAGTTTGTCAGATCTTCGAGCAGGTCGGCGAAGGCCAGCGTGGCCCCGAACGCGTCGGAGTTTTCCAGGTCGGCGGTGACTTCGGCGACGACCGCGTTGACGCGGGCCAGGACCCAGCGATCGAGGGGGTTATCGACGGCGGGGGTGGGGCCTTCGGGCCGGGCAGGATCGAAGGCCTGCTGATCGGGCGTCCAGCCGTCGAGTTTGGCGTAGGTGACGAGGAAGTTGTAGACGTTCCACAGGGGGATGAGCACCTGGCGGCGGGCTTCGTCGGCGCGGTGGTAGCCGAACAGCAGGTTGTTTTCAGGCTTGTGCGCGGCATAGAGCCAGCGCATCACATCCACACCCATTTTGTCCGCGGCTTCGTTGAATTCGATGGCGTTGCCCCAGCTTTTGTGCATTTCCCGGCCATCTTCGGCCAGCAGCGAGGCATAGCCGAACAACTGGCGGAAAGGCGTTTCGCCGGCGACGACGGTGGACATGGCCAGCAGGGAATAGAACCAGTTGCGGAACTGGCCGGGGAAGCTTTCGCTGATCCAGTGGGCGGGGAACCATGTGCGCCAGTAGTCGGGGTCGGTGCGATAGCGCAGGGTGCTGAAACTGACGATGCCGGCATCCAGCCAGGGATTGCCCACATCGGGGATGCGGTGCATGAGGCCGCCGCAGTGCTCGCATTGTAGTTTGATGGCGTCGATGTGCGGGCGGTGGGGCGTGTGGCCGGCGAATGCCTCCCAGCCCTGCACGGCTCGTTCCTTCAGTTCCAGATCATCGCCGACGACGTGGAATTTGCCGCAGTCTTCGCACACCCAGAAGGGCAGGGCCAGTCCCCAATAGCGCTTTTTCGAGATCATCCAGTCGTGCATGTTGCGCAGCCAGTCCAGCTCGCGGGCGTGCCCGAATTCGGGGATCCAGCGGGCTTCGTCGACCACGTCCATGATCTGGTAGCGCAGGCTGCGGGCTTTTTCCGCGGCGGTGACTTCGGAACGGGGCTTGTCATAAAGCTCGCCCATGCTGATGAACCACTCGTCCACCAGCCGGAACACCAGTTCGGTGGCGCAGCGCCAGCAGGTGGGATAGCGGTGGCTGTAGGGAGCGATGTGATAGAGCACGCCTTTGCGTTCCAGATCCGCGAAGATGGGGGCGGCCACGCCGCTGACGTGAGTCCCGGCCAGCCAGCCGTAGCCCTCGACAAAGTGGCTGTCGTCGTCGAGCGGGGCCAACACCGGCAGGCCGTGCTGCTTGCCCAGGTCGAAGTCTTCGGCGCCGCAGCCGGGGGCGATATGGACGATGCCGGTGCCTTCGGCTTCGCCCACGCCATCCCAGGCAATGACCCGGTGCGCAGCCGCGGCGGATTGGCCGTCGCCCAGATCGAGATGGGAGAGGGGATGGAAGCCGCCGGGCGTTTGGGCGGCGGGCAGGTCATCGAAGGGGCCGTCATACGACCAGCCCACCATATCCCGACCTTTCAACTCATCCAGCACTTCATACCCGCCCTGCAGCATGTGCAGCGTGCCTTTGGAGAGATAGAGCACGTGGTCGCCGTTGCGGACTTTGACGTAATCGAGATCGGCGCCGACCGCGGCGGCGACATTGCTGGTCAGCGTCCAGGGCGTGGTCGTCCACACCAGCAGCGACTCGTCCGGCCTGCCGCGCAGGGGGAAGCGCACGGTGACGCTGCGATGGGTGATCTCGCGATAGCCGTCGGTGACGATCTCGTGCTGGCTGATGGCGGTGGCGCAGCGCGGGCACCAGGGCATGACGTCGGCCCCCTGATACAGCCAGCCATTCTGCCAGCACTTTTTCAGGAAGGTCCAGATCATATAGTTGTTTTCGTTGGAGAAGGTGTAATAGCTCCCGCCCAGTTCGGCCAGCCCCAACCGCCCCACGATACCCTCCACCGAGTCGGTGACGGGGCCTTCGGGGCCAGCGACGGTGATGACTTTGGCCGGGTCGCTGAGCATCATGTCGGCCAGCCAGCGCAGTTGGTCGGTGTCGTTCCAGTCCATCCAATAACCCAGGCGGATCGATTGTTCGGTTTGCACGGCGGAATAGCGCAGCACGCGGGCTTTGCAGCGCCGCACGAAAGCCTCCAGACCATAGTCTTCGATATCTTTTTTGGACTTGAACCCGAGTTCCTTCTCCACCTCCACCTCGACCCACAGGCCCTGGCAATCGAAGCCTTGTTGGTAGCGCAGCTCGCGATCCTGCATGGCCCAGAAGCGGTTGGTGATGTCTTTATAGGTGCGGCCCCAGCCGTGGTGCACGCCCATGGGGTTGTTGGCGGTGATGGGGCCGTCGATGAACGACCAGGGTGGCGAGCCTTTGCGCAGGCCGCGCAGCTGGGTGAACGCGTCGGATTTTTTCCAAAAGTCGAGCACTTCGTGTTCTTGGGCGACGAAATCGACGTTGGATGGCACGTCTTGGAAGGGCATGGGTGGGACTCCGATACGTGAGGGTAAGAGGGCGTTGTCAGATAGGACGGTGGCTGCTATAATGGCGGCATTGCCACGGAGGTCATGATGAACATTGCCTTACAGATTCAGGAAATCGCATATTCATTGGACGAGGTAAGCGCCACAGTAAATTTTGCATTGCGGCAAGAAGCCGAACAGGCCCGCTTGCGTCGCCAGCATTATCTATTGCGCTGTCGCGCCTTCGAAGAAAGTTATGGCTTCGATTCGGTTGAGTTCATGCATCGTTTCGAAAATGGTGAATTGGGGGATGATTCCGGCTATTTTGACTGGTATGCGGCCAAGCGAGCGTTTGATTTGTGGGATCGTCGCTTTCTTATCCTTAGTGGAGTTTCGGTGTGACAGCACGTGAGTACATTGCAGAGGTGCAGGCGGCAATTGGTCAGGCGGTTCATGTCCTATTGTTCGACGTGCGATTTGACGAGATCGATGTCGATGAATGCTATATCAAGGGTGTTTTGATGCTGAGAGGCGGGTATCAACTCTATATTGCGGAATACGTGATTACCGGGCCGAAGTTTGAGCGGAGTAAATATCGATATCATTTACAACGGGTAGACGGTGAGTTCATCGTGCGTTGGGACAACGCTCCGCATCATCGCCACGTTAGCAGTTTTCCGCACCATCGACATGAAGCAGATGGTTCACTTCATGTATCTGAGGCAATGGATGTGGCAATGGTTCTGCGGGCTGCGGTAGATTACATCTAGAATTCGGCATAAATCATCACTTTATCAGGTTAATTCGATATAAATGCGTTTGTTAATTGCACCTTTGGATTTGTAATCGACTACTTTCATTGCCCCGACCTCGGCTGTGTTGCGCACGTGGGTGCCGCCGTCGGCTTGCAGATCCAGCCCCACCAGTTCCACGGTGCGGATTGCGCTGATGGCCGGGGGCAGCAGGTTGATCTTGGTGCGGATCAAGTCGGGGATGGTGAAGGCCTCTTCACGGGGCAGGATCTGTACCCGCACCGCGCGGGCCGCGGCGATCTCGGCGTTGCAGCGGGCCTCGATCTCGCTGACCAACTCTTTTTGCAGGTTGGCGAATTCGAAATCCATGCGGCCTTTGCCCGGCTCCATGCTGCCGCCGGTCACCTGGGCGCCGTAATCTCGCCAGACCACGCCGCAGAGGATGTGCATGGCGGTGTGCGTGCGCATGAGGGCGTAGCGCCGCTGCCAATCAATCGCGCCGTGCAGATAGTCGCCGGGCGTGGGCAGCCCTTCGCCCTCGATCCAGTGCCACACGGCCTCGCCTTCCCTGGCCGTTTTGGTCACGCGCCAGCCGCCGAGCCTGCCGGTGTCGTGCGGTTGGCCGCCGCCGCCGGGGTAGAAGGCGGTGCGATTCAGCGCCACGCGGCCCCCTTCGGCGTCCACGTCGGTCACGCGGGCGTCAAATGCTTGAATATACGAATCCATCTGATACAAAAGCACGGTCATTTTCGAAGTATTAGATATTGGGTATTGGGTGTTGGGTATTGGGTATTCGGTATTCGGTATTTGGTGCTTATTTTTATATAACGACGACGCGTGTATTATCCAATATCCAATATCCAACAAAAAAACGCCTCCGTCCGTGCAGGGACGAAAGCGTTTAAAATCGAACTTCCGTGGTACCACCCTGGTTCGGCGCACTCGCGCACGCCGCACTTGCTGAGAGACGATCATCTCTCTGTGACTGTAACGGGCCACAAACCCGGCCGTTCCTAATGCGTAACCAGCCCGACGACTGAATACTGAATACTGAACACTGATTACTGTTCAAAACGCGGCTCCGGAGTGATTTTCAGTGGGCTATCGGCGTCCGGCTTGCACCCTCCCGGACTCGCTGAGCCTGATCTGGCCTGCCTACTCGTCTCCATCGATGCCTTTGATAGTGGGATATGAAATTGTGGGCGTGAGTGTAGCACCGGGGCGGGGGTCTGTCAAATGTGGTTTCGGCGGGGCATCTCGCAATAGCGCTTGCCCCGGCAGCACCCGTCTCAGCCTCCCATCGTCCGCCCCAATTGACGATCCGCGCCTGAAACCGGTATACTCGCCCGCACTACCTGCCTCATGCTCGCTGCCTGCCCCCATGCGGCGCGCAGGACGCGAGACATTTATCGAGGAGAACGCTATTCCATGAGCAATCAACCCGCCGCCACACCCCCTGCGCAGGATCCTGCCGAAAAGACGAACGCACTCCGCACCCGCTGGGAAACTCTCCACCAGAGATCGTTGCTGCCCAATAGCCTGGCAGTGCTCGAACGCCTGGACAAAAACGTGGCCGGTCTGGAAACGGATATCGCCGCGCTGCGCGCACGCGGCTATCGTTATAGCCGCGGCTGGGAGGAGCGCGCCAGGGCCATCAAACGGCAGTGGCCCGCCCAGCGCCTCGCTGCCCGGCGCCTGTTCGACGAGGAGAGCAAGACCCTGCAGAAAAAGGCGCAAGACATCGGCAACCTGCTCACACAGGCCGCGCGCAGCCCGGCGATCATGGTCAAAGTCGAACAGCACCTGGACACGCTCGAACCGCTCGTCGCCAGCGCCGAGGCCCGCATCAAACAGGCGGTCGGAGTCACCGAAGATGGCATCGGGGCGCTGGAGAAGGAAGTGCAGCAGGCCGTTTTCTTGCTCGACCACCTGGACTCGGCCCAGTTCAAACTCTATCCCGATGAAGAGGGTGTGGCCGCCTGTCGGGCGCAGTGGCTGAAGGGCCGGGAAGAGCCGGAAGGCATTCTCTTTCTCACCAATCAGCGCCTCCTCTTCGAACAGCGGGAGGAGAAGGCTGCCAAAAAGGTTCTCTTCATCACCACCCAGAAGGAGATGGTGCAGGAAATGTTGTGGCAAGCGCCGGTCGGCGCCGTCGCTACCCTCAGCGCCGAGGACAAGGGCGGCTTTCTCGGTTTCGGCGTCAAAGAGACGCTCACCCTCGAATTCGCTGACAACGCCCGGGACATCGATCACACCATCACCCTGCGTTTCAAAGACAACGCCGACAACGAAGGCTGGCAATCGCTGATCCGCCGGGTGCAAAGCGGGCAGATCGAATCGGAACGCCATCTTGCAGCCGGTCAGGCGCCGGCCGCCCACCCTGCGCCCCTGCCCACCGCATGCCCCGCCTGTGGCGCTAAACTCCCCGCCATCTTCAAGGGCATGCGCCAGATCGAGTGCGAATTCTGCCACACAATGGTCTCTTTGCCCGCCTGATTCCGGCGAAGCAGACAGTGCCTTTACACGGGCGTGGCTGGAGATCGATTTTCGTTATCCCCCATCGTCCGATGACTACAGTTGACCCTTCATGCTGCTGCGTTTTTTCTGGCTCGGCCTGATCTTGTTGCTGGCCGCCTGCGCCCCTGGCCAGCCCGCTCTCGCTCCCGTTGCCTCGCCCGCTCCACCTGGGATCGTTGCCACGATTGGCGACACCGCCATCACCGCGGCTGAGTGGCAACAGGCCCGCGCCTATGCCACCGTCACCCTGGATCTGCTGGCCCAACCCGGGGCCGCGCTGGATGAGCCGGCCGTGCTGGAAAGCTTCATCGAAGATCATTTCATTGCCCTTGCCGCGGCCGAGGCGGGATTCACCCTCACCCCCGCGCAGGTGGCAGAGGAAGAGGCGCGCATCCTGCTGGTGGCCGGCCGCGAGGCTGCTGATCTGGCCGATCTGCTGGCCGCGACCGGCCTCAGCCAGGAGGCGTGGCGCCAGGAACTAAGCCGGGCCTTGCTGGCGGCTTCCTATCTCGACCAGGTTATCCTGGCCGGCGCCCCGCCCGGCGAGCGCCGCCAGAGGCAGGAAGCATGGTTGCAGGCGCAGCGGGCCGCACGCGGGGTGCGCATCTTCGCCGAGATCGCCCCCCCCGAAGGCATACGCGTGGGCGACCGCGCCCCCGATTTCACCCTGCCCAGCCTGGATGGCGGCGAGATCACCCTTTCCGATCTGCGCGGGCAGGCGGTGCTGCTCAATTTTTGGGCCAGCTGGTGCCTCCCCTGCCGGCAGGAAATGCCCCTCTTCCAGCAGACCTACGAACGCCGGGGGGAGGAGGGATTCCTGGTGCTGGCGGTCAATGTGGGCGAATCCCCGGCGCAGGCGCAACAGTTTATGACCTCGCTTGGCCTCACCTTCCCCGCGGCCCTGGATCAAGATCAGACCCTTTCGCGGCAGTACCGTGTATTCGGACTGCCCACTTCCTTCTTCATCGACCGCCGTGGTGTGATACACTACGTCCTCCCCGGCGCAGTTCGCCCCGCCGAATTCAGCCGACAAATAGATGAAATACTGGCAACTACGGGCGATAATCGTTAATCGTTAATGATTAATGATTGATTGTTAATCATTAATCATACACAATGAGAAATCCGAAAATGCGTAAATTAACTCTACTCTTGTTGTTCATCCTGCTGGCAGCGGGCTGTGCAGTGACGCCGCCGGCGCCGCCTGCCGATCAGGACGCGGTGGCCGCGGCGGTGCAGGCGACCTTGACCGCAGTTGCTGCGGACCCCGCCGGTACGCCCGACCCCGCCGGCGCCGCGATCCCCGCGGCGACGCAGCAGCCCGCCGTCGTATTGCCCCCCGAAGTGCCCGGATTCGCCGCGGTGGCGCAGCCTGGCAACAGCAAGGGCGACCCGGACGCGCCTGTGGTCATGTACGAATGGTCCGACTACACCTGACCCTACTGCCGGCGCTTCCACAGCGAAGTGCTGCCGCTTCTGGAAGAAGCGTACATCGCCACCGGTAAACTCTACTTCGTTTACAAAGAATATCCCGTTGTCAACCAAAACCTGGGCCCAATCGCCAGCTTTGCCGGGCAGTGCGCCGCGGATCAGGGCCAATTCTGGCCCATGCACGACTGGCTTTTCGCCAACTTCGATCGTTGGGCCAATGACGACGCAGTGGCGCAGGTGCAGACCGGCGCCGCAGAACTGGGGCTGGATGCCGGCGCCTTCGCCAACTGCTTCGAGACGCAAGCCCCCCGCGACCGCATCATCGCCGACATCCAGGAAGGGCAGCGCTACAACATCCGCGGCACCCCCAATTTTGTGATCAATGGCCGTATGATCTCCGGCCTACTGCCGCCCGCGCAGTTCGTCGCCATCATCGACGCCCTCATCGCCCAGGCAGAATCTGGCCAACTGCCGTCCACCGTGGCCACCGTGACCCCCACCCCCACGCCCGATACCGATTTCGAGCCGGAACTCGATCTGGCCCTGGGCGACCCCGCCGCGCCGGTGGTCATAGTCGAGTTTTCCGATTACCAGTGCCCCTTCTGCCTGCGCCATTTTCAGCAGACTCTGCCCCTGATCAAGCGGGACTACATTGACACCGGCAAGGTGCGCTACATCTTCAAAGATTTCACGCCCACCCTGTACAACCCCAGCTACCATCCCCAGGCCGTGCTGGCCGCGCTGGCGGCAGAGTGCGCCGGCGCGCAGGGCGATTACTGGCCCATGCACAACAAGCTATTCGACGAGCAGGATCGTTGGGCCGACCAAACCGCTGCCGCTCAGGTGCTCAAGGACTTTGCCGCCGAATTGACCCTCGATGTCGCCGCTTTCACCGCCTGCCTCGACAGCGAACAATTCCTGGCCGAGATCGAGGCCGATCTGGAAGAGGGCATTGCCGCGGGTGTGCAAGGCACGCCCGGCACCTTCATCAATGGCCTATTTGTCAGCGGCGCCCAGCCCTACGAAGTCTTTGTGCAGGTCATCGAGGCAGAACTGGCAAAAGTGCGCTAACCGCGTGCGTGGTGCGTGATGCCACGCACCACGCACCACGCTAAAGCGTTTCCCAGCGGGTGACGATCATGCGGAAAATATCCGATTCGGTGATGATGCCGACGACGCTGCCCGCCATATCCACCACCGGCAGGCCGCTGATCTTGTGATCGAGCATCATCCTGGCGGCTTCGCCCACTGTCTGCGAGGCCAGGATGATGACCGGGTTTTTGGTCATGATGTCGGCCACCGTGGTCTTGGCCAACAGATAGTTGATCTCCCAGATGCTGAGCGAGGTGGCTTCGGAGGGCTGCGCGCCGCGAATATCCCCGCGGGTGACCAGCCCGATCAGTTCACGATCGCGCACCACCGGCAGCCGCCGGATCTTGTGCGTGGTCATCAGGCGGTGCGCCTCGAAGATGGAGGTGTCTGGGGTGATGGTGAGGACCTCTTTGGTCATCCAATCTTTGACAAGTTCTTGTTTCATGAGAATGCTCCGGTGAGTGCTGATGTTGCCGCCGGCGGGTGGGCGGGAGGAGAGGATGCGTCGCCGGCGGTGGGGGGCCAGTCCGCCAGCATGGTTTTGAGCAGACCCTGAATGCCGTTCAGGCCGCGGCGCACATTCTCGCTCAAATCGGCGCCAAAGTCGAAATCGACCCCCGGCACGGTGATCGACCAGGTCTGTGGCAGGGTGGCGGTGTACTGAGCGGCGTAGGCCAGCAGCCCGGCAGGGGTGAGATGCTCGGCGAAGGGCGCGGGCGCGGCGCGCACCATCTGCATAATCAGGGCCGGCCCGCGGTCAGGGCGGCCAGGTTGGGCATCGACAAAGACCACCCACCCCACCGCGGGGGCGGCCACATCCAACGCCAGTTCTGGGGTCAGTTGCAGCACATCCAGCCGCCGTACGGCAATGCCGCGTTCGCGCCAGGTTTTTTCCAGGCGATCGGCGAGCACGTGCCCGGCGCCTTCGTCTCGGCGCATGGGATTGCCGTGAGCAATGAGGAGAAGCATGGCGGGTCGGTGGTCGGGGGTTGGGGATCGATGGGAGGTGGAAGAGTGAAGGGTTGTGTAAACCATCACAATGATAGCGCGCGGGCGCGGGCGTAGAAATGACGTAGGTCATGTTGCGCTGTTTCCCCTTTATCCCAGGGTCTCGACCGGCGTTTCGGCGTCCACGCTGCGGGCCTGGCCCATGCCGCGCGCGGTTTCTTTGCCAATGCCGGCATAGCGGGCGAAGGCCGCCAGCAGGTGGATCAGGCCCATCCAATACCGATCCTTGACGCGCAGAGCATAGGTGCAGTGGCCCACAAATCCCGGAAAGATGCCGCGGGCGCCATCTTCGCCAAAACGCACTGTCGTGGTGTGCAGCCGATAATGGGTGATGGCCATGCACGCCTCGGCATAGCGGTTCACGTCGGGGTGCACCTGAATGGGCGAGAACGCGTTCCAGCGCCGGGTCAGCCCCTCGAACACCAACCGGGGCAGGGGATAGGGCAGGAAGTGATCCTGCGATTTGAATACCGTGGGCGAGGCAAAGCGCAGCGTGATCCGCGGTGGGATGGCGCTTTGCAGGGTGCAGGCCGCGGTGAGCTCGGCGAAGGTGGTCTGGCCCACCCACAGCCGTTGGCCGGCGGTGGCTGCTTGCTCTGCCGTGGTGATTATGGCCGCGCGGCGGAAATGGCCCCCACCCAGCCAGACCGTTTCGGGCAGGTTGGGCAGGATTTCGTGTAGCAAAAGAGTGGTGAGCGTGGGCTCGAAGCTGGTCACGCGCAGCAGGCAGGTTTGATCGGGGGAGACGTGCATCTGCGCGGCGGCGTGGTTTTCTGAGGCGCGACCGCCGATCAAATTGGAGACGGTGAAGGGCCGCTCCTGGTTGGGCGCGTGCAGGCGTTCGGCCAGACGGTGGTCATGGGCGCGCACGCGATCCATGAACCAGGCATGGGTGGCGCGGCCCAGATTGGCGGGTAGATCTGTTGCGGCGCTGGGGGTGAGGGGGATGAGGGCGGAGAGCAGTTCGGTCATGACGTTGGTGTGGAGGGGGGCCGACGGGTGCGCAGGCGTGCGGCCAGGGCATCGGGCAGAGAGCCTAATTCGCTGAGGCGTTGGATGAGGGCGTCGGTGTCGATCGGGGCCTCGGGCAGGGCCGCGGGTGGGGCGTCGGGCAGGGCCGCGGGTGGCAGGGGGGTGTGGGCGGCTGCTGCGGCGGCGGGGGCCTCCATCAGCCGCAGAAAGAGGGTTTCGGCGTCGCTATAATCGGCCCGGCAGCCGACTGTAGCCGGCGCGCCCGGCCGCAGGAAGCAGGGCTGTTCTGGCCACAGAGCCGCGGGGTAGGGCGGGGCGATGAGGAGCAGGGCGTGGGCGCAGGCGTGGGCAAAGTGGGATGCGTGCCCGCGCCAGGCCTGCGCTTGCGCCGGCGCGGGCGTCTGATCGGGGGGGAAGGGGCTGAGCAGGAGGCAGCGCCCGGCTTCCAGGGCGGCGGCGAGGCCGGGCGGTGGGTCGTAGGCGCCTAGCCCTTGCGCCAGGATCAGGGCTACCGGCGCTTGTGCGTGCAACAGCGCCCGCGCCAGCACCGCGTCAAGCCCCGGCTGGGCGCGCAGGAGGGCCAGCGCGCCTTCTGCAGCCAGTTCCAGCAGGGTTTCTGTGGTCCATGCGGCGGCGCTATCGTCGACTTCGACCCCGGCCCAGGGCAACACCGCCGGCAGATCGAGCAGGCCGGCATCGCCGCGCAGGCTGAGGAGGAGGGGGAGCTGCGCCGGGGGCAGATGGTGGTGCAGGGTGGCGGGGTAGCCTTCCTGGTTGCAGCGCAGCAGGTACAGGCCCTGGCGCCGGCGCTCCACCAGGCGATTCGTCCCCGCTTCGGCCTGATCGGGCCAGTCGCGCAGGCGCGCGGCTTCTTCCGGGCTGATTGCGAGGCTCTGTTGCAGGTGCGCCGCCGGGCTATGGCTGATTTCGTGTAGCGAAAGATGTTTGGGCAGAGCCTGCTCCAACAGGATATGCTTGACGCGGGCCAGGCTCAGGCCTGATTCGTAGGCCAGCCAGGCCCAGGCTGCGGTTTCCAGGTCGGCGGCGGAGGGCGTGTCGTCGTGCATGGTCGGAGAGGGACGGGGGTGTGTTGTCTTTTGACGGGGAATGGGTGCGCGGGGACAGGCGGGTCAGGGCGCGGCCGGGCGCACAGTTGTGGCGATCATGGCCGGGCATTGTACTCTTCTGTTCGATTGGCGTCAACGCGCTTCCAGGCGGCGGCCCATCGTCGGTGTTTTAGCGCCAATACATCGGAGCAGCCGGCGGTGTGTGCTACAATCCCACCACACATCATGTCTCAACCGCAGCCTCGCGCGGCGGTACGGACGCACAGCACACAAAAGGAGGAGATCGCCATGTATTCTATCACGGGCAGTGTTGGCATGCGCCGCCGCTGGACTCGGCTGGGCATCGCCAGCCTGAGCTGCGTACTGCTGCTGCTGGCGTTGGCCGGCATTCTCGACCACAGCGCGGCCTGGGACGAGGAGCAGAATCTCTTTTTCTACGAGCCGTGGCTCGATCCCGCGCTGGTTTACAGCCCCACCGAGGTCAGCAGTGTCCATTTCGATCTGGTGGGCGCGTTGGCGCTGGCCGCCGGGTTCTCCGAGGCGGACGCGGCCGCCATCCAGTTGTACTCGCAACTCACCGATTCGGGTATTCTCACCGGCAGCAGCATCTACCGCACCGCGGATGCGCCGGTGAGCTGGCCCTCGCCTCCCGATCCGGCTGAGACGCCGCCCAGCCCCTTCTGCCCCGATCCCGCGGCCACCGCGGCCACTCTGTCGATGGGCATGACCGATACGGTCGAGTGTCCGGGCTGTTTCAGCTCGCGCTGGGGGCCTTACAACATCTTTTTCCACTTCCCCCGCGACCGTGTGAACGAGTTGCAGGCGCTGGAGCGTTGGGCGTTCGGCGATCCCGCGGATCCCTTGATCGGCGTGGCCACTTTTGGTTTCAGCAGCACCGCGCGCTTCGATTGGCAAGGCCTGGTCAACATCTACGAGATCACCCCTTGCTTCATCACCACCACGCACGCCGTCGATACCGGCGGCATTGCTGCCGGCAGTCTGGAGGCCCTGGGCATCTATCTGCACTCGCTGGGGGATCACTGGTCGCATGGCGACTGCATCGCCGCGACCGAGGCCGCGGGCCTGCCTTTTGCTGCGCATGTGCAGGCGGGGGCCAATGATCCTCTGGCCCCCTGCCGCTGGCTGATGCATGAGGGGGAATTTGGGCACCCACAGCTTTTCCCCAGCAGTCACCGCACTTTTACCGGCACGCTGGCGCTGTACGATGCGCTGGTCGCTTATTCATTGCAGAGTGAGCGGCCTCTTTACTGGCCCATCCCCATCGATGGCGAGGGCCAATATCTGTACAACGCTCTTTACCAATTCGTGCACAGCACGGCTGCGTCCAATCCCACCCCCCGCCGCCAGCAGGCCGAGGCGTTGCGCGGCTGGGCCTTGCAAACCCGCGTTGCCGATCCTGCGTACCAGCGCTGGCGACTGTGGCTGCCCCTGCTGGCGCAGGCCGATCCGGGGATGGGATGAGGCAGTGAACCAGCGGTCGGAGCGCTCGGGATCCTGCGTACCAGCGCTGGCGACTGTGGCTGCCCCTGCTGGCGCAG
>JAANMY010003190.1_pt1 | contig 13941 bp, 12 predicted proteins | sample 7279691 | NCBI WGS metagenome assembly JAANMY01 (sample SAMN14094543, study PRJNA606508) | bioreactor metagenome | isolation source: A lab-scale SPAN reactor treating ammonium-rich wastewater day 388 | place: Ireland: Galway | collected 2018-02-07
CCTGGTAGCCGGAGACAAATTGTTGTGGCGCGTACCCATTTGGCTAGGATTACCCTCTGTTGGCGCAATCGGACAAATAGGGCATTTAGATGTAGATGCACAAAGTGGTGAAATTTACTTCACGCAGCAATTGTTAGACAACCTGGCGGAACAAGGCAATGTCCTGGCTCAACGTCCCTCACCTCCTTCAGGATAAACCGTCCTGGTGCTTACCAGCCTGTGTGGCGATGGTTGCGGCCTATTGGGAACAGCCATTGTACCAGGCAGACGTAGCCAGATGGCTTGGTACGCAGGCCATTGGCACGCCATCCAGCCGTATCCAACGTTTGGCTGCCTATGGGTTTGCGGTTGTTTACCAGCCTGGTTCGTTAATTCAACTACAATGGTGGATTCAGCAAAGAACGCCTTGCATCCTGTTTGTGCGCACCGGTTCGCTCTCTTATTGGCAAATAGACACACCTCATGCTGTTGTCTTGGCCGGATTTGAGGATGATCAGGCATATTTGTTTGATCCATATCATCCTCAATCACCGCAAGAGGTCAGCGCCGAGGAACTAATGTTAGCCTGGTCCTACTCTGATTATACCTATGCCGTTTTAACTCCCACTGCATAATACGGGTGAAGTTACGATGGATTAAGAAGGATGTTGTTGTCTGATGCAACCCTGGAAAACGCTTTCGCGCGAGACGATTCTCAACTACAGCAAGTTTCTGACGGTGGAACAGCACGCGGTTGAGCTGCCCACCGGGCAGGTGATCCCCGATTGGCCCTGGGTGGTGACCCCGGATTATATTAACGTGGTGGCGGTGACGGAAGACGGCCGTTTCCTCCTCTTTCGCCAGACCAAATACAGCGTCCCTGGCACGACATTAGCCACCGTCGGCGGCTACCTGGAGCCGGGGGAAGAACCGTTAACGACCGCGCAGCGCGAACTGCGCGAGGAAACGGGCTACGCCGCGCCCGACTGGCTGGCGTTGGGCAGCTATGCTGTAGACGGCAATCGCGGCGCGGGCGTGGCCCACTTCTTCCTCGCCCGCCGCGCTTACCCCGTCGCCCCCATCCACGCCGATGACCTGGAAGAGCAAACCCTGCTGCTGCTGACACGCGCCGAGGTGGAAGCGGCATTAGCGGCGGGTGAGTTTAAGGTGTTGGCGTGGACGGCCGTTGTCTCCCTTGCTTTGCGCTACGTGTAATACAATTTACGCGCAGCAGCAATTTCCTGGTTGATGCGCGCCTGCTGGAAATACGCATTGGCTTCTGGGGGCAGTCTGGCGCTTATGTCGGCAACAGCCTGAGCCGCCTGCTTGAGATAAGCGACGGCCGTTTCCTTCTCTCCCACCGCCAGCCACACGCGATACGCGGCCAGGTAAACCCAGCGCCGCCACATGGGATGATCCTGCTCATGATCCAGCCCGTCCAACGCCGCCTCCACTTGTTTTTGCGCTTCGTCTAGCTGCCCCTCCGCCAGAGCTGCCAGCGCCAGCGCCGCGCGGCTCTCCGTCAGCTTCAGCCGTTCGCCCAACGTTTGCCACAGGGCACAGGCGTCTAGCAGCGCAGTACGCGCGGCGGTCGTTTGCTGCTGATCCAGATACGCCAACCCCATCCCGTTCAGGCAGTTGGCCTCGCCGCGCTGGTATCCCTTCTCGTGGTTTATGACCAGCCCTTCCTGATAATAGCGCAGCGCCAGTTTCGGATCTCCCTTCTCCCGGTACGCTTCGCCCAGGTTATTCAGCGTCATGCTCAGGTCACGTGGATTGTTAAGCTGCCGCGCCAGGGTGAGGGCTGTGGTGTACCAGTGAACGGCCGTTTCATAATCCCCCAACTCATAAGCCACGTTCCCCAGCAAAAGCTGCTGCGTCCATTGGTTATGCCGGTCATTTAACGACTCGGCAGTGGATAGGATTTGCAGATGGGTCTGGCGCGCCTCCTCATAATCACCCAGGGCCTTGAGCGCCAGAGCGCGTCCGCTCAAGGCGCGGAACTCATAGGGCGTGGCTTGTAAGTGGCGGAACATACGCGCCGCTTCTGCATGCATGGTCGCCGCCTGCGCCGCACCGCCCGCCTCAAAAGTCAAGTTTGCCAGTTTGTCCAGCGTAGACGCCTGCCCAAAACGGTCGCCAACGGCCGTAAACCGTTCATGCGCTTGCGTTACCCATTCACGCGCCTGGCGATAATCTCCTCGGTTACGGGCAATGCGCGCCAACGTCTCCATAAAAGCGGCTTCGCGCGCGCCATCATCCGCCTGCCGCGCCAGCGCCAACCCCGTTTCCGCCAACTGCTGCGCCACCGCCTGCTCTCCTTGCAGCCAGGCAAGCTCTGCCTGCCGCCAGGCCACCTCCGCCTGCCACTGCACATTTGCCTGTTCCTCAGCAAGTTGTTGCAGCCGGGTCAGGTCGGCGTGCAGCGCAGCCTGGTCGTGGAGTGCGTGCCATGCCTGCGCGCGCCCACTGAGCACAGCGTACAGAGCCTCCGCTGCTGCCGCCGGCAATGCGGCGAGAGCCTGGTTGAAATGTACAACTGCCTCGTGATAGGCAAAGCGGTTGAGGGCAAGCTGCCCCGCTTGCAGCGCATAGCGAGCCGTTTCGGGGCGACGCCCTGCGCGTTCGGCGTGGTGAGCCAGCGCGCCAATCACCTCATCCAACCGATGGTGGTAAAGTGTCTGCAAGGCGTCACAGATACGGCCGTGCAGCCAGCGGCGGCGTGCCGGGCTGAGACCATCGTAGACCACCTGGCGCAGTTTACCGTGGCTGAAATCGTAACCGCTTTCCCCCTGGGGAGTGACAATGCGCCGCTGCCACAATTCATCCAGCGCCGCTACCAACCGGTCTTCGTTCAAATCGCTGGCCTGGGCTAACACGTCGAAGGTAAAGGAACGGCCAACAGCCGCCGCCAGATTGGTCACTTCGCGCGCTGATGAAGAGAGCTGCGCCAGGCGGCTCTCCAGCATGGCCTGTACCTTGTCCGGCAGCGGTGGCCGGTCGGCGGCGACCAGTCGCCAGTTCCCCTGCATGGCGCGCGCCGTCTCCACGATGAAAAGGGGGTTGCCTTCGCTGTGGCGATAGAGGGCGTCGGCCGTTTCTGTGTCCAGGGTTTCGTGCAGCAGGTCGGCGGCGAGAGCGGCTGTTTCTGCGGCCGTCAGGCGTTCTAAAGAGAGGGTCGTCAGACTCTGGTTCTGGCGGCAGGCAGTTAACAGCCCGGCCAACGCGGGGGTGGCGGCCTCTTCGCGCCGCAGGGTTGCCAGCAGCAGCAACCGCTCTGGGGCGGCGCTGCGCAGCAAAACGTGCAGCCAGCTCAATGTTTCGGCGTCTGCCCAGTGGATATCGTCCAACAGCAACAGTACAGGCTGGCGGGCGGGCTGCACAGCCTGGGTGAGGGCGGTAAAAAAGCGCTGCTGCTGCCATGATTCGGTCAGCGGGCCGGGCAGAGGCAGACTGGGGTCATCCACCAACAATTGCGGAACCAGCCGCGACAATTCGCTGCGCCACAGCGGCGCCAATCGTTCCAGGGATAAAGCTTGCAGCCAGCCGACCAGTGGGGCAAAGGCCAGGTCTGCGGCAGCAGCGTAACAGGTGGTAACGGCGGTCGTCACGCCCTGTCGCCGCACCCAGGCCAGTAACTCTTGCGCCAGGCGGCTCTTGCCAATGCCCGCTTCCCCTTCGATGAGTATCATGTGCGGCGCGCCCTGTTTAGCGGTGCGCCAGCTTTGCAGCAAACGCTGCCATGCTGCGCGCCTCCCGATCAGACGGGCTGTATCGGGCGTCGGGGGCGAGGTGGCGGGCGGGGCCGCAGATGGGCGCGCCGCAGTGGCTAAAAGCTGTTGGTGGATGGCTTCGGTCTCTGCGCCAGGGGGCACGCCCAGCTCTTTCTCTAGCACGGCGGCGCAGGTGTGGTACATGCGCAGGGCGGCGGCGCGGTCGCCATAGGCCAGGTAGAGGTGCATCAGGCGGCGGTAAGCGACCTCGCGCAGCGGTTCTTCGCGCAGCAGCCGTTGGGCGCGGCGAATGGCTTCCAGCCAATCTTGCTGGGCGGTCAGCAGGTCTATTAACCGTTCCAGGGCGTCCAGAAAGCGTTGGCGCAGGCGGCTGCGTTCCGGCAGGGACCATTCGTCGTAACAGCCGGGCAGCAAGTCGCCCTGGTAATGGCTGATGGCTTGCTGCAAGTGAGTGATAGCAGCCGTTGTATCTGCGCCAACGGCCGTGGCCAGCGCGCGCTCGAATTCGGCTACATCCAGCGTATAGGGCGCGGTGGGCAGCCACTGCACGCTTTTCGTTTTAATTTGTACGTAGTTGGCGGCTTGCGGCCAGCTTTGGCGCAGACGGTGCAGCAGGTTGCGCAGGTTGGTACGCGCCTGGCTCTCGTTAGAGTCGGGCCAGAGTTGGAAGGCGAGGTGGCGGCGCAGCTGGGGCGCGTCGCGGCGCAGCAGCAGCAAGGTGAGGAACGCCTGTAAACGGGGAGCGTCCAGGTTTGGTAACGGCCGTTCATCCTGGATGAAGGCAAAATCACCGAGCAGCCGGACATTGAGACGGGGCGTATTGAGCATATCAGGTTGTGACGCTGCCATGTTTACCAGTTTAGCGGATAGGCAAAATGGGAGTCAAGCGCGTGGTTTTATTCGAGGGGAGCAATTCCTTCACGCAGGGCATACAACGCGGCCTGGGTACGATTGGCAAGGTGGAGTTTGCTGAGAATGTTGCTCACGTGCGTGCGTACGGTGCGCTCGCTGACGGTCAGCTTTTCGGCGATGTCCTGATTGGTGAGTCCCTGGGCAACCAGTTTGAGAATCTCTAATTCGCGGGCGGTTAACGGTTCGGCGGCGGTGGGCTGGTTTGCCGGGCGTTGTAGTTCCTGGACAACTTTGCTGGCGATAGCCGGATGGAGGGAGAGCCGCCCGGCGTATACGTCGTGAATGGCTTGTAGTAAATCTTGTGGCGCGGAATCTTTGAGCAAATAACCTAAGGCGCCCGCTTTGATGGCGGGGAACACTTTTTCATCTTCGGCGAAACTGGTGACAACCAGGATGCGCGCCTCTGGAAGCGCGGCTTTAATATCCTGGATGGCTTCAATGCCCCCTTTGCGGGGCATTTGCAGATCCATGACGATGACGTCGGGCTGGAGCGTCAGGGCAAGTTGGATAGCTTCGTTGCCATCAACCGCGCTGGCGACCAATTCCATATTTGGTTCTGTCAGGAGCAGGGCGCGAACGCCTTCGCGCACAATGGCATGGTCGTCGGCGTGGAGAACACGGATCATGAGTTTCTGTCCTGAAAATTATGAAGGATGAATTATGAAAATTTCATCTTCCGTGGCGCGCCATCGCGCATGTTGAACTCCCAGAGAAATTACACCAGATCAAAGGTGTTGAAGTTGTGGGCGGGTTCACCCACCTTTTTGAGGTTGAGGTTGACGGTGATGACTGTACCCTGGTTGACGGCCGTCTTGATTTTCAATGACCCGCCTAATAACTCCACCCGTTCGCGCATACTGATCAATCCCAGGCCGCCGCTGTCATCAGAATGGACAATGTCGAAGCCACGGCCGTTGTCGGCAATGCACAACTGCACCCAGTTTTCGTTTTGCGCAATGGAAACGGTCACTTCGCCGGCAACGGCATGTTTCAGGGCATTGTTTAAGGCCTCTTGGGTAATGTGATAGAGGGCTTCCTCGACATGCGCCGGAATGTTGAGGTGGTCATGCGCTTGTAGGGACGCCTGAATGCCGGTACGGCGTTCGACGCCATCGAGCCGTTGTTGAATAGCGCGGATTAACCCGGCCTGTTCGAGGATGGACGGCCGTAAATTATGCACCAGCAAACGCATTTCACGCAGCGCTTGCTGCGCTGTGTCGCCTAGCCGGGTTGCATATTCGGCGCACATGGCAAAATTTTCATCGGCGGCAAAACGACGGTTAGCTTCAGCAAAGAGGGTGATGCTGTAGAGGGATTGGGTGACGGCATCGTGCAGTTCACGCGCCAGCCGGTTACGCTCTTCTACTGCGGCTAACTCCTGCCGCGTCTCTAGTAAATTCTGCAGCTGCTCCGCCATACGATTCAAGCGGCGGCTGAGGTGGCCGAGTTCGTCGCCAGAGTCGTCACGGGCCACTACCGAAAAATCCCCCTGGCTCCAGGCGTCGGCGGCGGCCGTTATCTGACCAATGCGGCGGGTGAGGCCGCGCGCTGTGAGGAAGCCAAAGAGCGCGCCGATTAACCCGGTCGCCACCGTGATCGGGATCAGGCTGGCGGCGATGGATTGCAAGATTGGCGTCAAAATCTCTTCGCGCCAGATCGGGATACGAAACACGAGTACCAGGATACCGACCACCCCGCTTTCCTCATGCAAAACCGGCAGCGCGATCAACTGCGCTCCATCGTCACCCCGAATCATGCCTTGATAACCGGCGCGGGCCTCTTGCAGCACGGCCGTTCCGTTCGCAAAGCCCACAGCCTGCCACATTTCGCCAACGGCCGCTGCCCGCTCCGGCGTTTGCGCCAACAACGTCAGATCGGGCCCCAACACGTAAAGCTGCTGCTCCGCATCGTTCAGGCGCAATTGAGCCAGCCGGAGACTGGTCGTCTCTTGCACGCCGGCCGATGGCGAAAATTGCGTTTGCGTGTCTATCAGGGAATCGGCCCACGCTTGCAATCCATCCACATCGGGCGGCGTTTGCGCCAGATAGATGCGGGCTGCCGGAGCCAACTCGTTTTGCATGGCCTGAACCATGAGATTAGACAGGATGTCCGAGCCAATCAAGTACAAAACAAGGGCGAACAAGAGCAGCTCGACCACAAGCAGCGCCCCGGCGCTAACCAAGGTATAGGAAAAAGTAAGCCGCCATTGCAGGCGGCGAAAAGGTGTGAAAAGCCATGACAGTCGCGCCATGAAAATAGCTTACCTCAGGTTGGATGTTTCGTCATCCATCTTCCGTAATCCGTGAGCCGTAATCCGTGAGCCGTAATCCGTGAGCCGTAATCCGTGAGCCGTAATCCGTAAACGGTTCACGGTTCACACTCATCCGCCCAACTCTTGCCGCTGGAAGAGAGCGACGGCCGTTCCCAGGCATAATAAGGTGTATCCCCCCAGCAAGAGGACGGCTGTGGCGACGGATGGCGCGCCAGCGTTGGTCGCAGCAGCGACGGCGCCATTGCTGATTTGCCCCATCACGTGCCCATTGGCGATTTGCGCCAGGGAGGCAGGGAAATATTGAGCGATGGCCCCGGCTCGTTCCCCCAGCAGCGGCAAAAGCTGCATCGCCAGTGGTTCGCCCAGAGTGACGAAAGCCAGCCCGCCGCCCACCGTCAGCGCCGTTGAGCGGCTGGCGACGGCCAGCAGCATCGCCAGGGCCGCATAGGGGAGCAAACTGTAGGCCACCGCCAGCGCGGCCAACCCCAGGTAGCCCCAGTTGATGGCGGCAAAGGGAACCTCATCCAGGTAGCTGGCGCTGAGGATACCGGTGATCAGGCCGCCCAACAGGATGACGACGAGGATGAGCAGCAAGGCGGTCAGGGCGACGGCCGTAAACTTCGCCACCAACACGCTCCAACGTGGCACGCCACGGCTCAACCAGAGTTGGAAGCTGCGCCAGGCATACTCCTGCGCCGTTACCGCGCCGCTGAGTACGACCAGCAAAAAGACGCCCCACGTGCTGGCGATATTCAGCAGCAGCGTAAAGCTCAACGGCCAGGTCAACATCGCCTGCACCTGCGGCCCATCCATCCCCTCAATGCGAAAAGCCCCGCTTTCGCTCACGCCACTGTCCAGCATTTGCTTGACGGCGAAGAAAAGGGCGATTGCGCCCAGGGTGACGACGGCCATCAGCGCCAGTTCCACCCAAAAGATGGCGCGCAGGGTTAATTTCTGCTGTTCAATCTGCATCATTTGTGTCGACATGATTATCTCCTCAGAAAATGCGCCAACTGGAAAGTTGGCGCTACGGATTAAGGTCACTCGCTGGTCAGAGATAGGAAAACGTCTTCCAGGTCAGATCGGCGGGGCAGCACTTCGCCGGGGTAAATGCCATGCTGCGCCAGGTGGGCGACGGCCGTTTCCCCATCAATACCCGCTACCTGCACATACACGCCGTTCGTCTCCACGTGGCTGACGCCTTCCACCGTTTGCAACAGCGCCGCCGCCATGGGCGGCGCTGGCACGCGCAACTTGACCACCGTTTGCGACTGCGCCAACAATTCGTTCACCGACCCTTGCGTGACGATTTTTCCCTGGTGAATGACGGCGATGCGGTCACACACTTGCTCCACCTCATGCAGCAGGTGGCTGCTCAGAAAAATCGTGACCCCCTCCGCTGCCAACTGGCGAATCAGTTCCCGAATTTCGCGCATACCGGCCGGGTCCAGGCCATTGGTCGGCTCGTCGAGAATGATTAGCTCTGGTTCATGCAACAGTGCGGCGGCCAGTCCCAACCGCTGTTTCATGCCGGTGGAATAATCCTGTACCTTGCGGTCGGCCGCGCCGGCCATGTTCACTCGTTGCAGCGTTTCGTCAATGCGCGCTGTGTCCACGTCAGGGTAAAGCCGGGCCAGCAGGCGCAAATTTTGCCGCCCGGCGAGGTATGGGACCAAAGCGGGCGCGCCCACCAGCGACCCCACATGGCGCAGTGGCTGGCTGCGCGCCGGCGTCACCGGTTGGCCGAAGAGTTCGATACGGCCGTCTGTCGGGTGAATCAGACCCAGGATCATGCCAATGGTCGTGGTTTTGCCCGCGCCATTCGGGCCGAGGAAACCAAAAACCTCCCCGCGTCTAACTTGCAGGCTGACCTCTTGCACCGCCACGACATTGCCAAAATGCTTGCAAAGTTGATGAGTTTGTAAAATAGTGTCACTCATGTACTGCCTCCATAACGTTTAGCAATCATCTACGAACCCAAACCACTATGTTAATTGCCGACGATTGCCTGGCTAATATTGTCAATCTGCTGTTAGTGTAGTGGAAAACACGCTCCTCCAAATCAGTCCCCAGACCCAACCGGCATCCACCCGCAGATGGATTTGACCCAAAGCGGAAACAGGTTCACAATTTGGTTCTTAAAAACTGGCTTGAGATAGAGGGAAACGATGAGCACACAAACAAACCCGGTGCGCAAAAAGATGACGTTACAGCAGTTGCAGGCAAAAAAGCAGCAGCACATGCCCATCACCATGCTGACGGCCTACGATTACAGCTCCGCACTGCTGGTAGACCAGGCAGACATGGACATCATCCTGGTGGGCGATTCGCTGGCGATGGTTATGTTGGGCATGGACAGCACCGTGCCCATCACGATGGAGGAGATGCTGCACCACTGCCGCGCCGTTGCACGTGGGGCGAACCATGCTTTCCTGGTGGGCGATATGCCGTTTATGTCGTATCAGGCCAGCGTCGGCGAGGCCATGCATAACGCCGGCCGTTTTCTGAAAGAAGGAAACATGGAAGCGGTCAAACTAGAAGGTGGTCGCCCCATGGCCGCCACCATCGAGGCGCTCACCCGCGTTGGCATCCCCGTGATGGGGCACATTGGCCTGACGCCGCAAAGCGTCACGGCGTTGAGCGGGTATAAAGTGCAGGGGAAAACGGCCGTCGCCGCCCACGACCTCTTGTTAGACGCTCTCGCCTTGCAAAACGCAGGCTGCTTCAGTATCGTCCTCGAAGCTGTGCCCACGCCCATTGCCGCCGCCATCAGCGACCGGCTCGCCATTCCTACGCTGGGCATTGGCGCGGGCGCGGGCTGCGATGGGCAGGTGTTGGTCTACCACGACTTACTTGGGCTGTTCGACAAATTCCAGCCCAAATTCGTGCAGCAGTACGCCAACATCGGGCAGCAAATCCTGACCGCCTTGCAGCAGTACCGTGACGATGTGCAGCAGGGCGCATTCCCCACCGCCGCCCACAGCTACGACCTGCCGCAGGGGGAGTGGGAACAGTTTGTGAAGATGATGGGGGAGTCGTGAGCCGGGCGTCGGACAATCCGACTCACGACTCCCCACGCTCACCCATGCACATCGGTATCATTGGCACGGGCGCGTTGGTGAAGAGTTACCAGGCCCTTGTCCAATCCCCAACTACTGGCTGCCCCACACCGGCTGCCCCGTCGGCGTGCGCAAATTGATGTGTGCGTCGGTCGTCAGGTTTGTCAGCCAGTTCACCTCCACGTGATCCGCCGCGGCAAACCCTTCCAATGAAACCTGATCTCCTGGCGTTAAGGCAATGCCATTCGCTTCCCAGAACCAGGGCGGCCCCAACATGACGGTCACATCCTCGCCCGCGTCGGTGCGGAAGGTGAGCATATTGCCTTCCACCAGGGTGACGACGCCGATGTAAGCCGACGTCTCTCCTGCGCCTGACAACGGCGTCGTGGACTGCCCTTGCCCTGCGCCGCCGCTTTGGCTGGAGGGCGCGCCTGTGTCGCGCCAGGGTGGGCCGCCACCTTGGCCACCTTGTCCGCCTTGCCCCTGACCTTGCCCGCCACCGGGCGCAATGGGGTTGGCCGCGTCGGGCGTCGCTTGCAGCCAGGGTGGGCCGCCGCCCTGCGCCGTGCCGCGCGGATTTTGCACCTGGGGCGCGGTCGGTTCCCACGCGCGCAAGTAAGCCACAACCGCTTCCATTTCAACCAGCGTCAGACGGTCGCCAAAAGCAGGCATCGTCGAATTGGGACGATGGCCGCCGTTGATGATGACGTTGAGAAGCTGTTCATCGCTGTTACGCGTCAGAATTTGCTGGCTGTTCAGCACCGGGCCAATACCGCCGCTGCCATCTTCGCCATGACAGGCGGCGCAGGTGGTATCAAAAATGCGTTGGCCTAGCGCCAGCACCTCTTCCGGGTTGTTCAGGTCAATACGGATGGGTTCTGGCGGCGTCAATTGCAGGCCGGCGGCCGTGATCGCATCCCAGTTTTGCAAGAAAGAGGACAGACTGGCGATCTCGTCTGGCGTCAGGCTTTTGTCCCAACCAACCATCATTGTGCCGGGCACGCCTTCACTGATGATCCGCGCCAGAGTAGCGCCGTCGGTGGCCTGCACGTCGGCCGTGTGCAGCGGCACGCCCAGGTCAGACCCTTCGCCATTGATGCCATGGCAAATGGTGCAGTTGTTGGCAAAAAGCTGCATTCCGGCCGCCCATTCGCTGCCAGCGTCGCTGAGCGCGGCTACCTCGGCCAGAAATGCTTCATCTACCTGGGGCACGGGCAGCGTTGGCGGGATGAGTCCTTGCACCGCCGCCAATTCGCCCACCTGTGACCAGTCGGCGTAGCGAATGAGGGCGATCAGTTCATCAATCTGGTAATCGTTGTAAATGCCGCCTTCGTCGCTGTGCCAGCCAGTCATGGCCGTATCGTAACGGCCGCGCGCAATCGTCTTGTAAAGCACGTCATACGCCGCTTCGCGCAGGCCAGGGTTGTCGAGTGGGGGCATGGCCCCAAGCCCTTCCCCGGCCGCGCCATGGCAGACGGCGCAATTTTCGACGTACATCACGGCCGCATCGTTGACAAACGTCTGCCGCAAGTCTATCTGCGCCTGCTCCATGCGCAGGGGTTCCTGCCAGGTATAGATGGGCAAAACGACGACAATGGTGAGTAAAGCGAGCAAACTGATGAGGGTATTTTTGTTCATGAGGGTTCTCGTCGGACGTCGGCTAGGCATAGGCAAGTTGGTCAGGGGTGTAGCGGTCACGGCGGGTAATGCGGGTAGTGTCTATGAACACTTGACTGTCATGAATTTGGACGAGGAAGGTGTCGAGGGCGCGGGGTGCGGGTGGGTTTTCCACGTCGCCATGTGCGTCAAAGCTGGACGCATGGCAGGGGCAAAAAAATTGGTTTTGCGCCGGCTGCCAGTTCACGGTGCAGCCAAGGTGGGTGCAGCGGGTATAAACGGCGAGGAAGCCCCCATTATCGGCGCGAATGAGATAGAAACGGCCGTCGGGGAACTCTGTCACCGACCCCACCGGGAAGCTGTCTACGGGGCCGGCCATAACCGCCCCGCCAAACTGCCCTTCCAGGCTGCGCGGCTGCATAAACAGCAGGCTCGCCCCACCCATTTCCAGCAGCGCCAGGCCGCTCAATGTCCCTAAGCCCAATTTCAAAAAGTCGCGGCGCGTTAACGCTTCCGCCGGCGAATCTGTTTGTTTTCTTGTCATCATTTACCTCATAACTGTTCTTAAAACGGCCAGATCAGGGCCATGTTGGCGCCCCGGAAAAAGACGCCGATGATGGTCAGGATGATTAAGCTGACGAAGACAAAGGTGAAGACGCCGGTCAACGCCTCGCTGTGCGTCAGACGGCCGCCGCCACGCAGCAGCGCATAGATGAACCACAAGCCGGGCAGGGTCAGCAGCAGCGGGATCAGGCCATTGGTGATCAACGTCGGCCAGGTGGGGAACATCTGCGTCAAGTCCAGCCACCATTCATCAACCACCACCAGCAGGGGAACCAGCCCCACACTGAGCAGCGCCGCCAGCGCCGCCGCCCATTTGCCTTTACCGGAGCGAAAATAGACGCCGATGTCCGCTTCCGCTTTATCCAGGCGAGGCACAAAGAGGATCGCCGCCAGGCCAATTCCGGCCAGAATCATCGTCGCCAGGGGATGCATATGCAGCAGCAGTTCTTGCAAGCCGAGGAAGTACCAGGCCGCTTTCGCCGGATTGGGTGGATGCACGGGGTCGGCCAGGGCTTCCAGCGGCGCGGGCACAAAGATGGCGAAGAGCAGCAGCCCGGCAATGAGCACGGTGGCCGCCGCCAGTTCGATTTGCACGAGATGGGGGATGGTGGTGAGACGTTCAATGCGTGGGGAACGGCCGTTTTCTCCCTCCCCTTCCTCTGGCTGTGAAATGCCGCCATCCTTGCGCACCTTCCAAAAATGATACGACAACAGCACAAGCAGCAGCGCCGGCAGCACGGCCACATGAATGGCGTAAAAATTGCGCAGCGCCCCTTGCCCCACCTCTGGCCCGGCCAGCAAAAAGTCCGCAATCGCCTGCCCCACCAACGGGATATAACTCAGCAAACTGGTTCCAACAGTCACGGCCCAATAGGCCAGCTGATCCCAGGGCAGCAGATAACCGGTGAAGTTGAACGCCAGCACCACCAGCAGCAGCACGACGCCAATCGTCCAATTGGTCGCCCGCCCCTTTTTGAAGCCGCCAGTGAAAAAGACGCGCAGCATGTGCAAAAAGGTGGTGATGACCAGTAAATTGGCCGACCAATGGTGCAGTGCGCGAATGAGAGAGCCAAACAACACCTGCGTTTCGATGGTTTGCACGCTGGTGTAAGCGCGGTCTACGCTGGCGTCGTAGCGGAACATGAGCAGCACACCGGTCACAATGAGGATCAGCGCCAACATCGCCGACAGGCCGCCCAGCCCCCAGGTGTATGACCAGCGCAGCGCCGGCGCGGGCACTTTAGTCGGGTGTAAGTGCAAAATGAGGTTGTTCGCCACCGCCCGCATCCGGCTGCGGTCATCGGCCGGCCTATCTGTGTAGAGAATTTTCTTTGTCCAGGAACTATTTTCAGTCATGTGCCTACTCCAAGTGAATGAGTGTCGGGAATCGGGCGTCAGTTCACCGATTACCGCTTCTCAGTATGGCGCACAGGCATGAATGGAATGTAGAGATGATGTGAAGAGGTTATGAAGCGTCCCCCCAACGCTCAACGTTACGGCAGCGATTCGCAAACAACCATCACGCAGCCCATTTGCCAGGCGAGTAAAAACAACAACAGCCAATATTTCATGATTTGCTCCTGGTTAGCGGTTGTGGGTAGGAGTCTGGATGATTGACTGGCGTAATAACCGAGGCCGGTATAAAGTGGGGACATGCACTTAACGGCTATGCGCATCGGTATCATTGGCACGGGTGCGTTGGCTTCCTTGTTTGCCGCTTATCTGCATGAGGTGGCCGACGTAATGATGGTTGGCTCCTGGGCGGAACAACTGCGCGCGCTGGCAACGGATGGGCTGACGCTGA
>JAANMY010003191.1_pt1 | contig 13935 bp, 10 predicted proteins | sample 7279691 | NCBI WGS metagenome assembly JAANMY01 (sample SAMN14094543, study PRJNA606508) | bioreactor metagenome | isolation source: A lab-scale SPAN reactor treating ammonium-rich wastewater day 388 | place: Ireland: Galway | collected 2018-02-07
CGCGTCCGGTCGCGCGATCGCCAACGGCGCCGACTACGGCTTCACCAAGCTGATCTTCGACGCCGAGACCCACCGCGTGATCGGCGGCACCATCGTCGGGCCGTCTGCCGGCGACATGATCGGCGAGGTCTGCCTGGCCATCGAGATGGGCGCGGACGCGACCGACATCGGCAAGACCATCCACCCCCACCCGACCCTGGGCGAGACGGTGGGCATGGCCGCCGAAGTGGCCCACGGCAGCTGCACCGACCTGCCGCCGATGCGCAAGAAGTAAGCGCGGGCGCATTCCCATCAAGAAGCCCCCGGCCCCTTCGTCATGAAGGGCACCGGGGGCTTCGACCGTCTGCGAACCGAACGAAGGATCTCAGTCGAGCGCGACCTGCGCCTTGAGCCAGAGCGTACGGCCGGGTTCGTTGATGCGCAGATCGGTCACCTTTGCCGAACCGAAGTCCCACCCGCCCTTGCCGAGATGTTCGCGATAGGTGCGATCGAACACGTTGTCCACGCCGACCGTCAGCAACGCAGCCTTGTTCGGACGATAACCGGCGTTGAGCGCCAGCGTCGCGAAGCCCGGAGTCGCGCCCAGGTCCTGACCGTTCGCAACGATGCTGCCCGAGCCGATGTCGTAGCGATCCTGCTTGGCAACCATGCGTACCATCGCACCGTACGAGAACACCCGGTTGTCGTATTCGACACCAAGCTTCACCTCGAGCGGCGGCTGCTGGGCGAGCGGTTTGTTGTCGGTGTCGTTCGTGCCGCGGACCCAGGCCAATGTGCCGTAAGCCTGCCAATCGGGCGCGAAGCGCCAGCTCACGTCACCCTCGAGGCCATACACGGTGGCGTCGACGTTGCGCACGTTGGCGGTGACCGGCGTGACCCAGCGCAGCAGGATGTAGTCATCCACCTTGCTGTAGAAGCCCGAGACCGCAGCAGACCACTCGCCATGCATCCAGTTCGCGCCGACGTCGAGCTGCGTGGTCTTCTCCGCGTCGAGCGTGGCAAAGCTGCGCGCATCCCCGCTGCGCGGCAGATTGGCCGTTCGCATGTACTCCCAGTAATCCGGGAAGCGCTCGGCGTGCCCGAGGCCCACGTACCAGGTGCCTGCACCGCCGGCGTAGTCGTTCTCGTAGCGCAGGAAACCGCTCGGTAGCGTCTCGCTCTGCGTGATGCCGCCCATCTTGTCATTGGTGACTTCATGGTCGTCGACGCGCAGACCACCGATGACACGGCGGAAGTCGTCGAGCGCGTAAATCGCCTCGCCGAACACGCCGTAACGGTCGAAGCTCAGGTCGCCAATCCGGGGCTTGGCGAAGAAGTCGGTTCCGTCGCGGAAGGTGTGCTCGTCCGTCTTCATGTCGGCACCGAGCACGAGCTGAAGCGGCTCGGTGGGCGTGAGCGTGACGGCAACGCGCCCGCCTTTGGTCTCGCGGTCGGGGTTGTTGAGCATCTTCGTGCCCGTGTTCGAGCGCAGGCTGTAGTTGTCCATCACGTGGTCGATGTAGCTGTAATAGACGTTCGCCTCGACCTTGTTCACCAGCGACGAAATGTTGCGCTTGGCGAACTTGAGGGCAATGTTCTCGCGCTCGAACCGGGTACCGTCCATCGCGCGGTCCGCATAGGCGGCCTCGCCATCCGAGCGCCCGGCGCTCAGCTCGATCAGGGTGTTGTCGTCCGGCGTCCACCCGAGCGCGGCGCTGGTGCTCCAGCGCGTGTAGAAGGAATGCACTTCCTCGCCATCGCCATCTTCGTAGTTGTCGCTATCCGCGCGGGTGGCGCTGGCGCGGGCGTAGAAGTCGGGGTTGCCGCCACGCGCTTCGAGGTACTGGTCGTTGCGACCGAAGCTACCGAAGGTGAGGCTTCCCTGCGCGCTCCAGCCCGGCTCGGTCATGCGCCTGGACTCGCGCTCGAAGAGCACGACGCCTGCCGAACTCCCCGGCACGTAGAGCACCTGTTGCGGTCCCTTGAGCACGGTCACGCGATCGTAAGATTCAGGGTAGATGTACGCCGTCGGCGGGTCCATGCGCCCGCCACAGCCACCGTGGATTTCCTGTCCGTCAAGCAGGATACCCAGGCGCGAGCCCGACATGCCGCGAAACACCGGGTCACCGTCCGTGCCTCCTTTGCGGATTACCGAGAAGCCCGGAATGCTCTTGAGCATGTCCGCGCCATCGTGCGCAGGCAGCGGCTGGCGCGGGGCCTTGGGGTCGGTGGTGACGGTGAGCGGCGCCTCGGTGACCGGCGCGGTCACGACCACGCGGCCCAGTGTCGCCTCCTGGGCGAGGGCAAGCGCGGGCAGCGCAAGGGAAATGGCCACGGCAAGTGGCAGACGTCGGAAGGTGTTGTGCATGTCGGTGTTCTCGTTAAACGGGCATTGCGCGCCGCATCCACGCGGAACGCGGGCGCGACAAGCCCCCTCCGCTCGCCCATCGGCGATCGGAAAGTCGGTCCTGGAAGAAAGCGTCGCCAAGCCGCAGCCGCCCGTTCGACCCGGCTTTCAGGTCGGTACGCGCGCTGCGATCGGCTGCCGCGTCAGTGCTTGCCGTGCTCCATCTTCATCGGCGCATTGAGCGGGCGGGCGGGGGCGGTGACTTCGAGGGTCTGGCGGCTGCCATCCTTGTTCTGGATGACCAGCGTCAGCGGCACCTGGTCGCCCTCCTTCACCTGGGCCTTCAGGTCCATGAGCATGACGTGATAGCCACCCGGCTTGAGCTCGACGGCCTGGCCCGCAGGCAGGTCGAGCCCGGGGACCGGGCTCATCTTCATGACGTCCTTGTCCATCACCATCTCGTGGATCTCCACCACTCCGGCCACCGGCGAGGCGACCGAGAGCAGACGTGCATCGGCGTCGGACTTGAGTTGCATGAAGGCACCGGTGGCCTTCTGCGCAGGGACGGTGGCACGCACCCAGGGCTCGGCGACGGAAACATCGGCGAGCGCGGAAAGGCTGAACAGGCCGGCAAGGGCCGCAAGGGCAAATCTTTTCATGGTGTGTTTTTCCAGATGAAAGCAAGCACGATGCAGCCGGACTGCCGACACAACCCTGCCGGCACGCGCGAAGGGACGCGTACTCGAGGAGGCGGCGACCGACGGTCGACCCGGCTGGGCGACCTTGGCTGCATCGGTAAGGACGGGGAAACGGGAAGTGCCGTGGGAAACGCAGGCTGCGTTCAATCGCAGGGGCGATCAGGTACGGGCGGGCGGTGCGCGCGGATGCGCAGGCGACCACGCGAAGAGCGGTCGTGGGGAAGTCAGGAACAACCGCGGTACGGACTGAGCACCGGCAACGGCGAACACCGCCGCGGGGTCGCCGGGCGGCAGCATCGCCGTGTTGCAGGGTGCCGAGCAGTAGGAGCAGTCTTCCAGCACCCGTCCGTGACCGCCCTCGCCATCGCCGACGTCAATCGCGTGCGCGCCGTAGAAGGCAGCCTCGTCGGCAGTCAACGCAACGCGGTTCGTGCCCTCGGCCGAACACAACTCGATGAAGTAGCGCCCGCTCTCGTCCGGCCCCATGGCCCGGCTGATCGCCGGCGCAAGCGCGCTCACCAGCATCGCGAAGAGTGCGATCCAGGCGACGGAACGATGGCGAAAGGCGCGAATCACGGACGGAACTGCCATAACGGGGGTCGATGACGATGCGGATGTTACCCGACTGCCCACCACCAACCTTGATCCGTATCAGCCTCCGCCGATATTGCTTTCGGCGAGCCCTATGCCGGCGCGGGCACGTACCCAGGTGACGAAGTCCGCCGGAGGCAGCGCCTTCGAATACAGGAAGCCCTGGATGTTATCGCACCCCATGCCTGCGAGCAGGCTCGCCGTCTGCTCGTCCTCGACGCCTTCGGCGGTCACCTCGACTCCCAGCCGATGCGACAGATCGATGATCGACGCCGCGATCTCGCGATCGCGCGATGAGTTGAGTAGGTCGATCACGAAGCTGCGGTCGATCTTGACCTCCTGCACCGCCAGGCGCTTCAGTCGGCTCATGCCCGAAAAACCGGTGCCGAAGTCGTCGATCGACAGGCTCAGGCCAAGCGCGCGCAAGCGTCCGATCACCGCCGACACGCTGTCGTCCGCGGCTTCGTCGATCATGCTCGTCTCGGTGATCTCGAGACAGAGCCGCTCCGGCGCCACGTTCCAGGTCGACAAGGCCTGGCTGATCAGCTCGGGCACTTCGAAATCGTAAAGATCCGTCGCCGACAGGTTGATCGACACGTCGACCTCCAGCCCTTCCATGCGCAACCCGTGCAGGATCTGCGCGGCATGCTGGAACAGCCAGCGATTGAAGCGATGACGCATGCCCAGGCGGTCGATCAGGCCGACCACCACCGGCGGGGGCACCCACTGCCCGGCACTGCTGCGCCAGCGCAGCAAGGCCTCGGCGCTGCGGCATTCGCCGCTGGCGACATGCACCTTGGGCTGAAGATGGAGCTCGAGCTCGGTCCCACCGGAAAAGGCGTTGCGCAGATCGCGCTCGAGCGACGCCATGGAGGGCGAGCTCTCATCCATGGACGGGGTGTAGATCTGGCTTCCGCTGTCGCCGCGCCCGCCGACCAGTCCGGCGATGCGGGCCGACTGCAACAGATGGAAGGCGTCCTTGCCATGGTCCGGCGAGATGGCCGCACCGCACACCACCCGCATCGGGAGCGCGATGCCGTCGATCTCCAGCGGTCCCTCGTTGAAGGCCTGCTCGAACTTGAGCATGGCCAGCGTCAGCACCGCCGCGCTCGACAGGTTCGGCAGCACGATCAGCCACTCCTTGCCATCGACTGCGAACAATGAATCCTGCGGCCGCAGGCGGGAGCGAATCTCGCGCTCCATCGCGCGCTCGAAGCGCCGCATGTGCTCGAGCGGAAGCCGGTACAAGGCGGCGTCGGGCTGGGCGTAGAGCGAGATCACCCCGATGCCGACGGTTCCCGCCTTGAGGTCGGCGAGGCGGGCGGAGACCTCGGTGAGCGCCCCGAAAAAGCCGACCGGCGTGAGTGAGTCCATGATCAGGCGAGGTAGAAATCGTTGGGATCGATGCCGTAGGCGTTCGGCGCCAGGGCCTGGACGATGCGGTAGGGCTCGCCATCGCCGAACTCGGGCTGCATCAGCAGATCGAGCGTGCGCGGGAAGCGCTCGATGCTCCTGTCGGGCGCGAGCAGCACCAGCACGCGGGGCTGCAGGCGCCGCACCTGGTTCTGCTGGATGACCACGCCCACCTCGCCGCTGTTGAGCTCGACCAGCGTGCCGATCGGATAGAGCCCGATACATTGCAGGAACTGGTCGACCAGGGTCTCGCGGAACTGCGTGTCGCGCAGCTGGTTGAGGGTTTCCATCGCGCGCTGGCTGGATACCGCGCCCCGATACACGCGCTCGCGCGTCATCGCGCAATAGCTGTCGACGATGCCCGCCATCTCCGCGGCGAGCGGAATGCTCATGCCCGCCAGCCCACGCGGGTAACCGGTGCCGTCGTAGCGCTCGTGGTGCGCGGCGATGATCGCGAGCACGGCCGCATCGAAATCCTTGTGTGCGCGGAGCAGGTTCACCGTGTTCCTGACATGCGCCTTGACGTGCTCGAATTCGGTGTCGCTCAGCGGACCCGGCTTGCTCAGCACCTCGTAGTCGATCTGCACCTTGCCGATGTCCTGCAACAGCCCCGCCATGCCCAGTTGGCGCACCTCGGCACCGCTCAGGCCGACGAAGCGCGCGAACACCATGGCATGCACCGAGACGTTGACCGCATGGTCGTAGGCGTACTGGTCGGTACGCTTGAGACGACTCAGCCAGAGCAGTGCGTCAGGGTTGCGCTGGACACCGGACGCCATCTCGCCGACCAGCTCGTCGATGCGACCGACGTCGATCGAACCATGGTTGTCGATCGCGAGCCGGGTTTCACGCAGTACGCGATAAACGTCATCGACGATCGGCGCGGAGTAGAGCAGTTCGGACTCGAGCCGGCTGCGTCCGTCCTCGGTGCGGATGCGCGGAACGTGCGGTTGGCGCTTGGTGTGGATCTTGCCTTTGAAACTGCGCGCCACCTTGATGAAGCGCTGCGCCTCGATCCGTGATTCAGTGACGTCGGGGTGCTGGCGCGGCCCACCGTCGAGGCCGCGCAAGGGACCATCCTTGTCGATAACCTTGGCGCTGAACTGATCCCCCGTCGAACGCGCACGATCGATCACGACCTCACGGCAGCACTGCTGCAGGGCCCGGACCTGGTCGACGTTCTGGAGCAGAAAGCCCTGCATCATGAAGGGGGTTTCGGTCCAGGGGCGGTCGATCTCGACGACGAACATGCCGATCTTGAGATCGCGCGTCGATATCGTTTGGTTCAAGGGCTTGCTCCGGTGTGTTACGAATGACGCGCTTCGATGATAACGACTGTTAACGGCGGCGATGCGGACGGCTTTAGCCGGATATCGAGCGCCGTTACCCGTTTCAGGTCATCCGCCCCACGCTCACCCAAGCCACACCCGCGCATTGCGGAACATGCGCAGCCAGGGCGAGGCGTCCGGACTGTCCTTGACCAGCCACTGCGGCGCCCATGACATCTGCAGCGTCCGCGCGGTGCGCTCGGGATGCGGCATCATAATCGTGAAGCGCCCATCGGCAGTGGTGAAACCCGTCACGCCCGCCGGCGATCCGTTGGGGTTGGCCGGGTAGGCCTGCGCGGGCTTGCCGTGGTTGTCGATGTAGCGCAGCGCGAGCAACGCGCGCTCGCGGTCGGCCGCGCTGCGGAACACCGCCTGGCCCTCGCCGTGGCTGACCACGATCGGCATCCGGCTGCCCGCCATGCCCTGCAGAAGGATGGAGGGGCTGTCGGTGACCTCGACCATCGCGAAGCGGGCCTCGAACTGCTCGCTGCGATTGCGATGGAAGGTCGGCCAGGCCTCGGCACCGGGGATGATCGGCGCGAGATGCGCCATCATCTGGCAGCCGTTGCACACGCCGAGCGCGAAGGTGTCGCTGCGGCGGAAGAAGGCCTCGAACTCGTCACGCAGGCGGCTGTTGAAGAGGATGGACTTGGCCCAGCCCTGCCCCGCGCCGAGCACGTCGCCGTAGGAGAAGCCGCCGCAGGCCGCGAGGCCGTGGAAGTCGGCGAGATCGATGCGGCCGGCCTGCAGGTCCGACATATGCACATCCACCGGGGTGAAGCCGGCGCGCTCGAAGGCGGCCGCCATCTCGAATTGCGAGTTGACACCTTGCTCGCGCAGCACGACGACCTTGGGGCGGGCGCCGGTGGCGATGAAGGGCGCAGCCACGTCGTCCCTGACATCGAAGGACAGCGCGACCGACAGCCCGGGGTTGCTGGCATCGGCGAGCGCGTCGAACTCCTGCTGCACGCATTCGGGGTCGTCGCGCAGCTTGGCGATGCGGTAGCTGGTCTCGGACCAGGCCTGCAGCAGCTCGACCCGGCTGGCCGAGAACACCAGCTTGGCGTTGCGGCGCAGGCGGATCTCGTCCTTGTCGTTGGGCTCGCCGATGAAGTGGTAGGCGAGACCGGCAGCGCGCAATGGCTCGGTGACGCGTGCGCGCTCCTCGCGGCGGATCTGCACGACGGCGCCGAGCTCCTCGGCGAACAGGCCGGCGAAGAGGCGGTCGGCGAAGCGACCCTTGAGGGTGTCGGGCTTTTTCTCGAGGCCGTCGACATCCATCATGTAGGGGTCGTAGCACACGGTGTCGAGGATCAGCGACAGCCCGCACTTCGCCGCGAAGGCCATCTCGCACACGGTGGCGAAGAGGCCGCCGTCCGAGCGGTCGTGGTAGGCCAGCAGCAGGCCCTCGCGGCGCAGCTGCTGGATGGTGTCGAAGAAGGCCTTGAGCTGGGCAGGGTCGACATCGGGCGCATGCTCGCCGACCGAGTCGTAGGCTTGGGCGAACACCGAGCCGCCGAGGCGGTTCCTGCCGTTGCCGAGGTCGATCAGCAGGAGTTCGGTCTCGACGCCTTCGGGCAACTGGAGCTGCGGGGTGAGCGTGTTGCGGATGTCCTGCACCGGGGCGAAGGCAGTGGCGATCAGCGACAGCGGCGCGACCACCTGCTTGTCCTCGCCGCCGTCCTGCCAGGCGGTGCGCATCGACAGCGAGTCCTTGCCGACCGGGATCGACACGCCGGCGGCGATGCAGAACTCGGACACGGCGTGCACGGTGTCGTAGAGCTTCGCATCCTCGCCGCGGTGACCGGCGGCCGCCATCCAGTTGGCGGAGAGCTTGACGTCGCCGAGCTTGGCGATGTCGGCGGCGGCGATGTTGGTGATCGCCTCGCCGATCGCCATCCGGCCTGAAGCCGGCGCGTCGACGCAGGCCAGCGGCGTGCGCTCGCCCATCGCGAAGGCTTCGCCGCGCCAGCCCTGGAAACTCATCGCCGTGACCGCGACGTCGGCCACCGGCACCTGCCAGGGGCCGACGAACTGGTCGCGTGCGGTCAGCCCGCCCACCGAGCGGTCGCCGATGGTGATCAGGAAGCTCTTGCTCGCCACCGCCGGCACGCGCAGCACGCGCATCCCGGCCTCCTGCAGGTCGAAGTCGGTGGTGTCGAAGGGCGGCAGGTGCACCGCGCGCCGCGACACGTTGCGCGTCATCTTCGGCGGCTTGCCGAGCAGCACCTTCATGTCCATGTCCACCGGCTTGTTGCCGAAGTGGCGGTCGGACACGGTGAGATGGCCGTCGGCGGTGGCAGTGCCGAGCACCGCGAAGGGGCAGCGCTCGCGCTCGCAGAAGGCCTGGAACATCGCCAGGCTCTCGGGCGCGATCGCGAGCACGTAGCGCTCCTGCGATTCGTTCGACCAGATCTCGCGCGGGCTCATGCCCGGCTCCTCGATGTGCACCTCGCGCAGCTCGAAGTGCGCGCCCAGGCCGGCGTGGTCGGCCAGTTCGGGCATGGCGTTCGACAGGCCACCGGCGCCGACGTCGTGGATGGCGATGATCGGGTTCTTGTCGCCTTGCTGCCAGCAGGCGTCGATGACCTCCTGGCAGCGACGCTGGATCTCGGGGTTGCCGCGCTGCACCGAGGCGAAGTCGAGGTCGGCGGTGTTGGTGCCGGTCGCCATCGACGAGGCCGCGCCACCGCCCAGGCCGATCAGCATGCCCGGGCCGCCGAGCTGGATCAGCAGCGTGCCCGGCGGGAAGGTGGGCTTCTCGGACTGCTGGGCCTGGATGCTGCCCAGGCCGCCAGCGATCATGATCGGCTTGTGGTAGCCGCGCACCTCGCCCTGCACTGCCTGTTCAAACGTGCGGAAATAGCCGGCGAGGTTGGGACGGCCGAACTCGTTGTTGAAGGCCGCAGCACCGATCGGGCCCTCGATCATGATGTCGAGCGCGGAGGCGATGCGCTCGGGCTTGCCGTAGGGCTTCTCCCAGGGCTGGCCGAAATCGGGGATGTTGAGGTTGGAAACGGTGAAGCCCGCCAGACCGGCCTTCGGACGCGAGCCGCGGCCGGTCGCGCCCTCGTCGCGGATCTCGCCGCCGGCGCCGGTGGCAGCGCCGGGGAAGGGCGAGATCGCGGTCGGGTGGTTGTGGGTCTCGACCTTGGCGAGGATGTGGGTGTCCTCGTCGTGGTAGCGGAAGGCGCCATCGGCGTCCGGGTACAGGCGGGCGATGCGCGCGCCCTCGATCACCGAGGCGTTATCCGAGTAGGCCACCACCGTGCCCTCGGGGTGGGCCTTGTGGGTGTCCTTGATCATGCCGAACAGCGACTTTTCCATCGGCCGCGCGTCGATCACCCAGTCGGCGTTGAAGATCTTGTGCCGGCAGTGCTCGGAGTTGGCCTGGGCGAACATCATCAGCTCGACGTCGGTGGGGTTGCGCCCCATGCGGCTGAAGTTCTCGACCAGGTAGTCGATCTCGTCCTCGGACAGCGCCAGGCCGAGCTCGCCGTTGGCTCTCTCCAGCGCGGCCCGACCGCCGGCGAGGAGGTCCACCGTGGTGAGCGGCTGCGGCTCGTAGTGGTGGAAAAGCGCCTCGGCCGCGTCGAGGGTGTCGAGCACCGCCTCGGTCATGCGGTCGTGCAGCAGCGCCAGCAGCGCGGCATTACCGGCCACCCCGCGCGCGTCGATCGTGTATGCGATGCCGCGTTCGATGCGCACGATCTTGTCGAAGCCGCACTGGTGGGCGATATCGGTGGCCTTCGACGACCACGGCGAGATCGTGCCCAGGCGCGGCACCACCAGGCGCAGCGTGCCGGCGGGCAGCGCCGCGCTCGCTGGATGGGCGTCCAGCAGGTCGACCAGGCGGGCGGTGTCCTCGGTGTTCAGCGGCGCGGACAGTTCAACGAAGTACCAGTGCTCGGCGGCCAGCGCGGCGAGCCTGGGCAGCACCTCGCCGACGGCGCGGGAGAGACGTTCCTGACGGGACGAGGACAGCGCCGGAGCGCCACGCAGCTTGAGGATCGAGGTCATGTTCTTGGGAAACCGGAGTCGGAAAACGGGCGGGACGGACGGCCACACACGGAGCGCGCAATCGCCCCGACGGCAAGCGCGCCATTATAACCGAGGCCCCATCCCCACCCGGACCGTTGTAGACTCCCGGCCTCCCAGATCACGCGAGACGACATGTCAGAGATCAACTATCTGTGGGCGCCCCCCGCCCCCGTCTCCCTGCCCGTGCGCGGCACGCGCGCGCGCTTTCCGGTGAATCGCCTGTTCTTCGTCGGCCGCAACTACCAGGCGCATGCCCGCGAGATGGGTACTGCGGTGGACAAGGCCAGCATGCGCCCGGTGTACTTCACCAAGTTCTCTTCGATGCTCGCCGAGTCGGGCACAGTCGCGCCCTACCCGCCCGAGACCGCCGACTACCATCACGAGATGGAACTGATCGTCGCGCTCGGCCACGGCGGATTCCGCGTGAGCGAAGCACAGGCCCAGCGCATGATCTTCGGCTACGCCTGCGGGCTGGACATGACCCGCCGCGACCTGCAGGCCAGCGCGAAGGCCAAGGGCAATCCGTGGGACGTGGCCAAGAACGTCGAGCGCGGTGCGGTGGCGGGCGAGATCGTCCGCGCCGAAGGCCGCACCCTGCGCAGCGGCGAGATCAGCCTGCGGGTGAATGGCGAGGAGCGCCAGAAAGGCGACCTCGGCGACATGATCTGGAGCATTCCGGAAATCATCGCCGACCTGTCGACCTACTACCACCTGCAGCCCGGCGACCTGATCTACACCGGCACGCCCGAGGGCGTTGGTCCGGTGCAGCCGGGTGATCGCCTGGAAGGCAGGATCGACGGGGTGGGCACGCTGAGCTTCGGGATCGGCGCGCCGGAGTGAGAACGCGGGTGCGCGCCGGGGTGAAGGCCTGCGGGGTGCGCCCAGCCCCGCGCTCTCAGCGCGGCGCGGTCACTTCTTCGCCGCCGGGTTGAGCCAGCTGCGCATCAGGCGCGTGAGGCGCGGCATCACCACCCACGTCATGGTGGCGACGATCAGCGCGGTGAACACCGCGGTGCGCGGCAGGAAAGGCAGGGCCACGAATCCCGGCCACAGCGAGACCAGCCACAGGTAAAGCGACACCACCGGGAAGATGCCCATCCAGGTCACGACCGCCATCTTCGCCCGCGGCGGATGCATGCTGGCCGGCACCACCGCGGGCTCGAACCAGGCTTCCAGGCCGCTCAGCTTGCGGAACTCCGGCTCGCCCTCGGCCACCTCCTTCATGCGCTCCAGCAGTTCAAGGCGCGCGTCGCTCATGTCCCAGGCCTGCAGTTCGGCCTCGGAGGCGAAGCGCACGACGAGTTGATATTCCTCGCCGGGCGTCTCGGGCGGAATCAGGTCACCGCCGAGAAAGCCCGGGTGCGCGCGCATCTTCGCCAGCATCTCGCGCAGCATGACTTCGTACTCCGCCTCGCGCCCGGGACGCGCGCGACGGCGGGCGATGCGGGTGATGCGAGCGGGGGTGGCCTGGGACGGCGTGGCTTGTGCGGGTGAATTCATGGTGGCGGCTCTCCTGTTCTGGCGGGTCGATGAAGCCAGTGCTGCGCTTCGTCCCGGGTGCAGGTTCACTCTAACGCAAAAATCTCGAGATTTTTATCAAATAAATCCGGACCAGCGTTCGCTCAGCTTATGCGAGGCAATGACGCGGTGCCGAATCGGCACCCTGAAACAAAAGACCCCGGCCGCCTCGTGAGGCAGACCGGGGTCTCTGAAAGCCACATGACTGGCTTGCGGACCTTGAAGCCTTACAGCGGCATGATCAGCTTGAGGATGAACTTGTCACCCTCGAAGCGGTTCTCGGCGCTGGTCTCGCGGTTCCATTGGCCGGTGAAATGCACACCGCCCTTGGTCGTGTAGCTCACCGTGGGGCCGATGGCGAAGACTTCGCCCTTGCGGCCCTCGGACCAGAACGGCGTTGCACCGATCGTCTGGCCATTGACTTTGTCGTTGTTGGTCTGCTTCAGGTAATACCCCGACAGACCCACGCCCCACGGGCCGAAGCGCTTGCCGACGAGGTAGTCCATGTGGAACTCGTCGCCAGATTCATAAGTCCCCTCGGTCGGCGAGAACGGTCCAACGTAGTCCTTGTTCTTGCCCTTGATGTTGTACATGATCTTGGACGAAACCTCCCAGCCGGTGTCACCCATGTAGCTGAAGGCAAACAGGGGCTCGACGCTCCAGTAGTTGGCGCCAATGCTCGTGCGCGGTTCGCCCGACTTGTAGGCGCCCACCGGGAGGTTCACATCGAGCCCGATGGCCCAGTGCCAGTTCTTCGCATGCCACGACACGATGAAAGGGTTCACCGTAACGTCGCCAAGCCCGAACTTCGACTTCGAGCCCGCACCGAGCGCCACATCCTGATGCACCAAGGGGACGATCACATGCCAGCCCCAGTTGCCGCCGAGGATCTTGTGCTCCGTGGTCTGCACGAAGCGGAAAGCGTTGAACCACGCATCCACCCCTGCACCGGGCACCTTCTTGCCGCCGCCGTCGACGAGATCGCCGCTGTAGTAGCCGAAGTAGTTGATGAAGTAGTTACCCGGAGGCGGCACCGCGCCGCCGAGCCAGGTCTCCGCGCCATTGGGATACTGGTCGCCGCCTTCCTTCGCCTGGACGCTACCGATGGCCAGGGTTGCAAGCGCCACCGCGCTCGCGAGTTTGCCGAACTTCAATTTCATGACTCCTCCTTGATGATTGTGTTTTTTGCGACGGTTTGCTGTTCTGTCGTCGGCGGCCTCTGCCGGGCCGCTTGTTGTGACTTTCGACCGGAGGTGCCTCAGCGCCCCAGGTCCTTCGCCGATACGCCGCCGATGCCCCAGTTCGTCTTCGGCACTTCGCGGATGACGACGCGTACGGTCTGGATGGGCGCGCCCACGGCCTCGACGAGCGCCTGGGTGACCTTCTCGATCACGGCGCGCTTCTGGTCTTCGGTGCGGCCTTCGATCATGGTGATTTCAGCCAACGGCATCTTCTACCCCTCCTTGTCTTCAAAAAATTGGCGCCCTGCCCGGTGGCACGACGCCGCTGCGCTGCACTCGGTCCCGATTTGGCACGCCCCCGCGGCATCGGCCAGCGGGGGCGCGGGTCACATTCAGGCGGCCAGTCCCTTCGCACGAGCCAGATTGAGCGCCGTATCCTCGATCATGTCTTCCTGCCCGCCTACCATGCCGCGGCGGCCCATCTCGACCAGGATCTCGCGCGCCGGCACGCCGTACTTCTTCTCGGCGCGCTTGGCGAACAGCAGGAAGGAGCCATACACGCCGGCGTAACCGAGCGTGAGCGCGTCGCGGTCGATGCGGATCGGGAAGTCCATGATCGGCACCACCAGGTCTTCGGCCACGTCCTGGATCTTGAACACATCGACACCGGTCTCGATGCCCATCAGGTCGCACACCGCGATGAAGACTTCGAGCGGCGTGTTGCCCGCGCCGGCGCCCAGGCCCGCGGCGGCGGCGTCGATACGGGTGGCGCCGACTTCGAGCGCGGCCAGGCTGTTGGCCACGCCCATCGCCAGGTTGTGGTGGCCGTGGAAACCGAG
>JAANMY010003196.1_pt1 | contig 13911 bp, 10 predicted proteins | sample 7279691 | NCBI WGS metagenome assembly JAANMY01 (sample SAMN14094543, study PRJNA606508) | bioreactor metagenome | isolation source: A lab-scale SPAN reactor treating ammonium-rich wastewater day 388 | place: Ireland: Galway | collected 2018-02-07
GCCCGGGACCGGAGAGCCGGATGCCATGAAAGTGGCCTGTCCGGTTCGGGAAGGGGCGGTTGGTGTCCCTCGCAAGGGGGCCTGGCCGCCTACTTCATTCACAATACGCGCTGCTCTCGGCCACGGTGATAGAGACTACAAGCAGTTACCATCGCGCCGACATGGTGGACTACATTTCCGCCATCGCCGGGCCTGTGACGGCTGGACAGGGTGGACAGACCTCGGCCTTCCTTCTCGACCGCAACTCCTCGCCGGAGAGAGGCGGCTTCGCCGTCAGACCGTTTGCTTATCAGGGGTGAGCAGGCCGGAGAAACCCATCGGCGGCGAATTGGGACGCGCCCGCGTCGCTGCATGCACTGACCCCATCCGACTGCCGGCGGCGAGCGTCTCGACCATCACGCCGTCGGCTTCATGGTCCGGGTCGAGCAGAAGGCCAAGGTCGTGGGCGAGTGCGGTGAGCCGATCACTTCGGTTCGCTGGCCTTGGTCTCCGGGGGTGGTAAACTCGCTGTTCTCGCCGAGCGTTGAATCACCGGACCGGGCACAGGCCGACCTCAGTGTCGAAGCGTGTCGAAGCAAACGGGCGATCCCCTCCGGGCACTCTCAATCGTCGTTCAGGATCGTGCCGAGGCCGCGGTTCCTGGTGAACAGCGCGTTGCCGCTCAGCGCGAACAGGTCGACGTGGAACGTCTCGTTGGCCTCTCGTTTGCTGTCGCCCTTGACCTCGATGCTGAAGGTCTTCGAGGTCTCGCCGGGGGCGAGGGTCAGCGTGCCGCTCTTAGCGACGTAGTCATTGTCGCTCGTCTTTGCGGTGCCGTTGGCGGTGCGGAACGACATTGTCACGGGCTGGTCGGAAGGCGGTGAGGCGGTGCCTGCCGCCATAAGCCTCATCGGCCGCCTGTTTGATTCTCCCTGCCCCGCTGGCTCGACGACGCGGGCAAGGCACTTCGCTTACAGCAGCGTGTACGCCCCGAAGATGTCGTCCGGGGTGTTCGTTAGTGTGAAGGCGTCGAGGCAAACGGTGGCAGTCGAACCAATGTAAATGCCGCCGCCGTGGGCATACGCCCTGGATCTACCGGCGCCGGCCTTCGCGACATTATCGGTCACGGTATCATTGCTGTCTGCCCGGATGGCGGGCGCGCCGACCTGCCGCGCGACCGTCGAGGTTGCAGCGCCTCACGGAATCAGGATGTACAGCCCACACCGCGACGGTGGTCTCACCCGCACCGGAACGGGACTGCGGAGGCCCGATTCTCGGCGATGATCTCCGGTTCGATGATGGCGTTGGCACCCTTCGTGGCCCAAGGCTCGCGCGGCGAGGCGACCACCACGTTCTGGTCCGGGTCCTCCATCGTCAGGAGCTGGGCGTACGCCTCCCCGACCATCGCCGGTGGGAGTCCGTTCGCGCACAGCCGGCGAAGCAAGGTGATGCCCTCGTTGAACATCTCGTCGGTGTCGGAAAGGCCGTCTTGGTTGACCGGCTGCGTGTAAATCGGGTTCGGATGCGTGATGAGGGCGGTATTCACGGTATACGGGTTCACCGTCGAAACGCGGATTCTTGATCCACCCTGGCGGAACGCCATGTCCAGGTTGTTGGCGTAAAAGCGCAGCGCCACCTTGGCGGAGGGGTACACGTCCATCAGGCTTCCCAGGGGGTGCTGGGCGAAGCTGGCGTACGAGTCGATTGTCACCGTGAAGACGATGCGCGAGTAGCCCCGCTGTGGCATCAAGGGGAGCACGGCGTTGGTCACCACCACGTGCCCGAAGTAGTTCGTGGCCATGCCGAGGGCGCGTTGCTCCAGGTAATAGGCGAGTAGCTTCCGCGACAGGGGGACGATCCGTCCCCCCACCATGCGGCCAGCGTTGTTGGCCAGGATGTCGACGTGGCCGCGGCGCCGGAACAGCCGGTGGTCCGTGAGTTCCTCAACGAACTCGCCCACCGAATCCGGATCGGTGATGTCCAGTTCCAGAAGCGGGAACGCGGGGGGATCGGGGACGCGATTAGGTCTGCGCGACGTGCCGATCACGGCCACGCCGAGGCGGGCGAGGGCCTCGCCGACGGCGCGGCCGATCCCTCGCGAGGCCCCGGTGATCACCGCGAGCTTGCCCCGGAGGTTGATCTCGGGCTCGTAGTCGCCCAGCGGGTAGTAGTTCGGGTCGATCGTCACGCCGCCGGCTTGAGCGGCCCGGGCCGTGCTCGTCCCGCCCAGCAGGGGCACGGCGAGGGCCCCCGCGGCCAGCGCGGCGGAGACCTTGAGCAGGTCCCGGCGTGCGACGCCTCGTGAGCCTACAGATTTGTCAGAATGATGGCTTGGCATGAGACTCCTCCTGCGGTCTGCGAGACAATGGAGGACCATCCCCCGGCGCGCAGACCGAGCGCCGGGGCGATGCCGGGCCGGTGAGGACTCGGGTTGGGCGCTCGGCCTCACCGGCTGCTTTGGTTTCAGGAATCAGTTCCGAGTCGGCGTTTCTTCGCTTTCAGTTTCTTGTTACAATTCTCCCTGAGCGATGCACGTTCATCCGGGAGAACAAGCCATGTCGGTTACTGTTGAAGCGGTCTATGAAAACGGCGTGCTCAAGCCCAACGAGCCTCTGCCGTTCAAGGAACACGAAACGGTGCGTATCACCGTCGAGCCGGCCTTGACCTGTGCCGTGTCTGCCACCAAGTACACAGCGGACCTGGCACGGATAATGACTCACGCGGGCGCGGTCGATCTGGGCAGGCCCACCGGAGCGGACAATGAGAGCATCGACGCGGACCTTGCCCGCGAATACGGCTCATCCCACGAGGATGGTCACTGATGCTGTTGGACACCTCCGGACTCCTTTGTTTTCATCATCGTTCGGAACCGCAACATGCCGAGGCGGTGCAGTTTTTCCGGTCCGCCCCCCTCCGGCTGACCCATAATTATGTCCTGGCGGAATTCGTTGCTCTGGCTCAAGCCCGGGGGCTTCCCCGGCAAGCTACCCTGGCCTTCGTGGCCGATCTCCAGGACAACACGGCCGTCCAGGTGATCTACGTCAGTGAGGCGCTGCATCGAGCCGCCCTGGCACACCTGACACAGCGGCCGGACAAGGAATGGTCCTTGTGTGATGCGGTCAGTTTTGTGCTCATGTCCCAGCACGGTATTCTGGACGCATTGACAACCGACCATCACTTTGAGCAAGCCGGATTCGTCCGACTGCTGAAGTCATAAAGCGCCGGGGCGATGCCGTGCCGGTGAGGTAATGCTTGGCGGCAAAACCTCACCGGCTGCTTGCTTGATTCTCCCTGCCCCCGGCTGAACCCAACCGGGCAAGGCCCCCTGGTTACAGCAGGGTGTACGACCCGAAGATATCGTTCGGGTTGTTGCCCGTCGTGTTACTCACGGTGAAGGTGTCGAGGTAAACGGTGGCAGCCGAAGCGAATTGAAGACCGCCACTTATCGCCACGCCGTTCCTGGCACGGCCCGTCCCGCCGTGGCCCGAATTGCCAGTCACGGTGTCGTTGCGCAGAGTGAGTGTGCCGGCTGCCGCGAACAACGCGCCGCCGTAGGCGTTGCCCGCCGCGACGCCTCCTGGTGCGTCGCCGCCCCAAGCTGAATTGGAGGACAGGGAAACGCCGGTCATCGTGACCGTACCACCGGAGACGTAAATGGCGCCACCAAAGCCGTGGCCGCCGTTGCCACCAGAAGTCCCTGTGCCGACACTGCCGCCCCAAGCCGTGTTGCCAGCCAGGGAAACGTTGGTCAGCGTGGCCGTGCCGCCTGCCACGTACACCCCGCCCCCAAGACCATCGCCGCCCTGCCGTCCCGTGGCGCCCACGGCATGGTTGTTCTCGATCAGGGTGCCGGCGTCCAGCGTCAGCGAACCACTGGAATAAATGGCCCCGCCCGCGCCACGCGCAGGTGGGTTCGGCCGGTAACCCCCAGATGGGGCGCCGTTCCAGCCGCGGGCTTCGTTGCCCCAGAGGGTAGCGGCGATGAGGGTCAGGGTGCCCTGGTTGAAAATGGCTCCCCCGAGCCCACTTGCGGACCGCCCGCCTGCGACACCGCCATAGGGGTAGGCAAGACCGCGTTCCAGCGTGACATTCGCCAGGGTCAGCGACGCCCCGGGGGCTACGTCGAACAGGCGGAAAGCGGGCGCGGCCATGCTCCGCTCGATGGTGTCGCCGTTGCCGAGGATGGTCAGGGGACCTCCGGCCGCTGCAATCACCGGCAGCCCGTTGGCGCCGTTGGTGCTGTTATTCACCTGTTTCAGCGTGAACGTTTTGCCGGCGCGGAGTTCGATCGTGTCGGCTACCGGAGTCGAGTTGGCCGTCTTGATGGCGGCGATCAGTTGGCCGACGTTCGCCACCGGGTAGGTGGAAAGCACGGTGCGCTCTTCCAACTGCTCGACGGCCAGACGTGTGCCGCGGCGCGGCTTGGGCGAGTGTGCGGGCCGACTCCGGCCCTTGTGCTGCCGCGCGATTCTCCAGGGGAACCAGGATGAAAGGGACATGGTAAGAACTCCTTTGGTTTGACCCCGAACTAGCAACCGAAGCAATCAGGACCCTCGTCGGCCCTGTTGCCAAGGATGACCGTCAGGGGGTCGATTAAGATGATCCCATCGAACTCGGCCTTCTCGTTGTAGATGCCCCCGCCCTGGCCCACGCCATTGGAACCGCCGGGACCAGCCCGGCCGCCCACGGCGCAGTTGCCAATGATCAGGCTGCCGTAAATGGTCGTGCTGCTGACGCCTCCCCTTGCAAGGTTGCAAATGCCACCTCCCTGGCCTACGCCGCCGTTACCTCCCGCGCCGCCGGCGCCGCCAACGGCCTGGTTGGCGATGAGGACGGAGTGAAACAGGGTGAGTGAGTTACCGGTGCTGTTCAGGATGGCGCCACCGGCGCCGGCGCCGCCGTTGCCTCCGATCAGGCTGCCGGCCCCGGGGTTGCCACCGGCGCCGCCCAGTGCCTGATTCTGGACCATGAGGCTGTGGCGGATGATCGTCGTTCCGCCGGCAGCGTCCAGAGCGCCCCCGACGCCGTTGCCGCCGACCCCGCCGGACGCACCGGCCCCGCCGGCGCCGCCGTTGCCGCCGACCGCCCGGTTCGAGACAAACTGGCTGCGGACAATCTCCGTCTGAGGCGTCCTGGAGAGGATGATGTAGGGACCCGTATTCAGGGCGCCGCCCCGGCCATAGCTACCGTCCCCGCCTTTCACTCCGCTTGGACCACTCCCACCGTCCCCGCCACGGGCCTCGTTGGCCCAGAAGAAACTGTCCGAGATCGTCAAGGCGGCACTGCCGGTGCTGATCGCGCCTCCCCAACCCTGGCCTCCCGCAGCACCGCCTGCCCCGTCGCCCCCGCGGGCCTGGTTGCCGAGGAACCGGCTGCCCTCGACCGTGGCCGTGCCATCGTTGTGCATGCTGATGGCACCCCCAATCGCAATGAAGCCGGCGGTAGTCCGGTTGCCGCTAAACGTGCTGGCGCGCACGGTCAGGGCCGAGCCGTTGGCACTGGCGATCGCGCCGCCAGCGCCAAAGGCAAAAGTGCTGCTGGCCAGGTTGTCGCTGAATGTGGAGGCATCGACGGTGAGGCGGCCGCCGTTGAAGTTCGCCACCGCGCCGCCCTGGCCGATACCCAGGGCGGCCACCTCGTTGCCGACGAAGGCCATGCGGCTGAGCGTCACATTGGTCCCATTGTTGAGGATGCCGCCACCTGCCTGGATTGGGCCGAACACGGGGTCCACCACCGGAACACCCACGCCGTTGCCGTCGACGATCGTGAGGCCACGGATGTCCACATCGGTCGCGGATCCGCTGATCGCCAAGACTCGGCTGAGATTGCTGCCGCTGACCCTCAGCTTGCCGGCGCCAGGGCCAGCGATCGTGAGGTCATCGGTGATGCTGATCTCCCCACCGGTCAGGCCAATCGTGCCAGCCAACCTGGGCGCGAACCGGATCACATCAGCCCCCGGGTAGGCGGGGGAGTTCGCATCGACGATCGCCTGGCGCAACGAATCAGGGCCAGCATCGTTGAGGTTCAGAACGGTGAAAGTACTGGGCAGCGACCGATCCTCGAGGGCCTCGAGTTGCAATCGGGCCGCCTTTGCCTGTCGCGGCCTTCGTCGGGCGTGGTTGGATGAGGGACGACTTTTCAGGAAATCGAACGCAGAACGGAACCACATGACAACCTCCTTTGGAAACAAGGTCAGCTCGATGAAGGTACGCACGGTCCCCTGCGCGCAGACCCAGCGCCGGGGCGATGCCGTGCCGGTGAGGCAATGCCTGGCGGCTACACCTCACCGGCCGCTTGTGTGATTCTCCCTGCCCCTGGCTGTACGCAACCGGGCAAGGCGGTCAGGTAATCAGGGTGTACGACCCGACAATGTTGTTCGGTTGGTTCTCCGTCGTGTGGCTCACCGTGAAGGTGTCGAGGTAAGCGGTGGCAAGCGAGAAGTACAGGCCGCCACCACTGCCGCTCTTGCCGTCGCCGTGCTTGGCGGAGTTGCCGCTCACGGTGCTATTACGCAGCGTCACGGTGGTGCTGCCGCTCACCGCGAGCAGCCCGCCCCCTCTTCCGGAGCCGGGGTTGCCCGATTTGTAGGGCCCGACCCTGGGGCCGCCCACGGCCGAGTTGGAGGAGAAGGTGGTAGTGTCTACTCCGACGGTGCCGGCGGCCACGTACATCCCGCCCCCGGCCCCCATTCCGCCGTGCAGCACCAGAGGGGGCTTGGGGGGACCATACGAGTATCCGCCCACTCCACCCTTGGCCGAGTTGGCCGAAAGGGTGGCACTGTTCAGTGCGACGGCGCCGCCCGCCACGTAGAGGCCGCCCCCTTTGCCGTGGCCGCCGATTGCACCAGAGCCCCCCACGGCGGAATTGGCGGACAGGGTCACATGGGTCAGTGTGGCCGTGCCGCCCGCCACGTAGACCCCGCCCCCGTAGGCGGAACCGGCCACGGTGTAGACAAAGATGGAATAGTGGGGATAAGAAACCCAGACAAAGTAACGGCCGGGACCACCCCAGGCGGAATTGGACGACAGGGTCACGTCGGTCAGCGTGGCCGTGCCCGCGGCCACGTACACTCCGCCCCCGTAGGCAGGTTGGCCCACTCGGAATGGGTACCCCCAAGCCGGCAAGCCGATAGCCTGGTTGTCGCGGACGATGGTGCCGGCATCCAGGGTGAGTGACCCGCTCGAGTAGATAGCCCCACCCGACCCAACGACCTTACCGCCTTGCACCGTCACGTTCGACAGCGTCAGCGACGCTCCCGCAGCCACGTTGAACAGGCGAAACGACGGCGTTCCCGAGGCCGAACTCCGCTCGATCGTGTCGCCGTTGCCGAGGATGGTCAGGGACCCGCCGGCCGCAGCAATCACCGGTAGCCCCGAGGAGCCGTCGGTCGTGTTGTTCACCTCGGTCAGCGTGAATGTCGTGCCGGCAGCGAGTTCGATCGTGTCGGCCACCGGGGTCGAGTTGGCCGTGTCGATGGCGGCGATCAGCTCGGGGACCGTCGCCACAGGGTAGACGGTGGGCACACAGCGGCCTTCGAGCTGCTCGAGGACCAGACGTGTGCGGCGGGGAACCTTCGGGGAGTGGGGTGGCCGGCTCCGGCCCTTGTGCTGTCGCCCGAGTTTCCACGGGAACCAGGATGAAATGGACATGGTGAGTGCTCCTTTGTTTGGCCGCAGGTTGAGTCAAGGTCACAGGTCCTCACCCTTCCATGCGCCATTGCGAGTGAATTCGTCCGGCAGAAATCTGTTTGTCCCTTTTGTTTGCATTCGGAGTTTGGAGTCTTGGAGAAGAAGCCGTTACTGCCCGTACGCCAGCTGTCACCGGTTTCCGCCGCTGCAAGCCGAAGTAGCCGAGACCAGCGGCGAGAGCGATGCCAAACAGTGTCAGGCTGGCGGGTTCGGGGACGGTAGAGGTTGCCGTGAAGCTTATGGGTTTCAACGCAAACCCATCTGTTACACCGTTGCCTTCCACGTAGAAGTCGATCACGTTCGAACCAGAGACAAAGCCGCTGGAAAGGTCCAACGTGGGGCCAAAGGAATAACTATCACCGTCGGGGGGCCACGTACCAGCTATCAGGGCGCCACCATTCAGCCTGTATTTTGGCGTCCAAGCCCCACGCCAGGCAAAAACTTGACCAGAATCGTCAGCGGCCCATTGGAATTGAAGATGAGCGGTCGTGGCGTCGTAGCCCGTCAGGTCGAAGGTTTGGCGGAACACGAAGAAGGTCCAAGTTCCGATTGAGCCGTTAGTTCCAGTCGAATTGTTGGCAATCCACCCAGGCCTCCACGTAATCGCAGTGGCCGTATCGAACCCCGTGGTAGGAAACGAGGAAAATGAACCGTCCGTACCGCCCACCTTGGTAGCGACCTGCCAGTGAGAAGCATCGGAAGTCGCATAAAAAATGGGCCCGGAATAGCCTTCGGTGGCGCCCAAGGTCAGCCAGACCGCCACGGCGCTGACCGCCTGCAAGCTCATCAGACTCGAATACCTCATCGGTCGGTCCTCCTAAATGAAGAGACAGTTTAGAGTCGTCATGCCGCCCTGCGGCACCCTGAAACCATGAAAAGTGCGGGGCCTCAGCTAGACAGGCAATCAGGATGGCCCCTTCTTTTCAGAGCAGCGGTTTGCATTTGCATTGCTCCAGCGAGCCACGACCGTCAGGGATCGCCCCGTCCGAAGCGCTCCCTGACGGTCGCGGCTCGTATGCCAATCATCTGCAATTCGAGGGCAAGGGGTTAAAATAACCGTAGGCAGTCGCCCAGGAGGGCGCAACCATGGCGACAACCCTACGCCAGTACCAAACGCGACGCAAGAAGCCGAAGAAGGTCAAACCCGTGATGAAATGGACATGGTAAGCGCTCCTTTGTTTTGCCGCGGGTTCAGTCAATGTCACGGATCCTCACCCTTATAAGCGCCATCTGCGCCAAATTCGTCCGGCAGAAAATGGGAATTTTCAAGAAATAATTTCTAGCGGGAGGCAGTGCGAACAGGTCTGGGTGGAGATTTGGTGGCGCAGCGCAGCGGCCGACCGTCACCCCCGGTCGGTGATTATTGCAACGCGGCGGCAACGATCGGGCCTGTAAAGATTGGTCCGAGTGGTCCCGAGTTGATGCTGGCTTACTTCTCCTTGGCCGCGCCGTGGATCTCCAAGGTCCAGGGCCTGTGCGGGCCCTGCGGTGCGGCCGGGTACGGCGGCATCTCCCAGTCCAGGTCCAGCGCCCCCAACTGCTGTCGCAGCAAGCGCAGGTCCCACAAGGTGACCACGTTGTAGTCCGTGGTCGCCGCCAGTCGGGTGCCGTCGGGGCTCAGGCTCAGCCCCCCAATGGTGGCTGGACCCTCTGGCGTTGCCAGCGTGGCCAGATGCCGGAGGGGCAGGGAGGCGGCATCGTACAGGTGAATCCGGTTGCGGCCATCGACAAGGGCCAGCAACCGGCCATCGCTCGCGAAGGCAAGGGAACTGTACAGGCTCCGGGGATCGCGCGGCAGGTGGGCTTTCCGCTCCCACGAACCGACTTCCCAGAAGGCGAAGGCGCTGCGAGAACCAGTGACCAGCCAGCGACCGGTGGGACTGAACGCTACGCCTTGGTAAGCCCCCTGGTGGGACAAGCGCGCCACTGGGGCGCCGGAAGCGACGTCCCAGATCCTGACGTCGTCGCGACCGGCGATGGAGACAGCCCAGCGGCCATCGGGGCTGAGCGCTACCCCGCCGAGATCGGGTTGGGTGCCCAGGCGGCGAGCCCTGCCTGGCTCGGCAAGGGACACGAGAGCCACGCTTCCATCGCCCGCGCTCAGGAGGCCTGTCTCCCCCGTGCCGGCGATGCCAATCCCCAGCGACCGGCTGTCGGCGTCCGTGGCTCGCAGGACTGCCTTCGGGCCGACGCACAGTACCTGGCCGTCGCGCTCCGGCTCGATCGGCCATTGCATCCATCCGCCGGACCCGGTGGTGAACAGTTTGCGGCCGTCGGGATGAAAGGCCAGGGAATAGCCGTTGCCCGACGGCAGCCGCGTTCCGACCCGGCGGGACGCGGCTGCGTCCCAGAGGAGCACGCCGTCCTCGCTGGCGGACGCGAGCAGCCGACCGCTTGGCGCGAAGGCAATTCCCCAGGGGCCGGGGTTCCAGCCGTTGCCGTGGGGCAAGTAGTGGAGGCAGTCCCCCGGGTCGGCCAGTTCCCACTCGGTGACGGTCGACCTGTACCCCGTGTACGTGGTTAGTCGGCGGCCATCGCGGGAGAAGCCCACAAGTTTCTCCCCCGGGAGTACCAGTTCCCCGCCGGGTGAGAAACACCACAAACGGGTCGTGTCGTCGTGGCTGGTAGAGGCCAGCAGTCGGCCGGAGGGATGGAACTCGACGCCCGTGACGATGTGTTCGTGGCCACGAAGCACCGTCTGGATTTTTCCTTCGGGAAACGTGTAAACGCAAATGCTGTCGCCGCTACTGATCGCCAGGAGCGAGCCGTCGGTGCTCCAGGCCAGAGTCCCTCCCTCTTGGCGGTCGCCGGCCAGCCGGAGAATGACTTCTCGCGCGTCCAGGTCCCAGACCTCAACGCCCGGGCGCGCACGTTGGTTCACCGCCAGGTATCGGCCGTCGGGGTGAAAGCGAAAACGGTCCGGCTTGGCAGGCACAGTCGGTAAGTCTCGGCCGGTGCTCAGGTCGCACAACGTCAAGGCCCCGTCGACCTGGGTCAGGGCCAGCACCTTGCCGTCCGGCAGAAATGCAAATTCCCAGTTCGCCACCGGGCGGTGCAACACCTGCTGGCCGGTCACGGTGTCCCACCCAAGGAAGGCCTCGCGCTGCCGGTTCTCGCCGCAGAAGGCGAGCACGTACCGGCCGTCCGGGCTGACCTTAACCCAGATACAGGGGGCCCCCTCCCACTGCCAGCGGTGCTGAACCTGGTCGTCCGCCAGGCGCCGCCAGGAAACCACGTTGGGGGCATCGACGGCAGCGTAATGTTGACCCTGGGGATCGACACCAGGCGGGGGCAGTCCGGGCACCGCCGAAAGACGTCGAACCGGTCGCACGTCCCACAGGGTCAGGGCGGCGAGGGCGTAGTTGCGCAACTCTGGCCGGTCGGCCTCCAACTGGTCCAGGGAACGCAGATGGCGTACGGTCTCGGCCAGGGCTTCCAGGCTGCGGTAGCGCTGCCCCGGTCGGCGGGCCTGGAGAGTGAGCCGGGCCTCGTTCCAGCGCGCCAGCGCCAGCTGCAACGTCCTGTCTCGCTCCGCAGCCCGCGTTTGGCCCTGCTGCTCCTGCAGATCGCTGAGGGCCTTGTCAGCGCGAACCAGGCTCCAGGTCGTGCCGATGATCCCCGCCACCAGCGCCAAGAGCACCAGGCTGGTCGCCAGCACCGGCACCTTGTTCCGCCGCACGAACTTCCGCAGCCGGTAGCCGACACTCGGCGGACAGGCTTGCACCGGCTCGTCCGCCAGGTAGCGCTGTACGTCCATCGCCAGGCCGCTGGCGGTCTCGTAGCGGCGGCCGCGATCCTTCTCCAGCGCCTTCATCACGATCCAGTCCAGCTCGCCATGCACCAGCTTCGTCAGCCGCGCCGGCTCCATGTGCCGCTGCGCCGAGATCGATGGCAGCGTATCTTTCAACGCGCTCAGGCGCGTGCTCGGCCGGAGTGGCTCTTCCTCCCGGATCAGCCGCAGTACCTCCGTGAACGCCGCCTGCCTCAGCCGCTCTCGGCCTAGCGGCGTCGTACCAGTGAGCAATTCGTACAGCAGCACCCCAAGGGAGTAAATGTCGCTGCGCGTGTCCACATCGTGATTGTTCAGCTCGGCCTGCTCGGGCGACATGTACGCCAGCGTGCCCACCACGGTCCCCAGGCCCGTGAACAGCGTGCGCTCGGTGAGCCGTTGCCCCGTCGCCTTGGCCACGCCGAAGTCGATCACCTTGGGCACTGGCCGGCCATCGTAGGGCGCGACCAGGACGTTCGCGGGCTTGATGTCGCGGTGGATGATGCCCTTCTGGTGGGCGTGCTGGATCGCCTGGCAGACCGGCACGAACAGCTCCAGCCGCTCACGCGGTGTCAGGCGGTGCTCGTCGCAATACTTGGTGATGGGCACCCCCTTGACCAGCTCCATGACGAAGTAAAGCCGGCCCCTGTCGGTTGTGCCGCCGTCAAAGACCTTGGCGATGTTCGGGTGGTCCATCAGGGCCAGCGCTTGCCGCTCCGCCTCGAAGCGGGCAACCACCTGGCGCGTGTCCATCCCCGCCTTGATGATCTTGAGGGCGACCTTGCGCTGCACCGGCTCGCGCTGCTCGGCCATCCAGACCGTGCCCATGCCGCCTTCGCCGATCAGTTCCAGGAGCTTGTAGGGGCCGATGACGGTGCCGGGATCTTCTGGTGCCGCGGCGCCTACACCCTTTGCGGCAGGGTCAAAGTCGCCGGTGGCTCGCAGGGGGGCTGCGGGCTCGTCCAGGAAGTCGCCCGCCTGCTGGTGCTCCCGGAGCAGGTCGATGACCTGGCCGCACAGCTCTTCGTCGTCACAGGCCTCCTTCAGGAAGGCCTGCCACTGCTCGGGCGGGAGCTTGACCGCCGCGACGAACAGATCCCGGACTCTCTGCGCAATGGGGCTCATGGCTTCTCCTTTCACGGATCCTCACCCTTGTAAGCGCCATCTGCGCTAAATTCGTCCGGCAGAAAATAAAAAGTTTTAGCCGCGCGTCTCGTCCCCACCGGCTGCCCGCAGGCGTTGGTGCAGCCAGGCCCGGGCGTAGGCCCAATGTTCGCAGGCGGCGGAGCGGCTCAGGCCCACCATCTCCGCGGCCTCCTCGACGGACAGGCCGGCGAAATAACGCAACTTGACGAACTGGGCCGCCTGCGGGTCCTCGGCAGCAAGATCGTCGAGCGCCTCGTTGAGGTCCAGCAGTTCCTTGGCGGCGGATTCATAGCTCAGTTGGGCGGGGTCGAGTTCGATGCGCCGAAGGCCGCCGCCGCGTTTCTGCCGCCGTTTGCGGCGGGCGTTCTCGACGAGGATACGTCGCATGGCCTCGGCGGCCGCGGCGAAGAAATGGCCGCGGCTGTCCCAGTGCTGGACCTTTTCGACATCGACCAGGCGCAGATAGGCCTCATGGACCAGGGCCGTGGCCTGGAGAGTCTGCCCCGGCTTCTCCTGTGCCAGCTTTTGGGACGCCAGTTTGCGCAGCTCGTCGTAAACCAACGGAAGGAGTTGCCCGGCGGCGTCCGGTTCGCCCTGCTCCATTGCGGCCAGGATACGCGTGACGTCGGTCATCGAATCACCGAAACTTGGAGTACCTCCGAAATACCAAGTATTTTACTCCGAAGCGATTCGGCGTCCACGTGCCGAGACTTCAAGAACCCGGGGCCAGCGGGCTGCCGTCGTCGGCATGGTAGCATCATGGTCGTTCATCTCCGCAGCCACAGCGTCCAGTGTTCTTGCGGCCGGGCGAGGATCGTGTCCGGGTCGGTCGGGACAACATCCCCCTCGTAGTTGATCGTGCGGAGCGCGTAGCCGTCGCCTTCGATCTCGTGCAGGAAGCCGACCGTCTGCGGGGTGTCGCGCTGGAGGTGCAGTTCAACCAAGACAGCGGCACCGGGAAACCGCCTGAGCGTCGCCTGCCTGCCTTCCCAGACCAGGGCCTCCGCGCCCTCGGCGTCGATCTTCACCAGATCGAGCCGAGGCCAGTCGGCGCAGAGGCGGTCGAGCGTGACTGCCGGCACCTGGACGCTCCCGGAGCGGTGCGAGTAGGCCCAGCGCTCCAGCGATGACGTGGCGAAGTCGCCGTCGTGCAGCACGAAGTCCACGGTGCGGTCGTCGAGGTTGCCGATCACCTTCGGGCAGATCTCGACGCCGTGGTAGAAGCCGTTCAGTGCCAGGTTCTGCGGCAGGTACGTCTCGGCCAGGAGAGGGTTCGGCTCGCAGGCCACGACGCGACCTTCGGGGCCGCACGCGGCGGCCATGAGCAAC
>JAANMY010003209.1_pt1 | contig 13866 bp, 21 predicted proteins | sample 7279691 | NCBI WGS metagenome assembly JAANMY01 (sample SAMN14094543, study PRJNA606508) | bioreactor metagenome | isolation source: A lab-scale SPAN reactor treating ammonium-rich wastewater day 388 | place: Ireland: Galway | collected 2018-02-07
CACCTCATGTGAGAGCTGAAATGAACGCGAAGATTTCTGCGGCGAAAGCCCAAAAGTGAACCATCCAAAGATCAACAAGATTGGAGAAGAGCATGAGTAACCGAAGCGACGATGAATCCACGATTGTTGTTTATGCGTGGCCATGGTTTGCGGCACTAAAAGCAGCAAAGATCTTCACAGACAAAGACCACCACCGTATCCGAATAAATGCTGAACCTCATTCACGGCGTGTCATTGTTTCTGCATTGGTCGAAAACCACGCCCTCGCGATCAGAGTCTTAGCTCATTGGATCGATCTCAGTCCTGACCATGTCGTTAGAGATCGAGCATTTGAGCTTGAGATCAAAGACATTGACGATATTCTCCAAATCTTCAAGACGAAGCAGTTCGCTGGAGTCGAGTTAGAAGATCAGCCACTCTACGCAATCCACTTGGGAGAGCACATCGTCCGCTTTACCAATGCGGATCAACTTGATGTCACAGAAATCACGCCACTGAGCTTGCCACGTCGGGTCCATGACCAGTTGCCAGACAACATTCATGACGTTGTGAATCCTCGCCTTGGCTTCCCCATAGACAAGCCGGCACGCATCACCGGGGTGCAATCAGACCGACTCTCAAAACTCGCCAAAATCCTTAAAGTAGATGTCGAAATGCAAGCCCTGGAAATCGCAAACGAAAACCAACTAGCCAAAACCGCGATCTCCTGCGGCGACGCCACGTCCATGGCCACGATTCCAAAACCACAAGAAACCGCAGAGGATACCGATCAAGAACCACCGAGCTTCGCGGACGAAGAAGACCCAGAAGACTCAGCAGCAGACTACGACGAACCTCTCTTTCCCATCGATGAGGAAAAAATCGCAACAACCGCCGAAGAAGAAACTCCCATCGATGAGGACACCTCTGAGCCCATTCGAACATTTCGTGTAGTCGGTGCACACCCACCAACAGCAACCTAAGAACCACGATGCACATCACCGGAATATGCGGTCAACCAGGCAACGAACCAACCGCGACAACCCCATCACTCTGGGAAAGCCGACGCCCACGAGAACCAGCTGAAGCCGTCCAAGCCCGCCATCAAAAAGCCAGAATCCTTTGTCATCGATGCCCACTCCTCACCGCCTGCGAACGCGCACTCTCAGACTATGAACAAGCAGGAATCCCCATCGATGGCGGCACTGCCGCCAGATACAGCGACGTCAAATACGGCAGCCAATGGCAAGGAGACATCCAAACACACTGCGCAGGATGCGCAGCCCCACTCATCCCACAGAAACGCGAATACCAACTCAAAAACACCAAAAACAAAAAACAACACATCGGAGAAGGACTCTGCGAAGACTGCTACCCAGCCCTCGCCAGAACAACACAGAAAGCCCAACCACGATGAACATCTCAGAATCCAACGCCCTTGCAGACCTCATCCACTGGCTTAAAGGCGACACCCAACGAGACGCCCAAAAAGCCCTCGACTTCCTCGCCGCCCGCGCAGAAAAAGCACTCCAACTCACTCTCACCACCCCTGCTCTCACCAACACAGAGATCGTCCACAAGAACCCCAATATTCACCCATTAACCACGACCATCGCTGAAACCTACCTCCAAGACATAACCAAGCAAGAGGTCGTCGCACGCGCCGGGAGATTGCGCTATGCGTTGACGGTAGGGGAGGCGCATCAAATTACTGATGAGATTTCGAATGTTTCGCTGAGGAGTTTTGCCTAATGTACAAGACGGAATTTATTGGCCTAGACATCGAAACGACCGGCCTGGATCCATCCAACGATGCTGTGCTTGAGATCGGACTTGTTGCCTTTTCTCAGGAATTTGAACCGCTGAGGGCTAAGTCGTGGCTGACGTTGAATGCTGAGTTGACGGCTAATTATGCTTCTCGGACATCGCAGACAGTGGTTGACATGCATTCTAAGAATGGTCTCTACAAAGAAATTTCTGCGCTCACCAGTCATCAGAATCATCTTTATGACCAGATCGTCGAGATGGAAGATTTCATCAAAGAGGAATCTCAAGGAAGAAAGCTCCCGCTGGTTGGATCATCGATTGCATTTGATCGGGGGTTTCTGCGTGACGCTTTTGTCTGGCATCGGATCTTGAACTGTGTGCACTATCGAAGCGTTGACGCAACTTCGGTGCTGCTTGCACATCAAGCATTTCATCCAGGTACTGAAGACGAGATCAATCTTCGCAAGGACGTGATTCGCAATCGCATGTTACGAGATCTGCCGAGTTGGACACCGAGGGTGCCTCATCGCCCGATTTTTGATTTGGCGTCATCTGCGGCGCTGATCCAGGCGGTCCACGATCATCAGTCTCAATGAAAGACGATGCGATGACCAAAACTCTCGGAACACCACGTTCACCTCCACTCTTCTATTAATTAAGGACAAGCTATGCACAACAGACACATCCTCATACGAGGTGAAAGCTAATGGCATGGCTCAGAATCGGCGATAACGTTACGACACATCCAAAGACAGCCCTGTTGTTGGAGAAGTGCGACTTTGCACATCATCTGAAAAACGAGTGTTTCGGTCTTTTCGTTGGCTTGGCTGCGGCGTCAGCAGCACACCTCACTGATTACATTGTGGAGCCTGGTCTGATTTCCATGCTGGCTCCAGGCCGTGAGAAAGTTCTGATCGGGATTTTGAAATCCACTGGATTGATCAAACCCGTGGAAGTCGATGACAGATGGATGTACGAACTTTATAACGACGAAGAGTTCGTCCACATGCGCACCAAAGACGAAGTGGAGATCGACCGGGCAAGGAAGCGAGATTCAAGGCGGCCGGAGCTCATCGTTCCGGTTCGTGTGCGTGACGGCGATAGCTGCCGATGGTGTGGAAAGACCGTGTCATGGGATGATCGAAAGTCTGCGCGAGCAGCCACCATCGACTCTCTGACAGGGCACCAGGAATCAACCATCGACACACTTGTTGTCGCGTGCAATGGGTGCAACTCTACACGCCATGAAGGCGTTGAATTAAAGTTACGGAAAGAACCAAGTAGAACAGAGGTTTATTATTCACCTAAGTCAATAGCATGGATTAATAGTCATCCGTACTCACTTGAGAATGAGATTGTTGTTTATGATCGTCAGACACGATTGGACTTGTCTGGCTTAGTTGAATCTTCTGAGGACAAGGCAGCAGCGCATGGAGCAGTGCGGGGATCTGAGTCGACCCGACCAGCAGCAGCGGAGCAATCTGCAGCGCTATCGGATAACGACCGTTCACCTGCAGCAGCACGTGGAGCAGCGCCATCCACTAGGAAGAATCAGCTATGGCCAGGACAAGATCCATTCGAGGATGCGCCAGACTGGGTAACCAGGCCGGCGGAAGATGTTCTTGGAGCATCAGCAGCGCGGGGATCTGAGTCGACCCGACCAGCAGCAGCGGAGCAATCTGCAGCGCTATCGGATAACGACCGTTCACCTGCAGCAGCGGCACAAGAGACTTCCGATTGTAACGAATTGATAAAACCTAGGTCGGATCTAGGTCAGGAGGGTGACGGATCTAGATTGTCCGGGTCGGGACGGGTCGGGCAGGAACGGAACAGGTCTGGTCGTCGACGGCGCGGTAAACGTGGGCGTAAAGGAGGTATTAGTGGATAGTTTTCTTTTGTCTTCTCTTGGTAGGTCTCTTTTTGATTTGGAAGAACATGCAGGTCTTCTTGATGATTTGATGATTCCTAGACAGGTTCCCTCTGGTGAGAATGGTGGGAAGACGGTGTCGGTGAAGAAGTCGACGGTGCCGTTGTCTGTGGCGATTCTTGATTTGAAGATTGAGTGTGAGAACACGCTCGGTCGGTGGGTTTCTGCGGTGCATGCTGTTGATGAAGCCGCAGGCGTGAGGGATTGTGGAGTAACTCTGAGTGAGAAGTCGAGATTCTTGCAGCAGCATCTGTTCGTGATCGATGATTCGCCGTGGGGACAACGGTGTGCTGAAGAGATCATTGCTCAGGCGAAGATGGTCAGTGATGTAGTTGCTCCACCTGCTGCGGCATCTGATCCGGAGCCGATTACGCATGGAACAGTTCGTCAGGTGTTGGGATGGGTGCGACTTGCTGGTCATCAAGTCTCTAGGTCGACGGTGCAACGATGGGTTTCAGAGGGAAAGATTCCATCGGTGCTTCAACCTGATGGAAGAATCTTTGTTGCGGTGTCTGATGTGGTTGACCAGGCACGACAGCGAGATTTAACGAGTGGGCCACCCCGCAAGGTAAGCTAACGCACGATAGATCTAACCCCGGAGAACGATGTTCTTTCGGGGTTCCGTCATGTCTGGAGGTTCTGACTATGGCAGATATCCCTAACGTCCGTGATGGTAAGCAGTTTGAAATCTATTGGACTCGCGGTGCTGGACTTGCAAGATGGTCTGGCAGTGCACATCCATGGACAACTCTGGTTACTTTGTTGTCGAAGCATATGAGTCGCCGACATGCTCAAGGTCTTGCGTCGAAGTACTTCAAAAAGGTTTTTGGGATCTGGCCAGGAGAGCGCAAAGGCGTTAACCCTGCAGGTCCTGGATAGGGGACACGATGGCTTGGGTCCGAGGTTCATCACGGACAAGCACGGCAGAGTGGAAGCAGTTGGTGTCGCAAGCTCGGCGTGAGCTTCCATTGGTGTGTGTTGCCACTGGATTAACCGAAGCAGACCTACTAGAACAAGGTGAGCGCCTGGAGCTGGATCATATTATCCCGGTTTCCGAGGGAGGCACCGACACTATTGACAACGTTCAGTGGTTGTCTTCATCGGCGCATGCGAGGAAAACCAAGGCTGAATGGCTGCGAGGTCAGCAGCGACGGCGAGCGCGCCGAAAACTACCCGTTGAAACACACCCTGGCCTGCGGAAATAGTGATTCTTACACCGCTAAGGGGTGGGGGATGACCCTCGATCGCTTCCCCAGCGGGTACGGCAAGCATGGGTCGCGAAAAAGTGTACGGTGTCAGGAAAAAATTTGGCCTGCAGAAATAAAACCACAGCTCAAAGGGGGTGTTGAAATGGTGGCTCGTAAACGATCTGACCAACGAATCAGGCGAAATAAGGAACCAGAAGATGCGCTGGCTGTGAGGAAAGCTCCGGCTAAGACTGTGGCGAAGCTGCCGCGAGTTAAGCCTGGCTGGGAGACCTGGACTAAGAATTGGTTCAGGTCACTCAAAGAATCTGGACAATCCGTCTTCTATGAAGCTTCGGACTGGCAGGCCGCCATCTTGCTTGGGGATCAGATTGATGCACACCTAAAGCTGGGGAAGGAATCTGGCCGGCCAATTCGAGCGAGCTCTTTTGAAGCACTATGGGCTGCAATGGGCGACCTCTTGACCACCGAAGGCCAACGGCGTCGAATCAAGGTGGAACTACAGCGCGAGGATACGAACACAGATCCAGATGCAGTAGCGGTGGTTTCCGTGATGGAGCACTATCGAGACTTAGGACTGATGGGAGAAGCTCCCGAGTAAAAGGGAGGTGACTCGTCGTGGCGTATCACGTGGCATCACAAGATGATGTCGCTGCTGCTGATCGCCTGGTCACACTGCCGGAAGGTATTCCAACGCTCACACTGGGATATGAAGCGCTCGCGTGGGCTGCGAAGTACATTAGGCACCCGAATGGTGACCGTGCAGGTAAGCGATGGCAATTTACTAGAGAACAGGCTCGTTTCATTCTGTGGTTTTATGCCATCGACAATGATGGACAGTGGATCTTTACAGCAGGAGAACGTCGCCTCGCAAAGGGATCCGGCAAGTCGCCGTTTGCTGCAGTGCTCGCACTGATCGAGCTGTTCGCTCCGGTGCGGTTCCTCAGATTCGACGCCCACGTTCCTGGCGGTGTACTTGGCCAACCAGTCAAACTTCCATGGGTACAGATAGCGGCGGTGAGTCGTGAGCAGACGAAAAACACCTACCGCATGGTCACTGCCATGGTGTCGAAGAAAGCTGCGCCAGAGTTGCATCGAGACTATGACTTTGAGGTCTATAAGACTCAGCTACAGGTAGCAGGAGGTGGCAAATTGGAAACGATCACATCTGCTGCAGCTACACAAGAAGGCGCAGAGATCACAGCAGTGATTTGTGATGAGACAGAGCACTGGCTGCCACAAAACGGTGGAACAGAGCTTTTTGCCACGCTGGTTGATAACGCAACGAAGTCAGGCTCTCGCGTCGTGTGCACTCTTAACGCCTGGAAGCCGGGATTGAATTCCGTCGGTGAAAAGAACTTTGATGAGTGGTGTTTACAGCAGGTCGGCAGGTCGAAAGGCGGTAAGACTCTGTATGACGCTCGTATGGCTCCACCTGATACAGATCTGGCTGATGAAGTTTCCCTCAGGCGTGCACTGGAGTTTGTGTATGAGGATTGTGCATGGGCACTGAAACAGATCGACTCAATGATCAAGCGAATCTGGAATACACAAAATGCCCCTGACGACTCGAAGCGAAAGTATCTGAACTGGCCGACTATCTCTGAATCGTCGTGGGCTGATCCAAAGAACTGGGCTCAGATGGCAAGGCCTGACATCGAGATCGCGCCGGGAGAGCGGATTGCGATGTTCTTTGATGGTTCGCTGAGCAATGACACTACTGGGCTTGTGGGCTGTCGTATTTCTGATGGCCACGTGTTCAAGATTGGATTCTGGGAACCTCCGGAGGACGGCACAATTGATGCGGAAGCTGTCAGTGCTCGCGTGTTATGGGCAAAGGAGAACTTCCAGGTTGCTGGTTTCTTCGCCGATGTCAGGGAGTGGGAAAGTTTCACCAAGATTACTTGGCCTGAGGAATTCAAAGATGATCTTGAAATCATGGCAGTGCCTGGTGGAAAAGCACCTCAGTGGGTGGCATGGGACATGCGATCGAAGACATGGGACTTTACCCAAGCGTGTGAATTAGTCGAGCGTGAGATTTTAGAGCATGGATTCACTCATGACGGAGACTCAGATCTTACGATGCATGTGCGCAATATGAGACGCCATGAGAACCGATATGGAATCTCTGTGAAAAAAGAAACTCCGAAGTCAGCGAAGAAGATTGACTTGGGCGTTTGCATGATTGGTGTCCGAATGGTGCGACAACTCGTTCTTGCGGCCGATATTGAGAAAACACAATACGACGGAGAGGTGGTGACGTGGTGAATCGTGACCAAGCGACATCCGCAGTCCGTGAGCTCTTGTTCGTGCATGCAGCGGAACGTCAGTGGATGGACGAAATTCACGCGGCGATGCAGCCATGGACGAACGCTGAGGCGTCTCGTCGATTTGGTCTCTCCGATGCCAAGGTTGGTCGCGGGCGTCAGATTGAAATCGCGAGAGCATCGCAGACGAATTATCTCCCGCTGATCTTGGATGTTTACTCGCAGGCGTTGAAGGTCAAGAATTTCTACACGTCGCAGTCGGAGGAATCATCAGCATGGCAATGGTGGATCCGGAACCAAATGAATGCGAGACAAACCGGCCTGCACCGTGCCGTCCTCCAATACGGCACTGGATATGCGATCACATCGCGAGGTGAAGGAAACACTCCAATCATTTCCTTGGCGTCTCCTCGTCAGATGGTCACGCTGTACGGCGAGTCTTTTTACTGGCCTGGTGAAGCTGGTGTGTCTACCGAGTGGCCAATGTTGGCTGCTGAGATTAAACACAATCGGATCAGAATGTGGGACGAAGAAAATGTGTACTTCTTTGGTGCTCGAAACGCCCCGAAGAACGCAACTGATTGGAAACAACTCACGTGGAATTCGGCATCAAATCTAGAGTTCATTGAAAGCCGACCACACGGAATCGGAAACGTCCCAGTCGTCCGATACGAAGATCGAATGCTCCTCGACGGAGAAGAACAGCACGGTATCATTGAACCGCTAATTTCGATGCAAAAACGCCTCGACATGACCAACTGGGAACAAGGAAATACCCAATGGGTTTCAGCGTTCAAGCAACGATACGTTATCGGATGGGCACCTAACGAAGAAACCAGCGCCAGGATGAAGGCTTCAGACACCTGGTGGATCAATGCGGACGCTCAGAAAGTTAAAGCTGGCCAGTTCGAAGAAACCGACTTCACAGGCTACACCGAGGCCAAACAAGCAACGCTGCGAGATATGACTGCGATCGCCCAGATCCCTCCTCAGATGGCAGGAGCGAATGCAATCTCCAATGTGTCTGCGGACGGTTTGGCCAGCATGGAAAACGCACGAGATAACAAAGCCTCAGAGATTCGCACATCAATTGGAGAATCACATGAGCAGCTCCTCCGGCTCTGCGCACATATCGCAGGAGATGATGAAGCTGCATCAGACTTCAGCGCAGAAGCGGCATGGCAAGATCTCAGCTCACGAAGCTTTGCCCAATGGGTCGATGGTCTCGGAAAACTCGCCACAATGCTGGGCATCCCCGCCGAAGCCTTGATCGAAGATATTCCTGGATGGTCGAAAGAGAAAGTCCAGCGAGTCAAAAAATCCATTGAGGACAATCCTCCACAAGAGGACGTACCGACAGGGACAGGACTGTGGACATGAGTATCTTCGACCTTCGACGCGCAATGGCCGTCATCGTGAAAGACCTCGAAGCAGCGATCAAAAACGTGATCCAGGAGCTCGGCATTCCCACAGGGGCGACAACGCTATACGACCTAGTGGAAGCTCTCTATCCCCTGATCGTGCGTGCGCGCCGGGAAATCTATGCTGAGCAAGTTATCCAGATGGGGCTTGAGATCGCTGAGCATGGTCTCCAGGTGAGACCTGCAGCTCTACGTGATTATCGACCATCGGCCACATACAAGACATTGGCAAGCGCACTCAACGTTGGCGTCGACAAGCGAGTACATATCCCAATCACTTTTCTTGATGATGCCACCCGTGCAGGACAAGGCGAGGAAATCATCGTGACCGACGAGCTACGTTTTGATCCTGACGTGGTCGAGATTGCGACCAAACGGATTGTCGCTGCTGCTGAACGTCACGCACGAGACGCAGGACGACAAGCAATCATTGACACCGCAGCCGGTGGGGCAGTCAGGCCTGAGCCACGAAATGATGCAGCCACCGACCAGTATCGCGGAGACCCCCGCGGCGGCACAGAACTTGGCTGGGCGCGTGTACTTACAGGCAGTGAGAACTGCGTCATGTGCGCCATGCTTGCAAGCCGAGGACCTGTTTACACCCGCGAGACCGTGCTGACCGCAACAGGAGGTCCTCGTGAAGGAATGATCTACCACACTAATTGTGACTGTGACGCTGTCCTTGTCATCAAAGGCAGAAAGTGGGACGGCGAAGCCGAATACAAAAAGCTCAAAGAAATGTGGGATAACGCAAGTTCGCATCCCACAGAAGACGAAGTAGCTGAGCGACTCGAACGCCCAATTGATCGCTTCTCAAAACGATGGCGCGACACCGAGGATAAAGCTATGTACGCGCCGGGCACGAATGGTTGATCCAGGTTCGATTCCTGGTCGTGCTGCTAGCCCCACTGATGGTGGGGTTTTGTCATATCCAAGAGATGACCAAAGGAGGGCATTGTGCCTGACGAGAATCCCACCGTCGATGAGAACCAAAATCCGGCGGAAAACCAAACCCCAAACTCCGCTGCAGGTGACGCTGCGTCGCAGCTCGCAGCGATCCAAGCGGAGCTGGAAGCTGAACGTGCGAAAAACGCTGAGCTAGCTCCGTTGGCAGAAGCCGCACGTGCAGCAGAAGAAGCAAATAAGACTGAGCTGGAAAAGCTCCAAGAAGCTCAAGCCACACTGTCGAAGGAGCGCGCTGAACTAGCTGAGGAAAACGTTCGACTGAGGCTTGCACAGACCTATGGTCTAGCTGAGGAGGACTTGGGTTTGCTGGGCAATGGAACCTCAGAGCAGATGGAGGCAAATGCTCAGCGAGTCCAGGCGCTGCATGCTGCGTCAGCCAAGCCGGCAGCGCCATCTGATCGGCCGGTTGATTCGATGAAACCTGGAAGCTCAGAAAAATCTTCCAACCAAGCAAGTGAAACTTACCCATCTCACTGGAAGGTTTGATCTTGGCTACCCCTGATCTTGAACACCGTTTCGCTTTTCATCCTGCAACTACTGCAGAGAAGCAGGATCTTCACACGAGCATGCGTCAAGCGTGTCTCCGTGCTGCGAAAGCGATTGATGAGCAGGCGCCGGACAGTCGTGAAAAGGCGCTTGCGATTACCAATATTGAACAAGCCATGATGTGGGCGAATGCCGCTGTGGCTCGAAATAAGGAGGAATCCTAATGGCACAAACTCAAGTCCGTTTTGAACCTGGAACACATGTCACAGCTATTGCCGGGGCAGCTATTGATGCCGGCACCTTAGTTGTGGTGACTGCAGGTGGAATCAACCCGACAGTGGGCGCAGCCACCGCAGGATCTAGGCCGTTTGGCATTGTCGCTCATTCTGTCAAGCAAGGTGAGCTCGTGACGATTCTTCGTGGATCCGTGATCGCTCGGGTGAAGTCCACTGGAGTAATTGCAGTTGGAGCAGACGTTGCTGCCGGAGCTGCAGGCGTCGTCGTTGCGGCGGCAGAGGGCGCCACTGTTATTGGAACGGCTGTCGAAGCAGCAGCCGACAACCTCGTGTTTATCGCACTTTAAGGAGTCAAAATGGTTACCTACCCAATGGCGGGACCTTCAGTTGTCGACAACGCAATCACAGTCGACCTCATGCTGCAGGAACCCACGCGCATCACCCGCTACGTGTCCGACTTGGCAGCGAAGAATCTCTTTGTGGACAAGATTTTTACCGCGACCAATGCCTCTGGTGGTGCATTGATTTTTGATCAGCTCACCAAGAATGACATTGAAGTAGCAGGCACTGCCAAGATCGCAGCGGGAGCAGAGTTCCCGAATGTCAGCTCAGACAAAGACGAGCCTAAGGTAAAGAAGGTTGAAAAGACCGGTGGCAAGTTCAAGGTCACCGACGAAGCTCGCAAGCGAAACGATCAAGCGCTCGTCCAACGCGAGTCCCGAAAGCTTGCTAACAAGATCGTCAAGGATCTTCATAGCACTGGACTTGCTGCGTTGGATGAAGCTTTGACGGCGTTGACAACTGACAAGCTATCTGTCACCTCTGGTGGTTGGGTCGCTGCTGGAAAAACTACTGCAGCAAACAAGACTGCCGCGGCATCAGTTCGTGCAGACGTCCTCAAGGCGAAAGCAGAGGGTGAAAAGACCGAGCTCGGATACGTCTATGACCTGCTCATCATGAACACCGATGACAATCTCGCACTACAGATTGCCTTGGAATCAGATCAAGCAGTTGAGGCATTCTTCCGATCTAACGGATTAACCCCAATCATTTCCCCACTGGCGAAGAAAGGCACGCCACTTCTCGTTGCTGGTGGCACCGTTGGAGCGATGGGCGTCGAAGATCCGCTCTCTGATGAAACCTGGCGTGAAGCTAAAATCCAGTCCACCTGGTTCCAGTCGTGGATGACAGCGACCTTTGGTGTGACCGACCCATTCGCGATCGTGGAAATTACCAACGCAGATGGCGATTCCTAATGGCAACATTTGCCACAGTTGAAGAACTGTGGATCCGGTGGCCTGGTCACCCATCAATCTCTGATGATTCAGCTCTAGCGCTCCTCGAGGATGCATCTGACATAATCGCAGCGCTCTTCACCATCCCACCCACTTTGTCTGACCCGTTGTCGAAGACCCTCCGTCGCGTTGTCATCGCGATGACGCGTCGGGCATTGACACGGTTTGGTGATGAAGGCGTGGAATCGGTGACGGACTCTCAGGGCCCGTTCTCGACATCAATGAAGTTCTCTAATCCAGATGGTGCGCTGTTCATCACGAGCCAGGAACGCGAAGCAATTGAGGCGGTGCTCAACCCAACAGCTAGCGACTTTGTCGTGACTGAATCTTCAGGGTGGTGAGTATGGCAACGATCAAGGTGGAGCGTCCAGGCGCTCGCGATGAACATGGGGACTCTGTTTCATCTACGGTGCATGAAGTCACTGGAGCGAAGGTCGGATGGTCTAGTACTAAACAGGATTCAGATCATGGCGTGATTACTGTCCGGAAAGTATCGCTGTTTTTTCGTCGAACTGCTCCAGATATTCGTGATGATGACAAGGTCACGCTGCCCGATGGCAGGGTATTTACGGTTGAGGGCGTCGACGTGTGGGAACACGCACGCCATGATGATGTCATCGCCGGAACAGAGGTCATTCTCAGCAGTGCGAGGACATCATCATGAAGTGGGATCAAGATGACTCATTTCTAGATCAGTGGTCGGTCGGTGAAGACTGGGCTCGTGTCGCACTTGCTGCTGGCCATCGTGCAGCTGCTCTGTGGGAATCCATTGTCGCTCGAGATACAGGATCGCTGTCTAGATCTGCGAAAGTCACCCTCGAACTGCACAAAGGAACCGACCACCTGGCCTTGTACGCCGTGGTTTCCTCAACTGCCGATCACGCTGCTGCTCAAGAGCACGGAAACCTAAAACGCACCAATCCAGGCCATGAATGGCAACAAGTTCTCACAATGCTAGGAGGTGGGTAGTGGTCACAATCCCTCACAAATATCAAGGAAAATTCCCCGACCTAGAAGAACTAGTCTTAGACCTGCTCAAAGATCCACTCGCAGAGTGCCAACCACCGGGAAAAGCCGTCACCGCACTACCTGAAACTGCCTCCTCCACACTCGATGCTGGCGGCTTCTTCGTCCTCGCAACCCGCACCGGTGGTGGAACACCACCTACACAACGCGCCCGCGATGATGCAGCAATAGCAATCTCCATCCTCTCGGCAACGCGCCGGGATTCTTGGTTGGTGGCCAACATGATTCGATCGGTGTTTCTTGATCACACGCCAGGAGAGTCCGGCATCGCCAGCATTGCCGAGCTTGTTGGACCGGTGCAGTCTCCATTCGTTAATCCGGATCGTCGCATGGTGACGATCTATTTCACTGTGACTGCCGTGAAAACGCGGCGTTAAATCCTGAAAGGAAAACAGAACATGGTCGCAACTGATTTTTACAAGCTGAAGGAGAAGAATGATTCTCTTCTGCTTGCCCCAATGAACTTTGCGGTTCTTCTCGGGCGTTATAAGGAAGTTGATATTCCCACGACGTTGGTCGATGATGCGGGCGTTTTGCAAGCTCTTCCGGAGGGCTGGCTGTCCGTAGGAGAGATTCAAAAAGCTCAGGGTGTGAACTTGGCACCAGAGGAGACCATTACGGGTCCTGAAGGCTATGGATCACGCAATCGCCGTCGTGATCTCGTTCAGTCGGAGGGATTTGGTATTGATTATGTTGCTCAGGAACAGCGACTGATCAACCTGGAGACCGGCATGGGCATCGATACGGAAGCGCCGGAGCTATCGGCTGCGGAAGTTCGCTTCGCCAAGCGTCGTATCCGTGCGCGAAAAGAGTACTCAGCGATTTTGATTGGGCTCGATGCGGAACACGAGATCGGCAAAGAGATCTACCCATACTGGATTTTTCCCCGTATGGCGCAGGGCGCGAAGAACCCAATCCAGAACGTGGATTCGAACATCTTGGAGTATGCGGTCCGACTGGACATGCGAGATCTGGAGTTTGATGACGAGCATGAGCCGTTCTATTTCGGTCTTGCTGGTCCTGGTGCTGCCGAGTTCGCTACGGAAATGGGCTTGACCTTGCCAGCAGGTACTCCGCCGGGGGAATAGAGTCCCTCGTCGTTCCTGAATCAGCAGTCTCTATGTCGTTTGAGCCGGTGGTATCTGATGAGCCAGTGGTAGACGATGCTGCTAGCGCCGAGGGGGATTCTCTCGAGCAACCTCTGTATGAAGAGCTGCCGGAGTTTTAACAAATGGGACACGGACTTACCGTGGCAGGCCGCCGTGTCCCTCCTGCCTGCCAACAAACTTTC
>JAANMY010003214.1_pt1 | contig 13840 bp, 14 predicted proteins | sample 7279691 | NCBI WGS metagenome assembly JAANMY01 (sample SAMN14094543, study PRJNA606508) | bioreactor metagenome | isolation source: A lab-scale SPAN reactor treating ammonium-rich wastewater day 388 | place: Ireland: Galway | collected 2018-02-07
ATGTCGATGGTGCCATCCGGGTTCGGTGCCTCGGCAGTCCGCAGCACGACCGAAGCAAAGGCCCCGGTCTGGCGCAGCCGGGTCTCGGCCTCGGCGATCTCGACGGGGTCGTGCAGCGCGCCATGCTCCAGCCCGGCAATCGCCTCGATCCGCTCGCCGCGGGTGCGCTCATTGCCGCGCGGCACCACCGCCCCGACCCGGAGCTGCGGCCCCGGCGCCAGCATCAGCCGGGCATTCAGGCTGCGGGCATCGTGATTGGCAACGATCTGCTGACCCGTCGCCTCGGCCAGGGCATAGCCCTGCGCCCGCCAGGCATCGAGAGCGACGGCCAGCGCATTGCGGATCACCGTGCTGCGCGCGGGTTGCCCGGCGGCGAATTCGGCAGGCAATGCGGTTCCCGGCGCCAGCGGCGCAATCGACACCTGGTCAAAGGTGAACCGCGGCCCCAGCGTGATCTCGACAACGATCCGGTCAATCCGCTCAGGGTTCGACAGCGGCGAAATATCAGCCGCCTCGCGCCCGTCCACACGCACATGGATCGTGGGGGCGTAATAGGCTTCCTCATAGAGCAGGGGCACCAGGCGCCCGTACTCTGCCCGCGCCGCCGCCATCAGATCGAGCGGGCTGGTACGCCCGCCAACCTGCGCCGTGCGCAACAGCGAACTGGCGCGCAGGGTCTCCATCAGCGCGTCCGAGGCGCCAGGCGCATTGATCTCAAGCGATTCCAAAGCCTTGGCTGGAATTGCAGTGGCGCTGGCGATCACCATCCCCGCCAGCAGCAGCGCCAGAACGCGACGCAAAAGCGTCCCGGACACGGGCTCGCCCGATTGCCCGGCAGTCCGGGGTGTTCCCCTGTGACCTGCCCTCGCGTCTGTCACGCGCTGTCCTCTGGATCTTACCGCATTTTCTCAAGATGTCGCACAAAGCCCCCTGCGCCTCAACTCCCTATTGTCCGCACACAGGCAACAGCACCCGCTTTTGGCGATTTCGCGCCGGGCAGATGCTTGACAGGATCGCGCCGGAGGTTCAGTTCATCGCTGAACGTGTGAAGGACCACGCCATGGCCGACTCGACCGTCCCCCAGATCGCCCCGATCCCCACCTCAGCGGACGGGACACAGACGCTGGTTCAGACGCAGTACATGGTGATCTTTGCCATCGCCGCCTGCCATTTCATCAACGATGTGATGCAATCGGTGCTGTCGGCCAGCTATCCGCTGCTGCACGATGAATTCAACCTCAGCTTCACCCAGATCGGCCTGATGTCGCTGGCCTTCATGGGCACGGCCTCGGTGCTGCAACCGCTGGTCGGCACGATCACCGACCGCCACCCCTTTGCCCAGTCGCTGACGCTGGGCATGGGCAGCACGATGCTGGGCCTCTTGCTGCTGGCCAACGCGCCCTCGTACCCGTTCCTGCTGCTGGGGGCGATGCTGATCGGCATCGGCTCGGCGGTGTTCCACCCTGAGGCCAGCCGCGTCGCCCGCGCCGCCGCCGGGCGCAAGTTCGGCACGGCGCAGAGCTTTTTCCAGGTCGGCGGCAACGCCGGGCACGCCGCCGGGCCCCTGCTGGCCGCGTTCATCGTCGTGCCCTCGGGCCGGGCCTCGGTCGCGTGGTTCGCGCTGCTGGCGCTGGTCGGCATGGCGATCCTCAGCCAGGTCGGGCGCTGGCACGCCAACCACCGCCGCAACAGCCGCCGCCAGGCACCGGTGACAGACCACGGCCTGCCGCGCCGCCGCGTGGTCATCACCATCGCCGTGCTGGCGTTTCTGGTCTTTACCAAGAACGCCTATATCTCGTCGATCAGCTCGTATTACACCTTCTTCGTGATCGAACGCTTTGCGCTGACCACGCAACAGGCGCAGATGATGCTGTTCATCTTCCTCGCCGCCTCGGCCGCCGGGGTGATCTTTGGCGGCCCCATCGGCGACCGGATCGGCACGCGGGCGGTGATCTGGGTGTCGATCCTGGGCGTGCTGCCCTTCACGCTGGCGCTGCCCTATGCCGATCTGTTCTGGACCGGCGTGCTGACGGTGATGATCGGCCTGATCCTGTCGTCGGCCTTTCCGGCCATCGTGGTTTTCGCGCAGGAGCTGGTGCCGGGCCGGGTGGGACTGATCGCAGGGGTGTTCTTTGGCCTGTCGTTCGGCATCGGCGGCATCGCCGCGGCGGCGCTGGGGCTGGTCGCCGACGCCCGCGGCATCGCCTTTGTCTATCAGGTTTGCGCGTTCTTCCCGGCTGCGGGCATCCTCGCCGTGTTCCTGCCGAACCTGAACCGCTAATCGGCGCGCGCGGCCCGGCGCAGCCACCGGCAGAACAGCCGCGCGCCGGGTGACAGCGGATCGGGGCGGGTCACGAGGTAATAGCCGAGCCCCTCGGCATCGCCCTCATGCAGGGCAACCAGTTGGCCCGATTGCAGATCGGGCTCGACCAGTGCCTTGGCCTGAATCGACAGGCCCAGACCGGCACGCACCGCGCTGACCACCATGCCGTTATTGGCCATTTCACGCGCGCCCAGCCTCTCGAAATCGACGCCGATGGCCCGGCCCCAGATCCGCTGTTCATTCGAGGCGGTGGAAAAGAACCAGTCATGCGCCTTCAGTCGCCCCAGATCGGCCAGGCTGCGCGCCTTGGTAAAGCCGGGCGCGGCGATCAGCGCAAAGCGGCTGGCGGTCAGGGGCTCGGCCTGCAGCCCCGGCCATTGCCCGCCGCCGAAACGGACCGCCAGATCGATCCCGTCGCGGCGCAGATCCACCAGCGCGGTGCCCGGCACCAGCCGCACCTCCACCTCGGGATGCGCCGCCCAGAACGCGCCGATCCGCGGCATCAGCCAGGCCTCGGCGAACGAGGGCGTCAGTGCCACCACCACCGGCCGTTCCCGGTTCCGGTCGCGCAGCCGCGCCACCCCCTCGGCGATGCGCGCAAACCCCTCGCCCAGCGCCGCGGCCAGTTCCTGCCCGGCCTCGGTCAGCGCCATGCCCTGCCCGTCGCGCCGCGCCAAGGCCTCGCCCAGCGCCGCTTCCAGCCCGCGCAGATGCTGCGAAATGGCGGCGTGGGTGACATTCAGCTCGCGCGCGGCGGCCGACAGGCTGCCATGCCGCGCCAGCGCCTCGAAGGCCCGCAGCGAGGCGAGCGAGGGAATATCGGACCAATCCATACCCGACCTATTAGCACAGCTTACAGGTGCGAAACCATCCGAACTTCGCGCCGGGGCGGAATCGGCGCATAGTGGCGCCAGTCCCATATCCCCGGAGGTGACGCCATGTTTGCCATCATGAACTCGGTCATTCGCCTTGCCACGCGCATCGAATCCACCGAAGAGACCGCGCGCCGCCCTGACTGGCCGCAGCGCGCGGCAATCGAACGCAGCCAGTCGCTGCGTCTCGAGGGCTGCGCGGCGCCGGAATCCTGCCCGGCGAAACCGTAAGCCCTGCTTTCAGCCAGCAACCGCGCGGGGCAGCAAGGCCGCCCCGCGCTGCCTCACCCCGGAAACCCTTGTGAAACCCTCTTCCCGGCCGTGGCATTGCCGCTCAGGGGGCGCGGTGCTATCTCGGCATCAAATCACAGGACAGGAGCCGGGTATGGCCGCGGATTACATCGTCAGGGATATCAAGCTCGCCGATTTCGGCCGCAAGGAACTGGACATCGCCGAAACCGAAATGCCGGGGCTGATGGCCTGCCGCGCGGAATTCGGCACCTCGCAGCCGCTGAAGGGCGCCCGGATTGCCGGATCGCTGCACATGACGATCCAGACCGCCGTGCTGATCGAGACGCTCAAGGCGCTGGGTGCCGATGTGCGCTGGGCTTCGTGCAACATCTTCTCGACCCAGGATCACGCCGCCGCCGCCATCGCCGCCAGCGGCACCCCGGTTTTCGCCATCAAGGGCGAGACGCTGGTGGAATACTGGGAATACACCGACCGGATCTTTCAGTTCGGCGGCGAGGGCGGCACCTGCAACATGATCCTCGACGATGGCGGCGACGCGACGCTGTACATCCTGCTCGGCGCGCGGGTGGAGGCCGGTGAAACCGACCTGATCGCCGTGCCGAAATCCGAAGAGGAAGACGCCCTCTTCGCCCAGATCAGGAAGCGCCTCGCCGCCTCGCCCGGCTGGTTCACCAGGCAGCGGGCCGAGATCAAGGGCGTCAGCGAGGAAACCACCACCGGCGTTCATCGGCTCTATGACCTGCACAAGAAAGGGCAGTTGCCCTTCCCGGCGATCAACGTCAACGACAGCGTCACCAAGTCGAAATTCGACAACAAGTATGGCTGCAAGGAATCGCTGGTCGATGGCATCCGCCGCGCCACCGACACGATGATGGCCGGCAAGGTCGCCGTGGTCTGCGGCTATGGCGATGTCGGCAAGGGCTCGGCCGCCTCGCTGTCGGGCGCGGGCGCCCGGGTGAAAGTGACCGAGATCGACCCGATCTGCGCGCTGCAGGCGGCGATGGACGGCTATGAAGTGGTGACGCTGGAAGATGCGGTCGAAACCGCCGACATCTTCATCACCACCACCGGCAACAAGGACGTGATCCGCATCGAGCATCTGCGCGCGATGAAGGACATGGCGATCGTCGGCAACATCGGCCATTTCGACAACGAGATCCAGGTCGCCCAGCTCAAGAACCACAAATGGACCAACATCAAGGACCAGGTGGACATGATCGAGATGCCCTCGGGCAGCCGGATCATCCTGCTGTCGGAAGGGCGGCTTCTGAACCTCGGCAACGCCACCGGGCACCCCAGCTTTGTCATGTCGGCCAGCTTTACCAATCAGGTGCTGGCGCAGATCGAACTGTGGACCAAGCAGGGCGAATACGCGCCGGGCGTCTATATCCTGCCCAAGCATCTGGATGAAAAGGTCGCCCGCCTGCATCTGGCGCGGATCGGCGTCAAGCTGACCGAACTGAAGCCCGATCAGGCCGAGTATATCGGTGTCACCGTCGAGGGCCCGTTCAAGCCCGAGCATTACCGCTATTGATCGCGGCAGCGGCGGGTGGGTTGAAAACCCACCCTGCCCCGCGCGCCTGCCCGGTTGGCGACACCGGTTGAACCCGGCGGCGCGATGCGGTCTGATCGTGGCGGGCTGACAGGAGACAGGCATGCGGATCATCATCCACGGAACCGGCGCGGTGGGCGGCATTCTTGCGGCGGCGTTGGCGCGGTCGGGCACCGAGGTGGTGGCCATCGCCCGCGGCCGGATGCTGGAGGCGATCCAGTCCCGCGGCATCCGTCTGCGCAGCCCCGAGGTGGATGTGCGGGTTCCGGTGCCCGCCGTCGCCGCCCCGGCCGAGATCGATTTCCGCCCTGACGATGCGATCCTGCTGTGCATGAAAACCCAGGACACGCTGGCCGCGCTGGAGCAGTTGCGGGCGGCGGGGGTGACGGATCAGCCGATCTTCTGCGTGCAGAACGGGGTCGACAACGAGCGGCAGGCGCTGCGGCTGTTTCCCAATGTCCACGGGGTGACGGTGATGATGCCCGCGACCTATCTGGTGCCGGGCGAGGTCATCACCTATGCGGCGCCGCGCTTCGGGATGTTCGATATCGGCCGGTTTCCGGCAGGGTCGGACGCGGCCGATGCGGCGCTGGCCGAGCGGCTGGTGGCGGCAAATTTCGCGGCCTTTGTGAAACCGGCGGTGATGGCGTCGAAATACGGCAAGCTGCTGCTCAATCTGGGCAACATGTCGGGCGCGGCGTTTGGCGCCGGGGGGGCGGACGGCGCGCTGCGGGCGGCGTTGCGGACCGAGGCAGTGGCGGTGCTGGCGGCGGCGGAAATCGGCTGGGAGGATGTCGGGGACACCGATCCGCGGCGGGCGGCCAACACCCGGACGATGCCGGTGCCGGGGGCGGCGGGGATGAGCAACTCGACGCTGCAGAGCCTGCAGCGGGGGGGCAGTCTGGAGACGGATTATCTGAACGGCGAAATCTGCCTGCTGGGGCGGCTGCACGGGGTGCCGACGCCGTTGAACGGGGCGATGATGGGGCTGGCGGCGCGGATGATCGGCGAGGGGCTGGCGCCGGGCAGCCTGTCGCTGGCCGAAACGATGGCCGAGCTGGGCCTGGGGTGATGTCCCACGATGGGACATCCTCGCAGGCCCTATGATATCAAGGGCTTGACCAGGGCGATTCATCTTTTGTCAAGATTTGCGCCGCCCAATCTGGGGGTGGGGTGTAGGGTGCGTGCTGGCACGCACCCCGGGGCGCTGACGCCGGTGCCTCAGCCCGCCAGCGCCGCCTGAAACTGCGCCGGGTCTTGCACCGGCTGCGCGAACCACAGCCGGGCCAGCCCGCGCCGGGCGATCAGATCGACGCCGTCGGGGTCGATCCCGCCGACACGCCACGGCCCCGCCCCGGCCTTGATGCGCGCCGCCAGCCGCAGGGGCGTATCGCCCGCATTCAGCCCGGCGATCAGACCCGGCGCCGCCGCCATCAGCGCCCCGGCATTGGACAGGTCGGTCAGCAGATCGCCCGGCTGCACGTCATTGGCGTTGCGCGACGGGCCGCCGTTCAACTGCACAGCCCCGGTCCGCAGCCGGAAGAACCGCGCATCGGGCAGCGCGAGATAGAGCTTTGCCTTGGGAAACCGCGCCAGATACTGCGCCTTGAGCGCGTCGGTCTGGTCGGCGGGCACCGGCTCGGCCTGACCGCTGAGCGCCAGCCGCGGGGTGGTCATCACATCGCGGGCGTAATCGGCCAGCGACAGCGACAGGCGCGGATCGGCCAGCAGGTTGCGGCAATGGATCGCCAGCCCGGCGGCAAAGAACGCCGGGGTGCCATCGGCTTCGACGATCAGGTTGGTGACGGTGGCATAGGGATGGCCCGACGGGTCGAGCGTGGCCAGCATCGCCACCCGGCTGGTGCGCAGCAGGGTACGGGCGACGCCGATCGCGTCGATCGGGCGGGCGGCGGCGAGATTGATTTCCAGTCCGCGGGGGGTGATGGGGGTCATGGTCAGCCTTTGTCGCGGCCGTCTGGCGGACGGCTCCGGGTTGGGGAACCCCGTGGCGGCCTTGGCGGCGAGGGCGCGGCAGTGGCATCGGGCGCGCGTTGTCTAGCACCGCGCGCGCCCGGGGGAAAGCACCGGGGGCGTTCAGAACAGGGTCAGCACGCCGCCCATCACCGTGCAGGCCAGCGCCGCATAGCCGCCGTCGATCACCGCCAGCGATTTTGGCCGCTGGGCGAACAGCACGTTCAGGGTGATCCAGGGCGCGATGAAGAACAGGCCGATCCCCAGCCCAGCCAGCAGGCCCATCCCCGGCGTGGCGATCCCCGACATGGCAAAGGCATGCCGCATCATCCCCGCCACCAGCAGGATGCAGAGATAGGCCCCGGCATAGGTGACGGGATTGGCCCCGCCTTTGGGGCCGCCCCTTTCATCCGTCGGCACGCCCGAGGCGGCGACCCATTGCCGCGACAGCACGCCGTACCAGATGGCGCCGATGCCGAAACCGATCACCGCTGTGATGATGACCGCCAGATAATCCATGCTGTTCCCTCCGTTTGCGGCCCCTGTCAGCCGGGGCCCTGCCGGGAGGTTAGCGTGGCGAAATGTCGCTGCAAAGCCGTTTCACGCGGTCAGCTCCATCAGCCTGATCCGGTTGCCGAACGGGTCGGTCAGCTCGGTTTCCAGCCGTCCCTCGTGCTGTTGCAGCCCGGGTTTGAGAAAGCGGTAGTCCTTGGCCCGCAATTCGGCCTGAAACGCGCGCAGCCCGGTCATGTAGACGCACATGTTGCTGCCCGGCGTGGCATCGCCCGCGTGTTCGCTCAGATGCAGCACCAGATCGCCGCGCGAGACCTGCTGATAGAGCGGGAAATTCTCGCCGTGGCGGTGTTCCCAATCCACCTGCATCCCCAGGAAATCCTGATAGAATTCCTGCGCCTTGGCGGTGTCGAAGATCCGCAGGATCGGCACGGTGCGGGTGAAGCGGGGGTCGTCGGTCACGCCAGCCCGCCCATGCGGCAGATCATTTCCCATTCGTCGTCTGTCACCGGCTGGACCGAGAGGCGCATCGAGGTGACGAGCGCCATCTGCGCCAGTTCGGGCGTGGCCTTGACCTCGCGCAGCGTCACCGGGCGCGGCAGCGGTTTGACGGCGCGGATATCGACGCAATCCCAGCGCGGGTCGTCGGTGGTGCTGTCGGGGTGCGACAGGGTGCAGACCTCGGCGATGCCGACGATTTCGAGGCCGATGTTGGAATGGTAGTAGAACACCGGATCGCCCAGTTCCATCGCCCGCATGTTGTTGCGGGCCTGGTAATTGCGCACGCCGTGCCATTCCTCGCCGCGCTGGCCGGTGGCGACGAGGTCATCCCAACTGAACACGTCGGGTTCGGATTTCATCAGCCAGCGGCGCATCAGCCGATCACCTTCTTCCATTCCTCGATCCGCACATTGGCGAACAGCCCGGCCAGCGCATAGGGGTCTTGCGCGGCCCAGCTTTCGGCGGCGGCGCGGTCGGCGGCGTCGATCACCACGAGCGAGCCGGTCATGGTGCCGGTGTCGAGGAACGGCCCGGCCAGCAGGGTGCTGCCGGTGGCGTTGAGATAGGCCAGATGCGCCTCGCGGGTGGCTTTGCGCAGGGGTTCGTGGCCGGGTTTGTCGGTGCAGATCAGGGCGAACAGGGGCATGGTTTTCTCCTCAGGCTTTGGCGCCGCGTTTGCCCGAGCCGATCAGCGGCGCGGCGGCGGAATCGAGCGGCCAGCGGGGCCGGGCGCTCAGGGTCAGGTCGTCGGTATGACCGAGGCGCAGGCGTTCGATCCCGGCCCAGGCGATCATCGCCGCGTTGTCGGTGCACAGCGCCAGCGGCGGGGCCAGAAAGGGCGTCGCCCCGGCGATGGCGGTCAGGCGGGCGCGCAGGGTGGCATTGGCGGCGACGCCGCCCGCCACGGCAAAGGCGCTGATCCCGGGGCAGAGCGCCAGCGCGCGGCGGGATTTTTCCGCCAGCACGTCGGCCACCGCGGCCTGAAACCCGGCGCAGAGATCGGCGCGGTCCTGCCGGGTGAGGCCGCCGTTTTCCGCCACCAGCGCGTCGCGCGCCCGCATCAGCGCGGTTTTCAGCCCCGAAAAGCTGAGGTCGCAGCCCGGGCGATCGAGCAGCGGGCGGGGGAAGGGAAAGCGTTTCGGATCGCCCTGCGCCGCCTCGGCCTCGACCGCGGGGCCGCCGGGTTGCGGCAGGCCCAGCAGTTTCGCCGTCTTGTCAAAGGCCTCGCCCGGGGCGTCGTCGATGGTGCCGCCGAGGCGGGCGAAATCCTCAGGGCCATCGACGCGCAGGAACTGGCAATGCCCGCCCGAGACCAGCAGCATGAGATAGGGAAAATCCAGCCCGTCGGTCAGGCGCGGGGTCAGGGCGTGGCCCGCCAGATGGTTGACGCCGACCAGCGGCTTGCCGGTGGCGGCGCTGAGCCCCTTGGCCAGCATCACGCCGGACAGCACGCCGCCGATCAGCCCCGGCCCGGCGGTGACGGCGATGGCGTCGATCTGGCGCAGGGTCAGGCCGGCGCGGGCGAGGGCCTCTTCGACCACCAGATCCAGTTTCTCGGCATGGGCGCGGGCGGCGATTTCGGGCACCACGCCGCCAAAGGCCGCGTGCAGGTCGGTCTGACCGGCGACGACATTCGACAGGATTTCCGCCGCCATGCCCGGGCGATAGCGCACCAGCGCCGCGCCGGTGTCGTCGCAGCTCGATTCGATGCCGAGGACAGTCAGGGAGCGGGTCATGGCAGGATGCGGATCATGGCCGGACGGTTGCAGAGCGGGTCCGCCCGGGGGTAGCATCGGCGGGCGCCGCAGACAATGGGCGCGACAAGGCTGCCATGCTCCCCATCCTGCTGCTGACCCGCCCCCTGCCCCAGTCGCGCCGCTTTGCCGCCGAGGCCGCGCAGGCCTGCCCGCCGCATGAGGCGGTGATCGCGCCGCTGTCCGAGGTGGCGGGGCTCGCCTATGACCCCGGCGTGTTCGCGGGCGCAGCGGGGGTGGTGCTGACCTCGGCCAATGCGGTGCGGTTCCTGCCGCCGCTGCCGGGGATGACGGCCTGGTGCGTCGGCGCGGCGACGGCGGCGGCGGCGGCGCGGGCCGGGCTGGTGCCGGTGGACGGCGGCGGCGATGCGGCGGCGCTGATCGCGCGGCTGGCGGCGGCGCGGCCCGAGGGGCGGCTGGTGCATGCCCACGGGCGGCATCTGGCGCGCGATCTGGTCGCCGCGCTGCCGCAGCTCGATCTGCGGGGCGTCGCGGTCTATGAGGCGCGGGCGCTGGACCTGCCGCCGGGGCTGCTGGCGGGGTTGCAGGGGCGGCGCGTGGCGGTGGCGCTGTTCTCGCCCCGGGCGGCGGCGGGATTCGCGCGGCAGCAGGGGGCGGACGGCACGGGGCTGGTGCCGGTGGCGATCAGCGCCGCCTGCGCCGGGGCGCTGACGGAGCCTTTGCGTGCCCGCAGCGTCATCAGTGCGACGCCCGACAGCGGCGGGATGTTGCAGGCGGTGGCGGCGGCGATGTCGCAGGACCGCCCAGCGGGTTGAGACCGGGCCGGGCGCGGGCTAAGTATCAAGGAAGCGTCGGATTTCGGGGCGCGCGGCAACGGAGGGCGACATATGGCACGCACGACACGCAGCCAGACGGGGCCGGGCAAGGATTCGGACAAGAGCCGGGGCCAGGAGGCCGCGCCCGGGGAGCATCTGACCGCGGCCGAATCGTCGCCCGAAGCCGAGACGACGGCGGTTGCCGACGAGGCGCTCGATCCGCCGATGGACCCGGTTGCGGAAGACCCCGAGCCTGTGACCGAGCCGCTGCCGGCGCCGTCGGCGCCGGGCGAGGTGATGGACCCGCCGGTGGACCCGTTGGGCGGGGGCGCGCCCGCTGCCGACACATCGGCCCGCGAGACTGTCGAGCCGTTGTTGGCGCCACCGTCCGAGGAAAGCACCCGGGGCGCGCCGGTCGCCGCGGCGCCTGCGGGCCGCGGCATCGGCGCGCTGGTGCTGGGCGGGGTTCTGGCGGCCGGGCTGGGCGCGGCGGCGGTGCTGGTGGCGCTGCCCTCGGGCTGGCGCGGCGGCGCGGTCGATCCGGCGCTGGTGCAGCGGATCGCCGCGCTGGAAACGCGCGGCGCGGGGCTGGGCGAGTCGCAGGTGCAGGCCCTGCTGGACGACCGGCTGCCGGGCGATCTGGCCGCGCGGCTGGCGGCGCTGGAGGCCGCACCGCTGGACCCGGGGCTTGCGGACCGGCTGAGCGCGCTGGAATCGGCGCCCGGCGGCGTCAGCCCCGCGGTGCTGGAGGCGGCGCTGGCCGGGATGGATGCCCGGTTGCAGGCGCTGGAATCGGGTTTGCAGGCGCAGGTCGCCGCCGCAGTGGACAATGCCCTGCGCGAGGCCCGGGCGGCCATCGAATCGCAGGCGGGCGGGCTGGCCGAGCGCGAAGAGGATATCGCCGCGGCGCAGGCGCGGCTGGCGGCGCGGGCGGCGCTGGCCGAGGTGATCGCCGCCTCGGAATCCGGGGTGGCGGTGCCGGGGGCGCTGGCGCTCCTGCCCGCCGACCCGGCGCTGGCACCCTTTGGCGAGGGGCTGGTGACGCTGGCGCGGTTGCAGGCGGATTATGCCCCGGCGGCGCGGGCGGCGCTGGCCGCCGAACCCCCGGCCGAGGGGGCGACAATCGGCGAGCGGATGGCGAGTTTCCTGCGCGCCCAGACCGGGGCGCGGTCGCTGGCGCCGCGCGAGGGCGACGATGCCGATGCGGTGCTGTCGCGGGCCGAGGCCGCGCTGCGGGCCGCCGATCTGCCCGGGGCGCTGACCGAGCTGGACGCGCTGTCGCCCACGGCGGCGGCGCCGCTGGCGGAATGGCGTGCGCAGGCGGAACAGCGGCTGGCGGCGCTGGCGGCCCTCGCCGGGGTGCAGGCGCAACTGGAACGCGACGGGGAGTGAGACGATGATCTGGACCATGCTGAAGATCGTGCTGTTCCTTGCCGCCGTGGCCGGGTTGACGCTGGGCGCCGAGGCGTTGCTGGATCAGCAGGCCGGGCTGCGGCTGGCCTTTGCCGAGACCGAGTTCACGCTGGGCCCGGTGCAGATGGCGCTGGCGGCGATGGCGCTGCTGGCCGGGCTGTGGCTGCTGATGAAGCTGGCCGGGCTGACCGTGGCGACGCTGCGGTTCATCAACGGCGACGAGACCGCGCTGAGCCGTCATTTCGAGCGCAACCGCCGCGCACGCGGGCTGGAGGCGCTGACCGACGGCTATCTGGCGCTGGCCGCCGGTGAGGGCGAAAAGGCGCTGACCAAGGCGCGCAAGGCGGAAAAGCTGCTCAACGATCAGCCGCTGACCACGCTGCTGGTGGCGCAATCGGCGCAGGCCAAGGGCAATTCGGCGCTGGCCGAGGAATATTACAAGCGCCTGCTCGAGGACGAACGCTCGCGTTTTGTCGGGGTGCAGGGCCTGCTCGCGCAGCAGATCGAGGCCGGGAACCCCACCAAGGCGCGCAAGCTGGCCGAGACGGCGCTGAGCCTGCGGCCCGGGCATGGCGCGACGCAGGACCGGCTGTTGCTGCTGCAAAACAAGGCCGGGGACTGGCAGGGCGCGCGGCGCACGCTGCTCGAGGCTGCGCGGTCGGGGCGGTTGCCCAAGCCGGTCTATCAGCGCCGCGATGCCGTGCTGACCCTGCAGCAGGCCGAGGCCGAGGCGGCGCTGGGCCATACCGCCACCGCGCAGGATCTGGCGATCGAGGCCAACCGCCTGTCGCCCGAGCTGATCCCGGCGGCGGCGCGCGCGGCGGCGGCGCTGGTGGCGCAGGGCAAGGCAGCGGCGGCGGCCAAGCTGGTCAAGCGCGCCTGGAAGGCGCAGCCGCATCCCGAACTGGCGCAGGCCTATGCCGCCATCGCCCCGGACGAGGCCCCCGCCGCCCGGCTGGCCCGGTTCGAGCCGCTGCTGGCGCAGGCCCCCGGCCCCGAGGCGCAGATGACCCGCGCCGAATTGCTGATCGCCGCCGAGGATTTCCCCGGCGCGCGGCGGGCGATGGGCGATCTGCACCAGAGCCATCCGACCCAGCGGGCGATGACGATCATGGCCGCCATCGACCGCGGCGAGGGTTCGGCCGATACCGTGGTGCGCGGCTGGCTGGCGCGGGCGCTGATCGCGCCGCGCGGCGAACAATGGGTCTGCGGGAACTGCCACCACGAGCACGCCCGCTGGCACGCGCTGTGCCACCAATGCGGTGCCTTCGACACGCTGGCCTGGACCACGCCGCCCGACAGTTCGGGCCCCAGCGCCACCGGCACCGAGATGCTGCCGCTGATCGTCGGCGTCCTGCCGCCCGCGATGCCCGAGGACAGCCCCGTTGTCGAGGCCGAGCCCCTCGACACCCCGCCCGAACCCGACCGCCCCGCCGCCGAGGTGATCGACCTCGACAAGACCCGACGGCTGGGGCTGTAGGCGGCAAGGCCGGGGACGCCCCCCTGTAAAGGGGCGACGTCAGGGCCGCCCAGGTGCGGGTGAGCGGCTCGTCGTTTCGATCCACGCCCCTTTGAGGGGGCGACATCCTCAACCCGCAAGTGGTGCCTGTTCCCGGTAAGTTTCGATCCACGCCCCTGTGAGGGGGCGACCGCCTCGCCACCGACGTCCCGACGAAAAGCTACTGGTTTCGATCCACGCCCCTGTGAGGGGGCGACTCGCGGACGAATTTGTCTTTCATCTGCGCGTTGTAGTTTCGATCCACGCCCCTGTGAGGGGGCGACCCTCAAACCAGCCATTATCGTCGATATCCAGCGTCGTTTCGATCCACGCCCCTGTGAGGGGGCGACCCGGATTCAGCACAGCCAAGGGCGTGTTCATCCAGTTTCGATCCACGCCCCTGTGAGGGGGCGAC
>JAANMY010003218.1_pt1 | contig 13835 bp, 8 predicted proteins | sample 7279691 | NCBI WGS metagenome assembly JAANMY01 (sample SAMN14094543, study PRJNA606508) | bioreactor metagenome | isolation source: A lab-scale SPAN reactor treating ammonium-rich wastewater day 388 | place: Ireland: Galway | collected 2018-02-07
ATTGGGAAAATCGTGTTCGTATCGGTAAGTGTATCGACGGAAAACGGCGATCACACTTCCGTCACCAACGACTATGAACATTTTGCGAAATAAATAGCCCCGACAAACTGCCGGGGCTACTACTGGGAGGATTTCAGTGACGGTCGACCTATTGGCGTTTGCCATCCTTTTCTCTTGAGAGAGGAGCGGATGGTGCCGGCTTTCGCTCCGCGGGCGGCTGAGGCCTCGATTCGTTCCGCGGCTGCGGTTGCGGACGAGGTTCATAACGAGGTGTCGGCTGAGGCCTTGACTCGTTCCGCGGTTGCGGCTGCGGACGAGGCTCGTAGCGTGGCTGTGGACGCGGATCGTAGCGCGGTTGCTGCGGCCTTGAATCCTCTTGCGGTCGCGAAGCCGGCGGCTGTATCTGTGGCCGCGGCACATAACGCGGTTGCGGCTGTTCACGCGGAACATCCTGCCGAGGCGTTCCGAGCGGTGCTGTCGTTCGCGTTCGCGGACGCACAGGCGTCGTCGTGTCACGCTGATCGTCGTACCGAGGCTGCGCCGGCCGCGGATTCTGGATCGTCAGCGGAGGCCTTACGACGGCTCCCGTCGGACGCGAACCCGGCTCCGGACGGCCACGCGTCGGGTCCGGCGTCAGGATGTCGCGGCCACCGAGAATGCGGTCCTTGCGGAGCGTATTATCGAGCGGAGCACGCGTCGAACGCGTTGTGGCACCCGTACGGATCGTGTCGAAATGTTCGGCTGCCGCCGGTGTCTTTACCGCCATCGGGCTCGGACGCGAACCGTTGATCTCGGTTCCCGGTGGGAGCAGAGGCGGTGTGGATGAACCTTCGCGGACGGTCTTTACGACCGACTTTGCGACTTCGAGCGGCGGCTGGATATTCGGCCGCTTGCTGCCGAACTGATCGCGGCTGACCGCGACCACGCCGGTCGTCGGCACGGTCTGGAGCGGCGGCACGTTGTCGCGTATGAATCCCGGGCCGAGAATGCCGGGCGTAGGCGACGGCGTCGGGTTTCCGCCCGTATGGCCGCCTCCGTTCCCATTGCCATTTCCGTTGCCGTTGCCGGGATAATGATTGCCACCGCCGTGGCCGCCGTAATGGCCGTTGTTCCAGTGCCAGTTGTAGTTGTAATAGTGGTAGTGGTACGGCAGCGGATACCAGCACACGTCGTTGTTGTAGATCGTCATATAGACGAGCGCCGGACGCCACCAGCTGCGGCCTGAACGGTAATATCCGTATGGAGTCCAGCCCCAATATCCGTCGAGCCAGATCCAGCGTCCGTGGTGATACGTCGCCCAGCCCCACGGCTCGTCGTTGACCCACGTCCATCCGTAAGGCGGCAGCCAACGCCACTGTCCGTATCGATACGGCGACCAGTTCGCATACGAGCTGATCGACGACGCATAGGGCCGCCAAACGTAACCGTAAGACGACGTATAGTTCCATTGGCCGTAGTCGTCCAGGTCCTCGGCGCCGTACATATCGTCGTCATAATATCTGCCGTAGTAAGAATCGGCGAGGTCGCGGTCGATCTTCTTCTGGCGATCGCCTACCCAATCGGCGAACTTGTCGTCAAAAGACCCGATGCTTGTAACGTCCGTCTCGCCCGCGTAAGCACCGGCCGTCATTATGCGTGCCTGCCGACCGGAGTAAAGCGTCATCCCGGCGGTCTGCGTATAGATGCGTGCCTGCCCGCCTTCCAAAGCGGAGACGAGCACCGCGTCGTTCTGGTCGTAGCCTGCGTCGATGCGGTAAAGGCCGTCGCGTTCGAGTGCAACGGTCGTCGAAGGTGCGTCGATCTCAAAATAACAGCGCGACTTGTCAAAATCGATGACCTTCACCGCGGCAGAACCACGCGGCACGGAGATGGCGATCCCCTGATCGCTCAAAGTCTCGATCTTCAGGCTTGCGTCGCCGTCGAGCCAAAGGTAAGTGTTGCGGTCGAACTGCACCTCAAGCCTCGCGGACTTTGAAGTAACGAGTTCATCGCCCTCGACGAGCGGCAGGTTGTCGTCCGCTTCTTCCCATTCGAGAGCGTCGCGGCGGCGTATCTGTGCGTCGCCTTTTAGCTTGCTGATGCGTGCGACGCGTGCCGTGATCTCCGGCTGGCCGCCATCACTATCCGAATAATCCTGAGCGTAAACGCCTGCGGCGAGCAGCATCAACGCCGCCGCCATTACTAAAATTTTTGCTGAGGAACGCATATATTCGTCTCCGAAAGGTCAAGGGATGTGTTCGCGGCCTAAATAGTAACCGAAAATACGCCGCTGCTATCACCTCGAAACCGCAATTTTTGTGCCGAAGCCCGTTTATTGCGGAAAATCGCGGGAATCAACGCATACGCATCCAATTTTGCAGGAAAGCGTGTAGTAAGATGGTGGCTGGCAGACGATTTGGTGCATCAAATGCCGCGTGAGGTGCAGCCTTTTTTGATCGACACGGCTATTTTTGCCCTTCGGCGTTCCCGAAGGTATTGGTGTTTAACTATGCTGAAACGAATCCTTATTTTTACGATCCTTACACTATTTACCGCTTCGCTCGCCTACGGCCAAAAGGCTTCCGGGGCGAAAAAGGCAGACCCGACGGCTCCGGTGAAGGCGGCGTTTGAGAGCCTTATGGACGGCATTCGCGAGGTCGATGCCGCAAAGGTGCTCGCGGCCTATGAGAAGAGCGACCGTATCCTGATCTTCAACAACAACGGGACGGCGACCATCGGCTGGGAGAACATAAAATCGAACACGGAATCTTCCTATCCGAAGATCAAGAACGTTACGCTCGATATTACGGGCCTGCGGGTCGAGATGCTGAGCAAGACGTCGGCTTACGTTACCTGCAAATGGAAACAAACGCAGGAATACGACGGCAAGCCAGAAAGCGCTTCGGGCAGAATGACGCTCATCTACCGCCTGATCGGTAAGGATTGGAAGATCGTCCATCGGCACACATCGCCGGACAATCCGCCCGAGACGCGGCCCGTGTTCCCATCCGAACGTGAACCAAAATAATCGAACAAAAAAGCAAGGCCGGGCGGAATCAACCGCACCGACCTGAGAGAGCCTTCGTTTAGGAAAACCTTAGTTTACGCGTGGACGCCGGCATAGGCGGGGCCGAGTTTTTCCTCATGCCCTTCTGCAAGCGAATTGACCAATTCGTAGTGGAAATAGTCGAATTTCGCCGCGACAACGGGCAGTACGCGGTTGTCGTACATTTCGCGTGACCGGTCGATCGCCTCTTTCAAGCGTTCGTAAAGGTCGCCTGATTCGCGGCCCAGTGCGACAGTCTCTTGATTGTAGAGTTTGATCTCCGAGACAAGCAGCTTCGCAAAACGGCGTGCGTCGGTGTGGAAACGGCGTTCCTCGTCATTGACCTCGACGGGCAGATCGATGTGGCGTTCGCTCAGACGGCTGCGCGGGGCTGAGAACGCAGGCTTCTCTTCCTGCGGAGCCTCAACGACCGGTGTCGGTTCGCTCGGTGTCGAGTCGAACGGTGCCGCTTCGAAGGTCGGTGCCACAGGTTCATGCACGGCTTCCTCGACCGGGACGCTCGAAACAGTTTCGAACGTGGCCGAATCATAGCTTTCGGTAACGACCTCGGGAGCTGCATCGTAATGTGATCCCTCGACCGCGTGGTGCTCGACCTCGGGTTCGACAACCGGTTCGGCCGGCTCAGCGTGGACCTCAGGGATCGAGTTCGGATCGAACGAGCTGTAGCTCGGCACGGTCTCGAAAGAATGATCGTGAACGGGTTCGTACGAAACCTCTTCGACCGCCTCTGGAGCGGTCTCTTCGACCACCTCAGCTTGTTCGGCGGCCTCTGCATGTTCGACGGCCGGCGCGTCATACGGATATGACGGCTCCTCGACGCGCTCTTCGTCGTAGTTCCGCTCGACCTCGTAGGACGTTTCGCTTTCTGGAGCTTCGACTGCAGGTGCCTCAGCTTCGTACGCTTTTACATATGAGGACGCGTCAAATGTAACGCTGTCCGAGAACTGGAAGCTCGAAGTATCCGCCGGAGCTTCATAACCCGTTTCGGGCTGTGGGACGGCGTGGCTCGGAGCCTGGATCGGGGCTGGCTGGCGTGCCGAAGCAAGAAGTTCGACGGTCAGGCCCGCGATCTTGACGAGCGTTTCGAGCGCGTCGAGATTTACGTTAACGCCCTCGATGCCGTAGTCGGCATAAAGGACTGCGACGCCGCGTCCGCGCGCAACAAGCGGTATCGCGTACATTCTGTCTGGCCTGCCGAAATTAAGAGCTTCGAGGTAGTGGGCGTCGTCATGATAGGTGCCGAAAGAACCCTCGGCCGTCGAAAGTGACGAAACAGCCTTGCCGAGAACCGTGTCGTTCGCCGTCGGGAACATAATGTCGCGAACGGGCGAATTCTCCTCGTCGGCCTCTTTACCGAAGACCTTCCAACCGGTGAAGTTATCGCTCTTGATGATAAAGAACGCACCGCGCGGAGCGTAATTCGCAGCGTGAGAGATCAAAGCCTTGAGGATGGTCGCCTGGCTTTCTTTCGAGCTGATGTCGTTGATCGCCTCTTTCAGCTCGCTGAAATTCGCGGTCGGCATCGAAGCCTTTTCAAGCTCCTCGGCCTCGGCGATCGCAGCGGCAGTGATCTTTGCGCCTTCATCGCGCGATAGGCGCAGATGCTCAACAACGGAATCGGTAAAGCCGGCGTCGACCTTTCTTTCCGTGTCAAAACGTGCGGCAAAGCCTTCAAAAGCCTCATCGATGCGTTCTTTTTGAGCGTCAAGCTCGGCAACGATCTTCTTTTGAAAGTCAGAGACCTCGCCTTTCATTTCGGCGATAACGTCTTTCAAATAATTCTCGAATTCGCTTCGAAGGCTTAGCTCGAGTTCTTCACTATTCACAATACTTCTCCTCCGTAAGGTAAGACAGGCAAAGGTCGGGATCTATTATACAAGTAGATTCGATAATGGTGGCGGCGTTTGTTGGGTGTGCCCAATTGAGGTAACGCCGGCAGGCGCCGGCCTTCACTCAAAATTATGCAGAATCCGCTGCATCAAAGTCAAGAAAATCTTTTTTAACAGGGATCACCACTGACAGTACGAAGGGTGCGGAGAAACCAGGTCTCCGAAACAATTAATAATTAATAATTAGAAAATTACTAATTAAGCCGATTGTAAAAACACCACTGAGAACACAGAGGGCACGGAGAGATCAGGCAGAGCCTCGGCGTTCAGATGGTCATTTCCGGCTGGCCGAGCAGGATCGCGAGGTGTTGCGAGATGAATGCGAGGTCGGCGATGTTCTTTTCTTCGTCGATCCAATGCGGCGTTGTCTCGCCGCGGACGAGGGAAAGTAGGGCGTTGTGCCGCGAAAGTCCGAAATGGAGGATGTCTGCCGCTGCCAGCGAATTCCCACGCAGGATGCCGCTCGACGGCGTACGCGGCCAACCGGTCCTGACCTCGAGGCATCGTACACCGAGTGTGATAATGAGCCGCGAGCCTTGCATTTTGCCGTTGCCGCGTGAGAATTCGAAAGGCTCGTCGCGTTCGACCTTTATCGCTGGCTGGCGTCTTGCGGCTTCGAAAGCGGCCTCGATGAATGAATCAAGCAGCCAGTTCGCGGCCGTCGTTCGAAGCAGATCGTTGGACGCCTTAAGCTGCAGGTATTCGACGATGTCCGTGCGTCCGGAAACCTCGGCGTGCCGAATGGCGTTGTTGAGCAGTTCGTGCCAGCTTGAATCGAGCTCGTTCATAATGCTTTCTGCAGCAGCAAGAAGAGGATAAAGCGTCAGGGGCGAAAAAGCGAAGCTTCGTGATATCCTGAACCAGCCGGAAACAGTCTTATTTATGAGGATCTTTGCGTTATTTTTCTTATTTGCGATCGCGCTGGCGCCAACGTTCATCGAAGCGTCCCAAACCAACAAGAACAAGCAGGCCGCGAAGCCCGAAAAGACGGCGAAGAAGAAAACCGACGCAGCTAAGGCAAAGGCAACACCGAAAAAGGCTGTCGCAAAGGCCACCGCGATCACGGACGCTGCAGAGGCGATCACCGCGTTCAAGAAATTCATCTCCGATTTCCCAACAAGCGAACATCTCGCCGACGCTGCAAGGCGTCTTTCCGGCTCGGAAGCTGCGCTTGCCGATGCTCATTTTGACCTTAACGAGATCGATCCGGCCCTAAAACTCTACACCGACGCGGCTGCTGACGCTCCGAAGCCGCTCCCCGATACGCTCTTTAAGGAGAGGCTCTCAAAAGTCCCTCCGAAGCTTTTCTGGAAAGGCTACCGTAAGCCGGCTCTCGCTATCGCAAGGACGCTTGAAGAGAAGGCCGATGCCGCGCAACTCCGGGAGCTTGCCGCTTTTTACCTCACGATCGAGAGCGGCGACGACGCACGGCGTGCTGCCGAGGCCGCGCTCGCGCTCGCGGCCGACGCCGGCGGTTATCTGATGCTCGCGCTTGCAGAGCGCGTCGATTTCGATCTGGAAGGTTCTGCCGCCGCGTATCAAAAAGCACTCGAACTCGATCCCGTAAGTATTCAGGCAAAACGCGGGCTTGCGGAGGCGTATCGCTCGCTTGGAAACTCAGACGAGGCCGCAAAACTATATCGAGAGATCCTGACCGTCGATCCAGAGAATCTTCCCGCAAAGACCGGCGTCATCCTCTCGCTTTTTGAAAGCGGGAAGGCCGCCGAAGGTGAAACGGAGCTTGCCGCTTCGATCGCTGAGAATCCGAACAACGTGATGCTGCTCGCGGGTGTTGCGTATTGGTATTCGTCGCACGGCGAGGCGCAAAAGGCCGTCGAGTACGCGAATCGTGCGATCGCCGTCGAACCGCGGTTCATCTGGGGCCACATCGCCCTTGCTCGCGGGCAAATGCTGCTCAACAAGCCTCTCGAAGCCGAGAAAACACTGCTCGCCGCACGCCGTTACGGCAACTTTCCGACGATCGATTACGAACTTGCGAGGGCGCAGGCCGCTGCAGGGTTCTATCGCCAGGCTGCCGAAGGCATTGCACGAAATTTCTCGCTAAAGGATGGCGCAGTTTCCACAAAGCTTGGCGGCCGCATCGAGCGAACCGCGTCGAACATCGGCGAACTCATCTCGTTCGAGCGGCGCGCAAGCCTGTTCGCTCCGCTGACGGACTCGGACAAGCAAAGCGGCAATGTGCTCGTCCCGCTGCTCGAGTTTTGGCAGGCGGTAAATAGTGGCAGTGCCGACGTTGCGAAGGCGGCAACTGCGTTTGAGGCCGCGGGTTCCGACCCGATGAAGCTGCACCGCGAGATCTTTGCGGCAAGCTTGCTCGTTGACAAGAAGCTTGCGCCCGACACGGCTCTCGAACTCTTGAAGAATGCCGCTACGAATTCCGGAACTGCCCTTCAGGCACCCGATCCGACGGCGGCGATCCTCGCCGAGGAACTTTATCCCGCGCGTACTGCCGCACTCGCGCACGGCGAGACCGTTGCCACGAGCCCGATCGCCGCAGCGACGCTCACGGGCATCGTACGCAGCCGTATCGAAGAGCTTGCCGGTGCGGCTCTTGCCGAAAAAGGTGAAACAGACGAGGCGTTGATCCGATTCAAGCGCAGCCTTTCGGTCGCACCGGAGAACAGCGTTTGGCAGCGTTCGGTGAATTGGCGTATGGGTGCGCTCCTTGCGGCGCAGAACGATCTCGCGGGTGCACTGCCGTATTACTTGAAAGGATATAAAGGCGGAATGCCGGACCCCGCGAAATACGCGATCTTGAAGTCCGCATATTCGCAGGTGAAAGGGAACCTCGACGGATTTGAAGCCGAAGCCGGCCCCGATCCGCTTGCAAAACACGACACCGAAGTTGCACAGGCCGACAAGCCGACACCGACCCCGACGCCCGCGATATTGGGCGACCTCCCTCCGCTTCCCGGCGAGACGCCTACCGCAACGCCTGAACCAACTCCCGCCGTTGACGCAACGCCTGAACCCGTCGCCGAGCAGCCCGCGGTCGCTCCGACACCGAGCGCTTCGCCGACGCCAAGGCCGGCGAGCACCGAGCTTTTCCCGCCGGTTGTGATCTCGATCCCGAAACCAGGCGTGTCTCCGACGCCGGAGGCCGCCGCTGAAGCAAGTCCGACTCCAACACCGAGCGAAACGGCAACACCGACACCCGAACCCGTCGTAGAAGCAAGTCCGATGGTGACTCCAACACCGACGCCCGAGCCTGTCGCGGAAGCGAGCCCGACGGCGACTCCAACACCGACACCCGAACCCGTCGCCGAAGCAACTCCAGCACCCATCGAGACGGCAACACCGACACCCGAGCCTGTCGCCGAAGCAACTCCGACGCCAAGCGAAACTGCGACACCGACGCCGGAGCCAGTCGCCGAAGCGACCCCGACTCCGACAGAGACGCCATCGGCTCCGGCTTCTGCTGATTTGAGGCCTCGCGTTGTAACGGCACGGGCGGAGCAGGAAGAGATCAAACCGTGTGTCGTTACCGCAAGCGAAATTCGAATGTCGATGCCGAGCGGCGAAGAACGCGGGATCATCATCGGCACCGAGGATGACCGCGACCTTACGGGTCTGAACGCCGTCTCGGATAATGAAAAGGATCTGGATGCTCGGCCGGTTTCGGTTGCGGGGATAAAGAGCCGTTCGCTTTATGTGATCAGATCTGTCTCCGGCCGGACGGGGATCTATCACGTCAAGTTCAGCTTGCCGTGTGGGTCCGCCGAGGTCGAGGTAACGGTCGAGCCGCCGCCTAAATAGCGATCGTTATCGAGCCTTACGGTCGCGAGCACAACAAGCAGCAGAAAGAAGAACGCGTTCGAGGGCGTCCGCAAAGGGAAGTCCACGATGCTGTGAACGAGAATACCGACGCAGCCCGCGAATGCTCCGATCGCGAGGCCGCGATGCTCGGCAGACGTTCGTCGGATGTTCCTGATCGCCTGCCGGCAAAATATCACGACGAACGAGAAGAGACACAAGAAACCTAGTACGCCTCCATCCGCAAGGACTTGAAGATAGTCGTTGTGCGCACGCTCGATGCGAAAGACTCCATCCCACGTGTCATATCGCGTATAAGCGACCGCAAAAGAATCGAGCCCCGCACCCATTACCGGATGTGCGGCAAAGATCTCCAATGCGACTGCCCAAAAATGCGTGCGGCCGCTCGTAAACCCTTCGGCATCGGTCCCGTGGCCGGCAAGCGAGAGATTCATATCGTCGCCGCCAAGAAAGACCGCGAGGCCGAGCACCGCCGCGACCAGGATGATAGCGGACAAAGCCGGCACGAGCATCTTTTTACGAGCCGACCGCGAATGCCTTCGGTCGCGCGTTACGAAAGTTGCGAGCAGGACGACCGCGAGAGCAACGAGTGCGCCGAGCCACGCACCGCGCGAAAGCGTCATCACGAGTGCCGAACCTGCGACGAACGTGACGCCGATGTTCAAGACCTTTAAGTTGCGCGATGTCTTTTTATCAAAGATCGCGCCGAACGTCAGCCCGCAGATCATCACCATGAATGCGGCAAAGTGATGCTGGTTCACAAATGGGCCGAAGGGAATTGCCTGCGGCGTTTCGCGTATTCCGAATATCGGTTCGATCGCGGCAAGACGCTGCAGGATGCTGCCGAACGCAAGCAGTCCGCCGAAAAGCACGATCGCAAAACGCACTTTTTTTAGCCGTTCCTGTGTCGAAAATACCGCAAGGGCCGCGAGAAAGAACAACAGGTAAACTCCGAGCCGAAAGGTAAAAAGCCTCGTCGCGTATTGATCGAGCGTTGTACCCGCAAGTGTTTGCAGAATTCCAAGCAGGAAGAATGCGGCAAACGGAATGAGAAGCGGCGAGCTTTGTATCGCAAATTCTCCTGAACGAAATGCCGTATAGCCCCAAAGAAGCGTGCCCGCTAAGGTTACGATCGCGATCAACGCCCATGTCCCGCTGTCAACAGCGCCGAAGAGCAGACACGCCGCCATCGGGCCGACAAGCAGCAGCCAAAACAGCGCCGTATCGCTCCACAGAGCTTTCGTTCTAATGGTCAGTGCGTCGGAAATTCTCACTCTTTCACTAATGTTATGTCGTCAAGCCAAAGCTTGCCGCTGATCGGACAGATCGCCGAACGGCAGTCGTCGCGTACGAGCTTTATCACGACACCGTCGGCGGCATCGGCCGGAACCTGGAACTCTACGCCTGTTTCCGCCCACTCGGCATTCAATGCGAACGAAGGGCATTTCGCGAGGATGGCTCCGTCCGCATTTTCGATCTGGAAGTGCGCCGAAACGTCGTCGGCGGCACGCAGCTCGCTCTTATAGAACGCAGACAAACGATAGTTTGAGCCGGGCTCGACCGCGACGGTCTGTCTGACCTCGCGAAAAGCGTCGGCGCGTTTTGTATCAAACACGAAGTAGAGGCTGACCTTGCCGGAATGAGCTTTGTCGGCAAGCGCGATCTGCGGTTCGCGGCCCGCAGCTATCTTCCAATCAAATGCGTTCGCGGCGGCGGCGGAAACTCCGCTTTCAAAACTGCCGTTAGTGACCGTGTTGAGCGCCAACGCAGGCTCTGTTTTCAGGTCGTTATATACCGAAAGCGCGAGGCGAAACTGTTTCTTCTCGACAAGCTTTGCGGCAAGTCTTTCGCCATCGGGCTTAAGCTTTCCTGTCTTCAATTCGGGCGGCAAACCGTCCCACAACGCGGCTGCATCTTCCGGACGATCCTTCGACAGAAGATAGATCGCAAGCGCGGCGCGTGCACTCGGTGCGTCACCAAGCAGCCTGCGTGCCTCGGCGATGTTTTGGCCTGCGGCCTCAAGTGCGAGTATCGCCGCGGACGACGCATATTCAGGGCGGCTTTTTGCCGCGTCCGCGATCAGTTGGAACGCTTCGGCCTCATTCCCGACGCCGCGAAGAAGAAAATTGCCGTACGCAAATTTCACGTCCGAGTAGTTCGGCGCAAGCTCGCGGGCCCTTACGAACGCGGAATTCGCGTTCTCGCGGTCTCCTGCACGATCGTACGCCTTTGCAAGAGCAAGCAAGACGAGGTAATTGTTCGGCGAAAGTTCTGCCGCGCGTTTATATTCCGCGAGCGACGCAGCGGCATCTTCCGGCTCGAACGTCTTATCAAGCAGGACGGCCGCGGCAAAATGTGTCTGCGGGTCGTCGGGGCCGAGCGACGTCAGCACCGGGACCATATCAACGCGGTCGGCGCGCATCGAAGCGGAATTCGCAAAATTCCAACGAGCGCCCGCCCACGCTGCTCCCGCTATCAGAAGCACTGACGCGATCAGGCAAACTCGTGCCACCGCTGTGTCGATCCGTATCCGAAATGTAGCCACGCTGTGTTCTATTCTAAGGTCTCGATCGTAAGTAGCGCACGCCGTATCGCAATATTGTTCTCGACGCATATCTCACGCACTTTGCGAAGCTTTTCACTGTCGAAGTTGCGCACCGAGATGAGTATCTCCTGAACATCCTTTTCCTGGCAGACAGCGCCAAGCGCGCCGTTGCCGGTAAAGACCGTGAGGCCGTGGATGACGCGGCCCTTCTTGAGCGGATCGTCATCGACGAAGCCGATCGGCGTGAGGTTCCATTCGGGGTTGTTCCGCAACTCGCGCAAGACCATTTCGCCGCCGTCGCCGGCACCGTAAATAAGGACGCGGCGTGATTCGCCGGACTGCGGTATCGGGATCGCGCTGCGGATCAGGCGGAACATCATTCGGCTGCCGATAACGGCGAAGAGCAGGATGAGCGCGTCGACGACGAAGACCGTCCGCGAATAATACTGGAATCGATAGAGCAGAAGGATCGCGAGCACGCTAAGGCCCGACCCGAGCAGAACGCCTTTCGCGTACGTAATGAAATCCCGAATGCTCGTATAACGCCAAAGCCCGCGATATACACCCACAACAAGGAATGCCGCAAGCTTGATCGGTATGACAAGCGGCAGACTCTTTACAAAAAGGTCCCAGGCCTCGCTGTTGTCGAGCGAACCGAGCACCAGAGCAAATGCCGCGTAAAGCGAGAGCGTGATCAGGACGGCGTCGAGCAATATCTCGAAAATTCGCCGCTTGTGCGAAAAATTGATGATGAACGCAAAGACCGCTTTTTCGGGTGCTGAGGCGTCCGTCCCGCTCGATTCATAGACCGTCACCTTCGAGAGAAAGACGCCGACGATGACCAGCAGCGTCGAGAAGAATGCGATGAGCGCGAGACTTTCTGAGAATGCAAGATGCGTGACCGCGATCGAAAGTCCGCCCGCGATGACCGCGAATGCGTACAGCATCAGAACGGCCGAGCGTTCCGATAGGCCGAGAGCGACGAGGCGGTGTGACGTGTGGTCACGCCCGCCTTGGGAGACCTTGCGGCCCCAAACCTTTCGCACGAGCGTAACGAGAGTCGTGTCAAAGATCGGTACGACGAGGATCAGAGCCGGCACGGCGAGGATCGGCAGAATTCCGCGGCTGCGACCGCCGCCGCCTGTCTGGTTGATGAGTACCGCACCCGACAGGATGAACCCGACGAACATCGATCCGCAATCGCCCATAAAGATCGACGCAGGATTGAAGTTAAAGATCAGGAAGCCGAGCAGGCCGCCGACAAACACCGCCGCGAATAGGAGTTCGTTGCCTTGCCCGACGCTGTAGAAACTCGCCGCAAGTCCAATGCCGCCGATCGCGGCTATTCCGGCGGCGAGTCCGTCCATATTGTCGAGCAGATTGATCGCATTCGTAATGCCGATGATCCAAAGGCCCGTGATCCAAATGTCGATGATCTCGTTGCCCGTCAACGGCATCGTTAGGCCAAAGCCGATCAGGACGGCCGCACCAAAAAGCTGCCCGAGAAGTTTTTGATACGGGCGAATGTTGAAAATGTCGTCTACCAGGCCGACCGCAAAGAGGACGGTCCCGCCTGCGAGCAAGATCGCAGATTCGCGTGTGAATGGGACAAAAAGGAAATAGCCGATGATCGTCGTCGCGTATATTGCAACACCCCCGAGCATCGCGGTCGGCCGCGCGTGCCAGCGATCGCTTTTCGGCGCAGCGACAAAACCGCGCCGAGTTGCATATGCGCGGACGGCATAGGTCAACACCGCGCTCATGACGATCGAGACGGATAGGATCAGAAATGCTTCAAGTGTGAGGTTCTGCATTTACGAGAAAAATCCGATAGAACTTTAATCTTAGCCGAATGGGAGGGTTTGTTCACACAACGCCGCTGTAAAGCTCGGTAAGATCCTTAACGAGCCTCGAAACGGAGTATCTTTCGTCTACAAATTTTGCGGCTCGAAGAGCAAGCGTCTCCCGTACTTTTTCATTTTTGAGCAAATAAAGCAAGCCTTTTTGAAGATCCGCCGGATCGAACGTCCGAACCATGACGGCGCGTTCGGCAACCTCGAATCCATCCATCCTCTCCTGCCCATCGCCCGCAAGATCGACGACCCCACCGACCGCGGTCGAGATGACCGGCACGTTCGCCGCCATTGCCTCGATCATCGAGAGCGGCGTGCCTTCGTTTTTTGAGGTCAATACGAAAATATCAAGCTCCGCGAGCACGCTTGCGATGTCTTTCCTGTTGCCTGCAAATGAGACGTTTGAAAGGTTTAGCTCGGCGGCACGGCGTTCGAGGCTCCCGCGCAAATGCCCGTCGCCGACGATGACAAAGTGCACCGGCACGTCCGTTTTTGCGCAAAGTGCGGCGGCATCGAGCAGCAGTTCGAGATTCTTTATCTCTGTAAGGCGTCCGACGAAGCCGGCGATCGGCGTGCCCTTCGGGATCGCGACCTCCTCGCGCAAAGTCTTTGCGCCCTCGGCAGGCTTCCCGACCTCCTCGATACCGAGCGGTATGACGCGAAATTGCTCACGCCGTCCGATCTTGAATTTGCCCGCGATCTCCTCC
>JAANMY010003224.1_pt1 | contig 13821 bp, 11 predicted proteins | sample 7279691 | NCBI WGS metagenome assembly JAANMY01 (sample SAMN14094543, study PRJNA606508) | bioreactor metagenome | isolation source: A lab-scale SPAN reactor treating ammonium-rich wastewater day 388 | place: Ireland: Galway | collected 2018-02-07
GCCGCGTTGCTGGCCAGGCTCGGCAAGCACACGACCAGCAAGGCCTGCCTGTACATCAAGCGCCTGTCGGACGTGGACGTGGGCGTGCTGCGCCTGCTGATCGAACGCAGCGTGGCGGCGATGGAACCCCGGCGCGTCCGCGGCTGAGGCAGCGCCATGGGGATGGGGATCGAACGCGCGCTGGTGTTCCTTGCGCTGGCGTTGCTGGCGGAGGTGGCCGGCACGGTCGGTGGCTTCGGCTCGTCGACGTTCTTCGTGCCGATCGCCGGCTTCTTCTTCGATTTCCAGTCGGTGCTCGGCATCACCGCACTGTTCCACCTGTTGTCCAACCTGAGCAAGCTGGGCCTGTTCCGCGGCGGCATCGATGCCCGCCTGCTGCTCACGCTGGGCGTGCCGTCGGTGGTGTTCGCCGTGCTCGGCTCGCTGGCGACGCCGCACCTGCCGGTGGTGGCGTTGAAGATCGCGCTGGCCGTATTCCTGATCGTGCTGTCGGCGCTGCTGCTCTGGCGCGATGCGTGGAAGCTGCCCTCCACGCCGTGGGTGGCCGCATTGGGCGGTGCGCTCTCGGGCGGCATGGCCGGGCTGGTCGGCACCGGCGGGGCGGTGCGTGGCCTCACGCTGGCCGCCTTCGCGCTGCCGAAGGAGGTCTTCGTGGCGACCTCGGCGGCGATCGACATGGGCATCGACCTGGCGCGCGCCGGCATCTACTTCCGCAACGGCTACATCCACGGCCACGACCTGGTGTGGATCCCGATGCTGGGCGGTGTGGCGCTCGCCGGCACGTGGATCGGCCGCCGCGTGCTGCAGCGGGTGCCGCAGGCGCGGTTCCGGCAGATCGCGCTGGCGATGGTGTTCGCGATCGGCTGGCTGACCCTGTTCGACGCGCTGCGCTGACCGCCGGTCACAGTGACTTCCGGCCCGGGCGCACGCCGGACGGACTCGGCTAGCTTGGCGGCGAACCCCGGGGATACCGCCATGCTCAAGCTCGACAGCCTCACCAAGACCTATGCCAACGGCGTGCGCGCGCTGGACGGCGTCACCCTCGACATCCCGCGCGGGATGTTCGGCCTGCTGGGCCCGAACGGTGCCGGCAAGTCCTCGCTGATGCGCACGCTGGCCACGCTGCAGGCGCCCGACAGCGGCAGCGCGGCGATGGAGGACGGCCACGGCGGCAGCATCGACATGCTGCGCGACAAGGACGCGGTGCGCCGGCAACTGGGCTACCTGCCGCAGGATTTCGGCGTCTACCCGAAGGTCAGCGCCGAGGACCTGCTGGAACACTTCGCGGTGCTGAAGGGCCTGACCGCGCGCGGCGAACGCCGCGAGATGGTGGAGTCGCTGCTGCAGCAGGTGAACCTGTGGGAAGCGCGCAATCGCAAGCTCGGCACCTATTCCGGCGGCATGCGCCAGCGCTTCGGCATCGCCCAGGCGTTGCTGGGCGCGCCGCGGCTGGTGATCGTGGACGAGCCGACCGCCGGCCTGGACCCGGAGGAACGCAACCGCTTCCTCAACCTGCTGGCGGAGATCGGCGAGAACGTGGCGGTCATCCTCTCCACCCATATCGTCGAGGACGTCACCGACCTGTGTCCGACGATGGCCATCATGAACCGCGGGCAGGTGCTGCTGACCGGCCGCCCGGCCGATGCGATCGAGGCGCTCAACCAGCGCATCTGGAAGAAGCGCATCGACAAGGCCCAGCTGGATGCGCACAAGGGCCGCTTCAACGTGCTGTCGACGCGCCTGGTGGCCGGCATGCCGGTGGTGCACGTGTATTCGGAGGACAGGCCGGACGAAGGCTTCGAGCCGGTCGCGCCGGGGCTGGAGGATGTCTATTTCCTCAAGCTGCGCCAGCAGCAGCTGGCCGCCTGAGGACGCCGCGATGATCTTCGAGATCTTCCGCTTCGAGCTGCGCGAGCAGCTGAAGTCGCCGCTGTTCTGGCTGGTCGCGGGGCTGTTCGCGCTGCTCGGCTTCGCGCTGATGTCGAGCGAGGCGATCATGCTGAGCGGCGGCATCGGCAACATCCACAAGAACGCGCCGACGGTGGTGGCGAGCGCGACGGTGATGATGACGCTGATCGGCCTGCTGCTGATCACCATGTTCGTCAGCGGCGCGCTGCTGCGCGACTTCGAGCAGAACACCGCCGAGCTGTATTTCGCCAGCCCGGTCAAGCCGCGCCAGTACCTGGCCGGCCGGCTGCTGGCGGCGCTGCTGGTGTCCTTCGGCATCTACCTGCTGATGGCGCTGGCGATGTACATCGCCCAGTTCATGCCATGGATCGACCCGGCGCAGCTGGGCGCGAAATCCATCAAGCCGTACCTGTGGTCGCTCGTGGTGATCGTGCTGCCCAACCTGCTGTTCACCGGCAGCCTGCTGGCGCTGCTGGCGGTGACCACGCGTTCGATCCTGTGGGTCTACATCGGCGTGCTCGGCTTCATCACCCTGTGGGGCGTGTCGCAGACGCTGTCGGCCAATCTCGACAACACCTGGCTGGTGTCGTTGATCGAGCCGCTGGGGGGACGCGCGCTCAGCCGCACGGTGCGTTACTGGCCGGCCAGCGAGCGCAACAGCCTGCTCCCGCCGCTTTCCGGTTACCTGCTGGGCAACCGCGTGCTGTGGCTGGGGATCAGCGCGATGCTGCTGGCGGCGGTGTTCGCGCTGTTCCGTACCGGTCGCACCGGCAGTGGCCGTGGCTGGTTCACCCGCAGGCGCGTGCACGTGCCGATGGCGGCGCTGCCGCCGCGCCCGCTGCCGCGCGTGCAGCCCGCGTTCGATGGCGCCACCGGGCTGCGCCAGCTGTGGAAACAGCTGCGGTTCGACGTGGCGGGCGTGATGAAGGGCGTGCCGCTGATCGTGATGCTGCTGTTCGGGCTGGTGAATTTCATCGGTGCCAGCACCGAGATGCAGTCGATGTACGGCACGCCGATCCATCCGGTGAGCTCGCAGATGGCGCAGCTGCTGCAGGGCAGCTACAGCTTCCTGCTGATCATCGTGGTGCTGTTCTATGCCGGCGAACTGGTGTTCAAGGAGCGCCAGGCGCGCATGCAGGACGTCACCGACGCGATGCCCGTGCCCAACTGGCTGCCGATGCTCTCCAAGCTGTTGGCGCTGATGGCGGTGATCCTGCTGTTCCAGGCCATCGGCATGCTGGCCGGCTGGGGCGTGCAGCTCGCGCACGGCCACGCCGCGCTGGAGCCGCTGACGTGGCTGAAGATCCTGCTCGCCGGCAGCGTGCCCTTCGTGCTGATGGGCGGGCTCGCCTTCGCCGCGCAGGTCATCACCAACAACAAATTCGCGGGCTACGGCGTCATCGTGCTGGTGCTGATCGCGCAGGCGGCGCTGGGCACGCTCGACTTCAGCCACAACCTCTACAACTTCGGCAGCTGGCCCAACGCGCCGTGGTCGGACATGAACGGCTTTGGGCATTTCCTGCGCGGCCAGCTGGCCTTCCAGGGCTACTGGTTCGCCTTCACCGTTGCCGTCGTGCTGGTGGCCGCCGCCTTCTGGGTGCGCGGCTTGGGCGGGACGTGGCGCGAGCGCGTGCGCACCGCCGGCGGGCGCATGCGCGGACCGCTCGGGTTCGCCACCGTGGCCGCGTTCGCGCTGTTCGCGGGCATCGGCGGCTGGCTGTTCTGGAACACCAACGTGCTCAACGACTACCGTTCGCCGGACGACCAGCTCGACCTGCAGGCGCGTTACGAGCGCGAATACAAGAAGTACGAACACCTGCCGCAGCCGAAGGTCCTCGCGGTCAGCAACGACGTCGACCTGCGCCCGGAAACACAGTCGATGACGACCGACGGGCGCTGGCGCATCGTCAATCCCCACGCGGTGCCGATCAGCGAGATCCACGTGCAGATGAACGACCTGCGCGACCTGGCCTCGATCGACTTCGGCGGCCAGGTGCTGGCGAAGGAAGACATGCCGCTCGGCTACCGCATCTACAAGCTCGACAAGCCGATGCAACCCGGCGAGCAGCGCGAGATGCGCTTCCGCGTGGACTACCACCCGCGCGGCATCACCAACGGCACCGCGCAGACGCAGCTGGTGGAAAACGGCAGCTTCTTCAACAGCCGGCTCTACCCGCAGTTCGGCTACGACCCCGGCGGCGAACTCAGTGATCGCAACGAGCGCCGCAAGCGTGGGCTCGGCGAGCCGCGGCGCATGCCCAAGCTGGAGGATGTTTCCGCGCGTGCACGCAACTACGTGGCCGACGATGCCGACTGGATCGACTTCGCCACCACCATCTGCACCGCGCCCGACCAGGTCGCGCTGGCGCCCGGCTACCTCAAGCGCGAATTCATGCGCGATGGCCGCCGTTGCTTCGGCTACGAGATGGACCAGCCGATGCTGGACTTCTACGCCTACCTCTCCGCGCGCTGGCAGGTGAAGCGCGGCATGTACCGCGACATCCCCATCGAGGTCTATTACGACCCGCGCCACGCCTACAACGTGGAGCGGATGATCGATGCGGTGAAGAAGTCGCTGGCGTACTACGAGGCCAACTTCGGGCCGTACCAGCACAGGCAGGCGCGGATCATCGAGTTCCCCGGCTACGCCAGCTTCGCGCAGGCCTTCGCCAACACGATTCCCTATTCGGAGTCGGTGGGGTTCATCGCCGACATCCGCGACCCGGACGAGGTGGACTACGTCTTCTACATCACCGCGCATGAGATCGCGCACCAGTGGTGGGCGCACCAGGTGATCGCGGCGGACTCGCAGGGCGCGACGATGTTGTCGGAATCGTTGGCGCAGTATTCGGCGCTGATGGTGATGGAGAAGGAATACGGCCGGCACCAGATGCGCCAGTTCCTGAAGTACGAACTGGATCGTTACCTGGGTGCACGCGGGCAGGAGCGCAACGATGAATTGCCGCTCTACCGCGTGGAGAACCAGCAGTACATCCACTACCAGAAGGGTTCGCTGGTGTTCTACCGGCTGCGCGACGAGATGGGCGAGGCAGCGCTGAACCGGGCGATCCGGCGCTTCCTCGACAGGCACAAATACCCGAGGCCGCCTTATCCGACCACGCTCGACTTTATGGCCGAGCTTCGCGCGGAGGCGAAGCCGGAACAGCAGCAGCTGATCACCGACCTGTTCGAGAAGATCAGCTTCTACGACAACCGGGTGGTGGAGGCGACCGCGAAGAAGCGCGCCGACGGCAGGTACGACGTCACCCTGAAGCTGCATGCCGACAAGCGCTACGCCGACGGGCAGGGCAAGGAGACCCCGGGCGCGCTGGATGACTGGATCGATGTCGGGGTGTTCGCGGCGGGCAAATCCGGCAAGCCGCGCGACGAACGCGTGCTCTTCCTGGAGCGGCGGCATGTCACCACGGCCAACCCGGTGATCACGGTGACGGTCGACGCGTTGCCGACCGAGGCCGGCTTCGACCCCTACAACAAGCTGATCGACCGCGTGTCGTCGGACAACCGCAAGAAGGTCACGCTCCAGTAGGCGGGCGGGGTGCGCCGGCGGAGGCGGCCGCACCCCATTCAGGCTTTGCCTGTACAATGCCGCCCCATCAGCGCACGGCTGGTCCGTTTTCCACGGCAGCCCGCTCTTGGCCCCGCAGCTGGATCGCGCGGCCATCGGCCTCTTCCGCACGTCTTTCGTCGCGCTGCCACGCCCGGCCTTCCGGCCCCGGCGTCATCCCTTTACTCGCAGCGCGGCATGGAAAGCTCCGGGTAAACCTGCATCGCGCATCGCGGTGCGGACATGATTGACGGAGTTCCACATGACGTTTGAAACCCTCGGGCTTTCGCCCGCGTTGCTGCGTGCGCTCGCCGATGCCGGCTACAGCACGCCCACCCCTATCCAGCAGCAGGCCATCCCGCACGTGCTGTCCGGCCATGACCTGCTGGGCGGCGCCCAGACCGGCACCGGCAAGACCGCCGCGTTCGGCCTGCCGATGCTGCAGCGCCTGGCCAAGGAAACCCCGCCGAAAGGCCCGCGCAAGCCGCGCGCCCTGGTGCTGGTGCCGACCCGCGAACTGGCGGTGCAGGTCGCCGACAACCTCAAGACCTACGCGCGCCACCTGCGCCTGAACGTCACCACGCTGTTCGGCGGTGTCGGCATGCAGCCGCAGGTCGACAACCTGCGCCGCGGCGTGGACGTGCTGGTGGCCTGCCCGGGCCGGCTTCTCGACCACATGGAGCAGGGCAACGCCAAGCTCGACAACGTGGAAGTGCTGGTGCTGGACGAGGCCGACCGCATGCTCGACATGGGCTTCCTGCCCTCGATGAAACGCATCCTTTCGCGCGTGCCGGCGCAGCGGCAGACCCTGCTGTTCTCGGCCACCTTCGAGCCGCGCATCAAGGCGCTGGCGATGGAGTACCTGAAGTCGCCGGTGGAAGTGCAGGTGGCCGCGCAGAACACCATCGCCGACACCATCGTGCACCGCGTGCACCCGGTCGATGCGAAGAAGAAGCGCGACCTGCTGGTCGACATCCTGTCCGAGCGCCACACCGACCGCGTGCTGATCTTCGGCAAGACCAAGCATGGCTGCAATCGCCTGGCCGAACAGCTGGAGGATGCCGGCCTGCCGGCGCTCGCCATCCACGGCAACAAGAGCCAGGCGGCGCGCCAGAAGGCGCTGGATGCATTCAAGTCCGGCAAGACGCGCATCCTGGTCGCCACCGACGTCGCCGCGCGCGGACTCGACATCCCGGCGCTGCCGCTGGTCATCAACCACGACCTGCCGATGGTCGCCGAGGACTACGTGCACCGCATCGGTCGCACCGGCCGCAACGGCATGGAAGGCGAGGCGCTGTCGCTGGTCTCGCACGAGGAAGGCCCGCTGCTGCGCCAGATCCAGCGCCTGCTGAAGACGGACATCACCGTCGAGAGCCGCAAGGGTTACGAGCTGGATCGCCCGCTGCGCCTGGATGGCCCGATGCCGTCCAACGGCGGCAATCGTGGTCGCGGCAAGCCCGCCGGCCAGGGGGCGCCGCGCAAGCCGGGTGGCGCCAAGCCAGCGCATCGCGCGCACGGCAAGCCGCAGCAGGGCCAGGGCGCGAAGACGCACGCCGGCGCCAAGCCGGGTGGCGGTCGCGGCCGGGGTCCGCGCAGGCCGGCCGCTTCGGCCTGAGCCGATGGGCGTGATGCGAGCCGCGCGTGTTGATCGTCGCGACCTCGCAAAGAGAAAGGCCACCCGGTGGGGTGGCCTTTCTTGTTCCCGGTCGATGCGGCATCAACCCTTCTTCGAAGCGATCCAGCGGTCGACCTTGGTCTCCAGCACATCGAGCGGCACCGAGCCGTCCTTCAGCACTTCGGCATGGAATTCGCGCGGGTCGAAGCGGTCGCCCAGCTGCGCCTGCGCGCGTTTCTTGAGCTCCTGGATCTTCAGCTCGCCGATCTTGTAGGCGGTCGCCTGCGACGGCCACGCGATGTAGCGCTCGGCTTCCGCGGTGGCCTGCGTTTCGCTTTCGGCGGAGTTGTCGAGCATGTACTTGATCACTTGGTCGCGGGTCCAGCCCTTGCTGTGCAGGCCGGTGTCGGTGACCAGGCGGATCGCGCGCCACAGCTCGTTCTGCAGCCGACCGAAGTAGTCGTACGGCGATTCGTACACGCCCAGCGACTTGCCGAGCGATTCCGCGTACAGGCCCCAGCCTTCGATGTACGCCGTCTGCCCGCCGAAGCGCCGGAACGCCGGCACGCCCTTCAATTCCTGCTGCAGCGCGATCTGGAAGTGGTGGCCGGGGATCGCCTCGTGCAGGTAGAGGTTCTCCGCATCCCAGGTCTTGCGCGTCGGCAGATCGTAAGTGTTGACATAGAAGATGCCGGGACGCGTGCCGTCCTCGCTCGGGCCCTGGTACTCGCCGCCGGCGGCGGACTTGGCGCGGAACGCCTCGACCGGGCGGATCTCGAAGCCGGCCTTCGGCATCAGCGAGAACTGCTCGGGGATGCGCGTGTTGATGCGTGCTTCCAGCGCGCGGTAGTACTTCAGCAGTTCGTCTTCGGACTTGAAGTTGAAGCGCTTGTCGGTGCGCATGAACCTGAAGAAGTCCTGCAGCGAGCCCTTGAAGCCGACTTCCTTCATGACTTCGCGCATCTCGCCGTGGATGCGCGCCACTTCGTCCAGCCCGATCTGGTGGATCTGGGCCGGCGTGAGGTCGGTGGTGGTGGTCTGCCTGATGTTGAAGGCGTACCACTCGGCGCCGTTCGGCAGCTTGTCCATGCCCACGCTGTCGCGGGTGGCGGGCATGTACTCGTTGGCGATGAAGTCGCGCAGCTTCTTGAACGCCGGCAGCATCTGCTGGCCGATCATCGCGCGGTAGGCGTCGGTCAGGCGGGCCTTGTCGGCGGCGCTGAAATCGGCCGGCATCGCCTTGATCGGGCCCCAGAACAACGTGTCCTCGGCCTTGGGCTTGAGCAGGGCGTCGATCTGCGGCACGACCTTCACCATCAGCACGCGCGGCTGCACCACGCCGGCCTTCATGCCTTCGCGCATGTTGCCGATCATGCTGTCCACCAGCACCGGCATGCGGTTGCCGCGCGCCAGCCAGTTGTCGTAGTCCTTGACCGTCTTGAACGGCTGCGCGCCGGTGCCGGAGCCGAGCATCGCGGCATAGGTCACCAGGCTGCCCATCTGGTTGACGGGGAGCATCCAGCCCGGGAATTTCTCGGCGTACAAGCCGTCCTTCGCCTCGTTGACGAAGATCTGGTAACTCACCAGGTCCTGCCCGGACAGGCCTTCCGGCCCGATCGCCTGCACCTTGTCCAGCCAGCGCCGGGTGAAGTCGCGGCCTTCGTCGCGGAATGCCTTGGAATAGAAATCCGGCATCTGGTCGTTGTAGCGGTTGTCGCCCTGGAACGTCGCCTGGATGGGGTTCATCTTCAGCATCTCTTCCCAGTACGCGGCATAGAGCTGGTCGAGCTGGGATGCCTTGGCGGCGGCCGATGCGGCCTCCGACGCGGCGGCCTCGGAGGCCGAGGGGGTGGGGACGGACGCGGGCGCGGTCGCGCAGCCGGCGAGCGCGATGCACAGGGCGAGGGCGAGGGGTTGCAGGCGCATGGCGGGCATTCCACGGGAAGGGAGCCCGAGTGTGCGCCCAAGCCGTGACCGGCGACACCCGCTGGAAGTCATGGATGGGCGACCGGCGGCCCGGGTGCGGTGGGGGGAGATGCCGCGTCGTGCCGCCTATTCGGACTTCGGCACCGGCGCGAACGGGATCTCGTCCGGCGACACCGCACCGCCGGAGATGATGAAGCTCATCGCCTCGTCCACCGTCCAGTCGGTCATCGTCAGCTTCTCGACCGGCACGATTTCCAGGTACCCGGAGGTGGGATTGGGCGTGGTCGGCACGTACACGGCCGCGAGTTCGCGCCCGGTGCCCACTTCGCGCACCACCTTGGTGACGAAGCCGAGCGTCTTCATGTCGGCATTCGGGAAATCGATCAGCACCACGCGCTGGCTGCCGTCCGGCGAGGTCTGCAGGATGTCGAGCAGCTTGCGCGCGCTTCCGTAGACGGTGCTTGCCAGCGGGATGCGCGCGACTACCGCCTCGAACCAGCGCAACAACGTCTGGCCGATGACGCGCGTGGCCAGCATCCCGACCAGGAGGATGGCCGTGACCGTCCCGAACAGCGCGATGGCGAAGCGTGCCCACGGGTCGTCGAGCCAGCCCAGCGTCTGCGGCCATTGCGCGGCGATGCGCTCCAGCAGCGGATACGCCCAAGGGCTGCTGATGTCCGACAGCATCACGAACACGAAGCGCACCACCACCCAGGTCAGCCACAGCGGCAGCAGGGTGAGCAGGCCGGTCAGGAACCAGCGGGCGAAGGGGGATTTCTGCGGGGGCATGGCCATGCACGCATTCTAGGCGTTGGCTGTCCCGGTCGGCCGGGATGTACAGTCCGGCATCGTCAGGGTTGGAGCCAATGCCATGGACAAGGTGTTCAAGTGGATCTTCGCTGCGGGCGGCGTGCTGTTGCTGCTGCTGGCGGCTTTGTGGGGACTGTCGAAGCTGGTCGGGCCCAGCCGCGCGGAACGCGAAGCCCTGGCGCTGATGTCGGCGCAGCCGAAGGTGGAAGGGCGCAACGCCTACGCCGATCTGTGGCTGGCGGACTACGCCCTGCCTGCCGCAGAGCGCGACCGCGTGCTGGCCGCGGATGTCGCCGCCTTTGCCGCGACGCCGATCAACGACGGCAACTCCGCGCCCTTCGCGTCCGGCGCCGAAGGCCGCTTCCCCAGCGACGCCCCGGACCAGGCCGGCCGCAAGCGGCTCTGCACGCCTTACGAGGACTGCCTGGCGAAGATCCGCGCCGATCTGCCCGCGTATGAAAGCCTGGTGTCGACACACGCCGCATGGTTCGCACGCCGCGCCGAGGCGAGCCGTGGCGATTATCTCCACAACGCGTTCCAGCCGCGGCTGGACATGCCGTATCCGCCTTTCATGACGGCGTATGCACCCGCCACCGCGCTCGCCCTGCAGTTCGCGAAAGGTGAGCAGGAAACCGCGCTTGCCGGCACCTGCAGCCGGCTGGCGGACTGGCGTCGGCTGGGTGCGCGCACCGACATGCTGATCACCTGGGCGGTGGGCCATGCCTACGCCGGCCGCGGCTATGCGTCCTTGTTGGCGCAGATGCTGGCGGAGTGGCCGAACGACGCGTCGCTGCCCACCTCATGCGAAGCGGCGCTGGCGCTGCCGGGCAAGGAAGAAACCACAATGTGCCCGGCGATGCGGGGCGAATACCGTTTCATGAGTGAAGGCACGGCGGCCATCCTCGCGGAGGAAACGCGCAGTAAGGGCGCGCACACCAAGCTGTTGTTCGACAGCGACATGACCCGCGCGCAGATGGCCGCGCCTTTGGCGCGCTTCTGCACGCCCGCGGCCGATGCCCTTTTCGCGCGTGATGAACCGCTTGCGCCGTTCAAGCCTTCCGGCATGGTCCGGCTGCAGTGCGTGTCGAACGCGGTCGGCTGCATCCTTGCCAACGTTGCAGAGCCGGGCTTCGACACCTACGCGGCGCGCCATCGCGATTACCTTGCCACGATGCGCGCGCTCGCCGCGCTGGCATGGTGGCGCGGCCAGCCAGATGCCCTCATCGATCCTAATGCCGTGTTGCACCGGTTGCCGGCGGCCTACCGTTCGTCGTCCCGGGCTTTGCGCGTCGAGGAACAGCCCTCGGTCCGCCAGGTCATGACGCCGCAGGGGCGGCGCGCGCTCACCATACGGTCGTGGGTGCTGCGCGTGCCCACGCCTGCATCGAAGGACATGCTGCCGGTGCTGCCGCTGCCCGGCTCGCGCCTGGCACCGGCCAAGCCCTGACGCGTGGCTCAGCGCTCGCGCTTGAGGCGGATGTAGAGCTGCTTGCGCACCTTCGCGACGACTTCGCCTTCGGCATCGATGACGTCGGTGTCGAACCAGCGCAGCACCTTGTCGCCACCGGCCGCGGCCGCCTTGATCTCCTCGATCACCGCATCGTCGATGCGGAACTCGGCGTGCACGGTGCTGCGGCCCGGCTTCACGAATTCGATCTCGCCGGCCCTGTCCCAGACGATGTAGTCGCGCGGCAGGGCATGCAGCATCAGCAGCATCCAGAACGGATCGGTCATCGCGAACAGGCTGCCACCGAACTGGGTGCGGACGTAATTGCGGTTCCACGGCCGCAGCCGCAACTCGACCCGCGCGCTGCGCCAGTCGGCACCGATCGCATCGACATGGATGCCGGTGAACAGGAAGGGCGGCCACAGGTTCAGGCCCAGCCGGAGCAGGCGCGGCGTCATTTCCATCAGCGGAGCGGTCGAAGCGGCGGGTCGCCCACAATACGCAGGCGAATGTTGGCCGGCAACCGCCTCAGCTGAGCAGCAGGGCGGACATCTGCCGGCGCACCTTCGACACCAGGTCCTCGTCGTCGAGGATGCGGAAGGCATCGATCAGCGATTTGCGCGCCAGCCCGTCGCCGAACGCACGGTCGCGCCGCAGCATCTCCATGAACTGCGCCAGCCCGGCTTCGGCGTCACCCGACACCAGTTCGTGCACGCCGAGCAGATGGCGTGCCTTGAGGTCGGCCGGGTCGGCGGCGATGGCAGCGGCCAGCACTTCGCGCGGCGGCGCATCCTTCAGCAGCGCGGCGAAACCGAGCCGGGCGCGCGCCTTGACCGCGCGGTCGTCGGTGCTGAGGTTGGCGGGCAGGGCGTCGAGCAGCTGTTCGGCTTCGCTGGCGGCACCGGTGGCGAGCAGCGCCAGCGCGAGGTCGAGCTTGTGTTCGTCCTTGTCGGGCTCGGTCTCGGCCAGCTTGCGCAGGCGGACCACTTCCTCGTGCGGGTCGACGGGCGGCGCGGCTTCCGCTTCGGCCTGCTCGTCGCCGGTGGCCGGTTCGATGCCATGCGCGGCCAGGAACTGGCGCAGCTCGCCTTCCGGCAACGCGCCGGGAAAGCCATCGACCAGTTGCCCGCCCTTGACCAGGATCACCGTGGGGACCGAGCGGATCTGGAACGCGGCACCGAGCTCCTGCTCCTTGTCGACGTCGATCTTGGCCAGGCGGAACGCGCCGCCGTATTCGACCGCCAGTTTTTCGAGGATCGGGCCGAGCGTCTTGCACGGGCCACACCAGGTCGCCCAGAAATCGATCAGCACCGGGGTGTCCAGCGAGGCCTGGATGACCTCGGTCTCGAAGGTCGCGGCGGTGGCGTCGAACACGTGGGGCGAAGGGGCGGAATCGGTCATGATGGCGTCCGGTCAAGTGTCGGGATGCAGCAATCTATGGTGGCGCGGCGCGCGTTTTGCAACCGTGAGCGGTGGCGATGAAGGGGTCGAAGGCGCTCCTGTCGGTGGCGGGCGCTTCGGTCGTCGCGGCCGCGTGGGGTTTCGGCCTGCGCATCGACGGCTACGACCACATGCGCCAGCCGCTGGCGTTGCTGGGCGCGACCGGGATGCCGGGATGGCGCATCGCCAACCTGCTGGTTTTCGTCTTGCCCGGACTGCTGGTGGCGATGCTGGCGTGGCGGCTGCGTGCGTCCCTGCGGGAAGACAGCGCGTGGCCGCTGCGGATGGCGCTGCAACTCGGCCTGCTGGCGGCGCTCGGTTTCGCGCTGCAGGGCCTCTTCAACCTGGATCCCGCGCGCCTGCCCGATGACGGATCCAACCGCTTCCATGCCCTGGCGTGGACGTTCTGGTGGCTGGCGTTCGCGTTGTCGGCGCTGGGGCTGGCATTGGCGCGCGGCGTGTCCCACGGCCTGCGCGTGATCAGCTTCATCGTGGCGATATCGATGCCGCTGCTGGTGCTGGCCGCGCCCGCGCTGTGGCCGGCGGCGCTGGCGCACCGGCTCGGCATCGCGTTGTGGCTCGGCTGGTGGTGGATGCTGGCGGCGGCGCTCAGCCGTGGCGGAGCTTCATCACCAAAATGATGGCGGACAGTACGAAGGTGATCGCGTTGGCGATGATCATCGGCCAGGAGTGCAGCACCAGTCCGTAGCCGAACCAGCAGGCGATGCCCACGGTGAACACGATGTACATCGACAGCGAGATGCTGCGGGTATCGCGCGTCCTCAACGTGCGCAGCGCCTGCGGCACGAAGGCGACGGTGGTGAGGGTGGCCGCGACGTAGCCGATCCATTCGTTGCCCATGCGGGGGTCCGTAGGGGTGGGGAGCCCCGATTATCCGGGCCGGCGCGTCGGATGACGCCCATGCTGCGCTGCGGTAGGCTGGTCAATCCGATTACGTCATGCGCCGCCGCCATGTCAGAAGACGCCCGCTCCGCCCATCCCTATGATCCCGCCGCCGTCGAGGCCGCCGCCCAGCGCCACTGGGCCGAGACCCGGGCCTACGAGGTGAAGGAGGGCGGCGACAAGCCGAAGTATTTCTGCCTGTCGATG
>JAANMY010003232.1_pt1 | contig 13778 bp, 12 predicted proteins | sample 7279691 | NCBI WGS metagenome assembly JAANMY01 (sample SAMN14094543, study PRJNA606508) | bioreactor metagenome | isolation source: A lab-scale SPAN reactor treating ammonium-rich wastewater day 388 | place: Ireland: Galway | collected 2018-02-07
AACTTCGGCTACAACGCCCAGACCGGCGAGTTCGGCGACATGGTCTCGATGGGCATCATCGACCCGACGAAGGTGACGCGCTCTGCCCTGCAGAACGCCGCCTCCGTGGCGGGCCTGCTGCTCACCACCGAGGCAATGGTCACCGAGGCGCCGAAGAAGGACGACAAGGCCGCCGGTGGCCCGCCGATGCCGGACATGGGTGACATGTAAGGCCTGACGCAACGGTACCGGAACAAGAGAGCCCCGCCTCGGCGGGGCTCTTTTTTTATACGGTGCCGGTGTTACGGTTACGGTTACCGCAGGCCATGGCGCGATCTGGTTGTGGACATAAGCCTGGATGCCAGGCGGTGATCGCCGACGGCAAGGGAAGTTACCGAAACCGTAACACCGGCACCTGCTTCCCACCTAGAATCGAGCCAGGCCCAAAAAAAGAGCAAGGCGGGCCGAGAGGGGGACATCCATGATGACGGCCCGTACCGCAGGCCTGGCGGCCATCCTCAGCATTTGGTCCCTGTCCGCGTCGGCCGGCCAGTACGGTCTCGAACTGCTGCGGATCTCGGCCGGTAGTGCCAATGGCACGACGGCAGCTGCGTCGCTGGATGGCACCGAGTTCCTCTATGACGATGTCGCCGGTACCGTCACCCAGGTCTCGGCATCGACCACTGCCGTCTTCAAGCTCGGCCCGGTCACCGTCCTGTTCTCGCACGAATTCGGCGGCGCGGTCTTCGATGTCGCCGACACCACGATTTCCGCGACGTCCTATGCCTGCATCGAGGGCGGATTCGGGCCCATCGTGGGCGCAAGCCTGTGCGGCAACACCAGCTATGGTGCCGATTTCGTCAATGACAGCACGCTGAACTACGCCGTCATCCCGGGCACACGCACTGTCGGCGGGGATGATGTCGCCCTCGGCCCACAGCAACAGCTCGCCGACTATGCCGCAACCGTGACCGCCTTCGACGGCACGACCCTCGTGCTGGCCTCGCCGGCATGGTCCGCCAACCCGGGTGGCGCCGGCGTCCAGCTCGAGTTCCGGGTTTCTGCGATCACGCCGCGGGTGGGCGTGCCCGATTTCCGGGGGCTGGACGAGTCGGCGGCGGCAGCCGCGGTCGTCGGTGCGAGCCTGGCCGTGGGGACGGTCGGCAAAGCCAACCATCCGAGCATGCCGGCAGGGGCAGTGATCAGCCAGAACCCTTCGGCCTGCGATGCCTGCGCTGCGGCGGGGAGCACGGTGAATTTCGTCGTCTCCACGGGACCCGTCACCGGCGGTGCCGTGCGTGACATGCTCGGCAACCTCGACCGGGACCTGGCAGCGCTGGGTTTGCACCACCGGCTGTCCGGGTTCCTGCGTGCCGACCTGCGCCGGGCCGGGCGGATGATCGAGCGCGATCGCTTCTTTTCCGCTGCCATCCAGCTCCACTGGTTCACCTGGGAGATCCGCTGGTTGTCGGGCTGGAAGATCCCGGCTGCCGATGCCACGCGGCTGGTGGCCAGGGCCGACGGCATCATCGACCGCCTGCGCAAGGGCCTGGCAGGACCGCCGCGGGCTGGCCCGCGTGACATCAGTTCGCAAGGTGTCCAGCGCAGCTACTACATCGACATCCCGACGGACTACTCGGTGACGGCGGAGCCGAAGCCGGTGTTGTTCATGTTCCACGGCACCGGTGGCAGCTACCAGAATTTCCTGCCGGGTGGCCTCTACACGGCCGACGGCAGCGACCTGCGCCGGAAGGTCGGCAATGACGCCATCATCGTCATCCCCAACGCGTTGCCGGGCGAGGATGGAGTCAACCAGTGGAACTACGGCTACGACTTTGCGTTCTTCCAGGACCTGCTGGCGAGCCTGCGGCAGGAACTCGTGTTCGACGACCGGCGGATATTCGCCACCGGCCACAGCTCCGGTGCCGGCTTCGTCCATGAGCTGGGCTGCCGCCATGGCGACATCCTGCGGGCCATCGCCCCAGCCTCCGGCGCGCTGGTGTCGACTTCCTGCACGGGATCCGTTGCCGTCATGCAGATCCAGAGCCGGAACGACACCGTCGTCTTTCCCGACATCGTCAAGTCCACGCGCGATTTCTGGGTGCTCTACAACGGCTTCGACCTGGACAGCTTCAGGCCCGGCACGACCGACCCTTGCGTCGATTACTCGCACGGCACATCCCCCTATCCGGTGCAGTGGTGTTTCACCGACGACACCGGCCGGGGTGGGCACCAGTGGTGGAGCAAGGCCGATGCGATCTGGGATTTCCTTTCAACGCTGCCGATCGCGGTGCCGACCGCCGACCCGCCGCCGGGCGGCGGCAACGACCGCGCCCACGCGGCATCGGGCACGACGCTGACTTTCAGCGTCGCCTATCCAGGGACGATCGGGCCGGTGTGGCGGCTCGCTGCCGTGCTCTATCCGGCCGGTACCCAGCCGCCGGTGTTCACCAGCCCCATGTGGTTCCTGAACATCGATATCGATCCCGGTTCCGCCACACCGGGCACGCAGCAGACCTACACGGTGCCGGTCAAGGTCTTCGAATCATCCACGGCGACACCGCTGCCGGGAACCTATGCGCTGTCGATAGCCGCCTATGTCACCGGCGGCGGCTTTCCGACGCCGGTACCTGGCATCGACCACATGGCATTCCAGGATGTCCGCATCGTCGACCAGGCGACGCCGATCGTCGTCGAAGGAGCATTCAACCTGGCAGCCGTTCCGTAACACCGGCACCTGCTTCCCTGTTTCAGCTGAAGCTCGGGCCGTGGACCCAGGACACCATGGTGAAGCGAGTCCCGCGCGTCACGGGATCTACTTTGTGCAGCAGGTAGGAGGGGAAGATCGCGGTGGTTCCCAGGGGCAGGCGGTAGGGCGGACCACCGTCCATGAAGCACAGGTCGCCGCCCTCGTATTCCTCGGGTGGTGCCAGGAAGGTCACCATGCTGAGCTTGCGCGTGGAGTAGATGCCCGAGCCCAAGTCCGTGTGCCAGCCGAAGAAGCCCTCCGGCGAGTACTCGAGGACCTGTACCGTGACCAGGTCACCGAGCTGGAAACGGTAGATATGCTGGTTGACGTCACGACACAGCTTGCCAAGACGCTGAAATATCCACGCATACGGCAATTCCGGGGGGATGGGTTTTTCCCGCGTCCGCCGCAGGCTGTAGTCCACCTTTCCCGCCGCGTTGTTGCGCTCGTCCACCCCGGCGTCGCTGACAGGCAGCGGCAGGTTGACCAACAGCCGGCACTCCTCTGGCGAGAAGGTGTTGGGGAAGTGAGCAACCGTGGTCAGGTAATCGTTCGACATAATTGGCGTAGGCATCGGCTGCCGGTTCCACCGCAAGTTCGATCGAGCATAGTGTATCCGGGCATCAGCCGCGGTGGCCTGCTGCCCTATACTCGTCCGTGGACCGCAAGAGAGGCCACCCGCCGATGTTCGGAAACCTGCGACAGAACTGGGTGCCGGTGTTACGGTTTCGGTTGCTGCAGGCCATTGCTGGGTCAGATTGCTAGCGCCAGTCTGAGCGCCCGTCGGCAAGCATCATCGGCTTAACAAGTTACCGAAACCGTAACACCGGCACCCGCGCTGCCCTCGTCGGCGTGCCGCCGCCAGGCTGGCCAGGAATCCGGTGACGAGAAGTCCCAACGTCGGTGGCAGCGGTACCGGTTCAAGGTTGCCCATCGCGGAGTAGATCTCTTCGCCCAGGGCGTTTTCCTCGAAGATGAAGAACACCGCCACGTACAGGTCGGCGGGATCGAACGGGTAGGCAGCCGCGCCGCTGCCGCTGAATGCCGTTGGATCCAGCACGTAGCTGAGGCCGATCTCGATGCGGCCCCCGCTGGCGGTCAAGGCGTCACCTTCGATATCGATCAGGTCCAGAAGGTGCCCGGGTGCGAAGGCGCCTCCTGATCCCACCCAGGAATTCAGGCGTGCGGCGATGGCAGCGTCCACCATCACGTTGTCGGAAAACTCCATGCCATCGGCATCGATGCAGCAGGTAAAGGCTGTCGGAATCACGCCATCGCTCAGCGAGCCGCTGAAGGTTACGTCATCGATGGTGCCGGTGAACGCAGTGCCGATACCGCGGCCCGAGTAGACGGCACCTCCGAGGTCGACATCCACGAAATCGAGCAGTCCTGCGTACTCGATCGGTGCTGGCCGAACCGGCGCGCCCAGCAGCAGCACCAACCCGCCGATCAGCAAGGCCTGCCTCGTCACCATGGATATTCCTGTCCGCGGCGAAATGTTCATTTTTTTATCTCCGGCACGTGCGTCCGTTCGCGGCAACCCGATGCTATGCCTGCCCTTTTGCCTGTCAACGCGGTCTGGTCAAGTACGCGGAGGGGACGGAGCGGTGCCGGGGTGCCGGGGTGCCGGTGTTACGGTTTCGGTATTTGCACGAAAGGGTGGCCTGCGGCTGCCGCGGCGCCGTGAACCGCGGGAGGGTGGGTGCAGAGGGTTACCGAAACCGTAACACCGGCACCGGCTTCCCCCGCTTCCGTATACTGGCGCTCCAGACCAGGGGCGCGGCCACCGGCCGCGACGTGCGTCAATCAGATGGCCAGGGCCGGCGGGCGGGGCGCATGGCGAGTGGATCTATGTTCTCCGGTGGTGACTTCCTGCCCCTGGTGAAGGAGCAGTACGAGGCCCTGCCGTACCCACCGCGCGATCCTCTGCGCGAGCGCGAGCGACTGATTCAGCGCGCCAGCGACAATCTCATTACCCTGAACCACCATTGCTTCGGCGGCCGGAAGGATTTCCGCGACGGCTTTCGCGCCCTCGTGGCTGGTGGCGGCACGGGTGACAGCACGATCTACCTCGCTGAGCAGCTGCGCGGTTTCGATGCCGAGATCGTGCACCTCGACCTGTCTGTCGCCGCGATGTCGATTGCACAGGAACGTGCCCGCATCCGGGGCCTGAGCGATATACGCTGGGTGAACGCGTCGATCATGGGCCTGCCCGGATTGGGGCTCGGTGAGTTCGACTACATCAATTGCACAGGCGTTCTGCACCACCTCGAGTCCAGCGAGGCAGGGCTCGCAGCACTCCGGGACGTGCTCAGACCCGACGGTGTCATTCTGCTGATGCTTTACGGCAGGTACGGCCGCCGCTCCGTATATGACATGCAGGCGCTGCTGCGTGAGCACCTGCCGGCCGATACGGGTATTGCCGAGAAGATCCGCATGACACGCGCCTTGCTCGCTGCGCTTCCGGAAACCAACAGCTTCCGGCGCGACCAGGGACGCTGGGACTACGAGATCTCAGCCACGGGTTTCGGCGACGCCGGGCTGTATGACCTGCTGCTGCACAGCCAGGACCGGTGCTTCGATGTGCCGGATCTCTACGCTTTGGCCGGCGCGGCCGGCCTCGACATCCTCTGCTTCGTGGACCGCGCAGCAGCGTATCGGCCGGAAACATACCTCGGGGCGGCGGCGGGTGCGAGCGCACTGCTGCAGGGGCTCGACATGCAGCGCCGGCAGGCGATTGCCGAGATCCTGACCGGTGATCTCATTGCCCACGAGTTTTACCTTGGCCGGCAGGATCTGCATCAGCCGGCAAGCTTCGACAATGATCGCAATGCGCTGTCGCTGGCCGGCGCGATGCATGGGCATCACCGCGAAATCGGTGCCAGCCTTGCCGCCGGTCGCAAGCTCACTATCACCGGGCGCAGTGGCGTGCTCCACATGGCGGGCAATCCGCTGAACAGCGCGCTGTTCGCGAACATGGATGCCGTCACCCCGCTCGCGCAGGTCTACGAGCGCGTGCGCGCCAACGTCCCCGACTTCTTGCCTGACAAAGTACGGGCTGCAGTGCAGGAGATCTGTAGAGCACTGCATGATCAAGGCCATCTCTATCTGCTCGAGGCTGGTGCCTACGGCGTGAAAGTGCCCAATTACACGCGGCTACCGCCCCCTCCGCTACCGGGTGTGAAATAGCGGCCAGACTTCGATTCTGTATGGCTTGTTGAGGGTGTTGAGGGTGCCGGTGTTACGGTTTCGGAAACTACAGGATGTTGCTCGTATCGCGGTGGCGGCGTGACCTGCAGCAGTGTCGGCTCAGGCACTTACCGAAACCGTAACACCGGCACCTGCTTCCCTGCTTCCCGCGGTATCGCGCCCAGCCAAGGACACCCAGGGCTGGGCCGAACATCCACAGCGCGGCCGGTACCGGCACCATCGACACCGTCAGGCTGGTGATCTTGTACGCCTCGCACTCGGAATCGCCGGAGATGTTGGAATTGGTGCAGTTGCGGTTGAGGTAATTGCCGCTGATGAGCAGCAGGTTGCCGGTCAGCGCGCCACCGCTGCCACCCGCCAGGTTATGGGTGATCGGGTTGTAGCTTGAACTGGCGGGGCTAAGGAATCCGGTTCCGAAGGTTGGTGACAGGGTGTTGAAGGTGAACGTACCGAGGTTCGGTGCGGCACCAACGGTACTGACCCAGTACCGTACGTCGCGGTCGTTCGGATCGCTGCCCGAGCCGTCGTAGGGATCGACTGTGACCTGCAGATTGGCGAAGTTCACCACCTGGTCGAAGTAGAACACCATCAGGTCGTCGCGACCCACGCTATCCAGTTCGTGCTCGTTGTTGTCGCAGGAATTGTTGGCCGTGCCCTCGTTGCGGTTGCAGATACCGAGGCCGGTCGACCAGCTCCACACCTGCGCTGTCTGGAACAGGTAGTAGCCGGAGTTCGCCGGCGTCTGGCTGCCGGTCTCGGCCCACGCGGATACGGTCACCGATATTCCGCCGTTGGCGAATGTCAGGCTATTGCCGTAGCTGCCCGAGCCGCCTGCGTTGGTGAAGTTGATGGTGGCCGCGCTGGCAACTGAAATGCTGCCAAGGACAGCGACAAGTCCGGCGATGAGACGAGCGCCGCTCCCTCTGGGAGTTGATCCGGTCCGAACCATTGGATGTCCCCCTGTCCGGCTCGATGTTGTTGTAATGCCCCCTGAGGGTGGTACCTGGCGAGCCTCGACAACTCGCAATCTACGCCGCGCTGCGAGGACGTCAAGTCTGCGCGCTACGCTCGCTGATGCCCCCTTGCTGCGAAAGGTCGCAAGCTTGACATAACGCCTGCACTGAACCAGTGCGTGGCGGCGTATCGGCAAAGGACTGGCGCCAGGCACTGCGGCCGCCGTTTACCGAACCCAGTTCTGAGCTCCAGTGCACAAGGCTCTGGCGATCCAGAGATTCGAGACTGGTTGCCCACCGGGCTGGTGTAATCCGGCTGTGTGACGGGCGGCCGCCCGCTACCAGTCGATCACCTCACCCGTGTAGCGGTACCACTTGCCGGTATCCACTGGCTTCACCTCGTCCAGGACCTTGATCATGCCGGCGATGCTGGTGTCGATATCCACCATCCCGCGCATGCGCTCATCCATCGGCACGCCGTAGGTGTTGACGACACCCGGGGAAAGCACAATCACCGTGATGCCGTCGGGCTCGGTATCGAGGGCCAGGTTGCGCATGATCATGTTCAGCGCCACCTTGCTTGCCTTGTAGTAGTAGAGCCCGTGGTGGGTGCGCGGATACGCGGCGAAGGAGGCGACAGCCGCGCTCATGCCGGCGATCTTCTTCTGCCTGCTTGCCTTCACGTTTGCGAGCAGGCGCTGGGAGACGAGCAGGGTGCTCAGGGCATTCACGCGCATATAGGTATCGAACTTCGTAGGGTCGATGGAGCCCAGCTGCTGCTCCGGTTCCGTGCCCAGCATGCCGACATTGTTGAGCAGCAGGTCGATGGGCATCCCGCCAAGCCGGTTGCCGAGGTTGTCGACCGATGCCGGGTCGGTGGCGTCGAGCCTCTCGATGCGCACCCGGCCGGTCTTGTCGGCGAGTTCCCGGAGGGCCATGGCAGCCTCGGGATTGCGCGCTGTTGCAATGACGTTCCAGCCGCGCGCCGCGTATTGCTGCGCAAAGGCGAAGCCCAGGCCGCGGTTGGCGCCGGTGATCAGCACGGTCGACGGCTCCGCGGCGTTCGCGACCGGGAGGAGGGCAAGCAGGAGGCAGGTGGCGACTAGGCGGATGATGGTCCGCATTTCGGTGCTGCTTCCATATCCGGTGCCGGTGTTACGGTTACGGTTGCGGTTGCGGTTGCAGCAAGTCATTGCGTGATCGAACCGCTGCCACCAGGCGGACTGTCCGGCGGTGCTTATCGTCGCTGCACGACGTAACCGAAACCGTAACACCGGCACCGCCTCCCCGCCTCGTCAGGCCAGCACTACCTCGACGACGCTCACCTCCGAGGCGGTGGGTACCACACGCGAGAGGCGCAGGCCGGCCCTGGCCAGCAGGCTGGCGTACTCGGCTTCGGTGCGTTCCTGGCCACCGGAGAGCACCATCATGGCGATGTCCTGCATCTTTCCCGGATGTGGTGCGTCGCCGGGTGGGATAACGGTTTCGATGATCAGCAGCTTGCCGTCTGGCTTCATGGCCTTGCGGCAATGGTTCAGGATCGTCAGGCAGCGGTCCTCGGACCAGTCGTGGATGATGTGCGACAGCAGGTAGGCATCGGCACCGGCTGGCACGCCCTCGAAGAAGCTGCCGGCCTCGATGGATACGCGCTGCTCGATCCCATGCTTCTTCAGCAACGGCTGCGCGTCGCGCACCACCTGCGGCATGTCGAAGAGCACGCCACGCGGCTGTGCATGGTGCTTCAGGATCGCGGCCAGCATGTTGCCGGTGGCACCGCCGACATCCATGATGGTCGCGAACTGCGAGAAATCGTAGGCAGCAGCAACCGCCGCTGGTTCCGCGCCATGTACCCCGACCATCGTTTCGCTGAAACGGAAAACCCGCTCGGGGTCCTGGGCAAGATAATCGAAAAAGTGAACGCCAAATGCCGTCTCGAAGCCCGTCTCCCCGGTCTGCACGGTGTGCAGCAGCTGCTCCGAAGCCTTCGCGAACCAGGGGCTGGCGAGCGTCAGCACAGTGGAGTACGCCGCGCCGGGCGCGTTCTTCTGCAGCGCTGCTCCCAGCGGGGTGAGTGCGAACTGCTGGCTGCTGCCCTCGGTGAACAGGCCCAGGCCCGCCAGCGCCCGCAGCAGCCGATACAGGAACGCTGGCTGCGTGTGCGTCAGCTTTGCCAGTTCCGTGGCCGACTTTGGTCCTGCGGCAAGCTGGTCCGCCAGCCCGAGCGTCGCTGCTGCGTAAAGCATCCTCGGCACCCAGTAGGTCCGGCACATCAGGATCAGCTGTGCATGCGGTGGCAGTGACTTGCCGGACTTCTTCTGCTCTGTGTTCATGCCATCCTCCGGATTGTGTGGGGACAGTTTACTCAACTTCCGAATGGTACCTGGCTTGATCTGGGCGTGTCGGTAACCATGCGGTTTCCAGGATCCCGACCTGCGCAAGGCCGTCGGGCGCCTGCGATCAGGCCGGAGGCAGACTGCATCCAGGCGCCGGGTCGGTTCGGGTCCAGCGCGGCGGCGCGCGCCGTGATTCAGCGCATCAGGTAATCGTTGACCGCGATGCCGATGCCGATGCGCTCCGCACGCCGGTTGTAATCGAGCAGGCTCTCGCCGAATCCGTTGAAGTAGAGTGCGTACACCCGCAGTACATCGGTGATCGGGTAGCTCCAGGTAAGCTCATACCCGGACTCCTCGGTTCCGGGACGCAACATGGCCGTAAAGGTGTTGCGATTCGGCGCCCAGACGGCGCGGATGTCGCCATAGCCGAAGTAGCGGTGCATGTGGGGGTTGTCGTCGTCTGCCTCGTCCTCGGGAATGCGGTACCAGCCACGGATGGCGATTCCCAGGTCCCCGAAGTCCAGGAAAGTCTGTGCCAGCACGCGGTTCCAGCTCCTGGAAAGCGCTTCGCCACGGCCGTTGGACTGGTGATTGAGGCCGAAGTCGACTCCGGCCACCCTGCCACCAGGCAGCCGCGGTCCCCCGTAATGGCGGAACAGGATCTCCGGCTCGTAGTTGGTCTCCCGGAATGCCGAGGAGACTTCGTCGTCGTCATTGTAGAACTGCCACCAGGACCTGGATGTATAGGTGGCGAGCAGGTCATTGTTGCCCCAGAGCTGCCTGGCCAGCGGAAACTTGAAGCTCACCTGAAACTCGACCTCGGTCTTGTCGGGTGCGGGGGCTGCAGGGGTTATTGCGGAAAAGACCTGCTGGTTCGGCTTGCTGTTGTAGGCGACTGGCAACAGGAACGTGGGCCGATAGGCTGTCAGGAAGTATTCCTGTTCTGCCAGCGAATACTCCTCCGTGATGCGCTTCTGAACGGCCGAAGGACGCATGACCTCCGGGGCGGCCGCCGTGGCGGTTGCCGCCGGCTGGCCGTTCGCCTGCACCTGGCGACAACGCGCCCTGACGTCGGCCACCGAGGCAGTGTCGGGTGCTGCCCTCAGGGTTTCCAGAAGGCAGTCCGCCAGTGCATCAGCTTGTGTCGGCTGACCTGGTGCCAGCTGGCCGGAGAGCAGCAGGGCAGCACCCAGGATGGCATTGATTGCACGTCCCGATCTCATGTCCCTGCCCTCAGTCCGTTGCACCCCCGTCGGTTCAGCTGTTTCGCGCGCCACGGCAACCGCGGTCACCGCAGACGCCGTAGATGGTCAGCGAGTGGTGACGGATCTCGAAACCCGAGGCCTCGGCAATCAGCTTCTGCTGGCGTTCAATCGCGTCGTTATGGAATTCGACGATCCGTCCGCAGTTGATGCAGACGAGATGGTCATGGTGCTTGCCGAGATTGAGTTCGAAGACGGCATGGCCATTCTCGAACTGGTGGCGGACCACGAGTCCCGCATTCTCGAAATCGAGCAGCACCCGGTACACCGTTGCGAGGCTGACCGTGTCCTGTTCTTCGTGCAGGCGCTGGTAGATGAGATCGGCCGTCATGTGGCGCGCATCCGGCTGGCTCAGGATCTCGAGGATCCGCGTGCGCGGTACGGTGACCTTGAGGCCCGCGTCCCTGATGTCCTGCTTGTCCATGTCCGGCATCCTCCGTATCGGGATCGTCTTTCGCAATGTTTGTCAATAAGAATTATTCGCATTCCGAAATGCGAATAATTCCTATAAAAAGAAATTATGCGCCGAGCGACACCCGATTACGAAGACCAGGCCAGGGGAGCCGCCTCAGGTGCTGCACCAGCAACGCCAACCGGCGTGACGGTGATCTGCAGCGAGCAGCTGTTCGGGCCTTTACGGTCGGTGTGGATCCGGCATGGCCGCGAATTGTACCGCCTGCAGGTGACCCGTCACGGCAAGCTGATCCTGACGAAGTAGCGGCCCGGTCATTGCGCAACCCAGGAGTCGGGTGTCCCGAATGGACCCCAGCCTCCAAGGCAGCCCCCGGTCGTGCATGGGCACGACCCGTGAAAACTGCGAGGTATGCGCATGTTCGAAATGTCTGGCACCCTGGTGTCACCGAATCAGCCGGCAGCTGTGGTTGCCGCCGCTGGCCAGGCGTCGCGCAAGGCGGCCGACCTCGCCCTCTGGTCGGCACGCCAGCTGGCAGCGGCGGCTTTTTCCGGTGATCCGGTTGCCGTCGAACGTACGGTCCGTACCGCGCACTATGCCTACAACGTCGAGCTGTCGGGCCGTTGCCTGCCATTGCTTGTCCAGCTCGTTACACGCCATCCGCTGCCCGGCTGGCGCTTCGCGCCACCGGGCTGGCGCTGGCCAACCGTGCACGAGTGCGCGCTGCTTGAGTTGCTCGGGCGGCTCCAGGCCGGCGAGAACCAGCGCGCCGCTGCTTTGCTCGAACGTCATCGCTGCGGGCACATCACCGCCACCGTCCTGGAGCGCGCGCGCTGCTATGCCACCGAGCTGACGCTTGGCGGGCTCACCCTGCCCGCGGCCGCGCACCGACCGCACGGGCTGCGAGTCGTCAAGTGAGCGATACAGCAACGACACATGTGGTAGCGACGCGAGCTTCGGCCAGCGGGTAGAGTCGCCAGGTCTGGTGACGACCGATTGAGAGGCATCCCGGCGGCAGTGACGCCACGGTCATCCCGTCGCTGCCGCCGGGCACTGCCGCGCGAAGCTTCGATGGGCAGGCCTGGCTTCCGGGCAACAGGCAGCGAGTCGCCCTACGCGGTGTGGCGTCAGCGAATCAGTTGCACGATGCGAGACTACCGATCCACGCCGAGATCAGCTGCACGCCCTGCAGCGTGTAAACGGTGCCGGTGTTACGGTTTCGGTTACCTGTTTCCGGCCGGCGCATCGCTGGCAGCACCCGCGTAAGATGCAAGCTTGCAGGCACTGTTCCGCTTGTCGCTTTCCAGCCTGCAAACTGCCGGATGAACAGGGGAATCCGCCATGCGCAGCCGTACCGCCTTCGCCATCGCAGCACTTCTCACGGGCCTGTCGACACTGGCCCCTGCTGCCGACCCACCGCAACGGGCGGCAGCGGTTCCGGACCTCACCACGCTGCTGGCCTGGATGACGGGCGATTTCGACAACCGTGCGCAGTTCGCGGCGCAGCCGCCCGCCGACAAGCCGCAGTTCCTGCTCATGGGCCTGCAGCGGCGCGCCGTCCAGGTGCCCGCCCTTGGCACCCATGTCGTCTATGCGCAGGTGAACGATGCGGCTGATCCGGCCAGGATTCGCCGGCAACGGCTGTTCGTGCTGGTCCCCGAAGCCGACGGTAGCGTCGTCATGAAATCCTGGTCGTTCGCCGACGAAGCGGCGTCACGGGACATCCTCGGACGGCTCGCGGACCTTGAACGGATGCCCGCCACGGCATTCCGGCCCTCGCTGCCGCCCGGTTGCGACATGCGCTGGACGGCGTCAGCAGGCACCTGGTCCGGCCGGGTCGACCCGGCGACCTGCAGCATCCGCGGAAGGCGCGACGGTACGCCGATGAAGCTGCGCAGCACGGAACTCCTCGGCCCCGATGGCCTGCGCAATGAAGAGGCTGGCTTCACGAGCACGGGCGAGATGAGCTTCGGCCTACCCGACGGCGTGTACTACGAGTTCAGGCGCTTGCGGTAGCCGCGGAAGGCTGACCAACGGATGCTGGGGTGTGAAGGGGACAGTTTACTCAACCCCCGAGCCCGTCCTTCGCACCAGCTAGCGCGCATCCCGTCCGAGCCGCTGTACGCGGGCAAGCCAGGCCTCGCGCGCGGACGGACTCATGCCCGCGATGTTGCCGATGACTGTCGAGTCGACACGCCGGAAGCCGACGAAGCGCAGGATGTTGCGCTCCAGGCTGCGCAGGCTGTGGGCCCTGAAATACCAGCGATAGACGAGCGCCGGCATGCCCATGGTGACGATGACCCTTGCGGTCTTGTCGCCCAGCATCTTCACGCGCGACCGGCCGAGGAGCGCCGCGCTGAACGCGAAGCCCGGGCGCAGGATCTGTTCGAGGAGTGCCTTCAGCAGTGCCGGCATCGAGCCCATCCAGAGCGGGAAGAGAATCACGACATGCGACGCCCATTCGATGGCGGACTGGCATCTGCGCGCGGCTTCCGGCGGCAGAGCGTTCTGGTAGTCCGCCTGCGAGCGCAGGATCGGGAAATCGAGGTCCGCGAGCCGGATGACATGGACCTCATGCCCGGCCTGCTCAGCGCCTTCGCCGTAGGCACGAGCCAGCGCGTGGACGAAGCGCTCGCCATCCGGGTCGGGATGGCCGTCGAGGATCAGGATCTTGCTCATGTCTGGGGGACAGTTTACTCAATTTCTGAGCTGTCCCTGGCCTGGTCCGGGTTGATCTGGCCTGATTAGAAAACGGCTGCGGTTCGCCGACCCGCCGTAGCGTGCGGGGTGGGTACCGTGGTCAGTGCGGGCAGTAACCGAAACCGTAACACCGGCACCGATTGACACATCTGGGATGCGGGTCACTACATAAGCGGGGCC